>Ga0102851_10001505_pt1 | contig 13364 bp, 14 predicted proteins | sample Mud3Dept3metaG_FD_79558 | JGI IMG/M metagenome (GOLD analysis project Ga0102851, IMG submission 79558) | Freshwater wetland microbial communities from Ohio, USA, analyzing the effect of biotic and abiotic controls - Mud 3 Core 4 Depth 3... | ecosystem: Environmental > Aquatic > Freshwater >... | reverse complement strand
CACGCATAATATGGACATCGCGGGCATGGCAGACCGGGTGATCCATCTCAGCAACGGGCTGATTTCGGAGATCAGGAAGAACGCGACAAAAAAGCCGCCTGCCGAACTGCACTGGTGACAGGAGTTTACAAGAATGATAAACATTATTTGTCACTCTGGATTTGTCACTCCGGCTTGCATGCCTGTCCGGCAGGCAGGCGGGAATGACACTATAAATAACAGATGAAGGTGCTCGATCAGAAGCTCCGGAGAGATCTCTGGAAGATGAAAGGCCAGGCCCTTGCCATCGCGCTTGTGATCGCAAGCGGCGTGGCCACGTTCGTCATGCTGATCGGCACCATGCACTCCCTGAACCTGACGAGGGACAGGTTTTATCAGGACTACCGTTTCGCGCATCTCTTTGCCCAGCTGAAGCGCGCACCTGACAGCGCAATGATGCGCATCAGGGAGATACCGGGCATCGCGCATGTCGAGACCCGGGTTATTGCTGATGTGAAGCTGGACATCCCCGGATTTTCCGAGCCGGTCACCGCCAAACTCGTCTCGATCCCTGACAAGGGCAGCCCGCTCCTGAACCGGCTCCATATCCGAAAGGGGCGGAGCATCGACCCTGCAAGGGACAATGAGGTTATCGTGAGCGAGGCCTTTGCAGAGGCCCACCGGTTTTCTCCGGGAGACACGTTCGGCGCGGTGATCAACGGCAGGTGGAAGAGACTGGTGATCGCAGGCACAGCGCTGTCGCCCGAGTTCGTGCTCCAGACGAGGCCGGGGGCAATAAGCCCTGATTACAAGCGGTACGCGATCCTCTGGATGGGCAGGACAGCACTCGGTACTGCCTATAACATGAAGGGAGCGTTCAATGACCTTGTCGCAACGCTCGAGCCCGGCGCGGTCCTGGATGATGCCCTGCTCAGGATCGACAACATCCTCGACCCGTACGGCGGGCTGGGATCGTATGGACGCGAAGACCAGCTCTCCAACCGGTTTCTGACAGAAGAGTTCAAGCAGCTCCAGCGGAGCGCCGAAATATTCCCTGTCATCTTCATCGCGGTCGCGGCATTCCTGCTCAATGTTGTGATCAGCAGGACCATCAGCACGCAGCGGGAGCAGATCGCTGCCCTCAAGGCGTTCGGCTATAGCAATACAGCGATCGGCGTTCACTATGTAAAGCTGGTCATGCTGATCGTGCTGATAGGTGTGGCAGGAGGGCTGGCAGCCGGAATTCGGCTCGGTGACGGCCTCGCCGGCATCTACATGGAGTTCTACCGGTTCCCGTTCCTCCTCTACGAACTCAGGCCATCGGCAGCTCTGACCGCAGCCCTCATCACGATGGCTTCTGCGCTCGCAGGCACGGTCTATTCGGTCAGGAAGGCGGCGCTGCTGCCGCCTGCCGAGGCCATGCGTCCGGAGCCGCCTGCCAGGTACCGCAGGACTATCCTGGAATATCTCGGCCTCGGCCCACTGCTGTCGCAGCCGACCCGCATCGTCTTTCGTAACATCGAGCGCAGGCCGATGAAGTCGCTGCTCACGGCTACAGGCATATCGCTGGCATGTGCTATCATGATAGCGGGAACGTTCTCCAGGGATGCGGTCGATTTCATGGTGGACGTGCAATTCCGGCTTTCGCAGAGGGAGGACATGACCGTCACCTTTACCGACCCCATATCGCGCAGAGCGCTGTACGAGCTGAAGGGCCTCAGGGGAGTGGAGCATGCCGAGGTCTTCCGCTCTGTGCCGGTGCGCATGAAGTTCGAGCACAGGTCCTACCGGACCTCGATACGGGGCATTGAGCCGGGCGGCCATCTGCATCATCTGCTCGATACCGGGCTGCTGCCGGTCGAACTCCCTCCGGACGGCATTGTGCTCACTGATTATCTGGGAACGGTCCTGGGCGTCAGACCCGGGGACATGCTCACTATAGAGATCCTTGAAGGCGAACGGCCGGTGCGGAAAGTGCCGGTGGTCGGGCTCGTAAGACAGTACATAGGGTTGATGGGATACATGGACCTTGCCGCGCTCAACCGGCTGATGCGCGAAGGGCACGCTGTGTCCGGCGCATACCTTTCCGCCGATTCCCGGTATCAGGCAGAACTCTACCGGACCCTTGTCGAGATGCCGCGCGTTGCCGGCACAGTGGTGCGGCAGGACGAGATACGGAACTTTTACGACACCCAGGCAGAGGCCCTTCTCTTTTTCACCTATATCGCGAGCCTCCTTGCAGGCACCATAGCATTCGGCGTTGTCTATAACAGCGCGCGGATCAGCCTTGCGGAGCGGAGCCATGAACTGGCGAGCCTCCGGGTGCTCGGATACACCCGGGCGGAGATCTCGTACATTTTTCTGGCAGAACTTGCCCTCCTTACACTCATGTCCATCCCCCTCGGTTTTGTCATCGGACGAGGCATTGCAGCCTATGTCGCGCGCGCTCTCCAGTCGGACCTGTTTCGGGTGCCGGTGGTCGTCGGGGCCCAGACCTATGCCCTTGCCGCAACGGTCGTGCTGGTATCTGCCTGCCTGTCAGGACTGATCGTGCGGCATAAACTGGACCATCTGGACCTCGTGGCTGTACTGAAGACGAAGGAATGATCATGAAGCCCCATATCCGCAGACGCATACTGGTCATCGCCGTTTCCGTGGTTGTGGTACTGGCTGTTGTCTACGGCTTCATGCCGAAACCGGTCCAGGTCGATGCGGTATCGGCAAAAAAAGGACCCATGCGCGTGACCGTTGACGAAGAGGGGAAGACACGCGTCAGGGACAGGTTCGTGATATCCGCGCCTGTTGCCGGATACCTGCGGCGCGTGGAACTTGAGGTGGGTGACAGCGTCGCAAAGGGTCAGATCGTTGCCGAGCTGGAGCCCCTCCGGTCAACAGTCCTTGATCCGAGGAGCAGGGCTGAAGCCCTTGCAACGCTCTCTGCCGCGCAGGCAGCGCTCAATGCAGCAAAAGAGAATGCCCGGTCAGCCGATGCTGCGGCAGAATATGCCCAGAAGAACAGGGAACGCCAGAAGGCCCTTTACGACAGGGGTTATGTGGCGAAGGACAGCCTTGATCAGGCGGATGCGGATGCAAAGCGCACAGAAGCGAACCGGCTTGCCGCCGCCGCAGCAGTCATGGCTGCCCGTGCCGATGTGGAGCGCGCGCAGAGCATACTGGGACATTCTGCGGCAGAGGGTGCTGCCGACCGCAGCCGTGTGGTTGCCGTCCGTGCACCGGTCGAAGGCAGGGTACTCAAGGTCCACCATGAAAGCGAGGGTGTGGTGAACGCAGGAGAACCGGTGATAGATTTAGGTGACCCTCGTAATCTCGAAGTGAAGGCTGAGGTCCTTTCCGCGGATGCCGTGAGCATACGACCCGGGAGCACGGTGTTCTTTGAGCGGTGGGGCGGGGACGCCTCGCTTACCGGAACGGTCACGACCGTGGAGCCTGAAGCATTTACCAAGGTGTCGAGCCTCGGCGTAGAGGAGCAGCGGGTACTCGTGATCGCGGATATCACCTCCCTTCCCGAGGAGTGGAAGCGGCTCGGCGACGGATACCGGGTGGAGGCGAGCTTTGTCATCTGGGAGGGGAAGGATGTCCTGCAGGTGCCGGCGAGTTCTCTCTTTCGGAAAGGGGAGGGTTGGGCGGTCTTCGTGGTCGAGAGTAGCAGGGCCCGCACACGGTCCGTAAAGGTCGGTCATCGGAACGGTCTGATAGCCGAGATCACCGGCGGGTTGTCCGAACAGGATATGGTGATCACACAACCGGATGATACGGTCAGGGACGGTGTACGCATACGCCTTCGGTCATCCGGAAGGTAAGGTATTCAGGTAACACAAAAGAAAAAAATGAGTGGAGGTAACATATGATATGCACAAGGACTACGCTTATAGCGCTGCTGGTGACGGCTATCGCTGTCTTGATTTTTGCAGCAGGAGCATCCGCGTCCGACCGGAAGATCAGGGTAAAGGTGCCGGGCATCACCTGAGCATCGTCAGCCATGGCAGCCAGTGATGCTGCAAAGTCCATACCCGGGATTTCTTTTGTCGACGATGACATGATGCATGCCACGCTGACTATTATTTTTGACGACGTCAAGACGGATATTGAAAAGATCAGGGTAGCAATGAAAAAGGCGAGTTTCCCTGTCGAGGGAGAGCTTGAATAGCTGATGCGGTGATGACGGGATAGGAGGGGCCATGAAAGAAAAAGTGTTCGGTCTGCATAACGCCGACACATACGGAAGAATTCGACAGGATACATGCTGCAATCCTTGATGAGCTGAGCAAGAGCTGCATTCAGGGCGAAGGGGAGGCAGAAGAATTGGCCAAGGCATTGACCATACGTGTCGCTGACGCGCTGGATATCGATATCTGCCGCTGATGTAAGGGGCCGGGATGGCGGGTATAGCGCTGTCCTTATACCTGAAGAAGTATCTGCGGGATGATGATTGACGAAGCGGGGAAAAGACGCTGACGGTCGTCACCATCGCCTTTTCCCCTATATCATTATTTCTTTGCTTTCTTCGTTGCCTTTTTAGTCGTCTTCTTCGGGGCGACCTTCTTTGAGGCAGCTTTCTTCGCGGTCTTCCTGGGAGCAACCTTTTTCGCAGCAGCCTTCTTCGCAGCAGCCTTCTTTACGCCCTTCTTGGGAGCGGTCTTCTTAGGACCGGCCTCTTTCACCGTTTTCTTCAGAGCCCCTTCCTTCCCTTTTTTTGGTGCGTGAGCAGCGGTTTTCTTAACTGCTGCTCCTGCCTGTTTTTCTTTTTTTGTTTTTGCGGGCTGTTTGACACCGACCGCGGACTCCGCCTTTTTTTCCGGCTGCGCCTGTACCATGGGAGGCCGGTCTTTTTTGATCTCTACGTGATATGCTTTTTTTACCGTGAGATCGCCCCTGTTTTCTATGATGCCGAGAACATCGTCCTCCCTGATAAGGGTGATCTCCGTGCCGTCAAGCTCGACGTCTTTTGCCATGTAGTCGATGAACATGACCTTCTGTCCCGGTTTCAGTACCGTGGGGAAAAATTTCTTGTCTTTTTTCCCTTTTTCCTGTTTATACCTCCCGGGACCGACAGCCTCGACGGTTCCCTCGGCTGGTTTGTCCTTGGCCGCGTCAGGGATAATGATGCCTCCGCCGGTCATTTCCACAGGTTTACTCCTTTTGATCAGAACCCAGTCATGAAGTGGCCTGAACTTCATTCTGTTATCCTCCTGTTTTTTTGATATGGTTTCATTATACTGCAAGATACGCTGCATTTGCATGGCTCTGAAGAAATATCTGCAATAGCGCAGCTCATATTGACTATCAAACACGAAGGAAAAAGCGGAGTGAAAATAGGTGAATAGGGCTGATGTCTGGCAGGGGAGATGAAGGTTAATTTACCCTGATGCCGCACTTCTGCTGGAGGCCGGGATAATGAGCTATGTTCCTGATCTCGCCGGTCTCCGTGTTGATATCAAAATAAAAACCTGTTGCCGTTATGCCATTGGTGGCGGTATAACTAACCAGAAAAAATTTCATCCGCCTTTCTTGTCGTCCATCCCACGGCACTGAGCTTGCCGAAGTTTTCACTCATCCATTTGATCACCAGCGCATTAACAGTGAAAATACGGTCAAGAGCATGAGATTTTTTTTCGGATGCGATTGCCCAGTCAGACGTTCTCTCAGCAGTCATGTCGCATTTATCGCTCGCTGAAGGATCCAGTGTTGCCTGCGGTGCAGGCTGTGCAGACAGAGAAGGGGTACCCGTTTCCGGAGATGCCCGTTGCATGGGGACTACATCAGGAGCAGACGGCAAAGAATCTTTGCGGGTAGGAGAAAAGAGTTAGAGAGCGATGACAACAAATATGATAAGAGCAGTGCCTCCTATGACCGCGAACTTTAGCGTGGTAAAGTCTTCTTTGCTTTTTCCCGTACTGCCGGTCGCCTGCGAAAAGACCGCATGGGCATCATTGATCTTTTTCAGTCGTTCAGCAGCCTTGCTGCGTGTCTGAAGATCCTGAGCATCGGCTGATTATTCCCAGACTTTGAGGAGATATCGGAAAGTCTGCTCTACAGACCCGGTGCAGCATCCTCTTTGACACCGAGTATCTCATAATATGTATAACCGCAGGCACACTTCTTTTGAGGAGGTTCATTTGTGCGGCTGCATTCAGGACATCTCCATGCCATTGATATTCCCTTATTAAGGGTCGTAAAACCATTTTAGCAGTGAACAGTATCCTTCCATCCCCGCAATATTTTCAGGTCTTTTGTATTGCAAACAGGGCGAGTTTATACTATCGTTTTAGTAAAGAGGACAGAAAAACCGCTTCGTAAATTATTGTTCCAGGGGTGTCGCCATGTTTATGACTGGATACCAGGTACTCAAGAGTGCTTTTATTACTCCTTTTGGTACCTTCTTGCTGTCCCTTTCCCTTTTGATGCTTTCCTCCGGCTGCGCGATCAATCCTGTTACCGGGAAGAGCCAGATCATGCTGATTTCCGAAAGCCAGGAAATTGCAATGGGCAGGGATGCGGCTCCTTCCCTCAACTGGGATTTTGGCGGTAGGTACAGGGACAGAGAACTTGAGAGTTATCTCGGAGGCATCGTCGGCAGGCTCTGGTCTGTATCTGAGCGTTCAAATCTTCCCTTTTCATTTTATGTCCAGAATACCTCTATCCCCAATGCCTTCGCCCTTCCCGGATATGTAGCAATGACTCGTGGTCTGCTCGTGAACCTCCAGAACGAGGCCCAGTTCTCGGCCATTATGGGCCATGAGGCAGGCCATGTGATGGCGCGGCATACCGCAGCGAGGGTCTCACGAGGCATGCTGGTAAAGGTTGGCCTCGGACTTGGCGGCGCAGCACTTGGCTCGACACGAGGTGCAGACGCTCTCATGGCTCTCGGGTCGGTCGGCGCCTCTTTGCTCCTGCTGCAGTATGACCGTTCGCAGGAGCTTGAATCAGACAGGCTCGGCGTGCTCTACATGTCGAAGATTGGATATGACCCCGGCGAGGCTGTTACAGCACATGAAGAGCTCGTGGTGGCAGTGGATAGATTCATGAAAAGAGCCGGAAAAGAGTCAGCTTCTGGCGGGTTTCTCGATTCGATTCTCTCCACGCATCCCCGCAAGGAGGTGAGGGTAGAGGAGATCAGGAATATGATCAGCGAACTGCCGCCCTACAGGATAAACGGAGACGGCAGGTTTGCCGCGGATTTTTCGGATAAGCTGCGCGGCATCCGCAAGACCAATGAGGCCTATCTCGTGTATGACGACGGCATGAGGGCACTCGAACAGAAGAGCTATGCGGAAGCAGACCGTCTGGTCCGGAAAGCCATAGCCATGAACGAGTACCAGGCACCGTTTCATGCCCTTGCCGGGAGGATCGCGTTTGTACAGGAACGTTTTGGCGATGCGGAGAAGGGCTTCCAAAAGGCGCTCTCCATAGACAATGAGTATCAGCCTGCGTACTATGGACTTGGGGTCATTGCATACAGGAAAAATGATTACCGCAAGGGGCTTGAACATCTGGAAAAGAGCCTCACCCTTTACCCCCAACATCCCGGATCTCTTTATGCCTCAGGCCTCTGCTACCACGAGCTGAACATGCCGCAGGAAGCACTGACCTTTTTCGGCTCTTTTGCCGGAGCAGTGGAAGAGCATCCTGAAGTGTACGGCTACATGGGAATGGATTACGAAAAGATGCAAAGGGTAGACCTGGCGATGGAGGCGTATACTGCCCAGATAAAGGTCGAACCGAACAACCGCATGGGCGCATACGCGAAACAGAGACTTGCGGAGTTGAAAAAAACCTCTACTGGAAAATAGGTAACGGCAGTCAGACCTTATACGCAAGGAGTACGCCGTCCCGGAGCGGCACGATCGTGGTAAAGAAATCCGTGTTCCTGAAAAGGTATTCGTTGAACGCCTGTATGCCACGCGTTTCCCTGTCTCTCCTTTTTCCGGCAACCCTGCCGTACCAGAGGGTATTGTCCGCAATGATGACGGCGTTTCTGTTGAGATTCGGCAGGAGGGTCCTGACGGCCCTGAGGTATTGGTGCTTGTCGATATCAATAAAGAGAATATCAATATCCTTATAGTTCTTGGCGATCCCGACGGCATCGCCAACATGGAATTCCGCTTTCCGGGCGAGTCCTGCCTGCCTGAAGGTCTTTTTCGCATGGTCAATGTTTTTCTGGTCATATTCGGCCAGGATAATCTTTCCTCTGTTCAGGGCCTTTGCGAACCAATATGCCGAATAGCCGAATCCGGAACCGAGCTCAACGACAAGCTTTGGGTCCTTAAGGCGGGTGAGCAGATAGAGCAGTCTTCCCACAAGCCTGTCGACAATCGGGAAGTCCTGCGTATGCCCCATGCGCTCCATGTCAAGGAGCAGGGGATCCTTTTCGACGGACAGTTTCATCATGTAGCGTTCTATCTTTGGGTTTGTTATCGCGAACATGGCTTTCCTCCTCTCTTGCTAAGGAGACCGTTCGTAAAGCCACCTTCACTGTCATTGCCCGACCTGCCTGCCGGCAGGCAGGCTTGATCGGGCAATCCGGAACACCTTGAAAACACTGGATTCCCGCCTTCACGGAAATGACGGCACAGGGGGCCTTACTTATGGCCTTCTTAGTACTATCTACCATGACCATACACCATGTGCAAGAGAGAATAAAGGAATTTGTGAGGACGCTTGTCGGAGAAGCACCTGCGTGCCATAATGTAACCATAAGATATCGGGCGGGGCACATTTCATAATGTCTTCAAGAATATGAGGTAACATACGCCATGAAAAAGATATTGCTGATACTTGCAGGATTGCTGGTTGTCGGAGGTCTGACCATGATATCTGCCGATGCGGAAAAGAAGTCTGTGAATTCAGGAGGCAAGCTCGAAAAAGCCACCTTTGCGGGTGGCTGCTTCTGGTGCATGGAACCGCCGTTTGAGAAGCTTCCAGGGGTAAAGGAGGTCATATCGGGATATGCCGGGGGCAGGAAAGTGAATCCGACCTATGAGGAAGTCTCTTCGGGTTCAACCGGCCACCTTGAGTCAGTCGAGGTTGTCTATGACCCCGCGGTTATATCGTATGACAAGCTGCTGGATGTGTTTTGGAAGAATGTGGACCCGACGGACCCGGGAGGCTCATTCGTGGACAGGGGCGGTCAGTACCGCTCTGCAATATTCTACCACTCAGAGGTTCAGAAAAAGACTGCGGAGGCTTCAAAACAGAATCTTGCGGCATCCGGGATCTTCCAGAAACCCAATGTTACGGAGATCATCCCCGCTCCTGTCTTTTATAAGGCAGAGGACTATCATCAGGACTATTACAAGAAGAACCCGATCAGGTACAAGTTATATCGCTTCAATTCGGGACGTGACCAGTTTCTTGAAAAAACATGGAGCGGCAGGACATTTGAGACCAATGCAGCGGCAGGAGAGAGGCGTTACATGAAACCTTCAAGAGAGGAACTGAAGAAAAGGCTGACCCCCATGCAGTACAAGGTGACCCAGGAAGACGGCACGGAACCTGCCTTCAATAACGAATATGCAGATAACAAAAAGGAGGGCATTTACGTTGACATCGTGTCGGGAGAGCCGCTCTTCAGTTCTCTCGATAAATATGATTCCGGCACCGGCTGGCCGAGTTTTACTAAACCCCTTGAACCTGCGAACATTGTGGAGAAACAGGACAGGAGCTGGTTCGCGACACGGACAGAGGTGAGGAGCAAACACGGTGATTCCCATCTCGGGCATGTGTTTGACGACGGACCGAAACCGACGGGCAAGCGTTTCTGCATGAACTCCGCAGCGCTTCGGTTCATTCCAAAGGAAGCCCTTGAGAAGGAAGGGTACGGGGAGTACAAGAAGCTTTTTGAGAAGAAGTAGAAGTTGCAGAGCCGTGCGCATGGGAATGTCAAGTCTCCTCAATACCGTTCAAGGCGATAAGATTTTTACCGGTATTGCGGCCGGGTGCCGGCTGTTGTCTGGAGTGGCGATCTTCTTTGCGATATCCAATATGGCTTTCGATGCCCGGATAGAATCGCTGCGAACGGCATTTCGCATCCATGCCATTCCCTTAAGAGAGAAAGAATGTGATTTCCGAGCAGGAAGCAATGGCTGGCTTAAGCGGTATAGAGATTTTTCGGGGCCCGGTTCTTTGCGAGATGGAGCGTTAAGCAGCCATGACTGTTTGAGCGGAGCGAGTTTCATGACTGTCGTGGAATGAGGGCAGGGTGGTCGAAAAATCTCTCAGACAGCGAAGGGCAGTCATTGATTCTTCCCGGTCTGGGGTTCAAGATGATGATAGGGCGGGAGGGTTGTGATCCGCGTGTCTTCCAACGCCCCGCCGATCGTGAAGTGATACAGACTTTGGTAGGAGTCATCGTTCAGACCGAGGAGCCTGTGCATCATATCGTCGAAAAAGCATCCCATGCCTGTGCCCCTCAGTCCATGGGCCTCTGCCTCAAGGTAAAGCACCTGTCCGATCATGCCTGTTTCCCAGAAGAGACGCCGGTAAAGCCACGGCTCTTTTTCAATGTTTTCCCTGAACTTCGCTATCATGCCGAGGGAGAAAGCGCTGTCACCGGCAATGTCCTGGTGGCAGCTTATTGAAGCCGCGATCTCACGGTAGTCGCCGCGCTCAAGGAGATAGAGGTCTAAGGCACCGGGAGTCCCTTCAGCCTTCTGCCACAAAAACTCTTTGCGGCATTTCTGCTTCAGGTCTTCGAGGGCTGTATGCTCCCGGACCAGCATATAAAGCCCCTGTGCAAGGTCTGTGACCCTGTGCACGAAGACGGCAAGATGCACAGAGACACCGCCTAATCCTGCATCAAAGGGCGCGCAGCCCTGCCTCGGAATGGTCTTGTCGAGGACGGCAAAAAAAACATCCCTGCTTGCCGCAGTCTCGGCATCGAATACTTGCGCACTCCTTCGTTGCCTGATGATCGTGGCGGCAGACGGACGAACAGGGCTCTGTATAAGGTATGCGGAATTATTCCAATTGATGACCGGTTCCGGTGACCGGGGTTTTTCCGTTGCTGATGCAACCGCTTCGATGATCTTCCAGTCCGCATGTTCTTTGCTCAAGCGGTTCGGGGATCCTTTAACGGAGAGGGAAGAAAAGGAGCTCACGATTTCAGGGGGGATATCAAAAACCTTTGGTTTCTCCTTGTGGTTGTGCACAAGCAGCAGAAGGTCAGGATATTCCTTTTCGAACGCATGCCATGATGTCCTGTCAAAACCGAGCATGGTCTCTATATCCCTGTCGGCAAGTGCATTGAGCCAGAGGACTTTCCATCCGTGGAGGTTTGCGGAAAAGCCAAGACAGGCGACTGCGTGGCCCACATCATGGTTGCAGTACCGGAAAGCCCGCTCCCCGTACTTCCACGATTCTCTCCAGTGGATGCTGCTCAGGCCGATGAAAAAGAGATCAGTGCCGAAATGATCTCTTATCTCTTTCCAGAATTCTCCTTCGAAGGTTGCCCTCTGCTCAAGCCCGTGAAAATACGGGTTGTAATGAAACACGCCTCCCTGGTTGTCGCGTTCCTGCAGAGGCGGGAGGACAAGATACGACTCCGTGGGATGGAGATTGCCGCTCGACGGGTTCATGCGGAGCGCCCATGTGTTTCCCTGATATGATTTCCACGCAGAAAGCCCCATCGAAAGCTCAAGCATTGAGGCAACGTTGGTTACGGTAAAGGGAAGGGGCATGCTGTCTGAGCGTTTATATAAGGAAACGTAGGCTGCTTCAGGGTCTCTTTCGAGCAGGGGGTGACGAATAGTGAGTGCATTTTCATAGAACCTGAACGGCACAGGCTCATTTGCCCAGTCCATATGACCCGGCCCCGGGGCAAACCGATCCTGCCGATGCTTTGTCCTCTCGTGGTAGCGCAAGATCTCCGCTATGGCCTTTTCCTTCTTCATATCTGTATTATAAGAAGTCTCATTCCCGTAATGACATTGAATTGTAACATCCCTCCTGACATCCCTTTTTTTAAAGGGAGGCATTGTCCCCTCTTTGGAAAAGAGGGGAAGGGGAGATTTCTGGAACTTAAGGACAGGTATACTTCCGTGCATGGCATATCAGACGATCAGGATGATCCCGTTGATTTCCCGATTGACGGGATTATCGATCTCCATACCTTTCAGCCCGGCGAAGTGAAGAATCTGCTGCCTGAATATCTTCATGCATGCAGGAATAAGGGCATCCTTGAGGTAAGGATCATCCACGGCAAGGGCACGGGAATGATGAGGGAAACTGTCCATAGCATCCTGAAGAGGATGCCTGAAGTCGTCTCGTTCAGACTCGCAGACGAAACCGCGGGCAGCTGGGGAGCGACTATCGCAGTGCTCAGCACCTGGCAATAGCTGCAGTCTATTCGACCTTACGGCGTCGGCCTTCCCGGTTATTTCAAGAAATCCTTTAAAAGGTCTTCAGGATGTCCCTCTTTTTTCTTGTCCTGAGGAGGCGCCTTATCTTTTTTCTGCTTATCGCCTGACAGGGTCCTGAATATCTCCTCTTCCGCATTCTTCTGAAGCTTTTCGGTCGCCTTCTTGTCCGCATACTTCATATCGATTGAATAGGAAGGGCTCGTTACCGTGCCGCTGACCCTGAGAGGTATGCTTGTCCAGCCCTTTTCCTCGGAAAGGAATTGCGCAATGGATGACTAACTGAGCATCTTCGGCGACAGTTTTTCCGAGGCTTTTACCATCACACCAAGGTCGGGTTGCTCATCCATTACGGCAACCTTTCTGCCCGTATCAGACAGGACCAGGGGTCTTTTTTGACCTGCCCTCGAACTGCTTGAATTTCCTGAATGCCACGGAAAGCGTGGAGGACTCGCAGATAGCTGCCGAGATGAGCATGACATCCAGAATCTCTTCCATGCGTGCGCCTTCTTCCACGGCGCGGCCCATGTGAGCATCGAGACAGTGCTCGCATCTGAGGGCGGTTGCAGCGCTGACCGCTGCAAGCTCGGCTGTTTTTGTATCTATGGTGGACGGTTCACGATATACGGACATGCCCTTCAGGACATAGGGATTAAACGTTTTATGGCGCTTCTTCAGTGTGCTCAGGAGAAAACCGAGGTGCCCGCGCTGCTCTTCTATTGTCTGGGACAGGGCATCAGCCAGGCCTTCGTCCTCCATCAGGGACTTCGCCTGCTTCACAAGATTCATTTTCTTTTTTTTCGGCATACGTTACCTCCAGCGCTGCTTTTTTCAGATTATATCAGATTCAGCAGATACCGGAAGGGACGGGTATGGGTAGATGGGCAGGAGCATCTTCGCGAAACCTTTACAAATCGCAATGTGGTGGTTGCCGAGAGGGAATGCTCAACTTGAGTGTTCAGTCGCGCCCTGGAACTTGGGATGTCCAACAACGGTGGCGATGGTAAAGGT
>Ga0102851_10001504_pt1 | contig 13366 bp, 8 predicted proteins | sample Mud3Dept3metaG_FD_79558 | JGI IMG/M metagenome (GOLD analysis project Ga0102851, IMG submission 79558) | Freshwater wetland microbial communities from Ohio, USA, analyzing the effect of biotic and abiotic controls - Mud 3 Core 4 Depth 3... | ecosystem: Environmental > Aquatic > Freshwater >... | reverse complement strand
TAGAAATTGTTACCTACACTTTTATCGAGTCCGGTTTTATAATACCTGTAAAATACGAGCCGGTGAAGACGATCTGTATTATCAAAAAATTTGTCAAAGTTTTTTTCGAAGCTTATGTACTGGAAGATCAGTAAAACAGCCATCATTCCGATAGCAAGCCCCAGAATATTTATACGGCTGATTCCCTTGTTATTCAGGATACTTCTGAATGCCAGCTTTATGTTTTTATAAATCATATTCTGCTTTTGTAAATATTTAATGCTTTAAGAGCCTGCTTTATTCATTCACAATGATTTTTCCATTTTCAAATTTTAAAATTATTACATTTTCAAAATGTTCATTCATATCTCAAAGCTTCGATGGGATTCCTTGTTGCCGCCCGCCAACTCTGCCAGCTCACTGTAGCAATAGCTATTCCCAGTGCCATTAATCCGGCTAGTGCAAAAATCCACCAGTTTAGCGTGGTTTTGAAAGCAAAACTGCGCAGATACATTTTCATTAAAAAATATGATAGCGGGACTGCTATAATGAAAGTTATGATTATCCACTTAATAATATTCCAGTAAAGAATCCTTAAAATATCTGTGATTTTTGCTCCGTGCACTTTTCGTATACCGATTTCCTTTGTTTTCTGCCGCGAAATAAAATGTATAATTCCAAATGTCCCGAGGCAGGAAAGGATTATTGAGAGAAAGGCAAATACACGAATAATATATGCCGAATGCATTTCAGATTTATATAGCGAGTCAAGCCATTCATCGTAAAACTGATATTCAAAAACAGACTCAGGGCAAACTTCATTCCATATTTTCTTAATGTCGTCAATCACAACCGGGTAATCACCCGGGAGAATCCTGCAGGTTAAAAAACTTACGCCAAAATGATCGGAACATTCAAAAACGGTTGGATAAACTGGCTGGTTCAGCTTTTCAACGTTTATATCCTTGATTACACCAACGACATCAAGAGAATTATTTTCTATTTCAGTTGGATCTGCCTGGCCGAATGCCTGCTCGGGTGTCGGGATACCTTTCAGTACTTTTCCCTCAATAGTCTCCCACCCTGTGAGTTTGAACGCTGACTCATTTATTATCACTGACTTCTTCCAATCTCTCTCTTCGAAGCCTCTGCCCTGAAGGAATTCCGCATCATAAACCTTGAAAAAGTCCGGATCGACAGTAAAACATGGAAGGTTACCGTTATACCCATATTTTTCCCTGGCTTCACTCCACATACTCCACAGATTTACTCTTCCCGGTATACCATGCGAAACAGCGCATGATTTTATATAAGGATTGTCAAGTAGTTTTTCTTTCACTACCGGAAGTTTATCTTTTACTTCCCACGGAACTTTAACATTGACAAGCTGTTCTTTTGTAAATCCCAGATCTTTATTAGTTAAAAGGTTGTTCTGGCGGGTCATTACAACCATGGCAACAATCATTACGATTGAAATTAAATATTGCACCACGGATAAACCACTTTTCATCTTCAGTTTCCCTTTTACTGCAGAATAACCGAACATTGAAACTGGTTTATATCCTGATATGATGACAGCCGGATAAAATCCTGCCAGGATACCTACAATTATCACACCTGCTATCACCAGCAAAACATTCGGGAAATGAAGTGCAATCAATACGGGAAAATCCTTTTGAACTAATGAAGTGAACGGTACTTCTAAAAGAACTGATAAATATATTCCAAGTATAAAAGCAATAAAACTGATAATGACAGCTTCGAAAATAAACTGCTTAAATATTTCTTTACTTCCGGCGCCGGTTACCTTTTTAATACCAATCTCTTTTATGCGGCCCAGGTGGTTGGAAGTAAACAGGATCACAAAATTCAGAATTGAAATGATCAGTATTAAAAATGCTACAATACTGAAAAGAAAAATTGACTGTATGTTGGCGTGAAGAGTGGCACTTGTACTATCCGTGGTTAATGAGCTCAGATAGGATTTTTTAAATGGTAACAGTTTAAAGGGTTGCTTCATATAATGATCCTGCATATAGTCCTGTGTAATCTTCTCCTCAAGCTTGCCAGGATCACTTTTTTCGTTTAGAAGGAAGAAAAAACGGGAATAGAAAATGCCATTTCTCCACTCCCCACCTAAATCATTCACATTTTCCCAGCTGATGATAACCTGTGCCTGAATACTTGATTTTTCAGGTAAGTCATCAAATACAGCATTGATTGTATAGTCCTTTCTGTGCTGGATGTTTATTGTCTGTCCCACAGGATAAGAATTCCCGAAAATAGTCCGGGCCAGAGATGAGCTGATTGCAACACTTTTATTGTCGGGTAAAGGATTATCAGTTATTCCGCTTCTGATATTAACTGAGAATATCTTAAAAAAATCATTATCTGTCTTAACAAGATTAGTGACCGCAAAGGGAGACTTTTCAAAAACAATTTCCGTAGAACCGTTGTCATACCGGCATATCCCTTCTATTTCAGGATACCTTTCTTTCAATTCACCGGCCATATCGCCTCTGAATGTTGTAATTCCCTTTTCGACACATAAACGATAGATCCGGTTGATTTCAGGAAATGATTTGTCATAATCTGATTCACTGAAAACATATGATGCAAGAATTAATGCAAGAGCCTGGCTGAAAGCAAATCCTGCAATTACAACAAATCCGCATACCGGATTCCTTATAAGGTTCCTGATTATTATTTTTAAATTATTTCTCATAAGCAGTCTTTTAAATTCGTAGATTTTAGCTGCTTTCTTACTGTTCGTATCGGAGAGCCTCAACAGGAAAAGATGGCGATAGTTCTGAAGCTGTTGTTATTATATCCTGAATCACACTGTTCAGGGATTTAAAACTGGCTGTCAGGAGCTTAACCAGACAATGTGAGTCATATGACTCATTCCTTATTGCAAGGGATTCAATTGGCTGGCTGACAGGCCGGAAATGAAAATCTTTTACCACTCCGATAATCTCAAAAGTACGGTTGCCCATTATAAAACTTCTTCCCAATGGATTAGTGATATTGTGCTCACGAAGGAATGTTTCATTGACTAAAATTTTTTCTCTATCGGCAGAAAAATCGTTTGTATAAAAACGACCAGAAAGTAAATGCAATCCTTATAGATAATTCACAATCTTTTGTTTTATTTCGATCCTGCATCAATAACAGAGTTTTATTATAGTCCGTTTTTAATAATTCTTTGCTTTAAGAAAATCCATTGCTATAATGATGCCATAGTTTTATGTGTCTGATATAAAGCCACATAAGTATTTACTGCACACGGGAAAGTAAATATTTTTTACACTTCTACGTAAAATATTTTTACATTTGTTTGGTTTATTAATATGACTGACTTATATTAACAATGGAGTTTCACGGAGTTTTACCCCCATCCCGCTCCGCGGGATTGCCCCCTGAAGGGGGCCTAATACTCTGGATATATGACAGATAGCCTTAAATCCAGAGATTTAGCCCCCCTTTAGGGGGGATTGGGGGGTAGGTACCCCCTCTTTGCGTGAGCAGAGAGGGGGAATAAAAGGGGGTGAGTACATGTGATTGAAAGGGGGAAATAAGGGAGTGAGTTCATGAAAGTTTTATTGGGATAAATAATTGAATTTCAAATATATTAAGATTTCAACCTCATAAGACGTTATATAAATATATTTTAAAAAAATGCCTCTGCAGAAAGGAACCATTCTTGTAGTCGACGATAATAAAAGCATCCTCAGTGCCCTGGAGATCCTTCTCATTCCCAAGTTCGGTGATGTGACTCTGATTTCCAATCCTAACCAGTTACTTTCTGAACTCAGGAAGAAGGACTATAACCTGGTCATACTTGACATGAATTTTAACGCCGGAGTCAAAACCGGAAACGAGGGTATTTATTGGCTGGGAAAAATCAAAGAAACAAAGCCTGATGTTTCAGTTGTCATGATCACGGCTTTTGGTGATATTGATCTGGCTGTCAGAGCACTTAAAGCAGGGGCTTCGGATTTTGTCCTTAAACCCTGGGATAATGAGAAACTTCTGGCAACACTCAGGCTGGCGATTCAGCTTAATCTTTCGAAAAAAGAGATCAAACACCTGAAGGAGAGAGAGTCTGAACTCAAGAAAGAGATGAATCGTGAACAGCCGAAAATAATCGGATCATCCCCACAGATCATGAATGTTCTCAGACTTGCCAGGAAGGTGGCAAAGACCGATGCGAACGTGCTGATCACCGGTGAAAACGGCACCGGCAAGGAATTAATAGCACAGGAAATACATCGTTTGTCGGACAGGGCTGATGAATTGCTGGTAAGCGTGGATATGGGCTCATTGACTGAAACACTCTTCGAAAGCGAACTATTCGGGCATGTCAGAGGAGCATTTACAGATGCCCGCGAAACCAGGCAGGGGAAGTTTGAGATCGCCCATAAAGGGACTCTTTTCCTTGACGAGATAGGAAACCTCTCCTTTCATCTTCAGGCAAAATTACTGGCTGCAATAGAAAACAGGCAGATCACCAGGATAGGATCCAATGACCTCATTCCGGTAGATATCAGGCTGATCTGCGCTACAAACAAGAACATTGAAATTATGGTAAAGGAGGGGCTCTTCAGGGAGGACCTTCTTTACCGTATTAACACAATTCATATAGAATTGCCGCCACTCAGGGAAAGGGGAAACGACATTATTACTCTTGCGGAATTCTTTCTCAGAAAATATATGCAGAAGTACAATAAACAGGACCTCAAAATAAATCAGAAAGCCCTTGAGAAGCTTTTAAGTTATTCCTGGCCAGGAAATATCCGGGAACTGCAGAATACAATTGAAAAGGCAGTTATACTGAGCGAAACAAATGTAATAAAACCTGAAGACCTGTATCTGAGGCCTGTCTCAGGGATAAAGAGTATTGATTCAATTGCCACAATTGAAGAGATGGAGCAAAAGATGATTCAGATAGCGCTTGACAAAAACAATGGCAATCTGACAGCTGCAGCTGAACAGCTTGGAATAACAAGACAAACCTTATATAACAGACTTAAAAAAACCAGGAAAAATGTTCAGTAAGAAGCTATATATTAATATTATAATTAGAGTATCTTTTATTGTCATACTCTCAATTCTGCTTGGTTATCTGATCTTTAAGGATCAGTCTTTACGCTTTTCCATTATATGTTTAGCAACAATCATAATTCTGACAACAAGCCTTATATCATATCTGAACCGGACAAACAGGAATATAAGGTTCTTTTTTGATTCGGTGAGGAACGAAGATTCGAACCTCACATTTCCCGTTGATAACAAGAGCGGAAGCCTGAAGGAATTGCACCTGAGCATGAACAGTGTCAATCATCAGATTCAACAGTTAAAAATTGAGAACAGGCAACAGGAACAATATTTTCAGAAGATCCTGGAACTCCTGGCAACAGGGATCATTACTTACGACAATAAGGGATTCATACATCATGCGAATTCAGCAGCAAAAAGACTTCTTTCAACGGAAGTTCTTACTCACCTTCAACAATTAGAACGGATCGACAGGAAACTGTACAGCACAATCAGCAATATAAAACCTTTTGAACGAAGGCTGGTTGCGGTCAACACGAACCAGGGAGAGATCCAGTTGCTTCTGAAATCAACATCCTTTGGCAGGGATGAAAATGAACTTATCATTCTTTCTGTCCAGGATATCAAACATGAGCTTGATGAGAAAGAGGTTGACTCGTGGATGAGGCTCATAAGGGTATTGATGCACGAAATAATGAATTCCATCACACCGATAACATCCTTATCAGAATCTCTGTCAAATATTTATCATCATGGGAAGAAGCCATTAGTGCCGGAAAAGGTTACAGAAAAGACCATTACGACTACGGTTCAGGGGTTAAATGTTATAAAAGAGCAGGGTAAAAGTTTGATGGCATTTGTCGAATCGTACCGCAAACTCACACGCATCCCCAAACCTGATTTAAAACCTTTTAAAGTCTCGGAGCTCTTTTCGAGAGTGAGGATTCTTGCAGATTCACTTGATAAAGGGGATGACACAGAAATTTCATTTCAACTGAATGATCCTGACCTCGAGATCTTTGCTGACGAGAACCTGATCTCGCTTGTACTGATAAACCTCATTAAGAATGCGGTTGAAGCCAATGAGAATAATCCGGATTGTAAGATTGAAGTTCTGTCGGGTTTGGATTTTAACAATCAACCGGAGATCTGTGTAACTGATAACGGACCCGGAATAAGCGCAGAGAACCTTGAAGAAATATTCATTCCCTTCTTTACAACAAGAGAGAACGGATCCGGAATAGGACTGAGTATTTCAAAGCAGATAATGGGAGCTCACGGTGGAAGTCTCAAAGTCCGTTCAGTCCCTAATAAAGAGACAGTATTCCGAATGAGCTTTCAAAACTGAAAGGATTTCCGGGAAATTGATATTAATTTTGTTGCCGAATTCCGGGTGTCACTGAAGAATTATGATACCAGTTTCAGGAATTCTTCATTATTTTTACCCCCTTTCCCGTTTCCCCCAGGGGGGAAAGGTTTACTGCTCCTTCCCCCAGTGGGGGAAGTCCCGATAGCTATCGGGAGGGAAGGGGGTAAATTAAATAAGGAGAAGCTAAATTTGGGGCAAGAACTAAAGACAGGTGTTATCTGAATTTTGTAGAGATATATTCCGGCAGATGAAAAAAAATGAAATAACAGTTCTTTTCAATAACCACCAGGTTCTTTCCGGGCTGACAGAAGCAATTGGCAATAACGTGGCAGGCAGAATTGGTGTATCGGGATTATCAGGATCTGCAAATGCAATCGCCATTTCGAAGGTCTTTCTGGATACACAGCTCACTCACGTAGTCATTTCACCTGAAAAAGAAGATGCGGCCTATCTTTACAACGATCTTGTTGCCCTCACCGGGGAAGATTCCGTCTTTTTCTTCCCTTCAACATATAAGCGTTCCGTTCAGTATGAACAAACCGAACCGGCAAATATCGTACTCCGGACCGAGGTCCTGAATCACCTGGCTTCCGGAAAGCGAAAGGGAATAATTGTCACCTATCCCGAATCGGTGATGGAAAAGGTGATAAACAGGAAAAATCTGAAAAAGAACACTTTTAATATTTCAACCGGTGATAAAATATCGCTGGAGTTCCTGGAGGAGGTTCTGCATGAGTATAATTTTGAAAGGGTTGATTTTGTTTACGAACCCGGACAGTTTGCAATAAGGGGAAGTATTGCCGATGTTTTTTCCTATTCTGCCGACCTGCCTTACCGTATCGACTTTTTTGGCGAAGAAGTCGATTCCATCAGAACCTTCAATACCGACGATCAGCTGTCTGTGAGCATTTGCAAGCAGATTTCAGTGATCCCTAACATTCAGGATATTTCCATAGAAGAAGTAAGTGATTCATTTACTGATTTTCTGCCGCCATCATCAGTTATCTGGATAGAGGATGCTGCCTATATAAAAGAGAAGATCAGCAATATTTACTCACAGGTTGTCGCCAGGGAGGATTCGGGCCAGATTACCGGTAAAAAAGAGATGGTAATGACCGGAAGCCGCCTTATTCAGGAGTGCGAAAAGTTCAGGATCGCTGAATTCGGGAAGGCCGTGATGTTTAAATCTGATTTAAAGTTTGAGTTTCATACCGAGGCTCAGCCTGTCTTCAATAAGAATTTTGAACTTCTTACCGAAAAACTGGTATCTAACAACATTGACGGGTACCAGACTTTTATTATCTCTGAGAGCCAGTCCCAGATTGACAGGTTGCGAGATATATTTGCAGAAATAAATCCTGAAGTTCATTTCACTCCCTTGCTGCATAATCTTCATGGCGGTTTCACCGACCATGACCTTAAGATATCTGTCTATACTGATCACCAGATTTTTGACCGGTATCACAAATTCAGGATAAAAGGCTGGTTCACCAGGAAGGAAAGCTTATCTGTTAAAGAATTAACAGGACTCAATCCAGGGGACTATGTTGTTCATATCGATCATGGTATCGGTAAGTTCGGAGGACTGGAAAAGATAGAAGTGAACGGGAAGATTCAGGAGGCAATTAAGCTGGTTTACAGGGATAATGATATCCTTTATGTGGGCATTCATTCTTTGCACCGGATATCCAAGTATAAAGGGAAGGACGGTTCAGAGCCTAAGATTTACAAGCTTGGTTCAGGTGCCTGGCAGAAGCTGAAGCAGAGTACAAAGAGCAGGGTAAAGGATATCGCAAAGGACCTCATACAGCTCTATGCCAAAAGGATGGCATCAGACGGATACTCCTTCTCGCCTGACTCATATCTTCAGCGTGAGCTTGAAGCATCGTTCATCTATGAAGACACCCCTGACCAGCTGACTGCAACTGTTGCGATCAAAGAGGATATGGAGGCTCCTCATCCCATGGACCGCCTGGTTTGCGGCGATGTCGGCTTTGGTAAGACCGAGGTTGCAATAAGAGCCGCCTTCAAATCTGCCGCCGACAGCAAACAGACTGCTATCCTTGTGCCGACGACGATCCTGGCTTTCCAGCACTATAAAACATTCACATTGCGGCTGAAGGATTTCCCCTGCACTGTGGAATACCTTACCCGTCATAAAAAGCCTGCCGACCAGAAAAAAATAGTATCACAACTGGCTGAAGGAAAGATCGATATCATAATCGGGACGCACAAGCTTGTGGGGAAGGAGGTCAAATTCAGGGATCTGGGACTACTGATAATCGATGAAGAACAGAGATTCGGTGTATCGGTTAAGGAAAAACTTAAAAAGCTCAAAACAAATGTCGATACACTGACGCTGACTGCCACTCCCATACCACGGACATTGCAATTCTCCCTGATGGGAGCCCGTGATCTTTCAATTATCAATACCCCCCCTCCAAACAGGATGCCCATTGTGACCGAACTTCACGGCTTCAATGAAGAAATAATAAAGGAGGGCATTGAGTATGAAGTCGCCCGGGGTGGACAGGTTTTCGTGATTCACAACAGGGTTGAGAATATAAAAGAGGTACAGGCCTCTATTCACCGGATCTGTCCCAATGTTAAAACGGCAATCGTTCATGGCAAGATGGATGGAAAGTCAATAGAGAATGTTATGTTCGACTTTATCCAGGGCGATTACGATGTACTGATAGCAACAACTATCATCGAATCGGGACTCGATATTCCAAATGCCAATACCATTTTTATTAACGAGGCACAACATTTCGGTCTGTCGGAACTTCACCAGCTCAGGGGACGTGTAGGCCGGTCGAACAGGAAAGCATTTTGCTACCTGCTCGCTCCCCCCCTGAATACCCTGACCCATGAAGCACGACGGCGGCTTAAAGCAATAGAGGAGTTTTCGGAGCTCGGAAGCGGATTCAATATAGCCATGCAGGACCTTGACATCAGGGGTTCAGGAAATCTGCTTGGCGGGGAGCAGAGTGGTTTTATTGCCGATGTGGGATTTGAGACTTACCAGCGTATTCTGAATGAGGCAATGGCAGAGTTACGCGAAAGCTTGGTAAAAGAAGAAATTGCTGAAGGTAAACTCGATGAAGTTCAGATCCGGGAAGAAAAAACAGTATCATACGTATCTGATTTTCAGATCGATACAGATCTTGAGATCATGTTCCCCGATGAGTATATATCAAATATCTCAGAGAGGATCAGGCTCTATAAGGAACTGAATGAGATTGAAAACGAAAAAGCCCTGCAATTGTATTCAAAAAAACTTGTTGACCGTTTCGGTCCTCTGCCTGAACCGGCAGCAGCTCTCCTGGATATTGTCAGAATAAAGTGGATTGCCATGAAGCTGGGAATGGAGAAGATCCTCCTCAGGAACAATCTCCTGATAGCAAATTTTATTTCCGATCCCGGTTCAGGGTTTTACCGGAGCCCGTTATTTGTTTCAATTATGAATTACGTCAACCGTTTTCCAAAACAGATGCTGGTTAAACAGAGGGAATCAAAGTTGAGTCTTACCATCAGAGAAATCAGTTCGGTTAAATCTGCGATACAAGTTTTAGACAACCTTCCTTCAGGTAATTAGTCCGTTCAACCCCCGATGGCGCCGATTTGGCGTTGCCGAGTTCGTACCCCCGATGGCGCCGATTTGCAATCGGTGCCTAAAAAGAATTAACTTGTTGTGGCACGGATTGGAAATCGTGCCTGCCTGAGAGCATACATCATTGATTGAGATAACTCTACGTACTTAAATCACTTTAGGCACTCCAGGCGCTATTTTTATTAATTTCTTACCTTTATACTATATATACCGATATGAATCTGATATTTGACATTGGGAATACATCCACCAAGGTGGCCGTATTTGACGGACAAAAAAAGCTGCTCTCTTTCCGTACCAAACAATTCAGCTGGGATGAGATGCAAAAAAAGTGTTCACCTTATGAAAAGGAAATCACAAAAGCGATAGTCTCATCCGTAAGGTACACTCCGGATTTCGTAATTGACATTGCAACGCAGGGCATACCTGATGTACATGTTCTTTCACATGAGACCAGACTTCCCTTTAAAAATGAATATGAGACACCTGAAACGCTTGGTCCCGACAGGATTGCCGCTGTAGCAGGAGCACATTTGCTTTTTCCCGGAAAGAAAGTTCTTATTATCGATGCAGGAAGTGCCGTAACTTATGAATATCTGATTGGGAATATATATAAAGGAGGGAACATTTCACCGGGAATAAGCATGAGATTTAAGGCCCTGCACAAGTTCACCAGCAAGCTGCCGCTGGCTTCAACCACTCAAAAATATAAATCGCCCGGTAAGAATACCATGGATGCACTGACCGCCGGAGTAATCAACGGGCTTATATATGAAATAAATGAGTATATTCGCACGTTTGAAAAAAAGTACAAAAATTTTAAAGTAATACTTACAGGCGGAGACAGTGGTTATTTAAAAGATAAAATCGGCCATCATGTAGCTTATTTGCCTGATATTGTGATTGATGGACTAAATTATATTCTTGAGTACAATGCAAAATAAACCGGCAGCAATTCTTTTTATAACTATAATATCCACTGCTTTTTATAATGCCTCAGCACAAAAAATGATTAACTCACCTTATGCAAGGTTCAATCTTGGCACCCTTGAACCTGTTGGCTCCTTCAGAAGTCTTGGAATGGGTGGCACCGGCATTGCAATCAGGGATAACAGTTCAATTTATTATTCCAATCCGGCATCGTACAGCAGTGTAGATACCAATTCATTTATCTTTGATTTCGGAATAGACTACGGGATAAACTTACTTTCTGACGGTATTACTCGACATTTTTCCGATGATATGAACTTTGACCACCTTATCATCGGATTTCCTCTGGCAAAGGGCTGGGGGTTTGCAGCAGGAATTATCCCCTTCAGCAACGGCTATTATTCAATCTCTGAATCAATCCTTGAAGGTGATCCTGAATACGATCCGATAACCGGGGAATACAACGAGGCTCACAGGGGTGAGGGTGGTATTTCAAAGTTTATAGCCGGTTCAGGAATAAAACTGACCAAAAATATCTCTGCCGGAGTTAACATGACCCTGCTTTTCGGATCGGTAAGGAGAATAAACCAGTTTAATTTTACTGAATACCTTAACGTATATCATAATAACAACACTGAAAGGCTTCAGCTGAATGGGATGAACTTTGATTACGGACTTCAATACAGCGCCTCGCTGAAGAAGAATTATTTTCTGAATGCAGGGCTTTCTATGACCTCAGGTAAAAATTATAAGTCAAAGTATGAAAAAATTGCATTCAGGTATAATTATTATGGTGCTTCCGATACAATATCCAGGTCAGCAGATTCTTCCAGGGTATTTATCCCCGCAACGATCCGTATGGGTATGTCGTTCGGAATTAAGAACAAACTGACCGCGGCATTCGATTACGTACTCACCAACTGGTCCGAAGCCACACTAAAAGACAGTGAAGGATACCTGGGAAATACCAGGGCGATGCTCTTTGGTGTTGAATATATTCCTGAAAAATTCTCAAATTCCAGTTACCTGAGGAGAGTGGAATACCGGATCGGAACTCATCTTGAGGATAACTATTTGGTAATTAACGGAGAGCAGGTTAAAGAATTTGGAGTAAGCTTCGGAATTGGATTACCTTTGAAACGAACTTTTTCACAAGCTAACCTGTTCTTTTCAAAAGCTAACCTGTTCATAGACTACACCAGAAAATCCGGCGAAGGAGGATTACTTCACACCGAGAATTATTTTACCATGGGAGCAAGCCTTAATCTGTACGATTTCTGGTTCATGAAACGAAAATATGATTAATATACGGGTCCCCGGATTTTAATTTCACCGGATTTGAAAAGAGCATTTCATATCTTAATTGTTTCAGCCTCTGTCTCGGTTGCTTTGTTCCATTTATCCTGTGAAAGAAAAATAGATACCATAAAAAAAACCGAAGTCCTTTCGCTTCCGTCGGTTACCGGAAAGAATATCAGGACTGTCTTTACAGATTCCGGTAAGGTTCAGCTTGTAATGACCACCCGTTTAATGGAATCCTTTAACAATGCTGATCCGCCCTATTCTGAGTTCAGGTACGGTATTGAGGTCATTTTTTATGATGGTCATGAGGTGCCTGTGGGAACTGTTTTCGCAAAGTATGCAAAGTACACCGATAAGAAGAAATTGTGGGAGCTTAAAGACTCCGTAGTTGTTGTCAACGAGTCCGGTGACAAGCTGGAAACTGAACAGCTTTTCTGGGACCAGGAGAAAGATCAGATTTATACTGACAGGTTCATTAAGATCACCAATGAAGATCAGACAGTGATGGGAACCGGCTTTGAATCAGACCACAAACTTACCCGGCGTAAAATAAAAAATGTAACAGCTACTATGTATCTGAAAGATGAATAGAAAGTAGCTCTTTTCTTTACTACTTGCCTGGCTACGTTACAGGCAGAAAAAAAGAGCTAACTTTGGTACATGATTGGTATCCTTATCATACTGCTGGGATCATTATTGTTTGCTTCTATCATAACTTTTGCAGCATTTTCCCTTTTTTTCAACCTTAAATCCCGGAAAAAATCCGGGAAAAAGCGGTACATGAATATATCCTTAAACAAGGACGATTTTGGCAGCTATGTAAATCAGGGTATTCATGGTAAGGAAAAAAAGGCAGGCGATCATCAGAATTTCAGGATAATTCAGAATGCTCTCGATTTTTCCCATGTCAGGCTGAGGGAATGCATGGTGCCAAGAACTGAAATTGAAGCCATTGAGTGCTGCAGTTCCCTCGAGGAACTCAGGCAGAAATTCATCGGAACTCAACATTCACGGATCCTTGTTTATAATAAAACCATTGACCACATAATAGGATATTTTGAGCTTAAGGAGATATTCAAAAGCCATCCTGACATAAAATCAGGGATCAGGAAACT
>Ga0102851_10001502_pt1 | contig 13367 bp, 11 predicted proteins | sample Mud3Dept3metaG_FD_79558 | JGI IMG/M metagenome (GOLD analysis project Ga0102851, IMG submission 79558) | Freshwater wetland microbial communities from Ohio, USA, analyzing the effect of biotic and abiotic controls - Mud 3 Core 4 Depth 3... | ecosystem: Environmental > Aquatic > Freshwater >... | reverse complement strand
GGTCAACATGCCGGTGGTGATCCACAGCCAGAAGCGGAAGAAATGGCTGGGCAGGGGATGCAGTTCGAGCGCGCGATGGGCTTGATGGCGGTGCAGGAAAATGGTCACTGCAGCAATCGTGATGTGGGTAACGGCCAGCGTGTAGGCGACGTACCCCCACCACGGCAAATCAAAAAACCCTGTAAACATAACGCTCCTTGTTTAACCAACCTTGTTTGACGCGGCCAGTGTACTGAAGTTCATTGATTCGGCAAAGCTTTTTCTACCCCGCCGGCGACTCGTGTCCGCCCGGATCATGTTCGATAACGCGATGATTATCATGATAATAAACATGCGCGCCCGCCCTGAATGTGTAACCCTCGCGCGCGTTTCGACGCGAAACGGTAATGCTGTTTTCGTGACGGCGGCTTACGGTGCTCCGGCGGGCGTTGTGGCGCCGCCAAGGATGCGCACTTCGCGCTGGGGAAAGGGGATTTCGATGTGGTGCCGTTTGAATTCGTGCCATATTTCGAGGTAGATCTCGGAGCGCAGGATCCCCCAGCCTTCCTGCGGATCCTCGATCCAGACGCCGAGCTCGAGATCAATGCCGTTTTCGCCAAATTGCAGGATCAGCGCCTTGGGCTCGGGATCCGGGATGACCCGCTTATGCTTCTTCGCCACGTCCGTCATGATTTTCATCGCAGCATCGAGGTCGGACTGGTAGCTGATCTGAACCGGGAGCCGCACCCGTACCCGGGGATCGGTATAGGAATGATTGACCACCGTCGATGCAACGATGGTTTCATTGGGGATGATGGCTTCGAGGCCGTTCATGTTTCGCACCACAACATAGCGCGCCGTCATCTTGGTGAGCTGTCCGGTATGCTGGTCTATCGTGACCATGTCGCCGATACTCACCGAACGGTCCATCAGGATGATGAATCCGCTGATGTAATTACTGGCGATTTTCTGCAGACCGAAGCCGATGCCGACACCGAGCATGCCGCCGAATACCGACAACACGGTGAGGTCGATGCCGACCACCGGCAGCACGATGATAATCGCGGCCAGGATGAGCAGCGCCTGGACAAGCTTGGAAAACATCACGCGCAGACTGATGTCGAGGCTGGTGGTGCCCATCAGCCGTGTTTCAAGGAAGCGCCCGAACCACAGCGCGAGCAACAGCGTAATCAGCACCGACAGCACCCCCTGCAGCACCAGCAACAGCGTAATCCGCTGCTTGCCTACGGTGATATCGAGGCTGTCGAGAAAGCCCGAGACATCCGGCCACAGGCCGGTAATGTAAATCGCGAGGCCCGCCCAAACCGTCCACGCAACGAAGCGTTCCCATACGCGCAGCTGGCCGCCGGGCGCAAACGTGTGCCGCAGCATGTAGAAGGTGATTCGAATCAATGCGAAGGAAAACAGCAGCGGCACGACGATGTTGAGCAGTTTTACGGGCTGCCACTGACCGAGGACCGCCCTGCCGGCCAGCACCAGAAGCAGCGCCGATAACGGGAATATCAGGCGCTGAACGCTGCCTACGCCCAGCGACATCGTGCCGTCGACGCTGGTCTTGCGCATGACACGGCGCTGATATAGCCGAAGCATTTGCCATGCGCCCCCGAAACAGAGCGCCAGCAGGCCGAGCTGCCACAGCAGGTGGATCTGCTGCAGGTTGGCAATCAAATCAGTTGCTAAGTTCTTCATTTCGAAGGTTTATTTTTAGATATGCCGTTAATGTAATACTTTTTTGATCATAGCATGCAGATGCCGCTTTCCGGAGCAATGATGCCGCTGTGATAAACCTCGTGTCGAGGCAGCCCGGCAAGGTTCGTGGCAAGCCCCGGATATGGCATAGTAGACCGACGGTGCCCCGGGCGCCTGTCGCCAGCGATCGGCAGGCGATTCGAAAGCGTGCTGTTTACGGACTGACTGGACAAAATTTGACAGCGAACCGCGGCATGTTCTCCTGGTATGACCGGCTCAGTCTCAGGGCAAAACTTGCGACCGGTCTCGCCATTCTGATCGGCCTGGCGCTGGTGGTCGGCGCATCCTCGGTCGTCACCGGCGGGATGAGCCGCGCCGCAGTCGACCGCATGCTCGGTCAAGACGGTCAGATCGCCCAGCTCAGCCTGCGCAGCGTCGGCGCGATGCTGAAAGCGCGGCGCTATGAAAAGGATTTCCTGCTCTATTACCGCGACATCGGCTACGAGCAGGCCGATTCCCGCTACGCTGCGCAGGTGCGGGTGAATCTGGCGCAGGTGCGCGACGATCTGGGCCGGATCCGCACGCTCACCAGCGACCCCGAGATTATCGAGCAGGTCAGGGTCATCGAGGATTCCATCGTTCAGTACGAGCGCAACTTCCTGGCCGCGACCGAACTCATCGGGAAAATTGGCCGGATCAACACCGGCCTGGAGACCGAACTGGCCGACAGGGCCCGCGACATCGAGAACATCGTCGCCGCGCGCAGACTCGACAAACTCACGATAGACCTGCTTACGCTGCGCGGGCATGAGAAAGACTACTTGCTGCTCGGGCGTGCGGCGGATGCCATCCGCTTCAGGGACAGAATGGCGGCATTCCGGAAAAGTGCGGCGCAGGCTGCACTGCCGGCTGCCGCGAGGGACAGCCTGTTCGTGCTTGCGGATGAGTACTTGCGTCTGTTCGAAGCCTATGTCGAGGCCATGACCAAGATCGACTCGGCGCATTCGTACTATCTGACGGCATTGCAGGTGGTCGAACCGGCCCTGGAAAAGCTTCACACCCGGGCCAGCCAGAATGCGCTCGACACCCGCGCCCGTGTCAACAACCTCACGCAACTGGCGTCCATACTCGCCATCGTTATCAGCGTGGTGGCGGTGTTCATCGGACTGATGGTTGCCATAGTCATCTCGCGCAGCATCACGCGTTCTATCCGCAAGAGCATGAAATTTGCCGAAAACGTTGCCCGGGGCGATTTCGATACCCGCCTCGCGCACCATGGACGGGACGAGTTCGGGGCGCTTGCGGCGGCCTTGAATGGCGTGACGGATGCGCTGCAGCAAGGGCGGCGGGCCCAGGAGCAACGGTCAGCTGAACTGGCAGCGGCAAACCAGGCGCTGCAAAACGAGATCATGGAGCGGCAGCGCGCGGAGCGCGCCATCAACCAGCTCAATGTTGACCTCGAACAGGGGGTGACGCAGCGTACGGCGCAGTTCGAAGCCGCCAATCGCGAGCTCTCTGAACGCAATCGCGAGATCTCCCTGTTAAGCGAAATGAGCCGCGTGCTGCAGACCTGCGTGAACGTGGAGGAGGCCTATGAGGCGATCCCCAGGTTTTGTCTGCTGCTGTTTCCGGGTACGGCGGGAGCGATCTACATGCTTCATGCCTCGCGCAATTACCTTCAGACCGTTGCGTCGTGGGGAGATGAGGCAGGCAGTGTTCCGCTGTTCTCGCCGCAGGATTGCTGGGCGTTGCGGCGCGCCCAGCCGCACTGGATCGGCGGGCCTGGCGCCGACCTGACCTGCTGCAAGCATGTGCGCGAGGCCGGGCAGGGGGATGCGCCTTATTACTGCGTGCCCATGATGGCGCAGGGCGAAACGCTGGGGCTGGTTTATCTCAGGTTTCCGCCGGGGCAAGTCGCGGATCCGGATACGGCGAAGCAGGCGGCGGCCCGGCAGGCGCTCGGCGTGACGCTGTCGGAACAACTCGCGCTTGCGCTTGCCAATCTCATGCTGCGCGATACGCTGCGCCAGCAATCCATCCGCGATCCGCTCACCGGGCTGTTCAACAGGCGTTATCTGGAGGAGTCCATGCAGCGTGAGCTGGCGCGGGCCGAGCGCAAGGCCGCGCCGCTCGCGCTGATCATGCTCGACGTCGACCAATTCAAGCAGTTCAACGATACCTTCGGACACGAGGCGGGCGATCTGGTGTTGCGCGAGATCGGATTGTCGCTCAAGGGTTATGTGCGCGGCGGCGACATTGCGTGCCGTTATGGCGGCGAGGAGTTTACGGTGCTGATGCCCGAGACTACCCTGGCGACAGCGCAACAGCGGGCCGAGAAATTGCGGGAGGCGGTGCGGCGGCTGCAACTGCAGCAGTCGGGTCAGATGCTCGGCGGCATCACGGTCTCTCTGGGGGTTGCGGTGTTCCCGGAGCACGGCAGCACGCTGGAGATGCTGCTGCGCGCAGCGGATGTCGCGCTGTACGAGGCAAAACGCGCCGGGCGCGATCAGATCGTGGTTGCGGCGAGCGCCTAGGCCGTGCGCTCCAGCGCCGCGGCGAAGAAGCCGTCCGTGCCGTGAATCTGCGGCCATAGCTGCAGATAGGCGCCGGTTTCGAGCCCGATCTGGTGTTGCTTGAGAATTTCACCGCAGTCCAGAAGCGTGAATTGGGGGTGGCTGGCCAGAAAAGCGGCCACGATGTCCTGGTTCTCTTCGGCCAGCAGGCTGCAGGTGGCATAGACCAGGCGCCCGCCCGGTTTGAGCAGCCGGGCAGCGGAGTCGAGGATGGCCGCCTGTTTGACCTTGAGTTCGGCTATGGCCTGCGGCGACTGCCGCCATTTCAGATCGGGATTGCGACGCAGCGTGCCGAGCCCGCTGCACGGCGCGTCGACCAGCACGCGGTCGATTTTGCCGGCGAGGCGCTTGATCCGGGCGTCGTTTTCGCTCTGGATCAGCTGAGGATGCAGATTGGACAGCCCCGAGCGCTTGAGCCGCGGCTTCAGACGCGCCAGGCGTTTTTCCGACACGTCGAAGGCGTAAATGCGCCCCTGCGACTGCATCATGGCGCCGAGCATCAGCGTCTTGCCGCCGGCGCCGGCGCAGAAGTCGACGATCAGCTCATGGCGCTTCGGCGCCACCAGGAAGCCCAGCAGCTGGCTGCCTTCGTCCTGAACCTCGATGCTGCCGTCCAGAAACAGCGGATGGCGGTTGAGCGCGGGCTTGCCTTTGACCCGGATGCCCAGCGGTGAATAGGGCGTGGCTGTACCTTCGATGCCGGTCGCAGCCAACTGGCGCAACACCGTATTGCGGTCGGCGCGCAGCGTGTTGACCCGCAAATCGAGCGGCGCCGGCTGCTGCAGCGCGCGACCCAGCGCGAGGATATCCGCCTCGGGCATCTGCAGGGCCAGGCGTTCGACCAGCCAATCCGGCAGGTCCGCCTGCACCGCAAGCGGCAGATCGCCGGGTGCCGTGGCCTTGAGGCGGGCCACCCATTCGGCTTCGTCCTCCGTGAGCGCTGCGCTGAGTTCGCGCATGCTGATACCCGCCACCCGCGTAAGATAGGCGAGCAGTGCGCGCCGCGGCGAGTCATCCTTGCTCAGGTGATCGACCAGCCGCTTGCGCCGCAGCAGGCCGAAAACCGCCTCGGCGATGAAGGCGCGGTCGTGCTGGCTGAGTTTGCGATGACTGCGAAAAAAATTGCTCAGCACGGAGTCCGCCGGTTGCTCGAATTTCAGGACGGCGCGCAGCACTTCGGCTGCGGCCTCCAGCTGGCCGGAATGTATGGTCATGTCGGTAATGTCCGGGGTGTGTCCGCGCGGAGCACGGCAACTGCGATGGATAGGCGCTGCGCTGCGCATGCTGTCATATTGTTTCTCATGAATTCAGGCGCCGCAAAAAGCCGAGAATATCAGGGATCGGTGCCGGTGCACCAAGAGATCGTGCCAAATCCGGTTAACAGGCCCTGGTTATTCTTCGCTGACGCGAATTTCGCTTACCTGCTGTTCGCCGGACTGCTCTCCGTCTCGATTGATGAAGCGTATCCTGACCGGAAGATGGCGGTATTCCGTGGCCAGCCAGATTTCGATGCTTTCCTCGCCCGGGCGCCGCAGCTGCCGGATCGGCAGGGATTTGAGCGTGCCGAGCGCGGTCTCCAGGGGCTCCTCCGGCAGCACCTCGAGTTCGTGGATTTCGAGGTTGGCGCCATTGGTGATCGGCAGCCGTATCCGCCCCGGTGAGGGCGGCGCAAGCGACAGCTGATAGATGAAGCTCACCATGTCCTGGCTGCCTGCGGGCAGCTTGTCTGTGCGCCGGAGCGGCACCCTGCCCAGGGTGATCTGTTCCTTGTCCCAGTCGAAAGTCGCTTTCGCCGTCTCAATTTCGCCGCGGCGCTTGCGGCTCATCAGGAAGGTTTCAGGGCGCAGCCCGCTGGCCGTGATTTTGCCCTCGCTCAGATAATTGAGGTGTTGCGAAGCAAACAAGTCCGCGATGCCGGTGGTTTCCGAAACGCTGCCGAGCTTGTAAGCGCCATCTTCGATTTCCCACGACTGTATGGTTTTTCCGACGCTGAACCGGTCGTTGCCGAGGAACAGGGTGTAGGTGATGCGGCCTTTTTTGGGCAGGCTGCGCGGCGGCGCGGCTGCCGGTTGCGCCGCGGGTGCCGCTGGCGCCGGCGGCGCCAGCACTGCCACAGGCTCCGCCGATTCCGCAAGCGGCGCCGGCGCTGCCGGCGGCGGCAGCGCAAACGGTGTTGCTGCGGTTGTCGCGGGCACCACGGGCAGCGGCGGTGCGGTGCGGCGCGGTGCGGCGGGGACGGGCTTGCGCTGTGGTTCGGGAGGGGGCGTGGCCGGCGGCGGCGCACTGACGAGCCGCGCTTCCAGCGGCGGCGCTACGGGAATGGGCTGCGGGATATCCAGCCACGCGCCGGACAGGACGAGGATGTGCAGCAGCAGCGACAAGGCTACGGCGGTGATCCAGCGACGCGTGGACGCGGCAATCACGGCTTAAGCGGCTGCGGCCCCAGCTCGAGTTTCGTGATGACCTGTTCGTAGCGCGAGCCGTCTTTTTCGACAATCAGCACTTTGACCGGGAAGAAATGATGCTGCGGCGCGAGCCAGATCTCAGTGGCACTTTCGTCGGGCTGCCGCTGCTTCACGAGGTGCAGCGTTTTCATCTGGCCCAGCGGCGTGTCGATATCGACGTCGGGCGTGATCAGGTAGCGGTACTGGTCCAGCTTGCGGCCATTGGTCATCGCCACGTCGAGATGCCTGAGCCCGTCGAACGCGACGAACATGAACTGATACATGAGGGAAATCCGGTCCTGTGTTCCGGGAGGAAGCGGCGCCGTTTCCGTCCGGCCCTCATGACTGAGCGTCAGGCGCTCTCCCGCCCAGTCGAACCGGGCTGACACCCGGCGCGAGTCGTCGTCATCGTTTTTCCCCTCGAACTGTTCCGGCCGCAGGCCGGTGCCGAGCAGCCGGCCGCTGCTGATAAGCGTGGCCAAATTCCTGCGCAACAACGCGAGCAGGCCGACTGCACTGCTTTCGCTCACGATGCGATAGCTATTGCTGCCGGACTCGAAGCGTTCCCGGGTTACCCCGATTTGCAGGCCGTTGAAATTCACATCGTAACTTGCGGAGATGGCGGCGGGTGCGGCTGCGCGCGCCCAGGGTTGGGCGTTGAGCAACTGCACGCCCAGTGCCGCGCCCAGAAGCAGGGTCCGGAAACGGATCATTTCAGGTTTCCAGCGGCGGCGCGAGCAGCGTTCCGGATGCGGCGCGCGCCTGCTTGACCTCGACCCTGTCGTCGGCCGTCAGCACGAGCCGGTCTTCGCAGAACCAGCGTAATGCCTGCGGGTAGATGCGATGCTCCTCGTGCAGCACGCGCTCGGCCAGCGTGTCCTCGGTATCGCCGGCCAGCACCGGCACTGCAGCCTGAATGACGATGGGGCCATAATCAAGCGCGGGGGTCACGAAGTGCACGGTGCAGCCGTGAATGCGCGTCCCTGCCGCCAGCGCGCGGCGGTGGGTATGCAGTCCGGGGAACGCCGGCAGCAGCGAGGGATGGATATTGACCATGCGCCCGCTGTAGCGCATGACAAAAGCATCGCCGAGTATGCGCATGAAACCGGCAAGCACCACCAGGTCGGGATGATAGCTGTCGATCGTGGCCGCCAGCGCGTCGTCGAAAGCGGCGCGTTCGGAAAACTGGCGGTGATCGACCACCGCGGTCGAGATGCTGCGATTGCGCGCAGCCTGCAACCCCGGCGCTTCGGGATTGTTGCTGATCACGGCGGCAATCCGCAGCGGAATGTCCGCCGCGAGGATCGCCTCCATATTGCTGCCGCGGCCGGAGATCAGGATGACGATCCGTTTTGCGCTCAAACTTGCGTCCCTAAAACACCTGCGTTTGCGGCTCGCCGTCGAGGCGGCGCCGTATGGTGCCGATGCGCGATACCGTTTCGCCCGCGTCGCGCAGCAGCGCTTCTGCCGCCGCTGCCTGGTCGGGACTGACGATCACCACCATGCCGATGCCGCAGTTGAACACGCGGTGCATCTCCTGGCTGGACACATTGCCTTCTTTTTGGAGCCAGCCGAACAGCGGCGGCATGGTCCACGCCGCAGCGTCGAGTCGCGCGGTGAGCGTTTCCGGCAGCACGCGCGGGATGTTTTCCACCAGCCCGCCGCCGGTGATGTGCGCGAGGCCTTTGACGTTCGCTTCCCTGATCAGTTTCAGCAGCGGTTTCACGTAAATGCGCGTCGGCGCCAGTATCCATTCGCTTAACGGCCTGCCGTCGAGTTCCGCCGACAAATCCACGCCGCGGGCGCTGATGATTTTTCTGATCAGGGAATAGCCGTTGGAGTGCGCGCCGCTGCTTGCCAGCCCCAGCACGATATCGCCTTCCGCGATCGTCGAGCCGTCGATGATCCTGCTCTTTTCCACGATGCCGACGGCGAAGCCGGCAAGGTCGTATTCCCCGGCGGCGTACATGCCCGGCATTTCGGCGGTCTCGCCGCCGATCAATGCGCAGCCCGCCTGCTCGCAGCCGGCGGCGATGCCCTTGACGACCTCGGTGGCGGTGGCGACGTCGAGCTGGCCGCAGGCAAAGTAATCGAGAAAAAACAGCGGCTCGGCGCCCTGAACCAGGATGTCGTTGACGCTCATCGCCACCAGGTCTATGCCTATGGTGTCGTGACGATCGAGCTGGAAAGCCAGTTTCAGCTTGGTGCCTACGCCATCGGTGCCCGAAACCAGCACCGGTTCGCGGTAATTGCGCGAAATTTCAAACAGCGCGCCGAAACCGCCGATGCCGGCGAGCACGCCGGGGCGCTGCGTGCGCCGGGCGTAAGGTTTGATGTTTTCAACCAGCTGATCTCCGGCGGCCATGTCGACGCCGGCATCGCGGTAGGTGAGCGGTTGAGGTTGGTTCGGTTTAGGCAAGTCGTGTACCCCAGATCAAAAATGGATAAACCGCGGAGATCGCCGCGAAAAAATACGGATGCATCGCTGAATTGGGCTAAGATACATAGGGATAGGGAGATTGTCTGAAACCAACACTTCCGCCCTTCTGCGCACCCCTCAAGGGGGTGTTAAAAAGAACTCTCCGTAGCTGAACTGGATTTTACCGTAAATGGAACCCCCGCGTTCTGACGATCTGCGCCCTCAGGGGTGGCTTGCACCGGCCGGCGGCGGGGCTGCATCCCTATGAAGCAACTGGCTCTTGATTTCGTCGTCACCCCTTCGCCCACGTTCGCCAACTTCGTGGCCGGCCGCAATACGGAGCTACTGCAACACCTGACGCGGCTTGCGGCCGGCGATACCCGGGAGCGCTTCATTTATATCTGGGGCCTGGCAGGCAGCGGCCGCACTCATTTGCTGAAAAGCGCGGTGGCGGCGGCGCAATCTGCCGGAGCGAGCGCGGCCTACATCGCCGCTTCCGGCGCGACCCGGTTCGCCGCGGACATGGCGCTCATGGACTGTGTCGCGGTTGACGATGTCGATCAGCTCGACGCTCGGGCGCAAATAGAATTATTCAATATATACAACGGCTTGAGAGAACAAAATGCGACGCTGCTGGTGAGCGGCAATGCCCCGCCGGTGCAACTGAAACTGCGCGAGGATGTGGTGACGCGGCTGGGCTGGGGACTGGTCTATCAGGTGCACGCGCTGAGCGACGAGGAAAAAACGCAGGCGCTGATGATACATGCCGAGGGCCGCGGTTTCCGGCTGTCGGGTGAAGTCTGCAATTACCTGCTGCACCACGTGCGCCGCGACCTGCCTTCGCTGCTGGCGATGCTCGATGTGCTGGACCGCCATTCGCTGGAAACCCGGCGCCAGATCACGATACCGCTGGTGCGGGATCTGCTGCAGGCTGCGCAGCCTCCAAGTGTCGGAAACGACGCTTCATAGTGCCACGCCTTTACTTTTTGATAGGTATTTTGTGAAGCTAGTACTGTTTGATCTGGATAACACCCTGCTCGCCGGCGACAGCGATTTCGAATGGGCGCAGTTCCTGATCGAGCAGGGCGTGCTCGACCGCGAGGTGTACGAAGCGCGCAACCAGGACTTCTACGACCAGTACAAGGCCGGCACGCTCGATATACTGGAGTTCCTCGATTTTCAGTTAAAACCCCTGTCGCGCCATCCGCGCGCGGTGCTGGATGCCTGGCATCGCGAGTTCATGGCGCGCAAGATTGCGCCCATCATGCGCGACAGCGCGCGCGCGCTGGTCGCGCGCCACCACGGCGATCTGCGGGTGGTGATTACCGCGACCAACAGCTTTGTGACGGCGCCGATCGCGCGCGAGTTCGGCATCGAGCATCTGATCGCCACCGAGCCCGAGCAGCGCGCCGGCGAGTTCACCGGCAACGTGCTCGGGGTGCCGTGTTTTCGCGAGGGCAAGGTCAGGCGTCTCGAGGACTGGCTCGCCGCGCAGGACCGGCCGCTGGCGTCGTTCCGCGAATCCTGGTTCTACAGCGATTCGCACAACGATTTACCCTTGCTGGAGCGCGTCACGAACCCGGTCGCGGTTGATCCCGATGCGACGCTGCGCGCGCATGCCGCGCGCCATGGCTGGCCCATCATCAGCCTCAATTGAGGCTGAGTGATGAGTGCTTGGTGTTAAGTGTTTAGTTCCAATTCTTATAGAGCGAACTGATGTCGAAAGCGGCCGGAAACTCAACATTCAACACTTAACACTCAACACCGGTTCCATGTCCCGTTCCTTGCCACTGATACTCGCGCTGCTCGCGGCAGCCGCGGCCAGTCTGTTCGCCGCGCTGCTCTTTGGCACCTTCCCCATCGCGCCGCTGCAGGTGCTCGACAGCGTTTTCTTTCCCGTGCCCGGCGTGGTGCACGATGTGATCTGGCAGTTGCGCGCGCCGCGCGCGCTGGCCGCTTTCGCCTGCGGCGGGCTGCTCGCCCTGTCCGGCACGCTGTTGCAGGTGCTGCTGCGCAACCCGCTCGCCGATCCCTATATCCTGGGCGTGTCGGGCGGCGCCTCGCTGGGCGCGCTCGCTGCGCTGACGCTGGGCGCGGGCGCGGCGATGATGAACGCGGCGGCGCTTGCCGGCGCGCTTGCCGCCATAGTCGTGGTCTTCGGCCTGAGTTTTCGCCGCGGAGACCGGAATGTCTATCGCATACTGCTGACCGGTGTCGTGCTGTCTACGGGGTTGTCGGCATTGATCAGCCTGATGCTGGTGATCGCGCCCCAGGCGCAGGTGCAGGGCATGCTGTTCTGGCTGATGGGCGATCTGTCTTATGCCGGAGATCCGTCATGGGCGTGCCTCGTGCTCGTGGGGCTGACGGCGCTGGGGATCGCGCACTCGACCCGGCTCGACCTGCTCGGCCTGGGCGAACTCAAGGCGCAGTCGCTGGGCGTTGGGGCGGCTCAACTGCAGCTCGGGATTTTTTTGAGCGCTGCGCTGGCCACGGTCGCCGCGGTCGTCCTCGGCGGCGCGATCGGTTTTGTCGGCTTGCTGATCCCGCACGCTGTCCGGTTGCTGGGCGTGGCGAATCACCGCCAACTGCTGCCGCTGGCGGTGTTGTTGGGCGGCACTTTCCTGACGGTTGCCGACACGCTGGCCCGCACCGTGCTGGCCCCGCAGCAGTTGCCGGTGGGCGTGCTGACCGCGCTGCTCGGCGTGCCGGGAATGCTGATGTTGCTGGGCAGGCGCCGCTGATGCTGAGCTGCGATGCGATCACGCTGAGCGTCCCCGGGCGCGTGCTGTGCCGCGATATGACCTTCAGCATAGAGCCCGGGCAGCTGTGGGCGATACTGGGCGCGAACGGCAGCGGCAAGACCACCCTCATCCATGCCCTGGGCGGCCTGGGCCCGTATGACCGCGGCACGGTGCTGCTCAACGGCGCAACCCTGGCGTCGGGCGACAGCCGGCGGCGCGCGCGCGAGATCGGCGTGCTGCTGCAGCAGGAGGACGCCGTATTCTGGGGCAGTGTGCTCGACTATGTGCTGCTCGGGCGTTTTCCGCATGCGCAGTCGTGGCTGGGCTGGAGCAGCGAAGACGAGCAGGCTGCGCGCGCTGCGCTCGCCGAAGTCGGGCTCGCCGAGTTTGCGCCGCGGCGCTACACGACGCTTTCGGGCGGCGAGCGGCAACGCGCGCGCATTGCCCAGATCCTGGCTCAGGCGCCCCGCCTGTTTCTGCTCGACGAGCCGCTGCAGCACCTCGACCTGCGCCATCAAGGCGCGGTGCTGACCTTGTTCCGGCGCCTCGCGCGGGACCAGGGCAGGGCGGTGATGATGGTCTTGCACGACACGCTGTGGCCCGGGCGGTTTTGCACCCATGCGCTGCTGATTCATGACGATGGCACGGTTCGCGCCGGTGCGGCGTCCGAGGTGCTTAACCGCGGCAGCCTGGAGCAGCTCTATGGCTGCCGGTTGCAGGAGTTTGTTCAAGGCGCGGGCCGATATTTCCTGCCCGATGTATAATTCACGCCCTGCGAATGGGGTCGGACGCTTTGCCAGAAAGCGCCGCTCAATTTGTTTCGGCACTCAACCCGGAACCAGATGATCAAAAAATTCTTCGGCAGGGTGTTCTCCGGCCGGATGTTCAAGGGCGCGCAGCCGAAAATCGTCGCCTTCAGAACGCACGGCGTTGCGCGCGAGCGCATCAGCTCGTGCGCGCTCAAGACCACGCAGACGCTGCAGCATCACCATTTCGCCGCGTTCATCGTCGGCGGCGCGGTGCGGGATCTGCTGCTCGGGCGCGAGCCCAAGGATTTCGACGTCGCCACCGACGCCACGCCCGAAGACGTGCGCCGCCTGTTCCGCCGCTCGCGCATCATCGGCCGGCGTTTCCGGCTGGTCCATGTCATGTGCGGCGCGGATACGATAGAAGTCTCGACGTTTCGGGGCGGCGATGGCGCCGAAGATGTGGCCGCGCGCGTTGCCGACGAACACGGTCGCATCCTGCGCGACAACGTGTTCGGCGACCAGAAGCAGGACGCGACCAGGCGCGATTTCACCATCAACGCGCTGTTCTATGACCCCGCGTCGCAGGAAATCTGGGATTACCACGATGGCGTGGCCGACCTGAAAAAGCGGCGCATGCGCATCATCGGCGACCCGGAACAACGCTTTCGCGAAGATCCGATACGCATGCTGCGCGCCGTGCGGTTCGCGGCAAGCTGCGGCCTGGAGATCGATCCGGCAACGCGCAAGCCTAT
>Ga0102851_10001501_pt1 | contig 13370 bp, 11 predicted proteins | sample Mud3Dept3metaG_FD_79558 | JGI IMG/M metagenome (GOLD analysis project Ga0102851, IMG submission 79558) | Freshwater wetland microbial communities from Ohio, USA, analyzing the effect of biotic and abiotic controls - Mud 3 Core 4 Depth 3... | ecosystem: Environmental > Aquatic > Freshwater >... | reverse complement strand
GAGACCCTGTTCTCCTGGGAGCATCTATCTGTCACCTCCTTATTGAGTTTGCCAAGACCCAAAAAGGATACAGTAGATGCTCTCTTTTTCAAAGAGCAGGTAACGCGTATTTTACGCTATCAATCTCCTAGGGAAGAATACAAAATCTATATCATTGCGGATTTCGGATTGCGGAATGCGGATTGGAAACGGCAGTGCGGAGTGCGAGGTGCGGAAAGAAGGAAGCTGACGCGGGGACACGGGGGCAGGTTGACGGGGAACAAGGCAACGATATAACCGGCAAGGAAAAATTAAATGGTATAATGATCGCATCCACACCATCCAGGCGCAAAAAGGAGAAGCACAATGGGAGACAAAGGCGGAAGGAAGGGCAAGGAAAAGAGCCAGAAGCAGAAAGAAATAAAGCATGTGCATGACGTGCAGCAACAGAAGGACAAGCAGCAGAAGGGCCCGTTTGATATAAAAAGCAGATAGGCCTGACTAACCTGTTCGCAGGGACGGCAGCGGGGGTCTCCGGATCCTGCAACCGCGAGGGGAGGCCCTGTTTTCCTGCCATCCGCCCATTTTCCATCATAGCCATTCCAATTCTCGGGGACAGGGAAATAACAACAGTAGTAACGGGCCGGACTTGGATGTCACGTAAAGGAGGGACCAACAAAGGAAGGGAAAAATTGTGCCTTGAGTTTTGAGTGTTTGCGAGGCTGGTTCCAAAGTATTTGCCTCAGCAGATGCTTTAGGCTACCCTCTCCGCTGCTTGTGAGGGCTTGCACACCGCATGATGCATGGAGGCGTTCTGTATACTACGGTACCTCTCAACTCAAAACCCAAGGCAAACTGGTAAACGCGGAAGACCATTTGCATCCGTGTACTAGTATAGCACAGATTTTCGATCCCGGAAGTTCCCGCTGTCCATTCTCCACCGGATATATCACGACCCCGGATTCCCGCCACTTAACAATCAGTTATCAAAAGCCTTTCCTCTCCCGGCGATAAGAGGGGTATAATTCGCCATGAGCGGGAACATCTGGGGAGCAACCTTTAAGGCCAGGTCCTTCATATCTGGACATTGAACAACAGGGGCCGGGGTCCAGGGTCAGGGGTCAGCTCATTCGACTGTCGCTCATGATGGTAAACAGCATTCCGCAGCATGGGAGGCTCCGATGGCCATTACGCACCGCAAATACCTGCTGATCCTCTCGGTTCTTTTTCTCGTTCTCTGGACCGCTTTGGCGATCAAACCATTTTACCGCGATGACTGGATGGTGGAGAATATCCTGGTTGTCGTATTTGTCGTCCTCGTCTCGGCATTTCACCGCAAGCTCCTGCTCTCCCGGGTTTCCTACACACTGATCTTCATCTTTCTCTGCCTGCATGAGATCGGGGCCCATTATACGTACGCAGAAGTGCCGTATGACCGGTGGTTTCAGTCGATCTTTAGCGGTTCCCTGAACGGCCTGCTTGGATGGGAGCGAAATAATTTCGACCGCGTGATCCACTTCAGCTACGGCCTGCTGCTTGCCTATCCGGTCCGTGAAATATACCTGCGCGTTGCGGACGTTAAGGGCTTCTGGGGTTACTTCCTGCCGCTTGATCTCACGATGTCTACCTCCATGATGTTTGAGCTGTTCGAGTGGGTAGCTGCGTCACTTTTTGGCGGGGACCTGGGCGCGGCGTACCTCGGCACCCAGGGAGACATCTGGGACGCTCATAAAGATATGGCGCTGGCGAGTATGGGAGCCCTGCTCGCCATGATCATCACGGGACTGCTGAACCGTTCGCTGCAGCGGGACTTTGCCCGGGAATGGGCCGACAGCCTCCGGATCAAACATCCAAGGCCCCTGGGAGAGGATGCAATTGCGCGAATGCTGAAGAAGAAGTCACAGGGCCGCTGAGAGTCAAATCTCATTTGGCGAGAGAGGGGCGTTTCGCCTCGGCGTCCGCTACGGTTCGCGCTGCTCGCTTTCCGGTTTCGCGCCGGGCATGGTCAAGGTCTCATCATAGCCGGTGACGCAGTTTTTCCCAATCGCTTTGGACCGATAGAGCGCGACATCCGCTTCACGGATCAGTTCCGTGACGGACTTATTGCCGCCCTTGCGCATGATCGAAACCCCGAGGCTCACGGTCAAGACCTCTGACGGATGGGCTGTCTTCAGGCTAAAGGGGTACTCTTCGATCATTTGCCGCACCCGTTCCGCAACCTGCAGGGCCCTCTCGAAGCCCGTTTCGCCCAGAAGGATCGAGAACTCCTCGCCGCCGTATCGGAAACACGTATCCGTGCTCTTCGTCCTGAACGCGTCACGGAGGAGCGCCCCCAACTGCGCGAGAACCCTGCTGCCCTCCAGATGGCCGTAGCGGTCATTGACGCGTTTGAAGTTGTCGATATCGATCATGATAAAAGAGAATTCCCTTCCCGTCCGGACCTGTCTGGCGGCCTCTTCGTCAAGTTTCTCCAGCAGCACCCGGTAGTTGTACATGCCGGTCAGTTCGTCCTTGCGCGAGAGCTCGATCATTTTTCTCAAGAGCTCCGCTTTCTCGAGGCCGGCGGCGATCGTGAACGACAGCATCCGCAGAAGGTCAAGGTCCTCCACGCGGAACGGACCCGGTTTGCTGCGGCTGAAACCCATGACCCCTACGACGCGGTTATCGTTCTGGAGCGGTATGCCGATATAGCTCCCCTGTTTTCGCGGCTCGTCGGGATGGTGGATAAAACTCTCATAGAGCGTGGCATCGTCCAGCAGGAGCGGCTCGCCGCTGGCGGCGATCTGGCCGGGTGCGCCGTCGTCGTAATAGATTAGATGGGACAGCTTGTCCTGCAGCAGGGAACTGGAAAAATAGATCGGCATCAGGCCCGTAAGATCTTCCTTGACGACATAGACCGATGCGTCATCAAAGCCGACCGCCTTGAGGAGGGAGGCGATGATCTTCTGGATAAGTTCAGAGGGTTCCAGCCTCGATGCGATGATCCTTCCCACTTCGCTGAACAAATGGGTTTCGGTAAGCCTGCTACGGAAGAGGGGCTTCAGATCGCGAGCAGGGGCGGCTGGGGCAACCTCTTCCTGATTATCGGCAGTTGATTTCATCACCGGCCTCCCGGTCCGCAGAAGCTTATTAAAAAAACTAGTTGATTATACCATTAAATAAGGTAGACCTGCACAATTAAAACGGGTAGGTTCGGAGGGTAGGTTCGGGGTCCGACGTACAACCTGAAATGCCGCGATGCTCTCTGCCCTGTTCCTTGGCGGCCGTCTGATGAAGTCCAACCAAGGTCCTGAACAGGCGACACGAGGTTGTCTGCGTTGCTCTGCACATATCATGGAGAACAAGCATACTCCTTCGTTCGAAAGGACCGCTCCAGCAAGCACGCCGGGCCGAATTGCGTTGCATTTTTCCAAAACCTGATGTAAAATCTTGAAAACAAAGGCAATATTTCTGCCCCTGGGAATCTTCATCAGCTGCGCGAAATCGATTCCGCCTGAGATGCAGAAAAAAACCGAGCATGTGATACTGATAACGGCGGAGTTGTTCTGAATTTACACGGATAAGACATGGAACCAATTTCTGCAAAAGCGAAACAGGAAACTCCCGTATGCGACAATCCGGTACGGAGGGTGTGTACTCTTATCGTCACTCACCAATGCAACCTTGACTGCGTCTATTGCTACGAATCGCACAAATCGAACAAGTCGATGCCGATCGAGGTTGCCAAGAAAGTCGTTGAATCAGAATTTGAGTTTGTAGCCCGGTCTGATCAATTCCATGAATTAGCAGTCGATTTTCTCGGGGGTGAGCCATTGATCCAGTTCGATCTGATCAGAGAGATCGCTGAATGGATCTGGTCGGCACCCCGCCCCGTTCCCTACATCCTGTTCTCCACGACGAACGGGACGTTGCTTGACCATCGGATGAAGCGATGGTTCCGACGCCATAAACGGCCGTACTACCTCAGCCTGAGTCTCGATGGGACGCCCGACATGCATGACGCCAATCGGGGGCACAGCTGGGAGCGGATCGATCTGGACTTTTTCCGGGAAAATTGGCCGGATCAGCCTGTCAAAATGACTGTTTCACGCGGCACCATCAACTCAATGGCAGAGGGAATTGTGTACCTGCAAGAGAAAGGCTTCAAGGTCGGCGCAAGCCTGGGGTATGGCATACCGTGGAGCGGCGAATCTGTTTTGGAATATGGCAGGCAACTTCACAAACTGGCGGAGTATTATCTGGAGCATGAGCACGTGTCGCCCGTCTCGCTGCTTGACCTTCCGATCCAGTATACCCTGGGATCGCGGACACCCATGCAGAAAAAATACTGCGGCACCGGCACCCACATGGCAACGTATGATGTGGATGGCAAAGGGTACCCCTGCCATTTGTTCACGCCCCTCGTCCTCGGCACATCAAAGAGTGACGATTTACAGGCGATTCAGTTCCAGGAAAACGCAACGGTAACTGATCGGCGCTGCAATACCTGCGTTCTGGGGAGGATCTGCCCTACGTGTTACGGCTTCAACTACAAGCAGACAGGCGATGTGGCACGCAGAGATCAGACCATGTGTCGTCTCTTCAAGGAGCAAGCCCTGGCAAACTGCTGGTATCAGGCCCAATTGCTCAAGCGTAAACGACGGAGCGGACCCCTATCGCTCGATCATGTGAGGAAAGCCAAGGCTTGCTTGCTGATCATGGAACAACTATTGCCGTAGATCATGGATGATATCCTGAGAGGAGGGGTTATGATCGATACCATGGAGTCAGACAGGAAGTTCCTGCAACAGGAAGTCTCTGCCTACGAGGCGAAGCATGGCGCTGTCGTCTTGAGAGAAGCTGACACGCCGGTCATGAACAACGGTTGCACAGACTGCTCCGGCACCTGCGAGGGCACCGTATCCTGCATTTGTGGCGGCAGTTGCTCGGGAACATGCCACGGCAGCACAAAGTAAGCCGTCACCCGTCACGCGACCGATGTTCCTTGACGGCCGTCCGATGAAGCCCGGCCAAGGCCCCGAACATGCGACACGAGGGTTTTTGCTTTGATATGCACACAGCATGTTCGGAATCCCCGCGCGCTCTTATGAAAAAACAAGTCGCCTATCTGCAGAAGCTGTTCTACGATCTCTGGAACGATTTCGGGAGCGTCTACCTCATCGTGAACTATTCGGACCGGACGCGGATCGGCAAACGGGGGTTCACCGGGGACGAGAAGAAACAGGGGCTGGTCCTGGTCTTCAATGACAAGACCAATAACAAGCTGGAGTGGGACGAAGAAGGAAACCTCTCCTGCGTGCTCGCCTTCGGCGCCCGCAGGGAGGATATCACCATCCATCACGACGATCTGCGCGGCGTGTTCTCCCCTGCGGCGGAAGTGCAGTTCCTGAGGGACGATATGGACAAGACACCTCCCGCGCCGTCCGAGCCGGGGGGCGGGGACGGCGAGAGCAAGCAGGTTGTGTCATTGAGCTCGTACAAGAAGAAGAAAACGACCGGGAAGCCGTGATGATCAAACGCATCTCTTGGTAAAGCCCGGCGGCAATACGATGACCCCCGGACATGCCCGGACCATACGGCGTCTCACGCAAAGCCGTCCCCGATACATTCATTCGGGGACGGGTTCCGGATGCAAAGGAAATCGTACGACCTGGTTTACTACTCATGATACCGAGCTTCTTTGCGGGCGTTCGACTGAGACTTCGACGAGCTCAGTCGAGTCGCTCACGCCGAAGACTTGGAGCCTTTGCGCGAAAAAGGATCTTTCCCTGCAGGGAAAGAACTGGTCTGTACGTGACGAAGAGTTCCTGAAAATGGACCGTAGTCCAGGAGGAGGATCGATATGGCTGACCTGATGAAGGGAGAGCTGGTGCGGCACGAGCAGTTCGGCATCGGCCGCGTGGAAGAGACGGCAAAGGGCGGGGGACCGGACCGCGAGGTCTTTTTTCCGCGGCTGGACAAGCAGACCCTGGTCGATGTCGATGACCTGCAGCCGCTGTCCGACGCCGAGGCCACGGCCTATGAGATGGTGAAGCTCGCGGCGCACGAGCTGCGGGAGGCGGACATGCCGGCGATCGAACTCGGCGCGCGGTGGCAGGGCGGGGAACTGGTGCTGAAGCCGGCGGACGCGGGCCAGGCGGCAAAATCGGTTCCGATCGAGGCCTTCTTCCACAAGATCGTGATGGTCCGCGACCGTTTGCGGGTCATGGAAGCGCAGATCAACGGCAATAAGAAGCTCACCGACGAGGAGAAGGTGGAACTGCAGCAGTACATTACGCGCATCTACGGTTCCCTGACCACGTTCAACATCCTGTTCAAGGACAAGAAGGACCATTTTGTGGGGCAGAAGGGAGAGGGATAGGAGGAAGATGCAGAAAACAAACCTGTATCTGCCCGGAAAGGATGTGGCCAGGATCGGTATCGGGGCGATGCTGTTCAGAACAGGGATATGGGTCGGGATCAGCTTCATGATCAGGGAGAAGGAAGAGACGGTGGAAATGAACACGAGGTGAATGGGTAGACAAGCGAAAACATAACTCAAGCAAGTTTTGCCCCATCCCCTCCCGTTGGCTTGCAGAAGCTCCGCGAACAATATCGCCCCTGCAGGACCAGTTTATTCACCTCCCTCTTCGCCAAAACCCCATCATTCGCCGCATTATTCCAGGAGCTCATGTACCGGGAGCAGCGCATGCGCAGAGAATCGGACAAGGAACAGGGCCTCCACGGGGAAGCTGAACAGGCCGCGTTGCGGCCGGTGATGGATCGCCTGGGCCGGCTGGCATGGCTTCCCATCGCGGTCCTGTTTGCTGCAATGGCCGGGCTGTGGACCTTGGGTCTGCGGACGGAATACGAGTCGCCGTATCTCGTGATGTCCCTGAACTTCTTCACCGGGACGCTTGCGACGCTCTTGATCGTCTGGCTGGCGGGACGGAGCTTCGTCGTCATCGGTGCGCCGGGCCTTCTGATGCTGGGCTGCGGCGTGGCAAGCTGGGGGGCTTCCGGTTTTGTTGCGAGCGCCCTTGTGGCGGACGACGCCAATCTCGGCGTGACCATAAGCAATCTCGGCGCCTGGCTGTCGGCCCTGTGCCACCTGACGGGCGCGATCCTCCTGGTCAGGACAACGTGGACAGCGCGCAGGCCAAGCCTGTGGCTCGGCGCGGGGTATGCGCTTGCCCTCGGGGTCGTGGGGCTGGCCGGCCTGGCGACGTTCGCGGGCTGGATGCCGGTCTTCTTTGTCCCAGGCCGGGGAGGGACGCTGGTGCGGCATGGCGTGCTCGGTTCGGCCATCGCCATGTACCTGGTCGCGGCGCTGCTGCTGCAGGCGGCGCAACGGCCGACAGCATCGTCATTCGTGAAATGGTATGCCTTCGCCCTGGTGCTGATCGCGGCCGGGCTGTTCGGCGCGATGATCGAGTCGTCGCGCAACACCCTGCTGGACTGGACCAGCCGCGCAGCGCAGTACCTCGGCGGCGTGTACCTGCTCGTCGCGGCCTTCGCGAACCGGCGCGAGTCAGGGGCGCGCGGGATCACGCTGGGGCGGGCGCCGGCCGCGGCGCGGTTCCGGTTCGGCGTGGCGACAGCGATCGTGCTCGCCGCCGCTGCCGTGCGCCTGGCGCTGCTGGAGGGGCTGGGAATGCGCGCCCTGTACGTGACGTTCTACCCAGCCGTGGTGCTCGCGGCGCTCTACGGGGGCCTGCGGGCCGGGCTGCTGGCAGCGTCGCTCGCGTCGCTCCTGGCGGATTACCTGTGGCTCGCGCCGATGGGCTTCGGCATCACGGACCCCGCCGACTGGCTGGGCCTGGCCATGTTCCTCCTGAGCAGCGCGATGATCTCCTACATTATCGAGGCGATGCACCGCGCCCGGTCCCGGGCAGCCGCGGCCGAGGAGCACGCCAGGCACATCTTCGAGCGCAAGCGGACCGAGGAGACGCTGCGCTGCGCGTACGAGGACATGGAACTCCGCGTGCGTGAACGCACCGCCGACCTGGCCAGGCTGCACGAAGCGGTTACCGCTGAGCGGCAGCGGCTCTATGACGTCCTGGAGACGTTGCCGGTCTCCGTGGTGCTGATGTCGAAGGACCATCACGTGCCCTTTGCCAACCGGTTCTTCCGGGAGCGCTTCGGCGAGTCCCGGGGACGGACCTGCCACGAATATCTGTTCAAGCGCGCCGAACCCTGTGAAAACTGCGAGACCTTCAAGGTCCTCCAGACCAACGCCCCCCATCATTGGGAGTGGACCGGCCCGGACGCCCGCAACTACGACATCTACGACTATCCCTTCACCGACACGGACGGCACCCCCCTCATCCTCGAGATGGGCATCGACATCACGGAGCGCAAGCGGGCCGAGTCCTCGCTCCGGGAACTGAACGAGACGCTGGAGCGGCGCGTGGCCGACCGCGCGGAGTCGCTGCGCGAGTCCCGGGAGGACATGGCCCGCGCCCAGTCAGTGGCGCAGATCGGCAGCTGGCGCCTGGACGTCAACCGCAACGTGCTGACGTGGTCCGACGAGAACCACCGCATCTTCGGCCTGCCCAGGGGAACGACGTTGAGCTATGAGACGTTCCTGGGGTGCGTCCACCCCGACGACCGCGATTATGTCGACCGGAAGTGGAAGGCCGGCCTCGCCGGCGAGCCGTACGACATCGAGCACCGCATCATTGCTGCGGGGACGGTGAAATGGGTGCGGGAAAAGGCGTATCTGGAGTTCGGCAGGGACGGCGGCCTGATCGGCGGATTCGGGATCTCCCAGGACATCACGGAGCGCAAGAAGAGCGAGGAGGAGCTTCGGAGCCTGAACGAAGGGCTGGAGCGCCGCGTCTCCCAGCGCACCCGCTATTTCAATGTGCTGGCACGCATCCGTGAGGCCATCGTGCGCAAGCGCGACAGGCAGGCGATGCTCGACGAGGTCTGCCGGGTCATGACGGATACGGGCGGGTTCCGGCTGGCATGGGTGGGGCTTCTGGACCCGGAGACCCGGGAGGTGCGCCCGGCGGCAAGCCATGGAGCGACCGCCTATCTCGAAGGGCTCCGGGTCATCGCCGCGGACGTGCCCGAGGGCCGCGGGCCGATAGGCCGCGCCATCGCCGAGGGACGTCACATCATCAACCTGGACTTCGAGACGAGCGGGGATATGGCTGCCTGGCGCGAACGCGCGAGGAAACACGGGATACGCTCTTCATCCGCTTTTCCCCTGCGCGAGGGAGACCAGGTCATCGGGGCCCTGACCATCTACTCCGACCAGCCGCATTATTTCACCGGCGAGGAGACCGGTCTTCTTGTCGCGGTTGCGGAAGACATCTCCTCTGCCCTCGATTCCATCGCGAACGAACGGAAGCGGCGGGAGGCCGAGGCCGCCCTGCTGGCGTCCGCCGCGGAGATCACGGACCTGTACAACAACGCGCCCTGCGGCTACCATTCGCTGGACAGGGACGGCGTCATTGTCCGGATCAACGACACCGAGCTCTCGTGGCTTGGATATGCGCGCGACGAGGTCGTGGGCAGGAAGAAGATCTCCGACTTCTACACCCCCGAGGGGGCCAGGAGGTTCAACGAGGCCTATCCGCTGTTCGTCCAGGCGGGTTCAATCGCGAACTTCGAGTTCGACGTTGTGCGCAGGGACGGGACCACGATGCAGGTCCTGCTGAGCAGCACGGCGGTGCGCGACAAGGACGGCAATTTTCTCAGCTCCCGCTCCACGATATTCGACATCACGGACCGGAAAAAAGCCGAATTCGAGATCCGCCGTCTTGCCGCGGCCGTGGGGTCCGCGGCCGACGCCGTGGTGATCACGGAGCCGGAGCGGGGCGTGATCCAGTATGTCAATGCCGCGTTCGAGCAGATCACGGGCTACGCGCGGACGGAGGCCCTCGGCCGCGACCTTCATGTTCTGGACAGCGGCAGGCATGACCGGGCGTTCTATGAGGACATCCGGGCGGCCATCAGCCGCGACGGCGTCTGGCGCGGCCGGCTGATCAGCAGGCGCAAGGACGGCACGCTGTACTTCGAGGACTGCACCATATCCCCGGTCCCGGACGCGTCGGGGGCGATCATCAACTTCGTGTCCGTCAGGCAGGACGTGACGGAGAAGCTCAGGCTCGAGTCCATCGCCGAGTCGGTCAACGACATGATCAACATCGGCTACGTGTTCGCAGGCGTTCGCCACGAGATCGGCAATCCCATCAATTCGGCGAAATCGATCCTGGTCGTGCTGAACCGCAAATTGGAAACGATCCCGCTGGATCGCGTGCGCGAGTACGTCAACAGGGCGCTTGCGGAGATCGGCCGCGTCGAGCACGTGCTGGGAAGCCTGAAGAGCTACAGCCTCTACGAATCGGTCGACATCAGGACCGTGGACGTCGCCGGATTCATGAAGGAGCTCGGCGATCTCGTCACCGGGGACCTGCGGCAGAAGGGCATCGAGATCTCGATGCAGGTGGAGCCCGGCGCAACGCACCTGCGGGCCGACCCGCGTGCCCTGCATCAGGTGCTGCTGAACCTCATCACGAACGCCGTGGACGCGCTGGACGGACGGCCCGATCCCCGGATCGAGATCACGATCTCGCGCATCCGCGGCCGCGCTTCCCTTCGCGTATCGGACAACGGCAAAGGCATGACCGAAAAGCAGCTCGGCGATCTGTTCAAGCCGTTCTACACGTCGAAATCCCATGGGACGGGCCTCGGGCTCGTCATCGTGAAAAAAATGATCACGCTGATGCACGGGGACATCTCGATCAAAAGCGACGCGGGGCGAGGGACGGCCGTGACCATCACCCTGGAAGGAGCGCATGATGTTTGAACAGAACAGGAAGACACTGCTGGTCATTGACGATGAGCGTACGTTCTGCATCGCGGCCAAGGACTACCTGGAAAATGAGCGCCTCGAGGTCCTGGCCGCCCATTCGGGCGCAGAGGCGCTCGCGGTGTGCACCCGGCGCAGACCGGACATCGTGCTGCTCGACCAGCGGCTGCCGGACGGCGACGGCCATGGCCTCGTGCCGGAGATCCTGAAGCTGAACGATCAGATCAAGATCGTGTTCATAACCGCGTATCCGACCTTTGAGAACGCGGTCACGGCCGTGCGATCGGGCGCCCACGACTATCTCTCGAAGCCCCTGGACATGGAAGAGCTGCGCATGACCGTGGAGAAGGCCGTCCGCACCATGGACCTCGAGAAGGTGGAGCAGGTCCATGCCCTGCAGCTGGAGCGCGAGCGCAACCAGACCACGATCATCGGCGCGGAAGCAGGCCTGCTGGAGGCGGCGAAGCTCGCCGAGTCCGCGCGCAGCTCCCTCGCGCCTGTCCTGATCACCGGAGAGACCGGGACCGGCAAGGGCCTCATTGCGAAATCCATCCACTACCAGGGACCAATGGCGGCCGCCCCGTTCGTCAGCGTCAATTGCGCGGCGCTTCCCGAAAACCTCATCGAGGCCGAGCTCTTCGGGTATGAGAAAGGCTCGTTCACCGGGGCGCATGCGGCGAAAAAGGGGCTGTTCGAAATTGCGGCCGGCGGCACCCTGTTCCTCGACGAGATCGGCGAGATGCCGGTCCATCTCCAGTCAAAACTTCTTGGCGCCATCGAGGAGGGGGAGGTGCGCCGGATCGGCGGAACCGTGCCGAGGTCGGTGAAGGTCCGGATCATCGCGGCGACGAACGCGGACCTGGAAAGCGTCCTGGGCACGCGCTTTCGCAAAGACCTGTACTACCGCATCAGCGTCATCAAGATCCACGTTCCTCCGCTGCGGGAGCGGCGGCAGGACATCCGGGCCTTGTGCGAGCACATCCTGCAGGAGGCGGTCCACGACAGGCGCCTGAAGCTGTCCGAGGACGAGGTGCAAAGGCTGATGCGCTATGACTGGCCGGGGAACGTGCGCGAGCTGAAGAACGTCCTTGAACGCGCCTCTTTGGTGCAGCAAAAAAGCGAGTTCCGGCCTTCGCTCCTGCTCGAGCCGGGCCTGGAACGCGGCAAGCCCGGCTCCGGACGGCAGGCGGGGTACGGCGAACCGCCGCAGGAGCTCATGACACTCGAAGAATCGGAACAGCGGCTTATTCAGCAGACCCTGCGCCATTTCAGCGGGAACATCACCCAGACCGCGCGCGCCCTGGGGACCTCCCTGTCGACGTTGAAACGAAGGATTCGACACTATCAACTCTAGCACGCGTCGGCTCAAATTGGACCGCTCATGCTGAGCCGGCGCTTCCCCCTTCCATCGTAATCCTGCCGCAACCCTCTGATTTGAAGACAGTTCAACTGCAGCATTCATGGCACTATATTTGCTGATGCATCCGTATCCTTGCTGACTTCCTGTTTCGGATGAAGGGCCAGGAAACCGCTGCCAGAACAGGAACAGCCGGCGGTCCCTGCCGGGGGGTGGGGTGGTCCCGCTGTCGCATCCCGCATCCGCATCGATCAGCATGCCTTGCAGTTCCAGGCCAGGGAAGGTCCGGAAGGCAGGGACCGGATCAGCGGGCGCTTCCCGCGGGAAGCCCTGCGTGCCGTGGTCGCATCAGGCACGGGTCGCTGATCGGTTTCATCGTGAGGGAGACGAAATACGATCGTGAAACAGGATTTGAAGTCTCAAACGCCAGCAGACGCCGTGTCAGCGCCTGCGGCGAACACCATCATGCTCGTGGACGATGCCGGCGAGATCCTTGCCGCATTGGCTGAGGTCCTGCTCGGGCGGTCCTACCGCGTCCTGTCGTACAGCAGGCCCCAGGCAGCGATCGCGGCTATACGAAGCGGCATCCCCGTCGATCTGGTGATAACCGATCTGCGCATGCCCGGTATGGACGGGCTCGATCTGGTCGCCGCTCTGAAGACCATTGCGCCCCGTGTCCCGGTCGTCATGCTGACGGCCCAGGGTGATGTTGATTCCTATTTCAAGGCATTCAGTCTGGGCGTTTTTGATTACGTGAACAAACCAATCGATCAAGCGACGCTCGCAAGGGTCATCAAGGCCGCCATCGCGCAGAAACTGACCGGCCAGAAAAAGCCCACGGGAGCCTGTTAGAATGCAACTGACTCAGCCGTAAGAAAGCACAGAATGCGCAAAGGGGAAAACTGCTGTTCTTTTCCGAGTTTTGCACTTTTTTGCGACTCAATTCGAGAAGACACAACCAGTTCAGGATGATTGGTTCAATTTGCGTAGACAGAATGATTTCCAGCTCCTGTATGTGCTAACGAGTTGTTTTTGTGGGAGGATCTATTTCCATGTAATTGGCATATGCCTTGCACAATATTTCGTGGTTGAAAATATATTTAAAAGAATCGGAGCGATCATCATGAAAGACGTCCTGATCATTAACAGTGATACGGAGTTCTTTCGGAATTTTGCCGAATATCTGGGCATGTTCTACGGCATAGAGAATGTGGTAACAACTGCTGACAAAGG
>Ga0102851_10001499_pt1 | contig 13374 bp, 11 predicted proteins | sample Mud3Dept3metaG_FD_79558 | JGI IMG/M metagenome (GOLD analysis project Ga0102851, IMG submission 79558) | Freshwater wetland microbial communities from Ohio, USA, analyzing the effect of biotic and abiotic controls - Mud 3 Core 4 Depth 3... | ecosystem: Environmental > Aquatic > Freshwater >... | reverse complement strand
CCCCGCCCGTGATTCGCATCGACTCGCTCTCCAAACGCCATGGCCGGCAGATCCTCTTTCTCGAGGCGTCGGCCGTCGTGAATCGCGGTGAGAAGGTGGGCCTCGTCGGCCCGAACGGCGCCGGCAAGACCACGATCTTTCGCCTGATCACGCGCGAAGAAGAGCCCGACGACGGGCAGGTGTCGATCGATCGCGGCACGACGGTCGGCTACTTCTCGCAGGACATCGGCGAGATGAAGGGCCGGACGGTGGTCGAGGCGACGCTCGACGGTGCCGGCCCGGTCTCCGACGCGGCGCGCGCGCTGCACGAACTCGAGCACGCGCTCGCCGATCCCGCGCGCGCGAACCAGATGGAGTCGCTGGTCGATCGCTACGGCGAGGCGCAGGCGCGCTTCGAAGAACTCGGCGGCTACGGCCTCGAAGCGCGCGCGCGCGAAGTGCTCGCGGGTCTCGGCTTCGAGCCGGCGCAGATGGACGGCGACGTCGGCGCGCTCTCGGGCGGCTGGAAGATGCGCGTCGGCCTCGCGCGCATCCTGGTGATGCAGCCCGACGCACTGCTGCTCGACGAGCCCACCAACCACCTCGACCTCGAGTCGATCCTCTGGCTCGAGGGCTTCCTCAAGAACTTCTCCGGCGCGCTGCTGATGACCTCGCACGACCGCGAGTTCCTGAACCGCACCGTCTCGAAGATCATCGAGATCGACGGCGGCGAACTCATTTCGTACTCGGGCGACTACGAGTTCTACGAGCGCCAGCGCGCGATCGCCGAGCGCGAGCAGGAGGCGCAGTACGCGCGCCAGCAGGCGATGCTCGCGAAGGAAGAGGCGTTCATTGCGCGCTTCAAGGCGCGCGCCAGCCACGCGGCGCAGGTGCAGAGTCGCGTGAAGAAGCTCGACAAGATCGAGAAGGTGGAGCCGCCGAAACGGCGCCAGAGCGTCGAGTTCGAGTTCCGTCCGGCTCCGCGTTCGGGCGACGACGTGGTGAAGCTCGCCGCCGTGCACAAGGCCTACGGCGAGCGCGTCGTGTTCGACGGCCTCGATCTCTGGATCCGCCGCCGCGAACGCTGGTGCGTGATGGGCGTGAACGGCGCGGGCAAGTCGACGCTGTTGAAGCTGGTCGCCGGGGATGCCGCGCCCGACGCCGGCAGCGTCACGCTCGGTGCGGCGGTGAAGCTCGGGTACTTCGCGCAGCACTCGATGGAGGTGCTCGACGGCGACGACAGCGTCTGGGAGACGCTGCAGAGCGCGTTCCCGAACGCGTCGATCGGCTCGCTGCGGGCGCTCGCCGGCTGCTTCGGCTTTTCCGGCGACGAGATCGAGAAGCGCTGCCGCCTTCTATCGGGCGGGGAGAAGGCGAGGCTCGTGCTGGCGCGGATGCTCTACGACCCGCCCAATTTCCTGGTGCTCGACGAGCCCACCAACCATCTCGATCTGGTGACGAAGGAAATGCTGATCCGCGCGCTCGGCGGCTTCGACGGCACGATGCTGCTGGTCTCGCACGATCGACACTTTCTCGCCGCGCTCACCAACCGCGTGCTCGAGCTGGTGCCGGGCGACCCGCGCGTCTACGCCGGCGGCTACACCGAGTACGTCGCGGCGAGCGGTCACGAGGCGCCGGGGATGCGGAGCTGAAGCGCGCGGCGCGGCTTCAGCCCGAAGGCTGCGCGCAGCGGAGCGAAGGGACGGACCACCGTCGCATAGAAGACGACGGTCCCCCCGAGCGAGGCGCCGAAGACGAGCATGAGTCGCACGCCCACGGGTAGCGGGAGCGGATCGAGGGAGAAGGCCGCGAGCACCACGCCGAGCTGGTGGAGGATGTAGATGGGCATCGCCGACTCCGACAGGAACTCGAGTAGCGGACCCCCGCGGTGCACCCGGCTCGCGGCCGCACCGAGAAGCGCGACGACGAAACACCAGCCCGCAGCGGCCGGCACGCCGTAGCGCACGATCCGGCCCGCGAGCGGCGGCAGCGCGGTGGCGCCGCCGTGGGTCTCCATCCAGAGGAGCCCCGCCACGAGCGCGAGTCCAATGCCGAGCGCCGCCTGCCACTGCGCGTGGGCCCGGGCCTCCACCTCGGGGTGCCGGGCCATCGCGACGCCCGCCCATAGATAGAGCGAGTACTTCGCGAAGTTCGCCCAGTCGCCGATCAGGTTCTGCACGCCGGGCCAGTCGGGGCGGAGCCAGATCTCCCCGAGCACGAGCGGAGCGAGCGGCGCCCACGGCCAGACACCGGTGTGCGTGAGGGGGCGCGCATCGCGCGCGAGCACGCGGCGGAGCAGCGGCCAGTAGAGCAGCGTGAAGGCCAGCAGGTAGACCACGAACCAGAGGTGCGACCACGTGAAGCGATCGAGCGAGGTGTAGAAGCTCGGCAGGAACGCGAGGAACGACTCGTCGAAGGGCGCAGCCACCGGCAACGGCCGCAGTTGCAGCGAGCCGTGCGCGGCCTGCAGCGCCGCGCTCGCTCCGACGCCGCGAGCCCCGATCGACACCCCGCTGCGCAGCTCCAGGTACTTGATCACCGGGCAGAGCACCACGCAGCCGAAGAGCAGCGGGATCCCGAGTCGTTGCCAGCGCTCGCGCACGAAGGCACCGCCGCCCCGCGTCCGCACCGACGCCACCAGCGACCAGCCCGCCAGCAGGAACAGCAGCGGCATGTGCCAGAGGTGGACGAAGCCGGTGAAGCGCTGGATGCCGGGGATCAGGTCCGGACTCCACACGTGGTACCACGGAGTCGGGTCGTAGACCTTGGCGGAGTGGAACGCGAAGAGCAGGTACACCGCGAAGACGCGCAACACATCGAGGTCGGCGCGGCGGGCGGACGCGGGAGGGCGCGCGCTCAGCGCCGCAGCCCGAACGCGGCGAGCATCGACGCCTCGAGCCCGCGCGCGTCGAGGCCGGTCGCGCGCAGCAGCGCGCGGTCGAGGTCGCCGCTGCGGAAGAGCTGCGCGAGCAGCACTCGCAGCGCGCGGTCGCCGCCACGAGCTGCGATTTGATCGACGAGCGCCGCCGCCTGGAGGTACGCGAGGGGCGCGTCCTCGGCGGCCAGCTGCACGAGGTTGGGCTGCGAGATCGCTTCGAGCGGCAACAGCGCGCCGTGGTGGGCGCTCTCGGCGAGGAATGCGCGTTGGCCGCGGCCCAGCGCCGGTCGGCCCGCGGCGCGCGCGGCGAACCACTCGGCCAGGCCCTCGTTGAGCCACGCCGGCAACCGGAGCGACGGCGCGGCCGCATCGAGCGCCGCGTGCACGAGTTCGTGATGCAGGGTGTTGGCGAGCCGCTCGGTCACTCGCACGTCGCCGCGCACGCGGATCACGCCGCCATAGAAGCCGGCGGCAGGGAAGGGCAGCAGCGCGGCGAAACTCGCGTCGAAGACCGCCGGGTCGTACACCTCCGCTTCGATGCGCCGGCGCGGCCGCAGCCCAAGCGTGTCGTCGAGCAGGTCGTACCCACCTTCGAGGACGGCGAGCACGTCGCGTTCGAAGTTCCTCGAGCCCAGCGGCCCCGTGCGCTGGTCGATCGCCACGTCCTCGCGCAACAGGAAGTGGGTCGAGCGGCGCTGCTCGAAGCGGCCGTCGGCGCCGGCTGCGTGCGCCGCGCCCGGCACGAGCAGGGCCGCCGCCAGGGCGAGCGCCGAAATCGAGAAGATGCGGCGCTGCGGGAGAGGGTCGCGCATGCCGGGAGGCTAGCTCGCCTGCGCCGCCGCGGGCTGGCAACGACGCCGCTACCCGAACACGAGCACGCCGAAGCGGTCGGGCCGATGGAAGTCCGGCGGGTCCGCGAGCGTCGGCGACCACGCCGAGTACTCGCCGCCGTGCGCCTGGTCGATGCGAAAGAAGTTGGCGCGCCAGCGATCGCCCGTCCGCGGCGCAGCGACGCCGAGCGACGCGAACGGGATCGCCCATTCGGCGCTCCACGACTCGCCGCCGCCCTCGCGTCGTTCCCGCACTTGCACGGCGTGCTCGAAGCCGGCGCAGACCCAGTCGCGGTCGACGCGCATCGTGTCGCGGCGCCCGTCGGGACTCTCGACGCGCGCCTCGAACCAGGCGTTGCGCGGGCTCGTCTCCAATTCGAAGTAACGGCGCGGGTCGGCGCCCGGTGCGAGGAATGCTTCGACCACGTCCTCCTGGTAGATCGGCGCGTTGCGTCCCGCATGCGACGCGACGATCGCGTCATCCTCGCAGGCGAAGGCGACGAAAAGGCGTTCGGCGTCGTGACAGACGCGGAGCGCCGTCGACTGGAATCCGCGCGGCGCCGCGCGACCGTGCGACGGCACCAGCCAGAGCGGCGCGAGCTGCTTCCACGGGGCCTTGTGCAGCTCGCCATCGACGCGGATGTTGTGCGCCACGCGCGGAACCGGGAGCATCGGAAGCGACACCGTGGACACGCAAGGCTCCTTCGCAACGACCGTGCATGGGTAGCGGCGAGCCGTCGCTCGCGCAGCCCGATCCCGCCACGCTGGCGCGCTGGCGCGAAGTGGCGGAGGCGTTCGAGCTGCCGGGGCGCTGGCTTTCGTCGCGACCCTACGGCAGTGGCTGGATCAACGAGACGCTGCTCGTCGAGCGCGAGCACGAGGGTCGCCGCACGCGCTGGATCCAGCAGCGCATCAACGCGCGGGTGTTCCGCGAGCCGGCGCGGGTGATGGAGAACATGGCGCGCGTCACCGCGCACCAGCGCGCGGTGCTGGAGCGCGAGGGCGCGCGCGACGCCGATCGCCGCGCGCTGCGACTGGTGCCGGCGCGCGACGGCCTGCCCGCCTTCGTCGACGCGGACGGCGAGTGGTGGCGCACCTTCCATTTCATCGAGGGCGCGAGCAGTCGCGACGCGGTGGCATCGGCGCGGGAGGCCGGCGCGGCGGCCGAGGCGTTCGGGCGCTTCCTCGCGCAGCTCGCCGATCTGCCCGGCCCGCGCCTGCACGAGACGATCCCGCACTTCCACGACGCGCGGGCGCGCTTCGAGCAGCTCGTCGCGGCAGCGAAGGCCGACGCGCACGGGCGGCTCGCCGATTGCCGGCTCGACTTCGAGTTCGTGTTGGCGCGCGAGGGAATGGTCGCGCGCAGCGAGGCGCTGCGTGGCCGGCTGCCCGAACGCGTCACCCACAACGACACCAAGATCAACAACGTGTTGCTCGACGACGCCACCAGCGAGGGCGTCTGTGTGATCGACCTCGACACGGTGATGCCGGGACTCTCGCTCTACGACTTCGGCGATCTGGCGCGGCGCGCGGCGAGCCCCGTCGCGGAGGACGAGCGCGATCTCGCGAAGGTGCGCGTCGACCCGCGGCTCTTCGAAGCGTTGGTGGCGGGCTATCTGCGCGGCGCGGGCGCTGCGCTCGTCGCGGCCGAACGCGACGAACTGGTCTTCGCGAGCCAGCTGATGACGCTGCTGCTCGGCATGCGATTCATGGCCGATCACCTGGCCGGCGATCGCTACTTCCGGATCCGCCGCCCCGGCCAGAATCTCGATCTCGCCCGCACGCAGCTCGCGCTGCTCGGCGACTTCGAACGGCAGCGCGACGCGCTCGAAGCGATCGTCGCGAAAGCGGCCGCCGCTTCGAGCTAGCGCGAAGCGCTGCGCCGGCCAGTGTCTACAAGAGAGAAAGGCCCCGGGCTTTCGCCCGAGGCCCTTCCGTTTCGTTCCCGTGCGGGACTAGTAGCGACCGCCGCCGCCGCCGCCGCCGCCGTAGCCACCGCGGCCACCGCCGCCTCCGCTACGGCCGCCGCCGCCGCCGCCACCGTAGCCGCCGCCGCCACCACCGCCGCCGCCGCCGCGGCGGTCCTGCGCCTCGTTGACCCGGAGGCTGCGGCCCCCGAAGTCTCGGCCATCGAGCGCCTGGATGGCGGCATCCGCGTTCGCGCCTTCGGCCATCTCCACGAAGGCGAACCCTCGCGGCCGACCGGTTTCCCGGTCGGTGATGACGCTCACCTTGTCCACTGCACCGTGTCGCTCGAAGAGCTCACGGATTTCGTCCTCGGAAGCAGAGAACGGCAGATTTCCCACATAAAGCTTCTTGCCCAATCGATCATCCTCGTCGCGCCGTCGCACGCAGCAGGCGGACGCGACACTCGCCGTAATCAAGGCCGGACCATCCGAACCATCGATCGCGCGCGAAACACGCCGCACCGCCGACGGATTGGCCTGAAGCCATCTGCCGGCGAGCAGCAAAGAGACTCGAGTCGTAATGGAGGTACGCAGGAAGGATAAGAAGACTCTCGCCCAACGTGCGCACTCCCGACCGGAGGCGCCTTCGATCGGGCAGCGTATCAGGCGACCCGCGAGGCGTCACCCCGGCTGCGAGACCCGGTCCGGGGCCGCGAGCGACGCGGGGGACCTGCGCCCGAGTTGCGCTCGGCGAGGCGCCAGAGCCGCCGGGGGTCCGCCTCGGATTCCCGCGTCCAGGGGAGCCAATGCGTCCGGCGCGGCTCGCGGTCGAAGAAGAAGGAGCCCGTGAGGGCGCGGCCCCGTTCGCTCGCGGCAAGCCACACCACCGTGTCGGCGCCATCGGCCGAGGATCGCAGGATCTGGTGCGCGACCCGCCAGAAGCCGGGAATCCACGAGCGTACGGCTGGCGTGTCGGCCCAGCCTGGGTGTATCGAGTTCACCACGACCCGGTTGCCGGTCTGCTCGCGAATGCGGGTCGCCGCAGCTTCGCCGCGTTCGCGGCTTCGACCGAGCAGCTGCACCTCGGCGCCGAGATCGGCGAGTGCGAGCGCGGGCGCATCCGGATCGAGCGCCGCGAGGATCGCCTGGATCGGCGCGTGGTCGCCGGCCTCGCGACTTGCATGGCGGTACGCGAGCGACGCGCGTCGGGGCGGATCACGAAGACGCCGCCGAGCTGCCACGGATCCCCCTGTGCCGACGTCTGGCGGTACCCGGCTCGCAGCGCGCGCAGTGCATGCAGCGGAAGGCGAGGCGAGAGCAGCCCGACGCGGCCGCGCCGCAACCCGGCTGCTCGATACGCGCGCAACCCCGGATCGACGAGCAGCGGACCGTCGAGGCCCATGTCTTCTCGGAACGCGGCGGCGAAGTGCTGCGCGCCGTTCCCGATCACCACCAGCTCTGCACCGCGTGCGCGGATCTCGGGGAAGTGGTCTCGCAACTGCGCGACTTGCTCGCGGCAGAACCGTCAGCCGAAGTGGCGGATGAAGACCAGCCCGACCGGTCGCGTCGCCCATAGCGAGCCCAGGCGAAGCGGCGCTCCGCGCCAGTCGGACAGCTCGATCGGTGCAAGCCGGGTGGCGAGACGCATGGGGCCTCGACTCCGCGGAAGGCTCGGTCAGAGTAGGAAGCGATGTCGCTGCGTCCACCGATCGGAGGTTCCCTGCGTCCCATCCTCGCGGCCGCCGCCCTCGTTGTTGCGGTGGCTGTCGCGCTGGCGTGCTGCAAGCAGGATGCCTCCTCGCCGGCGATGGCTGCGGAGCGCATCGACGGCGGCCGGCTCGGACAGCTTGCGCTGTTCCGACCCGACGCGTCGCCGGAGGCGTTGGTCTTCCTCTTCTCCGACACGCGCGGATGGCGAGCGGAGTTCGACGCTGCCGCAGCGAGGCTCGGCGAGGACGGTGCGGCGGTCGTCGGTGTCGACCTGCCGAGCTACCAGAAGGGCCTGCGCGCGAGCGACGACGGCTGCCACTACGCGATCGCCGAGATCGAGGCGCTCTCGCAGAAGCTCCAGCGTCAGCTCGGCACGACCGCCTATCGCAGTCCCATTCTCGCCGGTGTCGGTGAGGGCGCGACGCTCGCGTACGCGGGGCTCGCGCAGTCGCCGGCGGCGACGGTGGCGGGCGCGGTGAGCGTCGATCCCACGCCATCGCTCGATACCCGGGTGCCGTTGTGTCCGGGCGCGCCGTCGACTCCCGTAGCGGGCAAGGGCTTCGCCTACGGTGCGCAGGCAGACCTGCCCGGCTGGTGGCTCGTCTCGTCGCGCACGCCGCTTGCTCCCGAGCTGGCAGGCCTCGTCGACGACGTCGGCGAACCGCCTCCCGTCGAGGACGCGCCGCTCGATCGCCTGGTCGCGCTGCTCTCGCAGCAGCTCACTGCCGGGGACACGTCGCCGGCAGTGCGCAATCTGCCGCTCACCGAGATCGAGGCCGCCGAGCCGGGCTCGTGGATGGCTGTGGTCTATTCGGGCGACGGTGGCTGGCGGGATCTCGACAAGGAGATCGGCGAACACCTGGCCGAACGCAAGGTGCCGGTCGTGGGTGTCGATTCGCTCCGTTACTTCTGGCGCGCGAAGACACCCGACGAGATCGGGCGCGACCTCGGCGCGATTCTCGACGCGTACGGGGACAAGTGGGGGACGCGCAAGGTCGCGCTGATCGGTTACTCGTTCGGCGCCGCCGTGCTGCCGTTTGCCGTGAACCGGCTGCCCGCAGCGCTGCGCGATCGCGTGGTGCTCGTCTCGCTGCTCGGTCTCGGTGCGCGCGCGCCGATGCAGATCGCAGTCGAGGGCTGGCTGGGCGCCGAACCCGACGCGGACGCGCCGCTGGTGATGCCCGAACTGCTGCGTCTGGACCTCGCCAAGGTCCAATGCTTCTACGGCGAGGACGAGGACGACTCGATCTGCCCGGACCCGAAGCTCGCCGCCGCGGATGTGATCAAGACCAAGGGCGGTCACCACTTCGACGAAGACTACGCGGCGCTCGCGCAGCGCATCTTCGACGCGGCGGAGCACCGTGCGAACGCGAAACCGTGACGGGACACGCTACTTGGCGATCGTCCCCGTGACGCCGCCGTTCACGAGCGACGCCACCTGCGTGAGCACGAGCGGCACCGTCAGGTTGCTCGGCGCCGCCAGATAGCGCGGCTCCCACACCGGGCCGAACTTCTCCTTCCACTCGCGCAGGCCCTGGAAGTTGTAGAAGTGTTCGCCGTAGCGGAACAGCAGCGCACCGAGGCGATTCCAGAGCGGCGCGAGTCGGTGATGCTCGAAGCCCGAAAGCGGCGCCATGCCGAGCGAGAACCAGGCATAGCCCTGGTCCTGTCCCCAGAACATCAGCTCGGTGAAGAGCGCATCCATCGCTGACGGCGGCGCATCTTCGGAGTAGCGCATCAGGTCGACCGACAGCTCGTGCTTCTCGCCGCTCAGCCACACGTTGGCGAAGGCGACGATGCGCTCGCCTCGACGGATCGCCGCGAGCGGCGTGCGCGCGAGGTAGGCGCGGTCGAAGAAGCCGAGCGAGAAGCGCTTCTCGCGGGTGTTCTTGTGGCGGAGCCATGCGTCCGAGATCGCGGCGAGTTCATCGAGCAGGGGCGGCACGGCTTCGGGCGGCAGCACTTCGAAGTGACAGCCCTCGCGCGTCATGCGATTGCGCGCCGTTCGCAGTTTCGCGCGGCGACCGCCGCCTTCGACCGTGAAGCCGTCCAGCGCCACCCGCGCCTCCTCACCGAGCTTGCGCAGCGTGAGGCCGAGATCGAGGTAGACCGGCAGGTCGCTGGCGGAAACCTCGTAGAACGACGCGCGGCCGCCGTGGGCGTCGGCCAGCTCGCGGAAGCGCCACGCCAGCTCGCGGCGCACGTCGGGCGCGCCCACCGGATCGCCCATCGCGATCCAGGAGCGTCCCTCGATGCCGTACATCACGAAGCCCGCGCCGCCTTCGTGCGCCATGAGGCGTTTGTCTCCCAGCAGGGCAAGATGCGCCTCGGCGTTCGGAGCTGCGGCGACCAGTGGCCGCAGGCGCTCGAGTTCGTCGGCCGACGGCAACGGCACGTCGGGCGGCGCTGGCCGCATCAAGCGAACCAGCGCGAAGAGCGCCAGGAAGAAGCCGGCGCCGAACAGCGCGCGAAGCGAACGCGGCGCGTGGCCGTGAACGTCGAAGCTCCACCACAGGTCGCGCGAATATTCGACGTGACGGTACGCAAAGAGCGTCACGACCGCGGTTCCCACCACGACGAGCGCGATGCCGACGATCCACTCTGCCGAGAACGATTCGGTGAGCAGGGAGCTGCGCCGGTAGAAGAAGCGATGGCACGGGAGCAGCGCGACCAGGGTGAGCGTGAGGAGCGCCGCTTCCTCGTAGTCGAGGCCTTTGGTGATCGAGGCGGCGGCGCCCGCCGCGAGGCCGGCGAGTGAGAGGAAGTAGGCCGCGTCGAGGCGCTGCTGCAGCGCGCGCGCGAGCAGCACCAGCGCGACGCCGGTCAGCGAACCGAGCAGATGCGAGACTTCGATCAGCGGCAGCGGGATCCAGCGCTCCAACACGGGAATGCGTCCGGGCGCCGCGGGCGTTGCGCCCGACGCGAGCAGCACGATGCCCGCGAGCAGCACCAGCGACGAGAAGGCGCGCGGCACCACCTCGGGCACCCAGCGCGCGAACAGTTCCCTGCCGCGCTCGAACAGGTGCCGGCGCTGCAGCGCCTCATAACCGCCGAAGACCACCACCGCGACGACGAAGGGCAGCAGGTAGTAGAGAATCCGATACGCGATCGCCGCGCCGAGCACGACCTCGCCCGAGAGGTACCTGCGGAGCAGCAGCACCATCACGCCTTCGAAGACGCCGAGACCGCCCGGCACGTGACTCGCGAGGCCGATCACCTGCGCGAGCAGATACGCGCCGAGCACGATCGCGAACGAGAGCCCGTCCTTGTGCGGCAGCAGCACGAAGAAGATCGCGGCGGCGAGCGCCCAGTCGAGCGCCGAAAGTGCGAGCTGCGCGATCGTCCAGCGCGGGCGCGGCACTGCGAACTCGAAGCCGCCGGCGCGCAGCGGCGAGCGTCGCAGCAACGAGAATGGCAGGTAGGCGGCGAGCGCCGCGAGCAGCAGCGCGCCGATCGGGCGGCTCGTCGCGAATGGCAGGTGCAGCGTCGCGGGCAGCGCGATCGGGTCGAGCGTCAGCACCACGCCCCCGAGCGCGAAGAAGCCGAGCCAGAACGTGATCAGGTTGAACGCCACGACGCGGGCGATGTCGCCCGGCGTGACGTCGAAGCTGGTCAGGATCCGGTAGCGCACCGCGTTCCCGCCGAGGAACGAGAGGCCGATGTTGTGGCTGAACACGAAGCCGACGAAGGAGGCGAGCGCCACGCGCGGATAGGCGAGCGCGCTGCCGAGGAAGCGGAAGGCCAGCGCGTCGTAGCCGGTCAGCAGCGCGTAGCTCGCAATCGTGAGAACGAGCGCCAGCGCGCGATCGCGGGTCGAGATCGACGCGAGATGCATCTCGATGTCGGAGAGCCGGTACGCGGCCAGCTCGTGGTGCAGTACGAAGATCGCCACACCGAAGACGCAGGCTCCGAGTACGGCGGGCAGCGCGGCGAGAACACGATCGCGCATCACTTCGCAGCGCGCTCGGCGCTCGATCGCTCGGCCGCCTCGAGAGCCATCCCATGCTGGCCTGGTTTCGGCATCGACTTCGTCCTCCCGCCCCGCGCGAATCGCGCTGCCCCTGGCGCTGCGCTAGATCCTCACTCTATGATGACTCACACCGTTCGACGCGCCTTCCCTTGGAACCGATTCGGTCGGATCCCCGTCGCCGCCACGGTGGTGTTCGCCTGTGCGGCGTCGCTCGCGTGTTCCTTTTCCTATAGCTCGGAAAGCTTCTCCGACTCGTCCAAGAGTTCCTCCAGCTCTTCGGACTCGTCAGGCAGTGACAACGCGCGATTCCGTGACGACGTCACCCAATACACCGAAGCCTACGTCGAGGCAGGCGGAAGACAGGAAGAGAGCTTCCTCGCGGGCCTCGGTGACCTCGCTCGCAAGCGCGGCATCAGCGATTGGGAATCCGAGCCGTCCACCTGGGAGGCGATCGGGCGCGGCCTCGGTCGCACCGACGTCACGGACGCGCAGCGCACCGCGTACGAAGCGGCGTGGGCCGGCGGCGACCAGGAAAAGCAGAGCGCGATGGCGCGGGGCTTCGCCAAGGCCCGGTGACGCGCGGGCTCGCGATCGCATTGCTCGCCTGCCGCGTGCTGACGGCGGCGGGTGCGCGCAGCGACGACGCCGCGCCGACCGACTCCTTCGACTATCTCTACGTCCGCGCGCACGAGGGCGACGCCAGCGGTGGTCACGCCGCGATCCGCTTCGGCGCCTGGACGTACGACTTCCAGCACGATTCCGGCTGGCTCATGCCGCGCCGCGAAGACTCGCAACGCTTCCAGCACGCATACCGCACGCTCCAGAATCGCAGCATCGAGGTCTCACGGATCGCCGCCACACCCGCCACGGTCGCGCTGCTGCGCGACACCTTCGAGCGCCGCCTGCTCGCGCAATCGCGACAGCTCGAAGTGCTGGAGGAACTGCGCCGCGACGTCGCGCTGCTCGAAACGCTCCGCGCCGGCGGAGACGTTTCCGTATCGGTGCGCGGCGCCGGCTTCTTCGCGGCGCGCGGCGATGCCGCCGGCGACGCGCCGCCCGCGCTGGCGGCGCTGCGCCGCCGCATCGAGGAACGCCACGGCGCCGACTGGCTCGCCGGGCGCCGCGCCGCCGCGCAGCGCGCGCTTCGCGAGATCTCATTGGTTCCGCTGGACGTGAGCAAGCTCGAGGCGGATCCGCTGGTCTATCCGGCCGCCGCCACGTCGATCTCGCGCCGCATCGAAGCGGTGCTCGCCGCGCTCGCCGCGCTCGACGCGATCGAGCAGCCGCGGCCGCTCGCGGCGGGCGTGCGCGCCGGCGAGGCGCAGGGCGGCGGCGAGGCGCTCGTGCTCGACGCGGCCTCGTGCGATCGCTTGCGCGGGGCGCGTGCCGCGCTCGAAGACGCCGCGGTCGAGCTCGTCGCGAGTCGCCGGCCCGATTGGGGCGCGGCGCTGCTGCTCGCCGCGGCGCGGCTCGTGGCGATCGACGAGTCGCTGGTGGCGGGCCGTCTCGTGGTGCTCGACGCGCTGCCGGCAGACGCCACGCTGCTGCGTGTCTCGAAGCGCCGCCGCGCGCTCGCGCCGGCGCTGCTCACCGAGGCGCGCGAGGACTTCCGCCGAGCGCGCGAGCGCTTGTTTTCCAGCAGCGGCTTTCGCGAAGCGGAGTGGAGCGCGCTCGAGGAGTCGGCGAGTCGCGTCGCGGAACTGCGTGGGGCCGCGGGCGGTGCGCCCGGGCTGCGTGTCGCGACCGGTCCGCTGCTGCCGGAAGGGCGCGCGCCGGTCGCGCTCGCAGCGCGGCCCGCGGCGATGCCGGGCGACCTCGAACGCGCGCTCGGCGCCGCGCGCGAGGCGGAACGTGAGCTTCGCCGCGCGCTCGAAGCGCAGTATCGCTACGACCTCGTCGCCCGCAACTGCGTCTCCGAACTGTTTCGCACCATCGAGGCAGGGCTGGCCGCGCAGCAGGGCGCGCCGGCGGCGGCGGATCGCGCCGCCGTACTCGCCTTCATCGAGCGGGAATCCGAGCGCCGGCTCGGCGGTTACGTCGATCCCGCGGCGCGCGCGAACTTCATCCCGTTCGTGTCGTCGCACAACGTGCGGGCGCGCT
>Ga0102851_10001497_pt1 | contig 13378 bp, 10 predicted proteins | sample Mud3Dept3metaG_FD_79558 | JGI IMG/M metagenome (GOLD analysis project Ga0102851, IMG submission 79558) | Freshwater wetland microbial communities from Ohio, USA, analyzing the effect of biotic and abiotic controls - Mud 3 Core 4 Depth 3... | ecosystem: Environmental > Aquatic > Freshwater >... | reverse complement strand
CACGCTCGGCAAGTTAAAAGAGCTCGGGCTGGAGGAGATCGCCGGGGATCTGCCCGTTTCCGGGTGAGGCGGCGTGGGAAAAAGCCCTTGACACCCATCATGCATAATGTATAAATTATACAATATCACCCTGAGCGGGAAAGTCGCCCCGCTCCCCGGGAGAGGAATAAGCCGTGAAACCTGAAAAAACCGCAAACAACCATAGTAAGGTCATGACGGCCGCCGAGGCGGTCGGCCGGTTTGTCCGGGACGGAGCGCTGGTGGGCATGGGGGGGCAAACCATCGGCCGCTGCGCCATGGCCCTCATCCACGAGATGGTGCGCCAGAAAAAGAAAGACCTGACCCTGGTGGGCTGCAACCTTTCGATCAACATGGACATCCTGGTCGGAGCCGGGCTGGTCAAACGCACGGAATGCGGAACCGGCAACCTGGAGCGCTTCGGCACCACCCATGCATGGCGCCGCTTCATCGAAGCGGGAAGACTGGAAAATGAGGATTACAGCCATTTAGGAATGGTGACCCGGTTTCTGGCCGGAGAGATGGGCCTCCCCTTTATGCCTATCCGTTCCCTCATCGGGACCGATATCCTGGCCCGCCAGTCTTCCTCAACCGGGAAAAAATACGAAATGATGGCAAACCCCTGGAACCCGAGCGACCGGGTGGCCCTTCTCCCCGCCATCACCCCCGATGTCTCCGTCGTGCATGTGCAGAAAGCGGACGAGCAGGGGAATCTGATCATCGAGGGGTTCCTGACGCACGAACCGGAGATGATCCGGGCCTCCAAGGTGGTTATTGCCTCCTGCGAGGAGATCATCCCCGCAGACGACATCAGGAAATACCCCGAGCGCACGACGATCCCGTATGTTTACGTTCATGCCGTGGTCCCGCAAACCTGGGGCGCCCACCCCACCTCGGTTTACCGGTACTACCAGCACGACGCCGACCACCTGCGCGAATACCAGAAGGCCGCCCGCGAAGGCGGAGCGATATTCGACGCCTATTTGGAAAAATACGTTTTCTCCTGCTCTTCGTTCGACGAATACCTGGACAAAGTCGGAGGATTGCAGAAGTACAACCGCCTGCGGCAGGAGATGCAGAAAATACTTTAAAGAATACTCACCACGGAGACCACAGAGAGAGAATAATAAAATACATGATTTATCCCTGTGTTCTCCGGGCCCTCTGTGGTGAAATTTTGTTTTACCTCTGTAGCGGAGGAATCCATGTCTGAAACGATTAAACTGGACGAACTCATGATCATCGAGGCGGCCCGTTACGTTCACGACGGGGAAACGGTGTTCGCCGGAACCGGCATGCCGCTGGTGGCGGCCATGTACGCCCAGAAGAGCCACGCCCCGAATATTTGTTTCGTACTCGAAACGGGCCCGATCGCCCCGCAGGTGCTGCCGGTGCCCACCTCGGTGTCAGATCCCAAAGGCATGCACCGGGCGGCCAAGCTCGGGACGCTCCGCGAGGTTCTCGGCTGCCTGCTTCAGCGGGGGATGGTGGACGTGGGTTTCCTCGGCGGAGCCCAGATCGATCAGTATGCCAACATCAACAGCACGGTCATCGGCCCTTACGACCGCCCCAAGGTCCGCTTCCCGGGGAGCGGCGGCGCCAATGACATCGCCTCCCATGCCAAGCGCATTCTCATCATTTGCCGCCATGAGAAGAGGCGCTTCCCGGAAAAATGCGCCTACATTACCAGCCCAGGCTATCTCGACGGCCCGGAGGGGCGAAAGAACGCCGGCCTCCGCAACGACCGGCCGGACGTGACGGTGGTGACCGACTTGGCGGTCATGAATATCGATCCGGCCACCGGAAAACTCAGGGTTGTGAAGCTCATGCCCGGGATTACCTTCGCCCAGGTTCAGGAGAATACGGGATTTCCTCTCACCCAGGCCGCCGATCCCGCCTTCGTCGAGATGCCCACAGCCGAGGATTTGCGCATCCTCCATGAAGATGTCGACCCGGACGGGGAATATTTGGGAAAGGACGCCTGACCATGACGTCGCGCGCCAAGATTCTTATTACCGAAGATGTGACCGGAACCGGGATCGAAGCCCTCAAAAAGAAATATGAGGTCGTTTATGATCCGGACCTCTGGAAGAAGGTTCCCGAGCTGGAGCGGGCCGTGGGAGAATTCGACGCCCTGATCATCCGCAACCAGACGAAAATCACCCCCGCTCTCGTAAACAAGGCGAAAAAACTGAAAGTCATCGGCCGGGCCGGGGCCGGCTATGATAACATCGACGTTCCTTCGGCGTCTCTCGCCGGGGTCGTGGTCTCCTTCAGCCCCGAGGAAAACGCCGTGTCCGTCGCCGAGCACGTGTTTGCGCTCCTTCTTTCCCTGGCCCGGAAAACGCCGGGGGCCGACCGCTCGACCAAGAACGGAGGATGGGAGCGCAAGAAATACCACGGATTTGAACTCCTCGGAAAGACCCTGGGGATTCTCGGCCTTGGGAAGATCGGAGTCCGGGTGGCCCTGCGCGCCAAGGCATTCGGCATGCGCCTCATCGCCCACGACGCCTTTCTCTCCTCCGCCAGCCTCCATGTCACCGAATCGGGAGCCGAACTCGTCTCCATGGACCGGCTCCTTGCAGAGTCTGATTTTCTGACCGTCCATCTTCCTCTGACCAAGGAAACGCGCGGCGTCCTCAACGCAGAAGCCTTCCGGAAGATGAAATCCACCTCCTTCTTGATCAACACCTCCCGCGGGGAAGTGATCGCCGAGGGCGATTTGGCCGGAGCTCTGAAGGAGGGGCGGCTGGCCGGGGCGGCCCTGGATGTTCGCCAAAAGGAACCGCCTGAAAAAGAAAGCCCCCTTCACGGTCTGGAGAACGTGATTCTCACGCCCCACACCGCCGGGCTCACCTATGAAGCCCAGGAGAAGGTCGCGGCGGCCGTGGCCGAGGACGTAGACCGGGTGCTTACCGGGCTTCCCGCGCTGCGTTTTGTGAATTTCGGGGCGCCGAAAAAATGACGCGGGTTGCCGCGAGCGCCCCTGGGAATTGAAGATTCTTAATAAAAAAGGAAAGAGAGAAGAAGATGGCTAAAAAGTATGTGTATTTTTTCGGAGCGGGAAAAGCGGAAGGCAATACCAAGATGCGGAACCTCCTCGGAGGCAAGGGGTGCGATCTGGCGGAGATGACCAGCCTCAAGATTCCCGTCCCTGCAGGATTCACCATCACCACCGAAGTCTGCAATATTTACTATGCCAACAGGAAGAAATATCCAGCCGGCTTGAAAGAACAGGTCAAGGCGGCCATGGGCAAACTGGAAAAGGTCATGGGGATGAAGTTCGGCGATCCCAAAAACCCGCTCCTCCTTTCTATCCGCTCCGGCGCCCGGATCTCCATGCCCGGAATGATGGACACAATTCTCAACCTCGGTCTCAGCGACAAGACCGTGAAAGGACTCCTTGAAAATTCCGGTGACGAACGCTTCGCCTACGACTCCTACCGCCGCTTCGTCCAGATGTTCAGCGACGTAGTCCTAGGCGTCCCTCGCGAAAAACTGGAAGAGTTCATCAGCGAAAAGAAGGCGGAGAAGGGCGTCAAGCTCGACGTCGAGCTGAGCGGCGAAGACTGGAGGGAGCTCGTCGCCAAGTTTAAAGCCTTCGTCCGGCAGGAAACCGGCAAGGCCTTTCCGGAAGACCCGGAAAAGCAGCTCTGGGGAGCTATCGGGGCGGTTTTCGAATCCTGGGATAACCCCCGCGCCATCACCTACCGGAAGCTGAACAAGATCCCCGATGACTGGGGCACCGCGGTCAATGTTCAGGCCATGGTCTTCGGCAACATGGGCGGACAGAGCGCCACCGGCGTGGCCTTTACCCGCGACCCCGCCACCGGCGAAAGGGTCTTCTTCGGCGAATGGCTGCCCAACGCCCAGGGCGAAGACGTGGTGGCCGGCATTCGCACCCCCCAGCCCATCAACCTTGAGCGCAAGGGGGACTCCTCCCTGGTTTCCATGGAAGAAGCCATGCCCGAAACCTATAGGGAACTCGAAGAGATTTATCAGCGCCTGGAGAAGCATTTCAAAAACATGCAGGACATCGAGTTCACGGTCCAGCAAGGGAAACTCTGGATGCTCCAGACCCGCACCGGCAAACGCACGGCTTTCTCTGCCCTGCGCATCGCCGTGGAGATGGTTGAAGAAAAGCTGATCGACAAGAAGACGGCGGTCAAACGGCTCGATCCTTACGCCCTCAACCAGCTCCTGGCACCGATCTTCGACCCCCAGGCCAAACAGGACGCCATCAAGGCCGGCCGCTACTTAGCGAAAGGCCTAAACGCCGGTCCGGGCGCAGCCTGCGGCCGGGCTGTCTTCAATCCCGAAAAGGCCATGGAGTTGGCGAAGAAGGGCGAAAAGAGCGTGCTGGTCCGCATCGAAACTTCTCCGGAAGATATCCACGGAATGAACGCCGCCGAAGGTATCCTGACCTCCCGGGGCGGGATGACCTCCCACGCCGCCCTGGTCGCTCGCGGCATGGGCAAACCCTGCGTGGTCGGCTGCGCGGCCCTGAACATTAATTACCCGGCCGGCACCATGGAAGCCAACGGCCGAACTGTCCGCGAAGGCGATTTCATCTCCATCGACGGCACGACCGGCGAAGTGATCGAGGGCGCGATCCCCACCAGCTCTTCGGAAATCGTCCAAGTCCTCCTGGAAAAGAAGATCCAGCCCAAGGACTCCCTGATCTTCCGGCAGTTCGCGAAGATCATGGCCTGGGCCGACGAGATCGCCGACATCGGCGTGCGCACGAACGCGGACACGCCCCGCGATGCCACGGTGGCCCGCCTTTTCGGGGCGACCGGCATCGGACTGTGCCGCACCGAGCACATGTTCTCCCAGGCCGAGCGCATTCCTGCCGTCCGGGAGATGATCCTGGCGGACACGATCGAGGAGCGGCGCCGCGCCCTGGCCAAGATCCTGCCCATGCAGCGGGAAGACTTCATCGGGATCTTCCGAGCCATGGACGGCTACCCGGTCATCATCCGCACCCTGGACCCGCCCCTGCACGAATTCCTGCCGCATACGGATGAGGAAATCCGCGAACTGGCCGGGCAGATGGGCGTGGCGTTCGAAAAGCTGAAAGAGCGCGCGGAGAGCCTGAAGGAAGCTAACCCCATGCTGGGGCACCGGGGCTGCCGCCTCGGGATCGTCTACCCGGAAATCACCGAGATGCAGGCCCGCGCCATTCTCGAAGCGGCCTGCCAAGTAGCCAAGGAAGGGGTGAAGGTCATCCCCGAAATCATGATTCCCCTGGTCGGACACATCAACGAACTTAAGAACCAGCGCGAGCTGGTGGACCGGACGGCCAAGGAAGTCATGGCCGAGCGGGGGATCAAGGTGAAGTACTTCGTCGGTACCATGATCGAGCTGCCCCGGGCCGCGATCACCGCAGACCAGATTGCCCAGTACGCCCAGTTTTTCTCTTACGGGACCAACGATATGACGCAGACGGTTTTCGGGCTGTCGCGCGACGACGCGGGGAAATTCCTCCCCTTCTACCGCGAAAACGGGATCCTCGAGACTGACCCCTTCGTTTCCATCGACCGGCCCGGCGTGGGAGAAGTCATCCGCATCGGCGTGGAAAAAGGGCGCAAAACCAACCCCAAACTGGAAGTAGGCATCTGCGGGGAGCACGGCGGAGACCCGAGCTCGGTCGAGTTCTGCCACATGATCGGCATGGATTATGTTTCCTGCTCGCCCTACCGGGTCCCGGTGGCCAGGCTGGCCGCGGCCCAGGCCGCCATGACCTACCCCCGGAAGGGATGACTTCGTAAAAAGTCTATCTGTCCCGCTCGGAGCGGGATTGCGCTGCAACTTCGTCGTTGCGGCGCACCCAAATGTGCGCCTCGCTCCTCAGTTTTTGCGCGCCTTGCATCTGGAACTTTTTACGCAGTCATCTTGCTGTCACTGTTCCAATTTCGTTTGAGGTCATGGAGCCTGTATAGGTTTTATCACTCACACTCACACCCACACTGACCCAGACACTGTTTTTCAGGAGATTTTTCTATGTACAAGAGAGCCGTAAAAATCCTGCATGCCCGAATCGGCATCGTTTCCAACAACGAGGCGCTTATCAACGAGCCCCGATATTTCGAAGGCCAGGTGATGGAATCCCTGCTCACCAACATCCATTCCATCGCGAAGATCCCCTACACCGACGACCTGGACGCCTATCTCGTGGTGATCGACGACCCGCACATCCACCCCGATGTCCGGGTGACCGACCGCATCATCACCGCCTCGGGAGATTTCAGCCGCTACGAAAAGGAGTGCTCGGACAACCGGTACTCTCTTTTCGGAAACCTGGGCCTCCTCTTCAAAATCCTGCTGGTCGCGCTCGAGCGCAAGCACAAAACCTGGACGTTCCACGCCAGCTCCATGTACAGCCCTTCCCGCAAGACCCTTCTTTTAGTCGTGGGCGGGGCCGGCGCGGGAAAAACCGTCTTCCTCCTCAAGGGTCTCGAGGACGACTGGCGGATTTTCAGTACCGAGATGACCCACGTGGAATTCTCCCCGGAAGGGCCGATCTTCCACATGGGCTCGCTCTATGACAACATCCGCCTGGGCAACCTGATCTACGACTTTCCCCGGGCGAAAGACCGCCTGGAAGTGAAGCTTCCCGATGTGGCCGACGTCTGGGGCCACAAGATCGCGATTGACATGCGGCATATCGCCGCCGAGCCGAAATATGTAAACCCGCGGATTCAGGTTATCGACGCCAAGATCGAGTCCGGCCGGGAAAAACCGATTGTCAAAACCGTTACCCGAAAGGAAAAGATTGTAAAGATCCTCTTTGACAACGCGACGGAGAAATTTGGGAACACGGTCGTTCTCTACGACAAAATTCCCGTCATGAGTCTGGACACCCCGGAACTGAGCCGGCGGCGCCTGGAAGCCATGACCCGCTTGGTTGAAGTAGGAAATCTAAGCCCGGTCAAATCCGTCTTGGCCGGAGCAAAAAACTGCATGGAGGGATTGTAAAATGGGAGTCAAATCGTTTGACGGCGTGTTCGAAATGCCCGTTCCCGGGCGCACCGTAAAGCCCCGTAAAGAAGGCTTAACCATGATCATCGACAAGGGTCTGGGCATCGGCGCCACCCAGGACCTCATGGACACTGCGGCCGACTGCATTGACTTTATCAAGCTGACCTTCGGCACCAGTGCGTTCATGGACATCGATGTGCTCATGGAAAAGGTCGAGCTGATCAAAGACTACGACATCTGGATCTGCCCCGGCGGAACCTTCCTGGAGGTATCCGTCTGGCAGGGCCAGTACGACAAGTACCTGAAACGCTGCAAGGAGATCGGCTTCAACGCCATCGAAGTCTCCGACGGCACGATCGAAATCGACCTGAAGACCCGCTATGACTGCATCAAGAAGGCCGTGGACATGGGCTTCATGGTGGTCTCCGAAGTGGGCAAAAAGGACCCTGACGACAAAGTCGCCACCTCCAAGCTCCACGAGGAAATCGCCGGCGACCTCAAGGCCGGTTCCTATAAGATCATTGTGGAAGCCCGCGAGGCCGGCAAAGGCGTGGGCATCTACGACAAGGACGGCAAACCCAAGGACGACGAGGTGGAAGGCATCATCAAAGGCGTCGACGACATCACCAAGCTCGAGTGGGAAGCCCCCATCAAGAACCAGCAGCAGTTCCTGATCCTGCGGTTCGGAGCGAATGTCAGCCTGGGGAATATCCCCCCCGAAGACATTCTGGCCCTCGAAGCGCTTCGCCAGGGTCTGCGCGGCGATACCTTGAAAAAGGCGTGGTTGGCCAATCCCAAGTGGAAGAAATAGTCACCAGCAATTCCTGACGCCGGCCGGGACCTCCCAGTCGGCGTCCGTATCCAAAACCGGGTTTGCCCTGTATCGAACCATGAGTTTCCCCTCTCTCATTTCGCCTGTTTCATTTTTTCCCCAGGAAGATTTTTTTCTTGTGACAAACCTTTACAAATTTTGTATAGTCATTTTTTGAGAACCTTTTCCGGAGTTATCCCCGGGGCTTCCAAGCCGCACCTCGGACAGAGCCGGGCAGATCGGCTTAAGGATATAGATCATCATGGAAGTGCCTTTTGGACGCGGAAAGGTCAGCCTGCATCTGCCGTCCGGCTGGACGGTGGACGTCCTCCGGCCGAATGCCGTTTCCCCGGCGGCCGATCCTGCGGGAGAAGTGACCCGCAGCCTGGAAAACTCACTTGGCGGTAAAGGCCTCGAGGGCTTTCGCGGCATAAAATCCGTCGCCATCGCCGTGAGCGATGAAACCCGGCCCGTACCCAATTCGCTCCTTCTCCCGATTCTCCTGAATAAGCTGGGGGAAATCGATGTGCCCAGGTCGTCAATCCGGATTCTCATTGCTTCAGGCCTTCACCCTCCCCTTCCCTCTTCCCGTTTCCTCAATATTCTCCCTGCGGAGGTTCTGAGGGATTATCCCGTTTCCGCCCATGACGCCAAGGCCCGGGACCTCGTGTTCCTGGGCAAAACCTCCCGGGAGACGCCGGTGTACGTCCAACCGCTTTTCCCCCAGGCCGACTTGCGGATCGCAGTCGGGCTGATCGACCCGCACCAGTTTGTGGGATACACGGGCGGCGTCAAATGCGCGGCTGTGGGACTGGCCGGAGCCCAAACCATTGAGCACAACCACTCCTTTCTTTTTCATCCGCAAGCGGTCGTAGGGGAAATTCAAAACAACCCCGTCCGCCAGGACCTCGAAGAGGTGGGAAAGATGATGGGGGTGAACTTTGCCGTGAATGTAGTCCTCGATGAGGCCAACCGCTTCCTGAAAGCCTATTGCGGCGAGCCCGGGGAAGTAGAAAAGATCGGCAGTGAGTTTTGCCGCAGCGTTTATGAAATTCCGGTTTCCCGGGAATATGACGTCGTGATTGCTTCTCCCGGAGGGTACCCGAAGGACATTAACCTTTACCAGGCGCAGAAGGGCCTGGCGCATGCGACACCCCTTGTCCGCCGGGGAGGAGACATTATTCTCCTGGCCGAGTGCCCGGACGGTCACGGGGAAGAAGTCTTTTATGAAACGATGAAACGATTTTCCAGTCCCAAGGAAATCGTGGATAAATTCCCGCAGGAGCCGTTTAAGATGGGGGCACACAAGGCTTTTCTCTGGGCCCGCTCCCTTGTCAAAGCTGAAGTCCATATGTGTTCCGCTATGGAAAAAAACCTGAGCCGTGGGTTTATGGTCACGCCGACCAGGAGGCTGGAGGAGGTATTCGCGAAGCTGAAAAAAAAATATCCGGATCCTCCCGCAATTGCCGTGATACCGAAGGCGAATTCGACTTATGCCCGGGTTCAAAAGAGCTGAACGTCTTTTCAAGGAAAGGAGGTCATCTATGGCCCAATTCTTCAATACGGTTCGCAGGATCGTTTCGGGATTTGGAGCCCTGGAAGCCTTGGGAGAAGAAATTAAACGCCTCCGGGGAGCCCGCGTTTTGATCATTACCGATCCGGGGATTCAAGGCGCCGGGTTGCTGGATCTTGTTGGCGGGGTCCTGGACCGGGCCAAGATTCATCACCGGTTCTTTGCGGAAGTGGAACCGGATCCTAAAATCGAGGTGGTTTTTTCTAGTTTAAATGCCGCGAAAGATTTCAATCCCGATTTAATCATCGGTCTGGGGGGAGGAAGTTCGCTCGACATCTCCAAAGTCACCTCGGTCATGATGACCAATACCGGCCCCATTGAAAAATATTTTGGCATGGAACTGGTTCCCGAACCGGGGATCCCTCTTATTTTGATTCCCACGACCGCCGGGACCGGCAGTGAAATGACCTCCATCTGCGTTCTTTCGGATACGGCAAACAAGGTCAAGAAAGGGATCGTCAGCGAGCATATGTTTGCCCGGGTGGCATTGCTTGACCCGCAGCTCACCCTGGATCTCCCCCCCCACATTACCGCCACGACCGGCATGGATGCTCTGGTCCACGCCATCGAATCCTACACGGGGGTTCGGGCAACCATCCTTACGGATACCTTGAATTTCCAGGCGATTTGCCCGATTGCCGCAAACCTGCGCAAGGCCTTCGCCCATGGGGATAACCGGGAAGCCCGGGAAAATATGCTGAACGCCAGTTGCCTCGCGGGCATGGCATTCTCGAACACCCAGAACGGATTGGATCATGCTCTCGCCCTTGCCCTCGGGGGGAAATTCCACCTGCCCCATGGTCTCCTGACCGCCTTCATTCTCCCCTGGGTCATGGAGTACAACCTTCTGGCCAGTCCGGAAAAATTCATCCAGATTGCCCGGGCGTTTGGCGAGAGTCCGGACGGGCTTCCCGAAATCGTGGGGGCCCGACTTTCCGTTCAAGCGATCAAAAGCCTGCTGGACGATCTGGGAATATCGTATAAACTTAGCGACTACGGAGTCCCGCGGGAAGAAATTCCCGCTTTAGCGAAAGCCGCAATCGGCGCGGTCCGGCTGATCAGCAACAACCCGCGAAAGGTGATGGAAAAAGAGGTTGTCGGCCTTTTGGAAAAAAACTTTTAACCCGTTTTGGGCATGAACCGGGAAAGCCTGAAAGCCGCAAAAAATGAGGAAAGGGGGTGATCCGGGAATTGTTTTCTTGGGGGGGTTGAATTGGGAAGGAGTTTCCTGAACCAAGCTTCAAAAATGCGGGTGAACGTAAACCCAAAGGAGGGAAGAATGAAAAAATGGGCCTTTTTGATGGTGCCGTTAATCCTGACAATTTTTTTATTCGGAACGAGTTCCAGCCCCCAGGCTGCGGAAACCTATACCCTCAAGATTCAGACCGCAGTGCCCAGCGCCAGCATTTATTACCAACTGATTGAGCGGATGGGAAAACGCATCGAAGCCATGTCCGCCAAAAGGCTGAAGGTCGAAGTCCTCCCGGACGGCGCCGTGGTCGGCGCCTTTGAAATCCTGGATGCCGTCGATAAGGGCATCGTCAACGGCGGACAGGCCTGGACCCACTACTGGTCCGGAAAAAATCCGGCCGGCCTGTTATTTTCGGCTCCCGTTGCCGGGTTGGGAGTTGGATTGGATCAAGTGGGAACGGTCTCCTGGCTATATGACGGAGAAGGAAAAGAGCTTTACCAGGATTATTTTACCAAAGTACTAAAATACAAAATCAAAGGCTTTATGTGCATGCCCATGGGACCCGAGCCTTTCGGTTGGTTCCGCAAGCCCTTCCAAAATCTGGATGAACTCAAGAAAATGAAATTTCGCTCTCCGCCGGGAATTCCCTCCGAAACTTTCAAGGAGATCGGAATTCCTGCCGTCTCCATGCCGGGCGGCGAAATCGTTCCTTCCGCCCAGCGGGGGGTCATCGATGCCGCCGAGTGGATCAGCCCGGCCGATGACAAGAACCTGGGGTTAAGCGCCGTTTGGAAACATTACTATCTCCAGGGATTGCACCAGGCGATCTCGATCGGCGATATCTATGTGAATCTGGATTGGTGGAACAAACTCCCCGAGGACCTGAAGGCGATTTTCGAGGGGGGAATTATGGCTTGTATCGCCGACACGTATAACTGGAACGTTAGCCAGAACAGCAAAGCCCTCCGAGATATGGTCCAAAAGGATGGAGTGATCCTCCACGAAACGACCGACGACTATATCAAGGCCTATATGGAAGCGGCCCAAAAGGTTTTGGACAAGTACGCCGCCAAAGACCCGTTTTTCAAAAAGGTCTTAACCTCCATGCAGGATTGGGCGAAGATGACTGTACCCTACCAATCCTATGCGAATGGCGTTTATAGTAAAATGGGTAAAACAGCCATGGAAAAAGGCATTGGGGGAGCAACGAAAAAATAGCGGTGAGGCCCTAATCGAAGGGCGTTCCCAGGGACGCCCTTCGAATTGGTCGGCGAAAAAAAGGAAAAGGAATTCAATTGATGCCTCCGGAGATCCATAATAACGCTGTCTGCCCCCAACGATTACTGAGAATTATTTCTTTCATTGACCAGATCAGCATCTGGAGCGGAATAATTCTGTCCGTATTGATCCTCCCTATGGTGGGGGGCCTTGTCTACGAGGTCATCGCCCGATATTTCTTTACCGCTCCCACCGTGTGGGCCAATGACATCAGTACCATGCTTTACGGCGTGCTGTGGATGGGGGGATCCGCTTACGCCCTTCAACGCCAGCTGCATATCCGCACTGATTTTCTCTACGAAAAATGGTCGACGCGTACCAAAGGAATCGTCGATTCCGTTCTCTATGCGTTTCTTTATTTTCCCGGGTTGTTGATATTTCTTTGGATTGGGTGGGAATATGCCTTGCGATCCATGATGTTCATGGAAAGAATCATTTCCAGCCCCTGGATGCCTTATATCTGGCCGGTCAAACTGATGATTCCGGTCTCTACGCTCCTGCTCATTATCCAAGGGGTTTCGGAACTCTTGAAGAGCCTCTACGCCGCGTCCACAGGTCTTTCGCTGCAAATATCCCGCGGGGATACCGAAATTTAGCAAGGGATAAACATGAGCACGGATGTCCTTGGCCTGGTCGGCCTTATCATTTTATTTATTTTCATCTTTGTCGGATTTCCCATTTCTTTCACCCTGATATTTTTAACCCTCGTTGTCGGGTACCTGGGAATTGGATCGGTTGTTTTCAACCTCATGACGCTGCAATTCTATCAAGTGATGATCGACTCGGTCCTTGCGGCCGTCCCGTTCTTTCTATTTATGGGGTATATCCTCGAAGATTCGGGATTGATGAACCGGCTTTTCAAGGCCTTCCAACTTCTTTTGGCGCCGGTGCATGGTTCCCTGTACTTGGCTGTAACCGCGACGGCGACGATTTTTGCCGCCGCCACCGGGATCGTGGGGTCTTCTGTAACTTTGTTGGGCATCATGGCCGCCCCCACCATGAAGGAAAGTCGCTATAACACCCGGCTGTGCGCCGGATGCATCACGGCCGGGGGAACGTTGGGCATCCTGATTCCCCCCAGTATTATGCTCGTCGTTATGGGACCGGTAATCGGAGTCCCGGTCACCGATCTTTTTGCCGGGGCGATTTTCCCCGGATTGGTTCTGGCTTTTCTCTATGCTTCCTATTGCCTTATTCGCTGTTATCTGAACCCGGCTCTTGGACCGGCATTACCCGAACATTTGAGGGCGAAATCAAAGGCCTGGGTCCTGAAAGAGATGGCCCTTGGAATCATCCCCGTAACTGCTCTTATCGCAGCTACCCTGGGAAGCATCATGGCCGGATTGGCCACCCCGACCGAGGGTGCAGCAGCCGGAGCCGCCGGGTCGCTGGTCCTCTCGACCGCCTATCGGCGGCTCTCCTGGGGAGGGCTCAAACAGGCTATGTACCGCACTCTTGGGGTTTCGTCGATGATCCTTCTGCTTGTGGCCTCCTCAAATTTCTTTGGGTCGGTTTTTTCGCGGCT
>Ga0102851_10001496_pt1 | contig 13380 bp, 12 predicted proteins | sample Mud3Dept3metaG_FD_79558 | JGI IMG/M metagenome (GOLD analysis project Ga0102851, IMG submission 79558) | Freshwater wetland microbial communities from Ohio, USA, analyzing the effect of biotic and abiotic controls - Mud 3 Core 4 Depth 3... | ecosystem: Environmental > Aquatic > Freshwater >... | reverse complement strand
ATGCGGCACCGTGGCGACGACATTATTCTCGAACCAGCTGATCGGCCGCTCCGTCGCCAATTCATTGACCACCGTCGGCGCTTCGCGCGTATCGATCGGGCCGCCCATCATTGTCAGCGTGCGCGGCCGCGCCGGATCATTACGGGCTGCCATCAGGCAGGCGGCAGCGTAGGCGGGCACCGAAGGCTGGCAGACCGCCAGCACATGCGCGCCCGGCCCGATATGGTCCAGCCATTCGATGATATAGTCGATATAGTCGTCGAGGTCGAAGCTGCCGTCGGACAGCGGCACATTGCGCGCATCCCGCCAGTCGGTGATCCAGATATCATGGCCGGGCAGCAGCCGCTCCACCGTGCCGCGCAGCAATGTGGCAAAATGGCCGGACATCGGCGCCACGATCAGCAGTTTTGGCTGCCCTTCCGGCGCGCCCTGACGAACGAAATGACGGAGCTGGCCGAATGGCTTGCGCTTCTCGATCACTTCCGTGATCGGCACGTCCTTGCCGTCGATGATCGTCGTCGGCAGGTGGAAATGCGGCTTGCCGCGCGGTGCGGAGGCATGCGCGAATACTTCAAGGGCCGAAGCCAGCACCGGGCCACCACCGAAATAGGAAAACGGATTGGCGGGATGGGTCAGCAATTCCACGCCGATATTGGCAAACGCGCTGGCGCCGGCGAGGAGATTGCGTTGAATTTCATAGGCGCTGTAGAGCATTTTCGACCTCTTATGCGGGGCCACGACACCGAACCACCCCGGTTTCTCGCTATATGTAGCCTAGGGATGCTGCATTGCAAAACATTTAACCCCTTCATCAAGCCGATCCCTATAAATTCAACCTGCCACGGCCACCAAAAATTTTGCCGCACCGCAAGATAAATTCAGACCACGCCAGCCAGAACCGCTGTGAGCCAAAAACCATGCTTTTCTGTAACATGGATGAAATTGTTTCCGGATGCTTGAAGGATTACCCAATATCTCCATCGCGCATTTTATCGCGCAAAACCGGTTCCCCCTTTTGCTAAAAATGCTCTATGCGCCTGCATATGAGTCAGAAAAGCACCGCAACCCCCTCCATCCCGGATGCCCGGTCCGCCCGCCCCCCTCTCGGCAGTCTCGGTATGCTATGGCAAGCGGCGGCACGATATCCGTTCCGCATCGCTGGCGCGGCTATCTCCCTGCTGGCGGCATCGGCCGCTACGCTTGCCATTCCGAGCGGGTTCAAGCTGATCATCGACCGCGGCTTCAGCGGCTCTGGCGTTCCCGCCGATATCGGGCGCTGGTTCGAATATCTGATGCTGATCGTGCTGCTGCTTGCCGTTGCTTCGGCCTGCCGCTTCTATTTCGTATCATGGCTGGGCGAGCGGGTTGTTGCCGACTTGCGCCTCAACGTGCAACGCAACATGCTGCGTATGCCGCCCGGCTTCTTCGAAGAGAACCGGCCGACCGAAATTGCCTCCCGAATGACGGCCGATACCGCGATCATCGAACAGATCGTCGGCACCACCGTTTCGGTGGCGCTGCGTAATATGGTCACCGGTGTCGGCGGTCTGATCTATCTTTTCACCTTGTCGCCCAAGCTGGCGAGCATGTTGCTGTTCGGCATTCCTCTCATCCTCTTGCCGATCATCGGCATCGGCAGACGGCTACGACTCTTGTCCCGTAGCAGTCAGGATCGTCTGGCGGACATCGGCTCGATGACGTCCGAAGTGCTCAGCGCCATGCGGATTGTCCAGTCCTTCGGCCAGGAAGAACGCGAGGCCCAGCGCTTCACAAGGGCTGTCTCGAGCGGCTTCGCCACCGCCCTGCGGCGGATCACCGTCCGGGCCTTCATGACCGCCATCGTCATCTTCCTGATTTTCGGCTCGATCACGCTTGTCATGTGGCAAGGCGCCATGGACGTCGCTTCGGGCCGGCTTTCGGGTGGCAGCATTGCCGCCTTCGTCCTGACCGGCGGCCTGGTCGCCGGCGCATTCGGTGCGTTATCCGAAGTCTGGGGCGACCTGCTGCGCGGCGCGGGCGCCGCTGCGCGTCTGAACGAACTGATGCAGGTGCAGCCGGAAATCGCGCCGCCTGCCAATCCCGTCGCCATTCCGCGCAGCAGCGGCGGGGTCCGGCTGGAATTCGCTCATGTCGGCTTCCGTTACCCTTCTCGGCCGGATAGCGCGGCGCTCAGCGACTTCTCGCTCGATATCCAGCCGGGCGAGCGCGTCGCCATCGTCGGCCCTTCTGGCGCGGGCAAGAGCACGCTGATCCAGCTGACGCAGCGTTTCTACGACCCCTCAGAAGGCGAAATCCGCCTCAATGGAGTGCCGCTCAACCGGGCAGATCCGGCCGATGCCCGCGCACTGATGGCATTGGTGCCGCAGGAAATGGTCGTCTTCGCCGCCTCGGCCCGGGATAATCTGCGCTACGGCAAATGGGATGCGAGCGACGAGGAAATCTGGGCGGCGGTGCGCGCGGCCAATGCGGAACAATTCATCCGCGCACTGCCGCAGGGGCTCGACACCTATCTCGGCGAAGCCGGAGCGCGCCTTTCCGGCGGCCAACGGCAGCGCATGGCGATTGCCCGCGCGCTGCTGCGCGATGCACCGCTGCTGCTGCTCGATGAGGCGACATCGGCACTGGATGCCGAGTCCGAAAAGCTGGTTCAGGACGCACTCGATCTACTGATGCGGGGGCGCACGACCGTCGTCATCGCCCATCGCCTCGCGACAGTACAGGCGGCAGACCGGATCGTCGTGATGGATCATGGCCGCATTGTCGAGCAAGGCACGCATGAACAACTGCTCGCCGCCCGCGGCCTCTATGCCCGCCTGGCACGTTTGCAGTTCGCCACGCATGCCGAGGCAGCTGAGGAAGATCATAACACGGTGCATTAAGCGGGGATACGAACGGGGACCGCTTGCGCGGCGGTTCCTGTCACGGATGGCCCTAAAACATATGAAGATATGCGCCCATGTAACTAGGCGGCGCTGCCCCCACCGCTCTTGCGAACGATATAGTCGAGCACGGCATGGTGCATCGGCCGCTCGAATACGCAGCCGGATTCATAGTCCTTGCTCCAGACCACCTTGGCGCGGCGGCCCTCAAACCCGGGGAACATGACCCAGAGGGCAGCGCCGGGTTCCAGGCGGACAAAGCTGACGAGCCGGAAACCGGTGGGAGACAGATCCGCAATGCTGCTGGTAAACCAGGACTCACCCGGCAGGCGCAGTTTGACACCGATCAGCGCTGTGTCGCGCTGATTGCAATGTTGCTCTCCGCGTTGTGGCCGCGGTGTGCCTGCCAAGGTTTCCATGTAGGTCATGCTGTGCATAAGCCGTTGTCTAAGGCTGTAAGGCTATCGGCATTTGCTGACCAATTGGTTAACACCCGGCCGTTTCAATCGAGCAAAGAGGCACCCAGCCGCATACGAAAAGAGGGGCCAAAAGGCCCCTCTTCCCGATCTATTTCCGAAATAATCCAAATGGTTAAGTGTGAGAACAGCTCTCTACGGTTAACCAATCCGGCTTATACTCAGAAGATTGCGTAGTTTTCGTTACCGACGAAACCGAGCTTGGTGACTTTCGATTCCTTGATCACCGCCAGCACCTGATCAACGATCAGATAGCGAGTCTGGCGATCGGGCTGGAACTGCAGTTCCGGCTCCACCGGCAATGCTTTCGACGCCCGCAGATACTGACGCAGCGTCGCAATATCGATCGGGCTGCCGTTCCAGGTAATCGTCCCGACCGCATCGATCGCAAGCTTGTTCTTCACCGGATCGACCGGCGGAGGATTGGATGCATCCGCATTCTGCGGAAGGTCGATCTTGACCGCGTGGGTCTGGACCGGGATGGTAATGATGAACATGATGAGGAGAACGAGCATGACGTCGATCAACGGCGTCGTGTTCATTTCCATCATCGGCTCACCATCGTCTGTACCGCCACTCATGGCCATGACGTGAACTCCTGAACAAACTTAGAGACGAGTGACCTTGATATCGCCCGGATCAGGCTGCGAAATGAAGCCGACCTTCGGATACCCAGCCATCTGCATAGTATAGATGGTGCCGCCAATGCAGCGATACGGGGTGTTGATGTCACCGCGGATATGCACTTCCGGCAAATCCTCGGGGTTCATATTCTGGACACCACCTGCCTTCTCGATGTCTGCCTTCAGCTTCGCCACACCACGATTGAGCAGTTCGCTCGAGTTCACCTTGGTCAGGTTCCAGTAGACCAGGCACGCGCCGGTGTTCTTGTCGTAAGTAACCGAGAGGGAGACATTTTCCGGCTTCGTCGTCGTCGGTTCGAACGCCACCTTAGGCAGCTGGAGCTCGACAGTCTGAACGACGACGGGAACCGCGATAAGGAAGATGATCAGGAGCACCAGCATGACGTCGACAAGCGGCGTCGTGTTGATTTCGGACATCGGCTTTTCTTCGCCGCCGCCAGATCCAACGCTCATTGCCATCGTTCAATATCCTATCAATCAATCAAATAGTTGCCTGCAAGCAGCGGACCGGATGCCCGCCGCTTGACACGGTCCGATCAGGCCTTGGCTGCGGGCTTGGCAGCGGTCGGCGCAGCAACGCTGATCGGACGGACCTGACCGTCGGAAACCAGATAACCGAGCAGATCGACCGAGAAGCCGTTCAGATCTTCGGCAATCGCCTTGTTGCGGCGCTGCAGCCAGTTGTAAGCCAGAACGGCGGGGACGGCCACGGCCAGACCCAGCGCGGTCATGATCAGAGCTTCACCGACCGGGCCGGCGACGGCGTCGATCGATGCCTGACCGGACGCGCCGATCTTGATGAGCGCGCGGTAGATACCGATAACCGTACCGAACAGACCGATGAACGGAGCAGTCGCGCCAACGGTGGCGAGGAACGCCAAGCCGCCGTTCAGCTTCGAGTTGATGGCCGCTTCCGAACGGGCCAGCGAACCGTGCATCCAGTCATGGGCTTCGACCGGGTTGGTCAGCTTGCCATGCTGTTCCTGCGCCAGCAGACCGTCATCGACCAGCTGCTTGTAAGCGCTGTTCTTTTCGAGCTTGGCGTTCGCATCCTTGAGCGACGGTGCGCGCCAGAAGGTGCCCCGAACCTGCGAAGCCTGCTTGATGATCTTCTGCTGTTCCATCAGCTTGGTGAACAGGATGAAGAACGAGAAGAACGACATGACGCAGAGAATGGTGAAAACGGTCTGCGAAATCAGGCCGCCTTCACGAAGGGCCGCAACAAGGCCGTACGGATTCTCTTCTGCAACCTTCGGAGCAGCTGCTGCTGCGATGGAAATCAACATTTCAACACTTCCCTCTCAAATATGAATTCACGAATTGAGGGCTGATGAAGACCCGGCGCCTCCACCAGCCCATAAAATCACTCAGGAATTCGCCAGACGATCCGGCTGGAATAGGTGTCAGCCATCGGCTTTCCGTCCGTCCCCAAAGCGGGCTTGAAGCGCGCACGGCGGGGCAGCAGGCGGCAAGCCGTTTCATCGAGATCGGAACTGCCGCTCGACGAAGTCACTGTGCAACTGGTCACGCTGCCATCCGGACCGATGGTCAGACGGAAGCCCGTCGTACCCTGGCGTTCTTCGCGCAAAGCGCGGGCCGGATAGTCATCCGTCGTCACCCATTCCCCAGGACGGCCTTTTGGCTGCGCCTTGCTGGCGACGCTCGGCGGCGGCGGCGGCGGCGGTGCCACCGTGGTAAACACAGGCGCCGGAGGAGCGACCGGAACCGTCGAGATCGTCGGCGCGGCGGTTATCGTCTTGACGACAGAAGGCGGAGCCACAACCGGCGGAGGCGGCACATCGGCCGGCTTGGGCGGCGGCGGCGGCGGCTCATCCGGTGGCGGCGGCTCTTCCTTAACGTCGATAACATTCAGCTGTTCCGCCGCTTTCTTGACATATTTCATGCCAAGACCAGTGACGAAGGCATAGCCAAGAACAGCGTGAATCAGGGCGACGATGACGAACGAGACAGTACGACTCGATGTCTCCGAGTGGTCAGCGTAGGCCATTCAGCAACGACACTCCTTAAACTCAACACTTAATTAAATGCGACGGCGGCTTAAAGGGGCCCACGAGCACCGGCTTACGCCGCTACCCATTTGGCCCCATTGTCTGTTGTTTAGTTTCCGCTTCCCTATCGCGGCATGTTGCATGACGCAAACGCTTTATCAGACTCCCCTCCCATCTCTTGACGAATCTTGTAAGATCGCTTGCCTGCGCCATGATGGCGACACCCGTTCAGGACAATCAACCAATGCGCCGATATGACCGTTCGACGACGCCGGGAATTGCGGCATCCATATGCCTTATTCTTGCCGCAACCCCTTATAAATCCTTAGCTTCCGTTCCGTCAGCACGCCCTGCCGGAACGGATGGCATGAGCATTGCAGCCGGTCCCAGTTACAGCGATCTTGCCGATCATGTAACGATGGCCCCCATTGTCATCCGGGCACAGGCCCGCCGTGTAACCACCATCGAAAAGGACAGAGCGGGCATAGCTCCGCAAGGGCATATGCGGGTCATGATCAGGGCGCGCGTGATCGCCCTGATTCGCGGCGAGAGCGAAGTACCGCCCGAAATCAGTTATCTGGCCGACCTGCCGCTCACCACGAAGGGCAAGCTGACCAAAATCACCAAGCAGCAATTTCTGCTGTTCGTCCGCCCCGGCAACCGGCCCGATTTCGTTCAGCTCGTTTCCCGCAATGCCCAGATGCCGTGGTCGGCACCGCTGGAGCAACGGGTGCGCGCGCTCGTCACCGAAACATTGCTCCCCGATTCTCCGCCTGCGGTCGTAGCGGTGGGAGACGCCTTTCACGTCCCGGGCACGGTCGAAGGCGAAGGCGAAACGCAGATATTCCTGAAAACCAGCACCGGCGCCCCCGTCTCCCTCTCCATCATCAGAAGGCCTGGCCAGCCACCGCATTGGGGGGTATCGCTGGGCGAAGTCGTTGACGAAACGGCAGCCCAGCCCGCGCGGGAGACGTTGCTCTGGTATCGCCTCGCCTGCGCGCTTCCAGGCGAATTACCGTCCGCATCGGTCCGCACCCTGCCATTTGTAGATGCACAGGCGGCGCAGCGCGATTATCAATTGGTGATGGAAGGCCTTGGCACATGCGGCCGCACATTGTAGCGGCACTGTAATCGTACGGATCGCCCCGGCGACCGGCATTTCAGATTTGAAGCGGGATCATCATGAGTGAACAGCGCCCCCTGCGCCTTGGCATTGTCGGATTGGGAACCGTTGGCATGGGCGTCATTCGCCTGCTCGCCACCAATGAGGCGTTGATTACCCGCCGCGCCGGCCGACCGATTCAGGTGGTCGCCATCTCCGCGCGCGACCGGAACAAGGATCGTGGCGTCGACCTCAGCGCCTTCGACTGGGTCGATGACATGCACGAGCTGGCGTTGCGTCCCGATGTCGATGTGGTGGTGGAACTGGTCGGCGGGTCGGACGGCCCGGCCCTGACGCTGGCGCGCACGACGCTCGGCGCAGGCAAACCCTTCGTCACCGCCAACAAGGCGATGCTCGCCCATCATGGTCTCGACCTCGCCCGCCTTGCGGAAAAGGCCGGCGTTGCCCTGAAATATGAAGCAGCGGTAGCGGGCGGCATCCCGGTCATCAAGGGCCTGCGCGAAGGCGCGGCGGCCAATGAGATCAGCCGCGTCTACGGCATCCTGAACGGCACCTGCAATTACATCCTCTCGACCATGGAGGCCGAGGGCCGCGACTTTGCCGACGTGCTCAAGGAAGCGCAGGAACTGGGCTATGCCGAGGCCGACCCAAGCTTCGACATTGACGGCATCGATGCTGCCCACAAGCTGTCGATCCTCGCCAGCCTCGCCTTCGGCACGGAAATCAATTTCGATCAGGTCGACATCACCGGCATTCGCGCCGTCATCGCCGCCGACATCGCCGAAGCCGCCGACCTCGGCTATCGCATCCGGCTGATCGCCATGGCTGAAAACGGAACCGATGGCCTGTTCCAGCGCGTTCACCCGATGCTGGTGCCGGAGGGGCATTCCCTCGCCCATGTCAACGGATCGCTGAACGCTATCGTCGCCGACGGCAATTTCGTCGGCAGCCTGTTTTTCCAGGGTCGCGGCGCAGGCGACGGTCCGACCGCTTCGGCCGTCGTCGCCGACCTGATCGACGTCGCCCGCGATGAATATGGCGATCCCTTCGCCATGCCGGTGGCCTCGCTCGCCCGCCAGCCCAAGGCCGACGCCGGGCAGCGCAAGGGCCGCTACTATCTGCGCTTCATGGTGAAGGACCGCCCCGGCGTGCTGGCGGAAATCGCCACAGCCATGCGTGATGCCGGCGTTTCGGTCGAGAGCCTGATCCAGCGCGGCGCCACAGCCGACGACAGCGTTCTGCTGGTCGTGGTGACGCATGTCACCGCCCAGAGCGCGGTCACCGATACGTTGCACCGCCTCTCCGGCTCCGACAGCCTGATCGGCGATCCGATGGTGATGCATATTCTCGACTGAGCTTCAAGCAGCCGTAACAATAACATTCTAGCGATACTCGACAATATGCGGCGCGGGGACTAATCGGACCCGCAATCGTGTCTGGCACAAGGAAGATTCTCATGCAGGCGAGCTCTATTCTCGACCGCGTTCTGGTTTTGGAAATGGTCCGCGTGACCGAAGCGGCTGCAATCGCGGCCTCGCGCCTGATCGGACGCGGCGATGAAAAGGCGGCCGACGCCGCTGCGGTCGAGGCGATGCGCCTCGCCTTCAACGATCTCTATATGGACGGCACCGTCGTCATCGGCGAGGGCGAGCGCGACGAAGCGCCGATGCTCTACATCGGTGAGAAGGTCGGCAACGCCATCGGCACCGGACCGAAGATCGACATCGCGCTCGATCCGCTCGAAGGCACGACGATCACCGCCAAGGCGGGACCGAACGCGCTCGCCGTGCTCGCCATCTCCGAAGAAGGCGGCCTACTCAACGCACCCGACGTCTATATGGACAAGCTCGCCGTCGGCCCCGGCTATCCCGAAGGCATCATCGATCTCAACAAATCGGTGAAGGAAAATGTCGAAGCCGTCGCCAAGGCCAAGGGCGTCAAGCCGTCGGACATCATCGTCTGCGTGCTCGATCGCCCGCGCCATGAAAAACTGATCGCCGAACTGCGCGCCATCGGCTGCGGCATCATGCTGATCCCGGACGGCGACGTCGCCGGCGTCATCGCCACCACCAACCCCGAAACCACCATCGACATGTATATGGGTTCGGGCGGCGCGCCGGAAGGCGTGCTGGCCTGCGCCGCGCTGCGCTGCGTCGGCGGTCAGTTCAAGGGCCGCCTGCTGTTCCGCAACGACGATGAAAAGTCCCGCGCCTACAAGTGGGGCATTACCGATCTCGACAAGGTCTATGACCTCAAGGAACTGGCCAAGGGCGACTGCATCTTCGCCGCCACCGGCGTGACCGACGGTTCGCTGCTGCGCGGCGTCAAGCGCATGCCCGGCAGCCTGATGACCACCGACAGCGTCGTGATGCGCGCTTCTTCCGGCACCGTGCGCTGGATCAAGGGCGAGCATCGCGGCGGGCTGAAGGACAAATAAGGCCCATCCGGCCTTTCAGACGCCTTATTATCGGGGCGGGGCGGCGATCAGCTTCCCCGCCCCTTCATTTTTTCAGCCGGTAGCCGCTTTTGAAAATCCACATGATGGTGAGGAGGCAGGCTATCAGCATGACCGCGATCATGCCCAGGCTCAGCTCGATACCGACATCGCCCTTGCCGAAGAAGGTCCAGCGAAAACCGCTGATCAGATAAACCACCGGATTGAGCAGGGTGATCGTCCGCCATGGCTCAGGCAGCATGTGCAGCGAATAAAAGGCGCCGCCCAGAAAGGTCATCGGCATGATCGCCAGCAAGGGCACGACCTGAAGCTGTTCGAAATTCTGGGCCCATATGCCGATGATGAAACCGAACAGGCAGAAGCTGATCGCGATCAGCACCATGAACAGCAGCATCGCGACCGGATTGGCCACCTGCACATCGACGAACAGATGCGCGGTCGCGAAGATGATGAGGCCGAGGATCATCGATTTCGTCGCCGCCGCGCCGACATAGGCCACCACCGTTTCAACCGGTGAAAAGGGCGCGGACAGCAACTCATAGATGGTGCCGGTCCATTTGGGCATGAAAATGCCGAAGCTGGCGTTGGCGATGCTCTCCTGCAGCATCGACAGCATGATCAGCCCCGGCACGATGAAGGCGCCATAGGGGACACCGTCGACCTGCGTCATGCGCGAGCCGATGGCCGACCCGAACACGATGAAATACAGCGACGTGGTGATGACCGGCGTCAGCAGGCTGGTCCAGATGGTCCGGCGGAAGCGGTGCAGCTCCGCCCGGTAGATCGTGCCGATGCCGTGCCAGTTCACGCCCTTCATCGCTGCGCCTCCGTCGCGCCGTTGCGTTCATGGATCAGCCCGACGAATATGTCCTCCAGACTGCTCTGCCGGGTGCTGAGGTCATCATAGTCGATGCCCAGCGCGTTCAGCCGCGCCAGCAGTCCGGACACGCTGCGCGCATCATCCTGCCGGCCGAAACGGTAGTTCAGCTCGTCCCCTTCCCCGTTCAGCGCCAGATGCCATTCGGCCAGCGCTTCGGGTATGGCAACCAGCGGACGGGTCAGGCGGATGGACAAAGTCTTGCCGCCCATATGCTCCATCAGCCTGTGCTTGTCCTCCACCACGATCAGCCTGCCCTTGTCGATCACCCCGACGCGGTCAGCCATTTCTTCGGCCTCCTCGATATAATGGGTGGTGAGGATGATGGTGACGCCGGTGTCGCGCAATGCGCGCACCAGTTCCCACATGTCGCGGCGCAGCTCGACATCGACCCCGGCGGTCGGCTCGTCGAGGAACAGGATGCGCGGTTCATGCACCAGCGCCTTGGCGATCATCACCCGGCGCTTCATGCCGCCGGACAGTTCGAGCATCCTGGCGTTGCGCTTGTCCCACAGGCTGAGCGCGCGCAGCATCCGCTCGATCAAGGCATCGTCGCGCGGCTTGCCGAACAGGCCGCGGCTGAAGCGGACGCAGCGCAGCACCGTTTCGAACGCGTCGGTGAGCAGTTCCTGCGGTACCAGCCCGATTTCGCACCGCGCCTGCCGGTATTGCGCGACATGATCGAACCCCGCCACGCGCACCGTGCCGCCGCTCGCCTGCACGATGCCGCAGACGATGTTGATCAGCGTCGTCTTGCCCGCGCCGTTCGGCCCCAGCAGCGCGAAAATCTCGCCTTCGCGGATGTCGAGATCGACTCCGTCCAGCGCGATATGCCCGGAAGCGTAGGATTTTCGCAAATCCCTGATCGACAAAATGGGAGACATCGACTCGTCCGTGCAGGAATGACAATCCGGCGGCAGGCCGCCCGCCGGAGCCGCCAAAGGTAAAGCGCATCGCCCGCCTTGCAAGCACCTTCTCCCGCCCTGCCGTTGCCTGAGCGGAACTTCCCGAACTTCGCGCATATCGCGCATGGCGAGTTCGGGCTGCAAAAAGCCGGGGCATGGCCCGCCAATGGGCCCCTGCCGCCTTCCCCGCGCCGCCGGATGGTGCGGATAAATACTTATATTTCAGATGGTTAACCTGTTTTCCAGACGCAACACCGCTCCCCCGCCCGCGCTGGTGAGCAGGCGGACAGGCAGCGGCAAACCGGATCGACCGTGAGAAAGAACCGGAAGCCTTTTACCGCAGGGAGGCGGTGTAGGACAGGTGGGATGGGGGTGGTGGTTTGGTAGTGGCAGGACCTCTCGGGGGTGCTCGTTGCTTAGGCGACTTACGCCCAAATAGCGGTCGTTCCAAGGGGCAGGTCGTGTCATCGAAACTTGCCGTTCGTTCACAGCTCGTTCTACGCCACAACTGGCCATCGTTGGGACGGGAAAGGTTCACTGCTACTCCAGCGGCCGCCCGCATCGCCGCCCGCATCGCCGATTGCGTGCAGCTATGTGCCGCATTGCGCTTTCGACGCTCTTGGTCCGGGCAGGGGTTTATGCTTAATATCATTACGATGAGCGATGATACTGAAGATGGTAACGGAATTCTTAAGGGCGACCTGATGAAGGTCATCCACGTCGATGACTTATCTGGAACGGTTTATTTTCGTTTGTTCGACGGCCGCACGTCTCGCATGACAGGTTTGGCTGAAAGCATTCTTCAGAAGAACGATGTCATTCTTAGCGATGGAGGCGACTGGACCATCGTGCCCAACGAAGTGTGGCCAACATCTTTCTTGACCTCCGTTATTCGTGATGTGCTTGAGGATGGGACCATACTCGGTGAATCGGGTAACGCCGTGCTGAGGCTAAGCAATTCCCAGGAAATCTCAGTCTCGGCGAATTGCACCGTCGAAATAGACGGTTCGTCAGATATCCAGCGGATACTATCGACTGAACCAATCCGAGTGCGGCCCAATCTCGACGATCCCGAAATTTCCGCATCATCGTTTCTGGTAAAGCCGGAAGCAGGTGGACTTTCATTCGATGACTTTGGCGGTTATGGCCATGTCGTATCGAGAGCAAAAGAGTTGATCGATACGCAGCTGAATCGCCACGAAGAGCTCAAGCTGATTGGCGCGCGCCCCGTGAAAGGCGTTCTCTTTACAGGTTCGCCGGGGACCGGGAAAACCCACCTCGCCCGCATCATCGCCAACCAAGCCAATGCCGATTTTTACAGTATTAGTGGCCCTGCCATCGTGAGCAAATGGGTGGGGGATTCGGAAGGAATGCTCCGCAAGATCTTCGAGAATGCCGAAAAGGCCAAGTCAGGCCGATCGATCATATTCTTCGACGAAATCGACAGCATCGCCGAAGCCCGATCCGGCAACAGCAATGAATCCTCTCGAAAACTTGTCGCACAACTGCTCACGCTTATGGACGGCTTCAGCAATCGCGAAAGCACGACGATCGTGATTGCTGCAACGAACCGCGTAGAATCATTGGACCCAGCATTGACCCGACCGGGTAGGTTCGACTGGGAAATTGAGTTCGGCTTGCCGGACGTATTGGACCGGCTAGAAATCCTGCGCGTTGGGATGCGGCGCATTCAATGTGAGGACGACCTGCCGATCATCGAAGTGGCCTTGCGAACGCATAACTGGTCCGCTGCACGCCTCACGGCGATATGGACAGAAGCTGCCCTCATCGCAGCATCCGACCGACGAAGCCGCGTCGCTGGCGAAGACATCGCTCAAGCCTATGAACGCGTAGCACGTCGTCCGGAAAGAGATAAATAAGATGGCATTGGGCAAGCTCGCTTTCAGCTCCAAATTTCCATACATCCGCTTGCGCTCAAGCCGGGTGCTGCAGACCAGCAATGACGAGAAAGTTCCGTTGCGCGAGTTCATCTATCTCGATGAAATAAGCTT
>Ga0102851_10001494_pt1 | contig 13381 bp, 10 predicted proteins | sample Mud3Dept3metaG_FD_79558 | JGI IMG/M metagenome (GOLD analysis project Ga0102851, IMG submission 79558) | Freshwater wetland microbial communities from Ohio, USA, analyzing the effect of biotic and abiotic controls - Mud 3 Core 4 Depth 3... | ecosystem: Environmental > Aquatic > Freshwater >... | reverse complement strand
GCCCAGAAGGCTGCCCGGGAGAAGTCCGAAGATTGCGAAGAGCACCAGCCCTGCCCCTGCTCCGATGTATGCGCCTTTTCTTGCGATTGAGTTCTTCATGTTCGTTACCTCCCTAGTGAGTTTCTCTTTATCATTACGCTTCTGCCTTTACTATTGCATCACCCATGCCAAAACGTAAGTGATTGAAAATATGCCGTTCAGCATCATGAATCAGTTTGCAGGTCTGCAAAAACGGCTTTTTCAGCAGATGCTTTTGCAAAAGAAAGCAGGGAGAATTGCACAATGCTCACATATGTGTGCAGGAAAGTCATGAAATTATCCCGCGAGGCTTCACAAGCATGCCGCATGTCGTGCAAATATGCCGGCCGCTTTATTTTGCTATATACTTACTATATGAAGATAGCGAGCGGAATCCTCAAGGGCATGATAGCCGCGCTCCTGGCGGTCATGCCGGCCCTGGCGGCGGATGCCAATTCGGAGCGGGATTATGAGATCGCCCTCACCAAGGGGCAGTACGCCATTGAGTTGCAGGATTTCGCAACGGCGATCAGCCATCTCACGAAGGCCCTGGAGATAAAGCCGGGAGATCAGCCGGCGCGGGTCTCCCTGGGGATCGCCTATTCCCGTTCCGGCGACTACGGGCGTGCGCGGGAGGTGCTGCAGCAGGCCGTCAAGGACGACCCCGCCGACAGCAGGGCGCAGTATGAGCTTGCGTTGGTGCTGGGGAAGCTCGGACAGACCGAGGAGTCGAAACGCATGATGGAGGCCGTTGCGAAGAGCAATGACCCGGAGCTCAGCGCTGCGGCGAAGGGATATCTCGAGGGCGCGGCACCCGGCGAGAAGAAGCGGCTGAACGTGAAGCTTTCCGGCGGCATCCAGTACGACTCGAACGTCATCCTCGAACCCGATGCGCCGACGACGCCGGGTGTGAAGAACGCCGACTGGCGCGCTGTTCTCATGCTGAAGGGCGACTACGCGTTCCTGCAGACCGGCAGGGCGGACGCCGAGGCCGGCTATGCATTCTACCAGAGCTTACACAACGACCTCAGTGATTATAACGTACAACAGCACACCGGCAAGATGGCAGGGCGGTACGCGCTGACGCAGACCGTGAGTGCCGAGCTGGAATACGATTTCCACTACACCTTCGTGGGCGGGGACCATTACAGCACGGCGCACTGGTTCGGGCTCAGGGTGCCGGCGAAGCTGATGGCTGAGTCGCTCACCGAACTGCACGCGTCCTACGAGGCGAAGCGGTTCTTTGACACACCGGTCTTCACCGGCCTGACCGGCAAGAACGGATCGAACACATCCGCCGGCCTGAGCCACACCATCATGCTCGGAAAGAAGTCCGGGATCTCGATTGACTATACGTATGACGCTGACGCGGCGGATGCGGACTACTGGTCCTATGCGGGGAACAAGGGGACGGTGAACGCGCTCGCCGACTGGAAGGCCTACAAGTTCTTCGGCATGCTTTCCTACTATGACCGGAAGTACGATGCCCTCGCGCCGGGCGCGCCCGAGAAGCGGCATGACGGCGTACAGGAATACTTGATCGGGATATCCCGGAACGCAGGAAAGCGCGCGACGGTCACGCTGTCCGACCAGTATACGATCAACGACTCGAACCTGGCCGTCTACCAGTACACGAGGAACGTCATCAGCCTCATGGTGGAGATACGCTTATGAAGATCGAACGACTGGTCCCTGTTTTGTGCAGCCTGCTCACAGCCGCTCTCGTCTCGATGGGGGCTGCCGGCTCCGCTCCGGCCGTGGATAAGGCAGGCGACGTGGTTTCGGTCCGCGGCAAGGCTGTGATCGAAGGTCAGTCCGGGAGAAAGGATGCCCGCGTGGCAACGGCGCTCCTGGAAAGCGACAGCATTGTGACGCGCGACAAGTCGCGGGTAAAAATGCTCTTCCGCGACGACAGCATCCTGACCCTGGGCGCGAACAGCAGGCTCGTCATCAAGAAATACCTTTACAGCCCTGAGTCGAAGCGCGCCGAGTCCATCTACGAGCTTGCCGACGGAAGGCTCCGGTCCGTTGTCGGGAGCTCGGGCTTCAAGGTGACGACGCCGACGGCCTTCGCGGCCGCGCGCGGCACCATCTTCACGATAGCCTATAACGGGGAGACCGGGGCCACGGAGATCACCGTGATCGAGGGCTCCGTGGAGGTCCGGAACATCAACGCCGAGATCGCGGGGATGCAGGTCGTTGCCGCCGGGCAGTCAACGATGGTCTCCGGCGACAGGCCGCCAACGCCGCCAGCACCGGTGGACACCAGGGGCGGAGAAAAAGGCCCTGATGACCGGGGTGGGCTTCCGTCGCCCGGCGGGCCAGGCGGGCCGGAACGGCATATCATCAACGATCTCAGCGATCAGGTCGATCGCGGTCTGACGCTGACCCCGCCCATTGAGCAGGAGCCAGGCACGACGACGAAAGTGCTCATTAACGTCCAGTTCCCGCAGTAAGCGAGGCTTGCCATGAAAAGGCCGCTGACCATAGTAGCCATAGCGCTTTTGACCGCACTCGTGATCCATGCCTGCGGCAGCACGATCCGCACGGCGGATACGTCCGTGGTAACCATAACCATCGGAGAGGGCCACAAGACCGCCATGCTCCGTGCGGAAAAGGCCACGCCCTGGTCGCGGCTGCTGTATTTCCTGGCGGATGCGAAGCTGACACCGAAGGCCCATGCCGCTATTCCCCAGGAGGTCGCGGTCGTCGTCGTGACCGTATCAGCACCTGACATGACGACCATGGTCACGGTCGTGCCCGTCGCAGGGCTTGAGGATATTGCAATCACTCTCGATGTCCCGAACGGGACGGACAGGAATTTTCTCGTCGAGGGATTCGACGCCTCCTCAACCGTTGTGTATCGCGGCCAGGCTTCCGCCAATCTGAAGGGCGATCCGGTGTCGCTGACGATCGACCTGGCCCGCGTCGGCTTGGACACCCTTCCGCCGGCCTTTAACGGTCTGGAGCTGGTTTCGAACGTTACCGGAACCACCGCCCAGTTGTCCTGGCCCCCCGCGACCGATGCTGTTACTCCCTCATCGGAAATCGTCTATCTGATCTATCAGGCAACGACACCGAGCGGCGAGATCTACACATCGCCCACCTACACGACCCTGGCCGGCGAAACGAGCTATACTGTTACCGGCCTTACTCCGGGCGTGACCTATTATTTCGTGGTCAGGGCCCGCGACGCTGCCGGGAACATCGACAGCAATACGCTGGAACGGACCACCACGACACCCGATACGACCCCGCCCGCCTTCGCTGGGCTGTCGCTGGTCACGAATGTCACCTACACCAGCATGCAGCTGTCCTGGTCAGCGGCAACCGACAATGTGACCCCATCGGCAAACATCGCGTATTTGGTCTATCAGGCCGAGACGCCGGGTGGCGAGGTGTATACTGCTGCGTCGTACACGACGTCGCCGGGCGCGACCACCTATGAGGTTGCCGGCCTGGTCCCGGGCAACACCTATTACTTCGTCGTACGGGCGAGGGATGCAGCGGGCAATGTCGACAGCAACACGGTCGAGCGTTCGCAGGCCCAGCCGGGTCTCCATGTGGCGATAGCAGGGGACGATATTACCGGGGACGGGAGTTCGGCGAGCCCCTACAGGACCATCACGAAGGCGCTCTCTTTCCCGTCGGGAACGAACATCTTTGTGTCCCAGGGCACTTACAGCTCCGTGGTCGGTGGGGGGGTGGGCAGCGAGACCTTCCCGCTTCAGCTCAAGACAGGGACGGCGCTTTTTTGTACGGGGTTGAACTACGCGACGGTCATCAGCGGCCGCGGACAACCGGTAACGGGCGTCATCATGAACGATTCGAGCGGATTTGGAAGTACGCTCGTCGACGGCTGCACGATCGAAGCGCCGTCCAATGAACTGTTGTTCCAGAGCAACACGGGGATTGAGGACAGTGGATTCAGCATGACGATACGCAACACCAAGGTCCTCGGGACTTTTTCCGGATTCTCCTATGGGCAGACCGGCATTGTGCTGGGCGGCGATTCGTCGGTGGTGGATACCGTTGTCTCCGGATTTTCCGGCGGCGAAGGCGGCAGTATCGGTATGACGATCGGAAGCGGGAACGTTCTCGTGACGCGGAGCACGGTTTCCGGGAATGATGACGGCATTCATATCAACGGAGGGACAGCGATCATCGACGACAATCTGATCGAATCGAACTCCACCGGGATCATGGTCTCCTTTGTCAGCCCGACGATAACCAACAACACGATCAGGAACAACACGTCTGCCGGGATCTCTGTTGTGGTCTCGGCGGGGCCTGCCCCCGTGATCCAGCACAACGAGATCTCCTGCACCTACTTTGGGCCCAATCTCACTACCAGCTCGACCACGACGCTTGATGTCCGGAACAACTCGTGGGAGAACGAGCCGCCGCTGGTCGCCGACGCGACGGTGGGGTGCTCGCAGGGAACCGACATTTGCTACTTCGGACCTTTGCCGGACTATCTCCCCGCCGATCCCACCGTGCCCGGAGTCTGTGTACGGCCGGGGCCGTTGGCAAAACCACTGACGAGATGATCACCGTCGACGGGGCGTGCATATCGTGAACCCCTTTCGCAAGATAAAGGCCATCACCGTCTTCGGCGTCGTCAGCACGGGGTGTTTCCTCGTGCTGAACCTTTTATCGCCGCAGTTCGTCGAGGAGCGCGTCGAGTCGCTCCTCGTCGATTTCCGCTTCCAGCTCCGCAACCTCATGGCCTCGCCACCCGTCCCCCGGAACATCATTATCGTAGAGATTGACGAGAAGAGCCTGGAGAAGTATGGCCGCTGGCCCTGGAGCCGGGTGCGCCAGGCAAAGCTCATCGACCGGATCGTGCATGCGAAGCCTTCGGTCCTGGCCGTCGATATCTTCTATCCCGAACGGGAAAGCAGGAAGGCGGATGCGGCGCTAGCCAGGACGCTTGCCAAGGCGCGCGGAACGATCATCCTGGCTGCCGGCTTCGATACGACGGCAACCACCCCCATCGAGCCGCCGGACTTCCTCCTGGACAATGCGCTGGTCAACATCAAGGACCAGTCCCGCCTCAGCCAGGCCCCTGTCGTGAACAAGCCAAAGACGTCGATTGCCGCGCTCTCATCGCAGGCAACGCTGGGCCACGTGTACAGCCCCTCTGACCTGGACGGCAAGCTTCGCTGGGAATACCTCTACATCAAATACGCTGACGACATCTATCCTTCGTTGTCCCTCATCACGGCTGCGCAGGCGCTCGGCAAGACGATCGCCGATATTACGGTCTATGCCGGCCGCGGGATCCAGGTCGGCGATACCTATATCCCCGTGGAGCCTGCCGGCAGGATGCGCATTGACTATCTCGGCAGGGACCGGACCCTGCGGTATATTTCCGCCGCCGACATTCTGTCCGGGGCATTCCAGCCGTCCGACCTGAAGGACAAGGTCGTCCTCCTGGGCACGTCCGCCATTTCCACCTACGACTTCGTGGTCACGCCGTTCTCGGCCCGCATGCCGGGCGTGGAAAAGAACGCGACGGTCGTCGAGAACATCCTGAACAAGCGGTTCCTGAAGAATATCCCGGTCTCTGTCGTTTCGCTCGCGGTCCTTGTCACCGGGCTCATCCTGGCGCTGCTCCTGCCCCGAATGCGCGCCCTGCACGGACTCGTCCTGTCCTCCGCGCTCATGGCAGTCTTCGCGGCGGGGAACCAGTACCTCTTTGCCTACCAGGGCTATTACGCCAACCTGTTCTATCCCTTCGGCAACATGGCGGTCATCTCAGTCTTCGCCGGCACTTACAAGTACCTGACCGAGGAGCGGAAGGCGAAGGAGCTGAAGAAGATGTTCTCCCACTATGTCTCGCCCAAGATCGTGGAAGAGCTGCTCAAAAACCCCGAGCTGGCGAAGCTGGGCGGCTATCGCCGGGAGATCACGGTGCTCTTCTCGGATGTGCGGGGGTTCACGACCTTCTCGGAGAAACGGAAACCCGAGGAGGTCGTCACGCACCTGAACGAATACCTCCACGAGATGACCGACATCATCTTCAAATGGGACGGCACGCTGGACAAGTTCGTGGGCGACGAGATCATGGCGTTCTGGGGCGCGCCCCTGGAGCAGCCGAACCACGCGGAGCTGGCCGTCAAGTGCGCCCTCAACATGTCTGACCGGCTGGAGGAGCTGCAGGCGAAGTGGCGGGCCGAGGGCAAGGAGCCGCTGGACAACGGCATCGGACTGAACACGGGGGACGTGCTGGTCGGGAACATCGGCTCGGCGGACAAGAAGATGGACTATACCATCATCGGCGACCACGTGAATCTGGGCGCCCGCGTCGAGACGCTGACGCGGAAATACGATTCACGGGTGCTGATCACCGAGTTCACCTATGAGAAGATCAAGAACCTTGCCGAGGAAGGAAAGCTCTACCGCGTGGACATGAAGGAGATGGACACGGTGAAGGTGAAGGGCAAGGACATCCCCGTGAAGATCTTCGGCATCCATTCCACCCACGCCGCTCCCAAGTGACCCTTCGGCCACAATTGTAGCCGCGGACGCCGACAAAGCAGGTTTCGCTTCAATCAGCACGGGAAGAAGGAAAATGAGGCTTTATCTGTAACCATCGCTATTCCTCCTCGACGATCCGATGGCCCTAACCGCCCGCCTGACTATTTTTTCTTCAACAGCCGATCATCAAATTTGAAATCCTCGACTTTGCCGATGGTGACGAACTTTATATCGGGATGTCCGGGGTTGATGAGAATATTGAACTCCTTTTCGATGATGACCGAGGGAACGCGCAGCAGGAGGGTTTTATTCGTCTTTACCCATGCAGAGCCGAGATCAGCCAACTGAGGAGGCGCAGGATGCGTCCGCCAGTCTGCCGGTAAATCCGAGAGGGACATTTCTTCTATTGCTGTCTTATCGGGTAGTTGAAGTGAAACGATCTTTAAACCCGGGGGAACAAGAGAGAGGGGCAGATGAACGAGAAATTCCAGCGCGGCAAGGGCCCGACTCTTCGAGGTATAAATCATTGCCGTGCCTTTTCGATTCCACCTCGCCCCATACAGCCGCGCGCCAAGTCCCGTCAGGTCCGTGCTGTATGAGGATTTTGCGATCCTGTATACCTCCATCAGGAGAAAACCCCATGCTCAATCCGCCCAAGTTCATCCAAAACCATGTCAGCCCCGAATTTAGAATTTAGCAGGCTTAACGGTTTTTTATCAGCGAATGCTGCACTCGGCGTTTTCATCCACTCGAGAAAGCGTTCTCTGTCCCCGAATACTTCAGTGCCCCGCGCTGCGACTTCAGCGAGCTGCAAGATTTGCTCCGACACCGCCCGATTAAAATGCTCTTTAGGAGTATATCTCTGGATCGTCCTCACATTCACCGGGAGAACTTCAGATAATTGTTGTATTGAAAAACTACAGTATTTAGCCAAGTGCAACAAAGCCTCTTTTGTCACACCCGTATTACTTAATTCTATGAGATCCATTTTGCCCTGGATACTCTTCTGAAGGATTTTCCTCCCCCCGAGAATCTCTTCTATTGTCGTTGCGTGTGTCATGACGTACCCCTCCACAATCTTACTGCGACATTTGTCTTAATATTAGCGTAATTTGTCGTGATTGTCAACGGCAAAACAGGTTGATATTCCTCTTGCGGACTACGGAATACCGGTCGCGGCACTGAATGAGGCGTCTTATCCCCGCAGGTGGCAATCCACGAAGTGGCCGTTCCCGAGGTCCGTGGTCCTCGGCACGACCTTGTCGCAGGGCTCGAAGCGGTAGATGCAACGCGTGTGGAAGCGGCAGCCGGGCGGGACCTGCGTGGGGCTGGGGATGTCGCCCTTGAGCAGGATATGTTTCTTTTTCGCCTTCGGGTCGGGCACGGGAATGTCCGCGAGCAGTGCCTCGGTGTAGGGGTGGGACGGGTTGGTGTAGATCTCCTCGGCGGGCGCGATCTCGACGATCTTTCCGAGGTACATGACTGCCACCCGGTCGGAGAAATGGCGCACCACATTCAGGTCGTGGGCGATGAACAGGAACGAAAGGCCCATTTCCTGCTGAAGGTCGCCCAGGAGGTTGATGATCTGGGCCTGGACCGACACGTCGAGGGCCGAGACAGGCTCGTCTGCGACGATGAAGGACGGACCACTCGCGAGCGCCCGCGCGATGCCGATCCGCTGGCGCTGGCCGCCGGAGAACTCGTGGGGGTAGCGCGACAGGGCGTCTGCGCCCAGGCCGACCTTCTCGAGGAGCGCCACGCCGCGTTTGTCCAGGTCCTGCTTCGTGGCAAGCCGGTGGATCACCAGCGGCTCGGTCACGATGTCGCGGACCCGCATGCGGGGATTCAGCGAAGCGAAGGGGTCCTGGAAGATGATCTGCATCTCCTTGCGCAGCGCCCGCAGTTCTTCCTTCCCCAGGTCGCCGAGGTCCTTTCCCCGGAAGAACACCTTCCCTGACGTGGGCGGCATGAGTCCCAGGGCGAGCCGTCCGAGGGTCGACTTGCCGCAGCCGCTCTCTCCGACAAGGCCGACCACTTCTCCGTGCGACACAGCCAAACTCACGCCGTCTACCGCGCGCGCGTGCACGGTCTTTCCGGGACCGGCCTTCACGGGGAAGGTCTTATGGATATTTTCAATGGTCAGAATATTTTCAATCACAGAAGATCCTGTTCACCGCAGAGATCGCAGAGCGCGCAGAGGATTAAGTAGACCAATAAACGCACGGTTCGACGAGCGACTATAAGGATACATAACGTTCGCAACAGAGGTGCTTTTCATATGCAGGGTCGTCTCCAATGCGAGCGGGTAAGACCGCTTGCAACCTAAAACCGCTACAAGCCCTTCTCAGGAAGCTCAAGATTCTTTTATTGTTCTGCACCGCCGTTCACAGGCCCGCGCAGACATGACATGTTGTCTTTCTGTTTTAATCTACCCTTACAGCTTTCCATGAGCGCTTACGCTTCGCACGCGCAGGCATGATTTGTGGTTTTCCGGTCCTGCACCGGTCATGTAGTGCGCGGCCCTGTTCACGGGATGCAGGGGGTTCTGGAAAAGCACACGACCAAAGCCTTAGAATTCACGTATCATGCTTTCTCAGCGTTCTCTGCGCCCTCTGCGGTAAAACCATCCTTGTTGTTCATTCCGCACTCCGCACTTCACACTCGACTCACTTCGCCATCCAGTTCCAGCACCTTACGAAATGCCCCGGCTTTACCTCGACCAGGCCGGGTTCTGCCTCGCATTGCCCGGTCTTGATGTCGCAGCGCGGCGAGAATGTGCATCCCTGCGGCAGGTCCGAGAGCCTCGGCACCGAGCCTGGGATCGTCCTGAGCCTCGCACGCCTGCTCTCCCCCGGCTTGGGGATCGAGGCCATCAGCCCCCGCGTGTAGGGGTGCAGGGGGGTGGCGAAAAGTTCGGCAGTGGCCGCCTGCTCCACGATCCTGCCCGCATACATCACGGCGACCTCATGGGCGCGTTCGGCGATGAGGCCCAGGTCGTGCGTGACCAGGACCATGGCCATGCCCATCTCTGCCTGGATCCGGGTGAGCAGCTCGAGGATGTGCGCCTGGATAGTGACGTCCAGCGCTGTCGTGGGTTCGTCGGCGAGGACCAAGGACGGCCTGCAGGCGATGGCCATGGCGATCATCACGCGCTGGCGCATGCCGCCCGAGAGCTGGTGGGGATACTCGTGGACCCGCTTCTCGGGCGAAGGGATGCCCACGGACCGGAGGAGCTCAATGGACCGGTCGAGGGCCTCCCGCTCCGCTATTCCCTGGTGGGTGGTGAGGACCTCGCTGATCTGGTTCCCGACGGTGAACACCGGGTTGAGCGCGGTCATGGGCTCCTGAAAGACCATGGAGATCCGGGCGCCGCGCACCTTCCGCATCTCTTCCTCGGAGAGCGTGAGCAGGTCCCGGCCTTCGAACAGTATCTTTCCGGCAGTGATCCTGCCGGGCGGCGGAACGAGGTTGATGATGGAGAGGGCGGTGATGGTCTTGCCGCAGCCGGACTCGCCGACGAGGCCGAGCACGCGGCCGGCCTGGAGCGAGAGGCTCACGTTGTCCACTGCCCGGATGACGCCCGAGCGCGTCGTGAAGCTGGTGGAGAGGCCCGCTATTTCCAGAAGGTGCACGGAGGCGGCTCCTCAGGCCTGCTGGGGCTTGACGAAATTGAGATAGGTCTTGACGGCTGCGTTGTTGGGGTCGATCTTGAGGGCCTCCTGCCATTCTTCCTCGGCGAGGCCGTAGAAACCGCGGGAGTAATAGGCGAGGCCCAGGTGGACCCGGGCGGGGATGAAGCGGGGATTTACCTCCTTGGCGTGGCTGAACTGCTTGATGGCCTCGTCGTACTGGCCCTTTTCGCGGAAGGCGATCCCGAGCTGGGTGATGATGTCGGCGAAGTTCGGCGCCAGGCGGATGGCCTTCTGGAACTCATCGATCGCCTCATCGAGCAGCTTCAGATCGGCGTAAATGGTCCCGATCTTCAGGTGCTCGTTCGCGAGCTTGCCTTTGATGAAGGGATCGATCTCACTGGAGCCCTTGCTGATCTTCGCCGCCCGCTCGAACACGTCGCGCGCCTTTTCGTACTGGCCCAGGTCGCTGTAGGTGATCGCGAGGTTGAGGGAGGCCTCGGTATATCCCGGGTTGAGCTCCAGCGCTTTCTCGAAGGCCTTGGATGCGAGCTCAAGCCGGTTTGTCTGGTTGTAGATGATCCCCAGCTTGTTCTGGATGTCTGCGAAGCGCGGGTTGATGTTCAGGATCCGGTGGAACAGACCTTCGGCATTCTGATAATCACCCTTGTTATAGGCATCCATGCCCTGTTCGTACAGTTCATCGAGCTTGACGGCCATGTTCCCTCCGCGAGGTCCGGCTGCATACGTCGCGCTTCTGCAAAAAATCTATCATACTCCCTTGCAGTGTGTCAATGTAAAAGGGGCGCTCCCGGAGCGCAATGTGCCTGCAGGCGTTCCCGCGATCTTCGCGTTCCATTCGGAATTGCTCCTGGCATGCTTCTTCATGACTAACCGGAAAATCGGGAGTTAAGCCAAAGAAGGCCTGCTTCGCATTCTCGCGAGCGATCTTCGAGGACTTTATCTGTGATGCATTCTGTCGCTTCATAACGAGGCAACAGGATTCCGATAAACTGTTGCATTAAATCAACAGGACACAAGGAATGTGCTTTTCTTGCCACGTGCAATAATGCCGCATATATGATGTATCTGCATAATTTTGCGGGATTTTGGAGGGGTCTGGCAGTGGCATGGGTATTGCTTTCCAGTATCATACGTAAGGACAGGAAACCATGCTCAGAAACCAGCGAACCATCAAGAACACCATACATTGCGAAGGCATTGGCCTTCATTCAGGCAGGCGGGTGCACATGCTGCTGAAGCCGGCTCCGGCTGACACCGGGATCGTCTTCGTACGCAGGGACCTGGGCAACGCGGAGATCGAGGCCATCGCGTCCAACACGTCGACCACCAGCTACGCAACGACCCTTCGGAAGAACGGCGCAGCGGTCCAGACCGTGGAGCATCTTCTCAGCGCCTTTGCCGGGCTGGGCATCGGCAACGCCTTCGTCGAGCTCGATGCAGACGAGGTGCCGATCATGGACGGCAGCGCCGCTCCCTTTGTGCGGATGATCGCCGATGCGGGGATCCAGCTCCAGGACCGGGTCCAGCCGGTGCTCAAGGTCACGAAACCCGTCTTCGTGCGGGATGGCAGCAAACAGCTTGCGATCTGGCCTTCGGACACGCCGGCCATATCCTACTTCATCGACTTCAACCATCCCCTGTTGAAGGAACAGAGTCTCAATTATCAGATCTCCGAGGAGAACTTCATTCGCGAGGTGTCCGCTGCCCGGACCTTCGGATTTCTGAGCGATGTCCAGATGCTCCAGGCCAAGGGCCTTGCCAAGGGCGGTTCCCTGGAGAACGCGGTGGTCCTGGGACCGGAAACGGTGCTGAATCCGGAAGGCTTGCGGTATCATGACGAGTTCGTCCGGCACAAGATCATGGACATCATCGGCGACCTCTCGCTGATCGGCATGCCGGTCAGCGGGCATGTCGTGGCGCACAAGTCCGGCCATGGCCTCAATGCAGCCATGGTGAGCAAGCTCCTGCAGAGCCCGATGAACTGGGTGGTGTTGGGTGAGCCTGAGAAGGCCGTTGCACAACGCGAACATGCCGTGTTCCAGGAAAGCGCAGCAATGTAGTAACGACCCAACCCGGACAAGCCGGAACCAAATCTGCCACAAAGACTCTAAGGCACGAAGAATTCAAAATCTATTAGCCGCAAAGAAGCACAAAAAGCACAAAGAACCCCATTCGTATTTGCGCCTCTTGCGCTTTCTTGCGGCAAATATTCATTTCATTTTGAAAGGAATTCGATCTGTAACTAACTAACCAGGGGGGAACAGCAATGAGCCGGTCATGTGGGACCATGACGGGCTTTTTTTATCCAAGGACCATTCGTTCCGATTTATCTTTCTCGTTGTCCCCAGCAGGTCCTCCGCGTGGAAGTATCTTAGCACAGCGATCCTCCCGGCTGTGCCCAGTTGAAGCTCCCTGCAGCAAGATTTCGGTGAGACTTCGACGAGCTCAGTCGAGCCGCTGCAGGTAATCTCCGATCCTCAAGGTGGTACTATTTATTCTAATTGCTCGTTAAGGTTCCGATAGCTGTTGCTCCCGCCGACGTCTTGGTGTAAAGGTTGGCCGCTTCTTCCAAGGATGATCAGCTGGAGGGATCCATGGCTTCTTTACTTCGATCAAGCAAATCGGAGCCGGCGCTTCCTTCGGTGCTTGTTCCGCAATCATCCGGTAGCGTAGATCCTCGCCTTTGTAGGTGATATGTAGGCTCCCCTCCAGGCGCTCTTTAACGGTGACTTTCTTGGCTCGGGTCATCTGCTCGATCTGATAAAGCTTGTTGGCGTAAGCGATCGTGAAGTCGTTCTTGACCGTCCGTTCCTCCTTGATGCAGAGGATGCGATCAAGCTCGCTCCTATGCAGGGCTGGCCGGTGCAGGTCAGCTTTATCCCGCGCCTCTTTCCGGAACCGTCTGTTGTGCTTCGGCAGATAGGTCTCCAGGAACATGTTTGCCTCGTCAACGCTCTTGATCCCCTGAAGCCGCATCTCCCGGACCAAGCGGTCCTGGAGAGTCTTGAACAACCGTTCCACCCGGCCCTTGGCCTGGGGCGAGTTGGCGTGGATGACCTCGACTTCCAAGGCTGCCAGGCTCTTCTCGAAATGGCTCATGGGCTCCTGGCCGGACAGCTGTTCGTCGATGGTCGGCTTGGCCCATGACTTGTACGTGCTGTGTTTGTCCAGATAAACGCTCTGAGGGATGCCGCACAGCTTGATATACCGCTTCATGGTGTCCATGG
>Ga0102851_10001493_pt1 | contig 13385 bp, 16 predicted proteins | sample Mud3Dept3metaG_FD_79558 | JGI IMG/M metagenome (GOLD analysis project Ga0102851, IMG submission 79558) | Freshwater wetland microbial communities from Ohio, USA, analyzing the effect of biotic and abiotic controls - Mud 3 Core 4 Depth 3... | ecosystem: Environmental > Aquatic > Freshwater >... | reverse complement strand
TACGTTGCATGTTCAAGCTGCCGAGCAATCTTCGCATCTGAGGCCTCCTCTGAGCATCCTGCACATCTTGTGCACCCTGCACGTGGGGACGGCAGAAGGTCCCGGACCACTCATGGACCACTCCCCTCCCCATGGTTCTCCTTTACTATTATCGGTGTTATCGCCCGTTCCTTAAACCCGGAACTACCCGGGCGACAACGAAGAACAGCCCTAGTGGGTCCTGTCCCGGCGGGCGGCACCAGCGTTGGCACCTGATTGACATCGCCCCTTCACTGTGATAAAGAAAACCTCTATGAATGAACCCCTCATCAGGCCCTTTGCAGGCCTTCTTTTTGACAAAGAAAAAATCGATGACATCAGCCAATGTGTCTGCCCCCCGTATGACATCATCCCCGATCCAGGGACGTACTATGATCGAAACCCTTTCAATGCGGTTCGCCTTGAGCTGCCAATGGCGACCAAGAGTGGCACTGAGTACGATGAAGCGGCCAAGACCATAGAGAAATGGCTCCGGGAACGGGTACTTGTTCCGGACGAGGCACCGACGATTTACGTGTACGAACAGGAGTTCGATGCAGAGGGCGTCTCATACGTGCGTCGTGGCATCATCCCGTTGGTGAGGCTTGACCGTAGCCGCATATTCACACACGAAGAAACGAGAAAAGCTGCGCGCGAAGACAGGGAGCGGCTCATACAAAGTCTGAAGACATTCACGAGCCTCATCTTTTCCGTCTATGACGATAGGAAAGGGGAAACAGACGTACTGCTCGGATCTTCAGCCAAGGAAAAGATCTATGATTTCACGGACGAGCTCGGAATTAAAAACCGGTTCTATCGAATGAAGAACACGAAGGAAATAGCAGGGCTTGCTTCCCTGCTGGAAGACAAGAACATATACATAGCTGACGGCCATCACAGGCTGAGCGTCGCATTCAAGCTCGGCCTACCTTATGTGGCCATGTACCTGACAGGCATGTACGGCAATGGCATCGTTATCATGCCCTATCACAGGACTGTCCGCTTCCGGAAGGAAAGGTCTTTAAAAGACCTTCTTGCGCGTGTCGCGCCCTTCCTCTCTATCGAAAAGGTTGCCATCGAAGGGACCAGTGAATTGAAGAGGAGGGTGCGGCAACTCGTCGCAGGCTTGAACCCTTCCTTTGCTCTCGTCAGCAAAGAAGATCACACTCATCTGTATGTGCTGACACAGAAGAAACCGTTTTTCACCGACCAGTCGATACCTGAGAGCCTGCGCAGGCTGAGCGTCAATGTAGCCCACGCCGGCCTACTGAAGGGCCTTTTAGCCATTGAGGATGACGAAATATCATTCGTGAATGACGCTCCGGAAGCTGTCGGGCAGATCGATGACGGCACCTCTGATCTGGCCCTCTTTGTTCCCGCTACGACGGTCGATGAGGTCAAAGACGTGGCAGAGCACCGACTCTCGATGCCCCCCAAGTCAACGTACTTCTATCCCAAGATCCTTACCGGTCTGGTATTCCACAGGTATGCGCAGGGATAAAGCCCCCAACGAAACATTGACGGTCCTCTGCGGAGAAAAGCTCAAGCTTCTGCAAGAGCACAACACCTACCGCTTCTCCATTGACCCTATTCTGCTTGCCAACTTCGCTCATCTGAAACGGCGCGAAAGAATGTTGGACATAGGCACGGGTTGTGGTATCATACCCATATACATGGCACTTCGATACCCCGAGAATACCCTCATGGGGATTGAAATCCAGAAGGAGCTGTTTGATCTCGCAGTGAGGAACCTGCGGCTCAACAAAGCGGCCAACGTCCACTTCCTGCAGGGCGACGTGAGGTCGGACATCAAGACCTTGCCTGCCCTATTTGACGTGATAGTATCGAATCCACCATACGTCAAGCAGAAGACGGGAAAAGCAAGTCCCCAGCCATCACGATACCTCGCGCGCTATGAATCGCGTCTTGACCTGGAATCTTTGTGCGCGATTTCAGGTTCGCTGCTGTATGCGAAGGGTCGGCTCTATGTCATTTATCCTGCCAAGCGCCTTGGGGAGTTCATCTCGATCGCTCGCGCCCACGGCCTGGAGCCACATCGCCTGAGGCTGATCCACCCCCGCAAGGATGAGCCTGCAAACCTTTTCCTGATCCAGTGTGTAAAGGGAGGCGGCATAGAGCTGAGAGTGGAAAAACCGCTGTACATTTACGAAGACGGTGATTACACGGAGGAGATCAAGGCGTACTACGCCTGAACAGTATGGCACCCGTTAGCGAGCTGATAGCTAAAGATCTGGCACTACTGGAACAGTCGATTGAGCAGTTACTCACCACTAAAGTTGCGTTCATTCGTGAGGTGGTGCACCACATCATCAAGTCAGGGGGCAAAAGAATACGCCCTGTCCTGGTGATCCTCTCCGCCAAGATGTGTGGCGCCCAGGACCATAAACATATACCGTACGCCGCCATTATCGAATTCATCCACACGGCAACCCTGTTGCATGACGACGTGGTGGATAACGCCAAGATACGCAGGGGTAGGCTTACGGCGAATACGATTTGGGGGAACGAGCCAAGCGTCCTCGTGGGTGATTTTTTGTTTACGAAGTCCTTCGATCTCATGGTCCAGATTGAGAACAGCGAGGTCTTGAAGGTGATGTCGGCAGCAACAACGAGCCTCGCCGAAGGCGAGATCATGGAACTGCTCAAGACGTCTGATCTGAACACCAGCGAGGCAGAGTACTTCGAAGTCATAGCGAACAAAACTGCAGTCCTGATCGCGGCAGCCTGCGAGATGGGTGCGATACTCGGAAACGCCGATGCACAGAGGCGTAACGCACTGAGGCAGTTCGGGCACCATCTGGGCATGGCCTTCCAGCTCAAGGATGATTTTCTGGATTATGTTTCGACCGACTCCACGTTGGGGAAAAATGTGGGCATCGATTTAAAAGAGGGCAAGGTCACCTTGCCGCTCATCCACACACTCAGGCATTCCACGCCAGAGGAACGGGAGATAATAACCACCGCGTTCGAAAAACCGAAGACCACCAAGCGAGATTTTCAGAAGGTAAAAAAGATCATCGAAAAATACGGTGGACTCGCATACACCGAAAACGTGTCCAAGCAACATGTCGACTCGGCAAAAGAGTTCCTCGCCCTCTTTTCGCCCTCGCCCTACAGGGACGCGCTTCGCGATCTGGCGACCTATATCATAACAAGAGAAACCTGAGCTAATACCGATTCGCCTTCAAGCGTATACCTTTGTTGCCTTCGTCGTCGTGATCCTGCGACGTACTCATAGTACGCCTTCGTCACACTCCTCCTCGTCGCCCGGGGCACCCAGCCAGTGGCTGGGTCGTCCATCTTGAATGCGAATCGGCATAAGACCGAGGAGGGCTTCCTCTCAACCTAAACCTTAACCTTTTTTCCGGCGCGCTCTCCAGCCACCACAATCGTGTACTCGCCTTTGACATCGGCGGGAAGCGCATCACGGAGCTCTTTCGCAGGACCCCGGGCGAGCTCTTCGTGCATCTTTGTCATCTCTTTGAGGAGGGCTACCTCCCTGCCTGGCGCTATCTCGGCTATGTCGTTGAGAGTCTCAGCAAGCCTTCTCGGCGACTCGAAAAATATGACGGGTAGAGGCCGTGACAGTAAATCGGCAAGAACTTTTCTCCGCTTACCTCTTTTCTGGGGAAGAAATCCATAAAAGACGAACCTATCCGGCCACAGGCCTGATATGGTCAGGGCCGATATAACTGCTGACGGACCGGGCACCGCTGTGACCTGGATACCCATCTCGTAGCCTTTCCTCACTACCACGTTGCCCGGGTCGGAGATACACGGGGCGCCGGCACCAGAGATAAGGGCCGCGCTCTTTCCTGTCAGGAGCTCTCTTACGATTGCCTCAGCCTTCCTTGCCTCGTTGTAGGCGTTAATGGTGATGATGGGTTTGCGGATCTGCAGATGGTTGAGCAGCTTCAACGCCCGCTCCCTGTTCTCCGCGATCACGAGGTCTACGTCCCTGAGGACCTCGATCGCCCGCAACGTGATATCGTTCAGGTTGCCGATGGGCGTGCAGACAACGTACAGAAGACCTATATTATCCGACATGGTGGTCGATAATTATACTGATTTCACCGTACACAGTTCAAGGTAAACGACTTGACAAGGCACAATAATTTTAAGAGAATAGACACCATGGTCGTAGGGATGCTTTTGTCTATTCTGGCTGTTCTGCTGCCGGTCACTGCCTGGTCTGCGGTTTACGGGTACACCGACGAAGAGGGTGTCTATCACATTACAAATATCCGGCCTGCTGCCCGGCAGTACAATATTCTCGTCAAGGAGCGGCCCGATGAGATCCGTGTTAAGGGGGGCAACAAGAATCAGTTTGATAGCCTCATCCTGCAGCACGCACAGGCCAATGGCCTGGACCCATTGCTTGTCAAGGCCGTAATGTTGACAGAATCAAACAGCGTGCCCACTGCTGTTTCTCCCAAGGGCGCACAGGGCCTGATGCAGATCATGCCTGAGACGGGAGCCATAGTCGACCTGCGCAACCCGTTTGATCCTGATGAGAACATACGGGCGGGAGCGCGCTACCTGAAGCTGCTGAACGAGCTTTTCAAAGGAAATCTGGAACTGGTCCTCGCCGCATATAATGCAGGCCCGTCCAAAGTGATCCAGCACAACATGACGGTGCCGCCGATCTACGAGACCGTAAACTACGTCAAGCGCGTCAAACTTACATATAACCAACTGAAGAATACCCCGTGAATCAGAAGGATGAGAAGACCTCTATCTGGACGCTGCCCAATCGGCTGAGCGCCCTCAGAATACTCTTCATCCCCGTCATCATACTCCTGATATGCCTGCAGAAAGAGCAGTATCTTTTCGCCGCGAGCATACTCTTCATCATGGCCGGGATCACGGACGGTCTTGACGGCTGGCTGGCAAGGCGGCTCAGCATGACTACGAGACTGGGGCTCTACCTTGACCCCATCGCCGACAAACTCCTCGTCTCTTCCGTACTCATCACTCTTACGCAACAGGGACTGGTCCCGCTCTGGGTCACGATTGTGCTTGTCTGCAGGGAATTCCTCATCAACGGCCTCAGGTCCTTTTATGCCACGGAGGGTGTTACCATCTTCCCCTCATATACGGGCAAGCTAAAAACGACCCTGCAGATCGTCGGCATTTCGTGCATACTCTTCAGCCGTTCATTGCAACAGATTGGCCTCTTTATCATTTATGCAGCGCTCGTCCTGAGTGTTTATTCCGCGTACCATTACATGCGCGCCATCTTTGCGCGGCAGGGCGCCTCCGAGCCGGACAGCAAGCCATAACCTCCACAAGTTGCTAGTTCATACCAACCCGCATCTAAACATACGACCCAGCCACGGCCCGGGTACCCCGGCCGCTCAAGCCCTGACGAACGGAGGCGTACCGACTACGACGATCGCAATTGTTGTAGCCGAGCACCCGCGCAGCGCCAAGCTTCAGGATCGCGGGCGGCAGGGAGCGAGGCAGGGCGCACACCCGCAGGCGGGCACCCGGAAGAGGCGCACCCGTGTCTAAACATGGGTCTATGAATGAAGGTAACTCGGTATCAAGTGCGGGTGACTTTCTTCCCGCATGAGCCGCACTTCGAGCAACGACTTTGCCCGCCGTCATCAACGTATGTCCCTGTCACGCCGGCAGCATTCTCGAGTAGCAACGCTTTGCCTTTCCTATTCCTCAGGTAGCGGTAATCGAGAGGAACTTTTCCCAGCCCGCCCGTGATGTCAAGCGCGTAGTGAGGGATACAGAGCCCGGAGATATCTCTTCGCAAAGCCCTCATCAGGTTCATCCCCGAGCGCACCTTCACCTTGAAATGCTGGGCACCAGACACATCGTCAAGCTGAAAAAGATAGTAGGGCTTTACCCCTACTTGGACGAGTTCCTGAAGGAGCTTTCCCAGCACATGACTGCAGTCGTTTATGCCCCGCAGGAGCACGGTCTGGCTCACCAGCAGAACTCCTGCCTCCCTCAGCTTGGTCACTACTTCGCAAAACTCCGGAGTGACCTCTTTGGGATGGTTGATATGTATCACAAGCCATATCGGCCCGTACTTCCGAAATGCGAGCCGGTATTCATCGACCACGCCTTCCGGGAAAACAACAGGCATACGTGTGCTGATCCTGATCACCCTGATGTGGCGCTGAGACCTCAGCCGATCAAGTATATGGATAAGTCTTGCCGCCCCCAGCATGAGCGGGTCGCCGCCTGAAAGGATCACCTCATTGATCTCTCTGGCCCCGTCCAGGTACCTTAGTGTCGTCTCGATTGAATCCTCCCACCGGGGCCCTCTGCCTACGCTCCTCTTCCTGTTACAGAATCTGCAGTACATGGCGCACTGAGAGCTCACCAGGAAGACACCCCTGTGCGGATAGCGCGTCAGAAACGATGGGGCAACTTCGATGTCCCCCTCCGCAAGAGGGTCTTCCCTTCCCTCTGGCCCGAGCTCTGCAAGCGTCGGCAACGCTTGCAGCCTGATAGGGCAGCCCTGACTTTCTCTGTCGATGAGACTCGCGTAAAACTGTGGGATCCGGAAGGGATACGTCTTCGAGACGAGATCTATTTCTCGTCTCTCTGCTTCAGTAAGCGGGACAAGGCGGGAAAGTTCCCGCGCGTTTGAGATGAAGGAGGGGGTAGCTAAACTACCCCCCTTCTTCTCGTTCAATTCTTGCAATCTACTTGATTGGAACGAAATCGTCTCTTCTATTCTTTGCCCAGCATCCCTCATTTTTCTCGGAGCAGGTCGGCCGTTCCTTGCCGTAGCTGATGGTGTCGAGCTGCTTTCCGTCTACGCCGAGGCCGGTAAGATAGGTCTTCGCGGCATCAGCTCTCTTCTGACCGAGTGCCAGGTTGTATTCGACGGTACCTCTTTCGTCGCAGTTTCCTTCAATGCGTACTTTGGTGCCTGGATTGGCCTTGAACCACTCAAGGTTCTTCTTGAGTATTTCGGCATCTCCGGCCCTGATGTTGTATTTGTCAAAATCGAAATAAACCGGTTGCAAGCCGGGAGCTGCTGCCTTTGGTGGCGGTGCTGGCGGTGCTGGCGGTGCTGGCGGCGGCACAGGCACAGGCTTCTTCTCCTCCGGGGCCGCTATCTTCTTTTCTTCCGGCGGCTTCGGAGGCGGGGCCTCACCCTTCTGGGCCTGCATGAAACAACCGCATCCGGCCAGCGAAAACGCCACAAACGCTACGAGCAGCAGAAGCCCGAGATATCTTTTTCTCATTGGGGTCCTCCTCCGTTTGATGTGGGGCATATCCACGTCAATGGATATACCCCTATCGTTCCTACACTTCTACTTCTTCTCTGGGGCCGGGGCTGGAGCTTTGGCTGGCTCTGCTGGCTTCTCAGGTGCTGGAGCTGCCTTCTCCGGAGCAGGGGCAGGAGGAGGTGCAGGCTTCGCTTCCTCTTTTGCCGCAGGTGGTTTCTGCTCAGCCGAAGGCCCGCAACCAACCAGTGCAAAACTCGCAAAAAACGTAATAGCTATACATAACACCAATAGCTTTTTCATGTTTTTCACCTCCTTTCTTTTCTAAGTTTCACTCCACTAACAAAACTGCTAAAGCATATACTATAAAAAATCGATCAACACAAGAAAATTATACATTTTTTACCACAACTTCCTTTCGTATTCGGTCCACATCGCCCTTAGAGCAGGAGGCGCCGACGCCATTAAGGGTCGATGCGGTGCCGCACGCCACGCCGAGCGCAAGGGCCTCTCTGAAAGCCGTCCCCTCGTTGAGCGCGTATACAAGCCCTCCAACCAGGGCGTCTCCAGCCCCTATCGAACTCTTGACATTCACCTTGGGAGGCACGACCTGGTAACGCTCGGACCGGGAAAATGCAACCACACCCCTTCCCCCCATCGACACCACAACGTATTCGACGGAACCAAGGAGCCTGGGCACGTGCTCCGCAATCTCGTCCACGTCTCGCACGTTCTTCTCGACCAATCTGCCGAACTCGTGTATGTTTGGTTTGATCAGGAAGGGGTTGGCCATCACTCCCCCTTTCAGGGCCTCCCCGTCTGTATCAAGGACGATTCGCACATTTTTTCCCTGGAGGCTCGTTATCACCTGGGCATAGAAATTCGGGCTGACGCCGGGTGGCACGCCTCCACTGATGATGACGTAGCTATCCCGGGGAATTTCGCGTAACCTGCTGTGAAAGGCTGCAATCTCGACCGGGGTCACTCCCGGCTCCGATGCGCTGAACAGGGTTTGTAACTTTTTCTTTCTCTGATGAATGACGATGTTTGTTCTCGTCTCTCCGTTTACACGGCTGAGATCGCAGACTATACCCTCATCGATCAGCCTGCCCTCTACCTCCAGCCCGTTATACCCGCCTATAAGGCCGAGCAGGACGCTCTGTCCGCCGAGTTCTTTGATTACCCTTGCGGCATCGATCGCCTTTCCGCTGACCTGCCGTCTCTCCTCCAGAATCTTGTTGACATCGTCATAAATGAGCTCATCTATGTCGATGATCCGGTCAAGAGAGGGGTTCATAGTAACCGCAAAGATCATCAACTCCTCCAAAACGCCAATACAGTAGCTTTTATACACTATACCACAAGTGTCGATGCACATAAATATTGACCGCCGCCCGGATACGTGCCCCGTGACAGTCCCGAGGCAGTAATGCTATACTCTCGTCGTCACGGTACGGCGAGTTGGACCACTTTGGAGGAAACGGAGGAGGATATGAAGCTCTTTGGAATCGCAGTAATAGTCTTCATGGCATTGAGTTCATTGTCCGGATGCGGTTACAACACCATGCAGGCACAGGAGGAGGCAGTATTCGCAGCCTGGGCAGACGTAGAAGCAGCGTATCAGCGGCGTGCTGATCTTGTCCCAAACCTGGTTGAAGTGGTCAAGGGATATGCCAAGTACGAGGCGGATGTTCTGACTGCCGTGACAGAGGCCCGCTCGAAAGCAGGCACGGTCAAGCTTTCCAAGGATATGCTGGGAGACCCTCAGGCGATGGGCAAATTCCAGGCAGCCCAGTCAGAGCTGGGAGGCGCCCTGTCGCGGCTGCTCGTCACGGTCGAGCGGTATCCCGATCTCAAGGCCAACCAGGGGTTCCTGGGCCTCCAGAACCAGCTCGAGGGCACAGAGAACCGGATCAACGTGGCGCGCGTCCGGTACAACAAGGCGGTGCAAGAATTCAATACGAGCATCAGGACATTTCCCAATTCCCTGACGAACTCCCTGCTGCTTCACCTGACCCGCAAGGAACCGTTCAAGGCTGATGAGGCTGCACGGGAGGCGCCAAAGGTCAAATTCTGAGCCCGATGACTCCGAAGAAAATCATACGCGGCGTCATCATCGTGATGGCGCTCTTCTTTCCCCTTCTCCAACAGGCGCACGCCTTGGACGTGCCCAAACTCCAGGGCCATGTGAATGACTACGCGCGCCTTTTTTCTTCGGGCGCCGTACAGGAGGTCGAAAGGCTTCTTTCCGACTTTGAGGAGCGCGAGTCAACGCAGATCGTTGTGCTTACTATCCCCTCACTCGCTGGCGAAAGCCTGGAAGAATACTCGATCAAGGTTGCGGAGGTCTGGAGAATAGGACAGAAGGGGCTCGACAATGGCGCAATTCTCCTCATTGCCGCCAAGGAGCGGAAATTGAGGATCGAAGTTGGACGCGGTTTGGAGGGGAAGCTCACTGACCTCATATCCGGTCAGATCATACGTGACGAAATGACACCGAAATTCAGAAGCGGTGACTTTGACGGCGGCCTGAAGGCAGGTGTTTTCTCCATGATGTCGGCAGTCAAGGGGGAGTTCCAGGCGCAGAAAAAAGACCTGAGGCACGCCCGCAGAGGCGCTCCGCCAATCTTTGCCCTGCTGCTCTTCCTCTTCGTGGTGATCGCCTTCGTGGGAGCCATGTCGAAAATCCTGGGGGGCGTTGCCGGGGCCATCGGGCTGCCTTTTGCGGCGAGCATGGCATTCCCGGGATTATCGCTCATTGTCCTTGCGATCCTCGCGGCCGCAGGGCTTGGTGCGGGCTTGTTTGCGAGCTTTCTGTTCGGCAGCGGTTTTGCGACGCGAGGCGGCAGCCATTGGTCCGGCCCTTTCTTTGGGGGCTTCGGTGGTGGCAGTTTCGGCGGTGGCGGAGGATTTGGCGGCGGGTCATCTGGCGATGGAGGGTTTTCCGGGGGCGGTGGGGACTTTGGCGGTGGCGGCGCATCAGGGGACTGGTAGGAAAACAGGGTCCCGGGGCATGGGTCAAGGGTCCTGAAAACAAGTAACGATGGGTATCGGGCGGTCAGTTGTCCGCTCGCAGGCGAGGCGCAGAGCGTAAGTCGATAGCGACAGGACGTGAACGTGAAAGTTAGGGCAAAAGATTTTTTCAGCAAAGCGGAGAAGGAAAAAATCAGGCAGGCGGTGCACACCGCTGAGCAGGGCACCACCGGTGAGATAGCGGTAATGATGGTTGATCAAAGCGACCCGTACTGGGACGCTGAGGTCATGGGGGCATTCTCTCTTTCGGGGCTTGCGGCCTTTATACTCTCCCTCCTCCTCCATCACATTACGATCTGGTTCTATGTTCCGGTGGCGTTCGTTCTCTTTTTTCCCTGCCGTCTCCTTCTTGCGCGGGTTCCTCAGCTCAAGCTGCCGCTCGTCAGCCGCCAAAGGGCCGCCCGCACGGTGCGGGCAAGGGCAATCCAGGCTTTCTATGAGAAGGGGCTTCACAAGACCGTGAACGAGACAGGCATACTCATATTCATATCGCTCCTCGAAAGAAAGGTCTGGATCCTCGGAGACAAAGGGATAGATGCGAAGATCGCTCCTGCCTTCTGGCACTCCCTTGCAGCCGAACTCACCTCGGGGATCAGGGAAGGACGCGCCCTGGAGGCCTTGTCTACCGTGATCGCCAGATGCGGCGAAGAGCTTCAGAAGCAGTTTCCGGGAGCTCTCGGCGACAAGAACGAACTGCCCGACGGAATCATTCTCTAGCATGGATTTTTCCCAGCCATTCAAACGCGGCCTACTGAACGGTCTCTCCATAACGTACACGATGGTGAAGGTGATCGTGCCCTGTTACGTCGCCATGGAGGTGATCAAGTCTCTGGGGCTCATCGAGGCGATAAGCAGGATATGCAGGCCGGCCATGGGCATCTTCGGGCTGCCGGGAGAGGCTGCGCTCGGCCTCATTGCGGGGTATACGATCAATTTATATGCGGCGATAGCCGTGCTCACGCCGCTTCATCTGTCCGGCAAAGATATCACGATCCTGGCACTGATGCTGGGCATCTGCCACAGCCTCACGGTTGAGACACCTGTAACCAGGAAGACGGGCGTGAACGCCTGGTCATTGCTTGCCGTGCGGATACTTCTCAGTCTCTTTTCGGGGGTGGTGCTGAACCTGTTATGGAAATTATTCTGAACGCGCTCAAAGGCTCGTTCTCTCTGACTATCAAGCTCTTGATCATAATCCTGCCGCTCACCATTTCGTATGAGTTTCTGAAGGACCGCACATTCTTTTCCGGTACAAAGCCATTCCGTTTCATGGGCATTACCCGCCCTGGCCTTGTGCCGCTCGTTACAGGCGTCATCATTGGTCTCACGTACGGAGCGGGCGTAATCATCCATTCCATTCGCGCCTACAACATAGGCCAGCGTGAGGCTTTCCTCATTCTTCTTTTTCTGTCTGTATGTCACGCCATCTTCGAAGACACGCTTATTTTCGTGGTGATCGGGGCGGATGGGCTGGTGCTCGTAATCGCAAGGCTGATACTTGCCTTTGCGTTGACGTACCTCGCGTACCGGGCACGGTTATTCGACAAGTAACTTTTCGAGACGCTGCGGCAGACTCGCAACATCCAGGGGAAGTTCCGACTGGCTCCCGTCACGCATGTTTCTGAGCAGAATGATCCCTTTCTGCAGCTCATCGCCGGCAAGGATCAGCACGTATGCCGCGCCAAGGCTATCCGCGTGACGCATCTGCGATTTGAGGGACTTGGGGTCGGCTGAGTAAAGGAGCGGCAGGTTATTTTGGCTGAACGCCTTGAGCAGGGGGACACGAAAGGCTGATGCCTCTTCGCCGACACAGGCGAGAAAGAGTTTCGGCTTCATATCCTTTACCGGGGCCATGAGCAGGGCAAGGCGCTCCATGCCGATGGCAAAGCCGATCCCGGGCACATCCGGGCCACCCATCTCTTCGACAAGGTTATCGTAACGGCCGCCCGCAAGAAAGGCCTTCTGCGCGCCGAGTTCTCCGGAGGTCACCTCAAACACGGTTCTCGTGTAATAATCGAGGCCCCGCACGAGCCGCTTGTTGACAGAGACGGAAATACCAAATTCTCCCAGGTACCTGTTCAGCGACTTAAAGTGAGTCATACATGGCTCACACAGATGGTCAAAGAGGAGAGGCGATTGTTTGCCCAGCTCGATACAGCCTTCATTCTTGCAGTCGAATATGCGTAACGGGTTTCGTGTCAGTCTTCCCTGGCAATCCTCACAGAGCGCCTCCTTCTTGTCGGAAAAGTATGAGACCAGCAGCTCTCTGAAGGGGGCCCTGCACGCCTTACAGCCCACACTGTTGAGTTCAATAGTGTAGCCTGCGACCCCGAGACGGTCGAGCAGGAGAAAGACCATCCAGAGAAGTTCCGCATCCACAATCGGCTCAGCCGCTCCGAATATCTCCACGTCCACCTGGTGAAACTGGCGGAACCTGCCTTTTTGAGGCCGCTCGTGCCGGAACATGGGGCCCAGCATGTAAAACCTGCTGATCCGCTCTTTGGCGTGCAAACCTTCCTGAAGGTAGTAGCGCACGAAGCCCGCTGTTGCTTCGGGCCGCATTGTGAGCGAGTCTCCGCTACGATCGGTGAACGTAAACATTTCCTTCTCGACGATGTCCGTGGTATCACCGATGCTTCTCTTGAAAAGATCCGTCTTCTCGAGGATGGGAATGCTGACTTCTCTGAACCCGAGGAGTTGAGAGACGGCGCGCGACTCCTGCTCTATCAGGGCAAACTTATCGGCTTCTTCCCCGCTTATGTCCCTGAAGCCCCTTACTGATCGTATCTTTTCCATGCGCACCTAAGCTGTTGTTACAAGTTACAGGTTACAGGTTCAAAGGCGTTTTCGAGAGCATGCAACATGTAACCTGTAACAGTTCTATTCTTTTCGCTCTTACTTCCGGACCCTGGCCCCGGCACCTAGGACCCCGTTCTACAGAACAATCACCTTCGCTTCGATCATACCGTCGATGGCGCGAATACTTTCGAGTATGCTCTCCGGTATGGGACTGTCCACTGACACAAAGCCTGCTTCTTCCCCGGTCTTATGTCTTGAAAGCTCCAAACCGGCTATGTTGATGCTGTTGTCTCCCAGTATGGTACCTATCCTTCC
>Ga0102851_10001492_pt1 | contig 13385 bp, 11 predicted proteins | sample Mud3Dept3metaG_FD_79558 | JGI IMG/M metagenome (GOLD analysis project Ga0102851, IMG submission 79558) | Freshwater wetland microbial communities from Ohio, USA, analyzing the effect of biotic and abiotic controls - Mud 3 Core 4 Depth 3... | ecosystem: Environmental > Aquatic > Freshwater >... | reverse complement strand
TGGAATTTAATTGCAATGCAGTTTTACCGGAAAGAACAAAGAATTAATCCCACATTTATTGGATGTACTTCAGGACTGGTATTTTCAGTAAACAATGGTACCATATCATAATTAGCATAGAATTTAACGAATTTGTAACCTGCCCTGACTGTTAATGCATACCTTACAGGTGATAGATTAAAGTCACTTTTGACTCTGTTTTTTTCCTTCTCACCATTGGTGTAATATTTGGTTTCAGTATTTGAATATAATCTAAGACCTCCGATTGCACCAAAGGAGACAAATCCTTTATTCTCTGGTCCAAATTGAAACTCAAGTAACAAAGGTAATGTCAGGTAGGTTGTATTTAACTTCGTTTTAGTATATGTTATTCCTTCCGGTGGATAAGTGGGTATAATATTACCCACTGAATCTTTTCCGATGCAATTATTATTATCAAAACAATAATTGTTCCATTCAAATCCAAGACCTGTAACCCATCCAATACCTGGTGACATCGGAAGACTGTATTGAATGAAATTGAGGTTAAAATTCCATGATTTTCCCGTATTTAAATCCAGGTAGCGTGTATCCGGATCGGTACCTGCAAGATTAAAATCATCATTCAATAAATCATTAAGGCCAACTTCAAAACCAGCCCAATGACCTGTGAATTTCTTTTCTTTCTTATGCCATCCATGGTGGTCAAAATCATCCATTTTAATGATTTCGACATGCGTACCGTCTTTCGTATCCGAAATGCTGATGGCTTTATTTCCGATCTTAATTTTTACTGTATCTTCATCATCATTGACGTCTATCACTACATCGTCATCAAAAACACGAACGTTGGTTTTTTCATCATCTTCAGTTACAGTAACAATGTTTTTCTTGCCAACATTAACTGTGGTTGAATCTGTACCCATGGTTGTATCTGGTTCATCAATAGTGACCTTCAACGTATCCATTTCCTGTGTGAAAACCACCTGATATGACATGGCAACAGCCAATAATAAAACGGTACTTTTCATATAAGTAAAATTTATCATGTTATTGTATTTTGATAATAGGACGGAAAGGCAGGCAAAAAAGTTACTGTGATTGTTTATTTTTAACCGGAAATGAAATTCCAAGCAATGGGGTTTCTAAAGAAACTCTTTTTAAAGCTCCATTTTCATTTGTCTCCCTGTCGATGGCATAGCCTCCATCTGTAATATTGTTTAGTCCTTCCAAACCATTTGAAGCCAAAGTCCATACAGTTGTTTTTTCCGGTTCATCTCTTCCATCCAACGAGAAAAAACCGCTCAGAATATTCTCATTTACAAATTCTCTTAATGTTTTATAATCATCAAAGTTTCTTTCTTCTCCCTGATCCTGCTGTTTCAATTTATCATATCTAACCGATTGATGATTTTCTACCTGAGCAAGAAGGGACGAAACCGGTTTAATTGCAATTTCCTCTATGCCCCAGGCTCCATGCTCCATGCCAGTATTAATTAATTCCTCTTCATTTGATTGTTTCCCTGGAGATTCATAGCTCTGAAATGGCATGGTTTCCAAATCAATTTGTTGTATTTTTTCTGTAATCGCTTCTTTTTCTGAAATGACTTCTAAATTGGTCTTGTTATCTTCCGAAATAATATTGCGATCTGTATTATCAGCAGGTCTGAAAAAAATTATTAGAAAAATAATTACTGCTGCTGCTGTTGTAAGAATTGAGATTAGTCTTATCTGGTTTTGAACAATATATCTTTTTTTCAATCCTGATTTAGGACTGAAAATTATATTCATATCCGCCCTCAGATATACTTTCCGGAATAATTCCAGTTCATTGGCTTTTTCAGGATGATTAGAAATCCAATTTTCAAAGTTTGTCTTTTCGGCAGATCCAAGATCCCCTTCCAGATAAGCAGTGCAGTAATTATTAAAATCATCCTGATATTGAGATGTCCTGACGTTTTTCTTCAGAATGTGCTTATCAGGGAAATGTTCATCTCCCGATTGCAGCTGCAGAGCCTGAAAATTTTCGATTTCTTCATTTATTTCAGGATGATCTTTAAGGAATTTTATAAATAATATATGATCTTCCTCTGAAAGTTTCCTTTCCAGATAATCGATTACATATAATTCATAATTTCCCTTGTTAAATTTCATCTCGCTATAGAATATATTCAAGTTTTCCAATATAACTTTTCAGAAAAATTCTTCCCCGGTAAATATATACTTTGACCTGCGATTCAGTAAGACCAGTGATTTCTCCGATTTCCTGATATGAATATCCTTCATAGTCTCTCAGCAGGATAACCGAACGCTGGATCCCGGGCAATTTATCCAGAGCTTCATGTAAAATCTCCTGTATATCTGAATATTGCCCGTAATGAAATAATTGACCGGTTTCAATCTCATCGATATCCAAGGTTATTTTATTTTTTCTTATATAATCAATCATTGTATGATATGCCGTTGTAAATAAATATGACTTCACTTTTTCAAAAGATACCTGATTGACCTTCCTCCATAATTTCTCATATGAATCCTGTACGATATCTCTTGCTGTATCCTGATCTTTAATATTCCTCAGAATAAACCGGTATATTCCATCAGAATAGTTATCAACGGCGATGTTATATTCCTCAACTGTCATTCCTTATAATCTCATATCATGAATAAGACGAAATTAATATTTAAATGTTACAGAAGTATTTTAAAAATTTTAATGCTTTATTATTTTTTATCTTTGAAATTTTATATATGCATATATCTGATAACCATTCTGAATGAACAAGTTAACCATTCTGTTTGTTTTTATATTTATTACAACAACTGGAGCATCAGCAGGTGACCCGCCGGTATTTAAATACATCCGTAACAATGATCTACCTGCTATTGCTGAGTTTACCAGGACGAATGATATTAATGGAGTGTATGGTGCGGATAGTATTACACTACTTATTTACTCAATCCGTTCCGGGACAAATAAGGCGGTTGAATTATTGTTATCTGAAGGTGCTGATCCAAACAAAAAAATAGATGATAAAAATCCACTGATGTATGCCATCCTGGAAGGTTCCAGGAGTAAAATTATTACCCTCATTGACTTTTTTGCAAATACCAATGCTCGTGATTCTGATGGTAATCATTCACTCATTTATGCGGCAATTCATGGAGATGTGAATATTATTAAAATTCTTCTTAGACATGGAGCCTATCTTAACCTTAAAAATAATTCACGTTTAACCGCATATGATTTTGCTGTAAAATCAAATAACTCAGAAGCGGCTAAATATCTTAAAATGAGATATGAAAGAAACCTTCCTGAATTTCATGACGGTCCGTATTTTTCATGGATTGATAGAAATACAATCAGGGCATTTTATCTTTATCATGATTCCATTAAAAATACTACTAAAAAAATAACCAGAACTTTTAAAACAGAATCTGATCCTTTTTTGATCAACGGATTTTTCAGGGATGATAACGATTATATGGTATATAAAAGGAATTCAAACCCATCATCTGAATTTAATAATATTGATAAGATACTGATAATAGGAGATATCCATGGAGGTTATGACAGTATTGTTAAATTCCTGGAAAACAATAATATCATTGATTCCCAAAAGAATTGGACCTGGAATAATGGTCATATTGTATTCCTTGGAGATGTTTTTGACAGGGGAGATAAAGTTACTGAAACGCTATGGCTTATCTATAACCTGGAATATCAGGCAATGAAAAAAGGAGGTTTTATTCATTTATTACTGGGCAATCATGAAGTATTAGTTTTACTGAAAAATCAGAACTACATTGCTGACAAATATTATTATTTGTGTAAAAAATTAAGACTTTCATATGGATCCTTTTACAATAAAAGCACAGTATTAGGTACATGGCTAAGATCAAAAAATACAGTTGTTAAAATTGATGATAAATTATTTGTCCATGCAGGTATATCACCTGAAATTGTTGCATCAGGTTTAAGCATTGATGAAATCAATGAAATGGTTCGTTTTTTTGTCAATTATCCCGAACGTAACAGGAAATATGGACTTCAGACAAAAGAACTTATAATGAATGAAAAGGGTCCATTCTGGTATCGGAGTTATCTTGAAGGGGATTATAGAAATAAACGAACAACCATGCAGGAGATTGATCAAATTCTGAATTTTTACGGCGTTTCAAAAATATTTGTGGGACATTCCACTGTTGAAAAAATAACCCGTTTATTCAATGATAAAGTATTTATGATGGATATTCCATTTTATTCTAATACCAGCAATATTAAAGCTCTTTTAGTTGAAGATGAAACCCTGTATCTTCTTGATTCAGGTGGAACAAAAACCCAATTTGAATGAAAAACCAACCTACTATTAATGAACTATTAAACAGATTGCAGCAACTGGAAGAACAGATTTCTATTTTACAACATACCAGCGATTCTCATGGGTATTTACAGGCTTTATTCCGTGAACTTAAAAAAAACGTCCTTGCTCCTGAAACCATGTTGCAACTTGTATTGGATCATATACCGCAGAGAATTTTCTGGAAAGACACTAACTTTAAATACCTGGGATGTAATAAACCATTTGCAATAGATGCTGGTTTAAATGAACCTTCTGAAATTATCGGGATGGATGATTTTGAGCTTTCCTGGAAAAAAACAGCTCATCTGTACCGCGCTGACGATACATTTGTAATGCAAACCAAACAATCTAAATTAAAATACCCGGAATCCATTAATTCGCCAGATGGAGGTGTGATGTGGCTGGAAACCAATAAATTACCATTACTTGATAAAAATGGAAATGTCATTGGCCTTCTTGGAACTTATGAAGATATATCAGACCGGAAAATATCTGACCAAAAAATCAGAAAGCAATCTGAAGAAATTCAACTGAAAAACCGTGAACTCAGAAAACACATTACTGAACTAAAAAAAGCTACATCCTTAATTATTCAGAGCCAGAAAAAGCTTAATAAAGCTCAGGAAATTTCAAATTCAGGTAGTTGGTCCTGGGATTTTGAAACCAACATGATTGAATTATCTGAAAATGGACGGCGACTATTAGGTCTTAATCAGGATCATTTTGCATTGGAACCAGCAAAACTTAAACCATTTGTGCATCCTGATGATCTTAATGAATTTATTTCACGGATCAATAAAGCCATGAAAGATGATATTCCATTTGATTTTGAATTCCGAATTATAAGACCGGATAAAAGTCAATGGTATGCGCATGCAGTAGGAAGTCTGATGAAAAATATCAAGGGTCATCTTAAAACATTTGAAGGTCAGTTCAGTGATATTACACTACGAAAACAATCGGAAATGGAATTGATTCAGGCAAAAGAGAAGGCTGAAGAATCCGATCGCCTGAAATCAGCTTTTCTGGCAAATATGTCTCATGAGATCAGAACACCAATGAATGCTATAATCGGATTTACTCAACTTTTATCTGATCCTAATATTGCAGCCGACAGAAAAGAGGAATTTATCAAAATTATCACTCATAACGGTCAGACACTTATGAGATTAATTGACGATATTATTGATATCGCAAGGATTGAAGCTGGTCAGCTGATAATTAACATAGCAGAATGTCACCTTGATGTTTTATTACCTGAACTTCAGAAACAGTTTCTTGAGATTGTGCAAATCCTGGGTAAGAAAAATCTGGATATTGTTCTCGATATACCAGCGGAAAAAATTGTATGTCAGACAGATTCGTTCAGGCTCCGGCAGGTTCTTTCAAACCTGATTGATAATGCCATCAAATTTACTCAGGATGGATATGTTGAAATAGGATTAAGAAAGACGGATGATAATAAATTACTTTTTTATGTACGGGATACAGGAATTGGAATACCTGAAGATAAACTTTCATTGATCTTCAGTCGGTTCAGGCAACTTGAAGAAGCTGATACCAGGACATATGGCGGGACTGGTCTTGGATTGACCATATCACAAAACCTGGTTCGGATGTTGAACGGTGAAATCCAGGTCGATTCCAAACCAGGTGAAGGATCAACTTTCTATTTCACACTCCCGCTTCCAGTTATTGAAACATCTAAAACTACTGAATCAACTCAAACAGAAAACCTTATTAATTATAAAAATATCTGGAAAGACAAAGTTTTTCTCATTGCTGAAGATGATAAATATAATTTCAGGATTATTGAAGAATTACTTAGAATTACGAACGTGAGGATTATTCATGCCTGGAATGGTAAAGAAGTTTTAGAGAAAATCAAAACAACAACGAAATTAGATCTGATACTCATGGATATCAGAATGCCTGTCATGAATGGATTAATTGCTACAAAAGAAATCAGGAAATCTTTACCTGATATCAAAATAATTGCCCAGACAGCCTATGCGAATGAAGAGGATAAAAAACTATGTATTATAGCTGGATGTAATGATTATATTTCAAAACCTATTGATAAAAACCAGCTTTTAAAAACAATCCGTAAATATCTTATTGATTGATATATGAGAGCAGTAATTCAAAGAGTAACACAAGCATCTGTCAAAATAAATAATAAAAGAACCGAGCAAATTGGTAAAGGGCTCCTGATATTTTTAGGCATTGAAGAGCCTGATGGAAATGATGATATTGAATGGCTTAGTGGAAAGATAACAAGACTTAGAATTTTTAATGACAATTCAGGGATTATGAATTTATCCGTCCTTGAAACGGGTGGACAAATCATGGTTATAAGTCAGTTCACACTTCATGCAAGTACCCGTAAAGGTAACAGACCATCTTATATCCGTGCAGCAAAACCTGAAATCGCTATCCCCTTATATGATAAATTTATTTCACAATTATCATCAGATTCAGGTGGTACAATTTATACTGGTGAATTCGGTGCAGATATGAAGGTTTCTTTAATTAATGATGGCCCGGTAACCATTATTATTGACACCAGAAACAAAGAATAACAATTTTCAGAATCCTTCGGTTATAAATCAACCTTAATTCAGGAACACTTTTTAACTTCCTGTATAAATCCTGAACCATACCGCCATTTCACCTGGTCCTCTATGTGCCCAGGCATAATATGGTACAGCTATGAAATCAACTGTTTTTTTAAAATGAATGTCAGAATTCACCGGAAGAAATGATATTCCTTTTATAACAGTAATCCCGTTTAACAGATCAGGCATTCGTTCCACTGACCATTGAATGGTATCAGAAAGATAGAGTTTTCTGACACCATCGGCATTATCTATACTTTCCGCACAATATACCAGGGGGCCTCTCTCCAGGGCCATTTTCGCAGAATCCTCTTTTACATTCTTATTGGCAATCACTTGCTTTACAGGCATTTCAATATCTAAATTAATTTTATCTCCCCTCTCCCATTTCCGATTCAGTATCAAAAAACCAGAATTGATTTCTACCAAATTATCCTCATCGTTTATTTTTAATCCAATCTGACTTTCTGCACCTCGTTTATATGCATAGAGATCTCCAGGAACTGGTTTATTTCTTGCCCATCCGGGAATTCTGATTTTTAAAACAAATGCAATTGAATGATCTGGTTCAATATTTATCTCAATATTCCCATCCCATGGATAGGCGGTTTTTTGTACAATTTTTACTTCTTCACTTTTAATATTCATGATTGTTTCACTCCCAATAAACAGATTCAGGAAAACCGTGTCTTCCCTTTTTGCATAAATGTAGCCAGGTATGGAAGGAATAAACCGGGTGATGTTGGATGGACAACAGGAACACGAAAACCATGGATTTCGTTGAGTTCCTGAAGATTCCAGAACATTGGGATAAAAAAAACTATTACCTTCAAGTGAAACTCCTGAAATGGATCCATTATAAAGTATCCTTTCAAGCACATCCATGTATTTGCTGCTTCCTGTCAGCAGAAACATCCGGTGATTCCAAAACACGTTAGCAATAGCTGCACATGTTTCAGCATATGCTTCATAATTAGGTAATTCATAATTCTCTCCAAAAGCTTCACCTGCTGCACTTGATCCAATGCCTCCCGTGAGGTACATTTTCTTTGAAACCATGTTTTCCCATAGATTATTCAGTGCCTTTTTATATGCAATCTCATTATATAAAGCAGAAATATCAGTCATTGCAGAATACAAATATCCTGCCCTTACTGCATGTCCGACTGCCTCATTTTGTTCCGTAACCGGAAGATGGTTCTGCCAGTATGCTCCTGTTTCCCAGAGATCTTTCCCATCAGGATTGTATTTTCCATGTCCTCTCCTGTCAATAAATAACCTTGCCATTTCAAGATATTTTGAAACTCCTGTTACACGATAAAGTTTAACCAATCCGATTTCAATCTCTTCATGTCCGGGTACGGAATCTCTTTTACCAGGCCCAAATACATCCCATATCAGGTCTGCATTTTTCAAGGCAACATCAAGTAATGTGCGTTTACCGGTAGCCTGATAATAAGCCACCGCCGCTTCATAGAGATGCCCCATATTATATAATTCATGTCCGTCTGAAATATCAGACCAGCGTTCTTTACCACCCGACCAGCTGGTGGGCGGTGATGATGGATCAATTTGCCTCCATGTCATAAGATAACCATCCTCTTCCTGGGTCATCTTAATGATGCTAATTATACTGTCACAGTAACTTTCAAGCTGTGCGTCTGGATATGAATGCAGTGAATATGCTGCTCCTTCAATGATTTTATATACATCAGAGTCATCAAAAGGGAAAACTGAACAAAATTTTCCTGATTTCACACCAGAAGCGATTAAAAAATTGTCTATCCTCCCTGTCTCTTCACACATCCGGAAACTATAAGGAATTGTAATTTCCCTGTTGGTATTTATCCTTGGCAACCAGAAATTATCATTTACTTTAACTTCTGTAAAAGGAACAGGTTGAACCGGATAGTCATCAGGAATATTTTCCCTGCAACTGGTAAAAAGAACTAAAACACTAATCAAAAGGAAACTTATTTTCATGATTTTATTTTTTAGTTCCGTTTAAATAAATATCTTCCATGAAATTAAATATTTCCAACGTTATTCATTCGTTTTGGATTTCTATCTTTGCAGATTAATTTAAGAATAATTAATCCCTCAGTGTTTTTTAATACCAGAACCATTCAGCCTGAGTTGAGCATACAGGATACAATTGTCCTCAACAGGGATACACTTCCGGATCAAAATTTAAATATTGACAGCCCGGAAATATCCCTTGATACCATCATCCCGGAAGTACCTTTATATGATTCTTCTCAGATTCAAACCACAATTTCCCCGATAAATGATAATTTATCTTCCCGGAATGAGATCCCGGCAGGTATTAATAATGCATCTCCCCTTGAAGCGAAGCTTTCAGATGAAAATATTCCATATTATATTCCAGATACATTGAATTTATATCAACAAAATCAATCTCTCCGGAATTTCAATAATAGTTATTTCGTCATTCAGGAAACTTCTCATTTGATTTTCAAGAAAGAAGTAAAACCATCAGATTCCCTGATCCATATTGAATCCACTCAATATCTGAATAAAAATAATACAATAAGCCGGGATTTTAATCCCGACTGGCTCATTGGTATTATTATTGGATCGTTAATTGTGCTTGCATCGTTAAAATTGTTTTTCAATAAGTTCTTTGATCAGATACTTGTTGCTATGTGGAATTTTCAACTGGGTTCAAAATTTCTGCGGGATCAGGGTATATTTTCCCGAAGAGTAGGTTTTGTTCTGAACATTAATTTCATTTTAATCTTTGGACTGTTTACTTTTCTCGTTTTAAATCATTTTAATATTTCCTTATTTTCAATAAAACCTGTTCCGGCTTATCTTGTATACACTTCGGTAATTACAATCATATTGTTGATCAGGTACATCCTTACTATGTTAACGGGTATTATTTTCAAACAACAACCGCTATTCCGGGAATATTTATATCATATCCTGATTATTTATAAGAATCTTGGGATAATTTTTATTCCGATTGTTTTTTGTATTGCCTATATACAGGAAAATCTACGTAATTATGTGATAATCTTTTCGTTAATTTTAATTGCCCTGGCATATATTTTCCGTTTTATTAAGGGTTTTCAAATAATAATTAAAAAAGATGTTTTAATATTTTATTTGATTTTGTACCTTTGTACCCTTGAAATTTTACCAGTTCTTTTTTATTACAAGTTTTTTTCTGGTTTGTTTTAACGAGGTCGCAACTTAAAGGTGTTGATACATGAGGATAAAGAAAATACTTGTTTCGCAACCCAGGCCTGATAATGGAAAATCACCGTATTTTGAATTAGCTGAAAAAAATAATATTCATATTGATTTCAAGCCATTCATTCAAATTGAGGGTATTCCTGCCAAAGAATTCAGGCAAACCAGGATAGATATCCTGAATCATTCAGCCATAATCTTTAACAGTAAAACGGCCATAGATCATTTTTTCAGGATCTGTGAAGAAATGAGAATTACTGTTCCTGATACTATGAAATACTTTTGTATTTCTGAGTCCACTGCTTTTTATCTCCAGAAATATATTGTATACAGAAAGAGAAAGATCTTTTATGGTAATGGCAAGATCGATGATTTAATGGATCTGATCATTAAATATAATGATGGTATTTTCCTGGTACCTCTGTCAGATATACATGCAGATGAACTCCCCAGGGCTCTGGATAAATGTAAAATCAAATACAATATAGCCATCCTTTACAAAACAGTCTGTTGTGATTTAACTGATTTTTCTACTCAGGATTATGATATTCTGGTTTTTTTCAGTCCTTCAGGTATTAAGTCACTCATTAAGAATTATCCAAACTTCAAGCAAAATAATATCAAAATTGCTTCTTTTGGGGAATCCACTGCAAAAGCAGTCAGAGATGCCGGATTCCGTCTGGATATAGAAGCACCAACTCCTAATTCTCCGTCGATGACAATGGCCCTGGATTCTTTCATCAGAGATTATAATAAAAATAATAAATAGGATCGGAATAAGGTGTGGTGCGAAATACATTAAAAAGATCAGAGAAACTTAAAAGTTCCAGGATCATTGGTGAATTATTTAGATCCGGCAACATAATTACTGTTTTACCTGTTAAATTATTCTGGCAATTTTATTATGATACTGATCAGACGATTCCGGTACGAATGGCGGTAACGGTTCCTTCTAAAAATTTTAAAAAAGCAGTTGACAGAAACCTCATTAAACGAAGAATCAGGGAAGCTTACAGACTTAATAAGCATACATTATTTAATTCACTTAGTGAGAAAAAAATCAGTTTAAATTTTATCTTTTTGTATTTACCTAAAAATATTCATTCATATCAGGAAATAGCGCAGGGGGTCATCAGGACGTTGACCATCTTGGCTGATCAATTAAAATCTGTTTCAGTTCAAAATGAAATACATATTTAGTCTTATATTATACCTTACATGCATTGGTTATCTTGAAGGTCAGACCCTTACAGATACAATGTATTTTAATAATTCATGGGAACAATCAACCAGGGAAGAAGCCCGTTATTATCGGATCATTAATATGGATCCATCCGGAGATTTTATGTTTCATGTAACAGATTATTATCTTACCGGACAGGTCCAAATGACTGGTACTTACAGATCAATACGGCCGGATCACAGGGAAGGCACATTTACCTGGTTTACTCCTGATGGACAGAAACAACAGGAATGTAATTATAAAAACAATCAATTACATGGATCGTACCAGGAATGGTTTGACAATGGCCAGAATAAAACAAGACAAAATTTTAATGAGGGTTTTCTGGACGGACCATATAAAAGCTGGCGGCAGGATGGTACTATGCAACTGGATGCACAGTACAGTAAAGGAGAATTGCATGGATTTTTTATTTCATATTATTCAAATGGCCAGCTGGCTAGAAAAGAATTGTACGATCAGGGACAGTTTATAGAAGGTCAGTGTTTCACTGCCGAAGGACTACCCACAGAATATTTCCCCTATATCATCTTACCTTCCTTTATCGGTGGAAATCCTGAACTTCATAAATTCATAAAGGAAGAACTGAATTACCCCAAAAAAGCTGAAAAAGAAGGAAGGGAGGCTACAATACTTGTTCTTTTTACTGTTGATGAGAATGGTCGTATACAAAACCCACGCATCATCCACGGCGATGTTGCAGATTTCAATGAAGAAGCACTTCGTATTGTAAATTCTTTTCCTGATTGGATACCAGGTAAAATGGATGGAATTCCGGCCTCCCTTCAGGCGACCGTTCAAATTGATTTCACTTTGGAATAAATGGTTGTTAGTGTTGCATTCATTTTTTATAACTTTGAGATATGTCTAACCTAATAACCTTCCAGCCATGTCAACTTATTATTCTACCACTGCACGTATAATTGTATTTTTTCTTTTAATATCAATCCTTTCCTGTTGTAATAAGAAAGCCGAAAAAGTCCAGGAAATAAATCCGGAGTTTACTTCATATATTTCAGCTTTTACGACCGGATATATTTCTAATGAATCAACTATCCGGATACAACTTGCAGAAGATTTCCATGGTGAAATTAATCTGAATCAGAATATTGAGGACGATCTGTTTAAATTTCAGCCTGCAATAAAGGGTTCAGCTTACTGGTCGGATCAAAGAACCATTGAATTTAAACCAGATGAACGACTTCAATCAGGAACAACATATAAAGTATCATTTGATCTGTACAAAATAAAAGATGTTCCAAATAATTTAAAAACATTCAAATTTCAGATCCAAACGATTAAACAAACATTTTCAGTTGAAATCGAAGGTATCAAAACCTATTCTTCTCAGGAACTCAGGTGGTGGAAGCTAAATGGAAGAATACGGACTTCCGATGTCATTGAAAATGAAGAAATTGAGAAAGTAATATCCATTAATCAAAAAGGAAAATCTCTTAAAATTATCTGGGATCATGATACAGACGGGAAAATTCATCAGTTTACTGCTGATAGTATTGAACGAAAAGAAAATGAAGAAAAAATTGATGTTTCATGGGATGGTCATAAAATTAATGCGGATGTTTCAGGAAATGAACAAATTATAATTCCGGCACTGGGTGATTTTAAAATGATGGATATTAAGGTCATTCAACAACCTGACCAATATTTTATCATACGTTTTTCTGATCCATTGAAACCAGATCAGTTTCTTCAGGGTTTGATTTCACTCGAAAATGGTACTGATCTTCAGTTTATTGTTGAGAATAATGAAATTAAGGTATATCCTTCCGCCAGACAAACGGGAATACTTAAATTATATATTGAACCGGGTATCAAAAATATCAATGGTCATAAACTAGCATCCAGGGCAGAATATGATATTAGTTTTGAAGAACTTAAACCAGCAATTCGCCTTCTGGGTAAAGGGGTTATTCTACCTCATTCAGATGGACTTATTTTTCC
>Ga0102851_10001491_pt1 | contig 13387 bp, 14 predicted proteins | sample Mud3Dept3metaG_FD_79558 | JGI IMG/M metagenome (GOLD analysis project Ga0102851, IMG submission 79558) | Freshwater wetland microbial communities from Ohio, USA, analyzing the effect of biotic and abiotic controls - Mud 3 Core 4 Depth 3... | ecosystem: Environmental > Aquatic > Freshwater >... | reverse complement strand
TGGGAGCGGCGGTCGAGGTGGTGGAGGCCTACCGAACCATGAGGCCAAAAGGGGCCAAGGACGACATCAGGGCCATGCTGGAAAAGGGCGACATACACATGGTGACGTTCACGAGTTCCTCCACAGTCAGCAACTTCATGGAAATGTTTGAAGGCGAAACCGATCGGCTTCTTAAGTGGATGGAGAAGGTAACGGTTGCCTGCATCGGACCTGTGACCGCGAAGACGGCGGAGCAGAGAGGCCTGTCTGTCCGGATCACTCCTTCAGATTACACCATCGAAGCTCTCGCCAAGGCCATTGTGGATTACTTTACGCATCATCAACCTTTCACCACTTGACTTCGTCTGTTCATTCGCCTTCATGCCACCTTCCCTTCCCATCAAAGGTCTGCTGAACCTGGTCATCGTTTACCTGGTATGGGGAAGCACTTACCTTTTCATCCGGGTGGCTGTGCGGGAGGGGAGCGGCTTTCCGCCCTTTGCCATGGTCGCCAGCCGAACTCTGTGCGCGGCAGCGATCCTGTTCCCTCTGGCCTGGTTGCTCAGGTATCGCCTGACCGTCTCGCGCAGCGAACTCCGTTTGTTGGCTGTGTCCGGGCTGCTCCTGTGGTTTGGCGGCAACGGGGCGGTTACCTGGGCGGAACGGCATGCCAATTCCGGTTACGCGGCGCTGATCATCGGCACCACGCCCATCTGGGCGGTCATCCTGGAGGCGATCATGGACAAGGAGGTCCCGCCGCCCGTTCTTCTCCTTTCCTTGCTGATCGGATTTACAGGGCTGGGAGTGCTGGTTTGGCCGGTGCTCCAGAAAGGCGTCAGTGCCGACCTTGCATCCACCGTCGCCCTGCTCATCGCGGCGATCCTATGGCCGGCGGGGTCTCTGATGTTGCAGCGATCACCACCAAAGAGCACTGCGGTGGTGGTTGCAGCTTACCAGCAGTTCTTCGGAGGTCTCGGAGTCATGGTGGCCATGCTGCTTGCGGCCGAGCCCTGGCCCCAGCCGACTACCTCGGCGTGGATAGGCTGGGCTTACTTGGTTATTGCCGGCTCGGTGATCAGCTTCACTTCCTATGTCGTCGCCGTGCGAACCCTGCCGATCACGGTGGTGATGACCTATGCGTACGTGAATCCCGTGATCGCCGTGTTGCTGGGCCGGGTGGTGCTGGACGAGCCGATCACCTCTAGTACCCTGCTGGGTATGATTCTCATCTTGGCGGGTGTGGCTAGCGTGTTCCGGCATCGTTATAGGCGCAGGTGAAGTATGGACATCTCTGTGGGTTACCATGCGGCCCTTTACGGCTAGAGTTTTATCAGCATGGTTCTTTCACATTCGTCCATCTCGCAGTATTCAAAGCCCAGTTTTCTGTAAAGCCTGATGGCGATGAAATTGTTCATGGCCACGGTCAACCAGATGGACTGAAGCCCGAGACCTCTCGCCCTTTTAAACGTCCACCTTGTCAACTCTGTCCCCACCCCCAGGTTTCGGCAGTCCTGATGAACAAAGATAATGAACTCGCCTGTGTTCCCCTTTCCATCGGGGATCAGGGCCGCATGGCCGATGATCCTTTCTCCTCTCCGGGCAAGAACGTTGGTCCCGATATCCAGCATGTCTTTTACCCACTTCTCGCAGGTTTCTAAATCGGCAGGCGGAAGGCCCTGAGAGGCAGGCTTGGGTGAGAAGACGCGGTACATGTCCATGATCAATGAGCAGTCTGAGGCATTGCCATTCCCAATAAAATAAGGCTGGCCGGATTTGTCTTCGAAGGTGATGCGATCGGTCTCGTCCATATTCATAGAGCCCAATGGGTCCTACACCAAATCCTTCACGCCTCGTCTCTTCTCATTCTGTCGGAACAGGCACCGTAGTGAGAATTTCTTCGATCAGCTCTTCCTCTGTGCGGCCACGCAACCGGGCTTCCGTCTTCATGATGATGCGGTGGGAAAGAACGGGTGCAGCGAGCGCTTTCACGTCATCAGGGAGGACATAGGTTCGCCCCTGAATGCCGGCCATGGCCTGGGAGGCCGACTGAAGAGCCAGAGCACAACGCGTGCTTGTTCCCAGCTTGATGTCCCGGTGGTTTCTCGTATTGCTGTTGACGGCGACGATATAGTCCCGCACGGATTTCTCGATGAAGATCCGGCGGCAGATCGTCTGGAGTTCGAGAAGCTCTCGGGTCCCCATGATGCTCTGAAGACGGTCCAGGGGATTCGTAAGCTGGAAACGGGACAGCACTGCTGCCTCTTCTTCTGGGGAAGGATAGCCGATCTTGGCCTTTAACAGGAATCGATCCAGTTGTGCTTCAGGCAGGGGGAAGGTCCCTTCGAGTTCGATCGGGTTCTGAGTGGCCATCAGCATGAAAGGCCGCGGAAGAGGAACCGTCTTCAAATCGACCGTCACCTGTTGCTCCTGCATGGACTCGAGCAGACAGGACTGGGTCCTCGGCATGGCCCGGTTGATTTCGTCAACGAGCACGATATTGGCCAGAATGGGTCCAGGACGGAACTCGAATTCGGAGTTCTTTTGATTGAAGAACTGAATTCCCACCACATCCGAAGGCAGGAGGTCCGGCGTACATTGGATTCGCTTAAACGTGCAGTCCAGGGATCTGGCTGTCGCTTTGGCAAGAAGGGTTTTCCCCACACCGGGGACATCCTCAATGAGAGCGTGGCCTTCACAGAGAAGGGTGATGAAGATGAGGTCGATGGCTCGCTCTTTACCTACCATGACGGTGGATACGTTGGCTCGAAAGCTGTCCGCTTTTTCCTTGATTCGATTCACAGCCTGAGTTTCGGTATCCTTTTCTTGATCCATTAGAATGGCCTCCTCATTAAATACCTTACAAACGTTCAAAAGTGTTCGCACAAGTCCGTTACAGCCGGACAGGGCTGGAACTTTTTCTTTCGTTCCGAGTCTCACGGGCTGGTCTTTTCTACGACTTATCTGCGAGGGAAACTTGCCCCCTCCACCGTCCCCCTCGCATTCGCTCGGGGCCGGGGCTTCCCCCACAGATAAGTCGTGAAAAGACGGCGCCCTCCCGCCAGTCACTCCAGAAAAGGTTCCAGCCCTGTCCGGCGCGCGCCTCGTGGTATAAGCACCGTTATGTGTAGGCCCATGCAAACGTTTTTGAACGTTACCGAGTCGCTATGACCTGCTCGGGCTCGCAGGTTTAGCCTGTCTCAGTTTTTCCCAGGTCGTCTTGACCAGATCCAGTGTACCATGACTCGGCAGAGAATCGCCATAGCGCACAAGAACATACTGGTTTGTAATGAGAGCGAAGTCCTGCCCCGCTTCAGGGAGCCATTGGGCCAGGGCATGGAGATACTCGTGTGGCGTCTGAGCCACATTCCGCGGGCAGCCCGCTGAGGCAGCCCAATCCATCATGCGGCGATAAATCGTGCGGATCGAGGAGATCTCAGGCGATCCGGCTCGCATCCTACGCTTGGGCCGGAAGGGTTTAAAAAGAAGACGAAAGAAACGTGATGCCAACAAAAAAAGCCCCTTGAAGAGATGCAGGAGGTCATCGAGGAACGCGCCGGACATGGGTTCCACCTCAACCTCATTCATGCTCTCAAGCCTCTGGCGCAGCCATTGAATGATCTGAGAAGAAACGCTCCATATGGCGGCAAGGATCAGGATGAGCCATATGCTGACCATCACGAAGCTGCCTACCCTCCGGACCCATTCGGGTATCTGAAATAGTTTGGTCCATGCCGGGGGCTCTCCGGGGACCGGCGGCATGGAGGGCCTGGCGGGAAGGCTCATGGGTTCGTCGCTGGAAAAGAGATTGGCCAGGAAGGAGACCACCCTGAAAATCAGGTCCCAGATGAAGTACCAGATCGTCGTTAACACGGAAAGTATGAGCCGCAGGAGGTCCGGTTTCACTAGGGCGCCGATGAGTATGCCCCCGATAAGAATGAAGAGGATTGTGAAGATGAGGAGACTCATCCACCAGCTCCTAAAAGGACCTGAAAGCCATCCCCCCCCTTCCCTAGCATGGGTGATGGCTGTTCCTGCGAAGGAAAAGACGAAAAAGGCCATGGTGGTGGGAACCAGGCCAGGGAGATCCAAGTTCCACATGGATTCAAAAAAGAAGAGGATCAAAAGAATCGCCACGCCGAACTGGAATTCAGTGAGTGAAGTGGAAAAATCAAGACGAAGGCGAAGAAGTCTGCCCCCAAGCCACCAGAGAAGGATGCTGCACACGAGGATGAGCTGCTGAGAGGAAAAGTTCGACACCTGAAGGATGCCGGTAGCAAAGGACTGGAGCCACGCCGGCTCCAGGGGGTTTCCAAAGGGTGCGGCGTAATGCTTTGCAAGAGCAAGAAACCAGACGAACCACAGCATCCAGTTCAGAAGAAAAAGACGGATTTTTCCCCAGGGAAGACGGAGGATCGCTTTTCCCAGGACAAAGGCAAGTGGATAAAAGGACAGAAGCCCTAGGATAGGGAGAGCTCCTCCCGCAGCTTTCACATCAAGGAGAAGCAGAGCAATGTAAATCCAGCAGGCTTCAGCCCCCGCAATAGCCAGAAAAAGAATGTCTCTTTGGCGCACCTGGTTCATCCCTCAAGACTCCCCAGGTCACCGGCGTTTCGAATGCGATGAAAAGGGATTCCTTCTCCCAAGGGCAAGGCTTCTCCTTCACCTATAAAGAAAACCTGGAGCTTGAATCCGTTTTCCTTCAAGGAGTTGAGGAGCAGTGGCAGAGTCTCCGGAGGCTTGCCTAGGATGAGAGCGACTGTTGTGCCTGCATGAAGAACTTTTTGCTCATTGTCGACGAAGCGTTCAAAGGGGCCGGAAGAAGAGGCGGTCACCTTGGCGAGAGCTTCCAGGACGGCGGTCAACTGATCCCGACTTCCGCTCGGTGCAATACTCACCGCCTGACCTGAATCGACGCTCCGTGTGTTCACAAAAACACCCGCAGGGCTTCCTCCCTCAGTGATATGGTGGGCCAAGGAGGCAGCCACGCTGATGCCAAGTTCGAATTCGTCTTCGCTGAAGGAACCGTTGAACGTAAAACTGTCGACGGAAAGAAAGAGAGCGACCTTGAAGGTCGTGGTGGGTTCGAAAACCTTGACCTGGAGAGCCTGAAGCCGTGCGCTTGCCTTCCAGTGGATGTGCCTGAGGCCATCCCCGTGCTGGTAATCCCTCACTCCGACGGGTCGCGTCGGGTCCTGAAACACGCGGTATTCGCTCCGGGATTCCCCCATGGGTTGCTGGGAGGGAATTCCCAGGTGACCAACTGGAAGAATTTTTGGATAGACGATGATGTGGTCTTCCAAGGCTGTTATGAGAGAGCGGGAATAGAGGCCGAAAATGTCGCCGGAACTGATGACCGTGGGACCGAGAGGATAGTAACCGCGCTTGAGGCAGGGAAGTTCGTATTTCCACTTCACACTGCTGTACCAGAGCATGGCAGCCGAGCGGCGGATCAGGACGGATCCCGGCTTCGCACCCGTCAGAGTGGAGGTGCTGCCAAGGGCTTGAGGGATTTCATCGTCGACCTGAATCCAGGGAAGGGGTAAAGGTTTTCGGTTGGCGACCTGGAGCTTCACGTTGATTTTCTCTCCCGGAAAAACCCTTCGCTCGCTGAGCTGGCGACGGCAGGAGATGCGAGCCAGGGACAGATGACTCCAGAGTTTGGCTAAACCGGCGGAAGAAAACAGAAGGCTGGTGAGCACGACGATAGAGGCTTGGCCGTTCCATGCGGCAAGAACCAAAATGCCGGCCATGGCCAGCAAACCCGGCCAATTGAGAAGATACCCGGCAGCCTGAGAAGTGATTTTGGTCGGTTTGTCCGGATGGGTGGTGGAAGAAGAGAGAGAATTCATTGCAAATGAGAATCGACGTTAGACTCGATGTGGAATGGCTCCAAGCGGTCGTTCAAAAAACTTCCAAGAAGTAAAAAGAAGTATAGGAACGCGCGCTTTCCACTGTCAAGGGAAAAGGGGGAAGGCGCGCAAAACAAACGCTGGGAAGTGGTTACCTGTATTCAGTATGCGAATGGACGCGCACTTTATTCGCGGATTTCGCCAACGTTGGTAATCCCTCGATGGCGCTTCCCGTTTTCTGCTCGGCGATGCGAAGTTCATAGAGCTTTTGCAGGTTCATCCAGAACTCAGCGCTTGTTCCGAAAAAATGTCCAAGGCGCAAGGCGGTATCTCCGGTAATGGCTCTTTGCCCATTCAGAATTGCGGTAATTCGGTTGGTCGGAACCTTAAGCTGGCGAGCCAATTCTGCCGCGCTCATGCCAAGCTCTTCGAGTTGCTCGGCGAGATGTTCACCTGGATGTATCGCACTGCGTCCCATGATTCACCGACCCTTCCTCCTTCGGCGAGTGCTCTCGTTCGCTTGTCTCTGAAGCTCACGATCATAGGTAACCCTACCCCAAGTTATGAGTTACGTCTAGCATAAAGATCTTCGCGGTGATAGCCTAATGAAAATGACGCGAGAAAAGGGCGAAGGAAGGTAATCATCAGGTAGAACTCAACCGCTTCGCCTATCTATGTAGCCGATAGGCTGCATTTGGGAAATCATAACTGTCGCTCTATCTACCTCCTCGATAGGCTTGGATCCGTAATCGCTAGGTTATCCAAGAGGCGGAGGGAATTGTTTTCCCGGAGGGTGGAGGTTAGAATTGTAAATTATAATCTTTTCTTTTCTCGAGAGGATTTAAATGGATTTAGACAGGGTTTTGCTGACTTTCGACATTTTTTTCGTAAAGAGGTAGGAATTTGCCGGAATACTGGGCATTTGGATATTCGAATCATTCATGGAAAAAATGGCGGTGCGAATCCACCGGCAGGTCCTGGGTGAGAAGAAGGTGACGGGGCTGCATTTCTGGAGCCGCGGATATTGCGTCAACACAGTTGGATTGAACGAGGAGACCATAAGGAAATACATCGGAGAACAAGAGGCCCTTGAAAAGCGTTAAGGGGAATTAGAGTTCGATCGCTAAACAAAAACTAAGCGGGACATTCCCAAGCTTGAGCCCCCCTTGGGAGGCCACTTGAGGCCACCCGTTCTGCGGGTGGAGACTCACTCCTCCTTTCATTATTTGACGTAATTTTTGAATAGACTACCCCCGGTCAAAAGTTGACCCTTTCGAGACCCTTCAGGCTCAGGATGTTTCTGCCCTCGGCGGGAGAGGCGGGCTCGAGACCGAGCTCCCGGGCGATTCGGATGATCTTTGCCACTTGCTCCGCATTGCTTTTGGCCATGACTCCTTTCTCAAGGTAAAGGTTGTCTTCCAGCCCCACCCGTGCGTGACCGCCCAGAATGAGGGACTGGGTACAGAGAGGGAACTGCATCTTGCCCGCGGCACAAACGGAGAATTCAAAATCCCCGATGGCACTCCTGGCAGTTTCGACCAAAAACATCAGATTTTGCGGGGTGGCCGCGATGCCGCCCAGAATCCCCATAACAAACTGAAGATAGACGGGCTTCTTCACGTGTCCCGCTTCGATCAGGAAGGCGACATTGTTGATCATGCCCACATCATAAACCTCAAGCTCGGGCTTTGTTTCGTTCTCGTTCATTACGGAAAGGTATTGACGCATGGTGCGAAAGGTGTTTGGAAAGATGAAGTCCTCAGTCCCTTCAAGGTACTCCTTTTCCCATGGAAATTTCCAGGTGTTGACCTTATCGGCAACCTGGAAAAGAGCAAAGTTTAGAGATCCTGCGTTGAGAGAGGACAACTCCGGTTTCAGCGTCGAGACCACCTTCAGCCTTTTTTCGACGGGCTCCCCCAGGCGGCCCCCCGTGGTGAAACAGAGAATGAGGTCGCATCTCTTTTTGACTTTAGCTGCGATCTCCCGATAGGCGTCCTGATCGGCGGTCGGGGCACCTGTCTCAGGATCCCTGACATGAATGTGGGCCACGGTTCCGCCGGCTTCGAAGACCTTAATGGCTTCTTCGGCGATCTGTTCTGGAGTTATGGGAAGATGAGGAGACATGGACGGCGTATGGATCGAACCCGTGATGGCCGCTGTGACAATGACTTTGTTCATGGATCTCTCCTGTCCTTTATCTGAAGAGGAGACGGTTTTAGTCAAATTCCCTGATGAAATCATCCACCATTTCCGGAAGGGAATAGGAGGCCTTCCAACCCCACTCCGATCTCGCCTTCTCCTCGTCGAACCGGAGGGTGCCGATCTCCCTGAGAAGCTCCATGGTGCCGGGGTCAGGGTTAAACGTCAGGCGGGCGCCCGGAACCCTGCGGCAGACCGCCTCTGCCAGTTCTTTCGCAGAGTAGGAAGGGGTTATGCCGGCAATGATATAGACCATCGTTGGAATCTGCTCCTTCTTGGCCGTGGACAGTAACCACAACGCACGGACCGCGTCTTTAAATATGAAAATTTATATTGGTATGGAAGAAAAAAGGATTGCCGCCTAAATTTTTTCCCATACACAACCATTGACACTAATAGCTCCTGTGGTCGTGAGCAGTCTAGCAGCTTCATATATCGAGTGTCATAAGCAGTTATTGAACTCCTTTCCTTTATGGGAACAAGTATTTTAAGCACAACTATTCCTGAACAGGTTAACTTATGCATCACAATTGGACATTCCTCTTTATGCCTTCAGACTCCTGCTATTTGAACTGGTATGCTCCATCCCAGCTTTTGGCAAATGCTTCCGCTATGTACAACCAAGCACCTTGCCCGCCAGGGCCATCATTGGTACAGATAATAATTTTTTTAGTTCCGGGTATTATGGCCTGATTCGTTGTACGTAACATATGACCGGTTTCTCTACCGGGTATTAATATCTGTCCTATGGCATTGCCTAATTTGTTAAATACCATTACTCTACCCTGGTTATAGATCGCGACATATAAATTATCATCATTATCAATCATCGCTGAGTCAGGCCCTAAGAAACCATTAAAGTAATACGGAACAGAAGCACCAAAGGGAGCTATGGTAACTCCATCCGCCTCCAATTCGATTTTATGTAGCCTATTATTGCCAATCTCTGTGGCCCAGAGAGTTCTTTCATCTTTGCTCAACGCAATTCCATTGGCAATGGCTATGTTCTTGAGAATCGGAGTAACCGTTTTGAAGTCCGGAGAAACATAATACACACCACCGGTCGGATTTGTAGAGTATCCTTTAAAATCGGTAAAATAAAAACCGCCTTTCTTATCGAACACCATATCATCAACCAGGTAACCAGCGGTATCAGGAATAATGGTTTTCCAGTCAGAGCCATCGGGGTTCATGCTCACTATACTGCCTTTGCTGACAAAGTCGCCAAGGCCACAAACAAACAGCCGGCCGTCTTTATGGATTTTTACCGAGCCCGGACTAAGCTTATTGGGACCAACAATCCTGGTAATCTTTTTGTCCTTCATCGAAACTTTAAATATTTCTCCTCCAAACACATCCAGTACTAAAAGATTATGATCCCTATCAAAAACCAAACCTTCTAATTGCAATGGTTTGTCGGATATCTTGAGCCATTTTTTAGCCGTGATTGTCTGTAGGGCTTTTTCATTACCTAAAATTGGCACTGCGCTTTTTGATTCACCTTTGTAAACCAGAGCCGGTAACTTCTCCTCCTCAGCCAATCCCAGATTGGCAAATATTACAAAGGCCATGCATATAATCACTGTAATCAGGCCTGTGGAAAAACAAAGTCTTTTAGTCTTCATAGAATGTCTCCTTTCGCACATTAAAATTGTAGTTCAATTAATGATGCTTTATTCTACTTAAGACTCTTCATTTTACCTTCTGCTCCCTTATCACCTCCTTTCGATATCCACAGGAGCTATGGGTCAATGGTTGTGTATGGAAGGAAATTTAGGCGGCAATCCGTTTTTCTTCCATATCTATTGATAAATTCCTCTGAGTCTAAATATCTTTTATAACCTAAAACCATTTCTTATCTTTATCAGTTACGAGCCTTGTTGAGAGAGGACAACTCCGGTTTCAGCCTCGAGACCACCTTCAGCCTTTTTTCGACGGGCTCCCCCAGGGTTTCTTCTCCGAGGGCATGGAGAGCATTCCTCCGAGGTGGAAGATCGTGTCAATGGACTCCTTTTTAATGATGTTGAGCAGCTCCGGCAGGTTGTCTACCGATCCTTGGAAATAGGCGAACTGAGATTCCCATTTCTTTAGAATCGGGTGAACAGGGGCAATGTCAAGGACAACAGGACGCTCTCCTGACTCGACCATCATCCGTGTGAGAGATGCGCCGATCAGGCCGCTTCCCCCTGTAATCAGGATCGCCATTGTTTCCCCCTCTCTCGTGAGTTAGAGAATCATGAAAAAGATCCGGTCCCTCCCTTTGCTCCCTTGAGCAAAGGGAGGGGAAGAATCAACCGTGGTGCTTCTTCGGCGACACCCGCAGAAATATCGCAAGACCCGGGTCTCGCAGGGGAAATACGCCTATTTCATCTTGCAGCCGGTTTCCTCGCAAGGAACCTCGATATCCTTTGCGGGAATCATGATCGGCTCGCCCACATAGGGAAGCTTCATGAATTTGCTCTGCGGGGCGATCTCGGCAATCCAGATGGGCACCAGGGCCTGGTGGTCACAGGCACGCATGACCATCGTTCCGCCGGCTCCCTTATACGAGAGGCCTTCCCACGCCTTGATGACGGCGGAGACGTCATCCGTCCCGGCCTTTTTCAGGGCTTCTGCCCAGAACATCGTTCCGTTGTAGGCTTTTCCGCGGAGCCAGAAGGGGTAAGATCCCTTGTCCTTGTAGTATCCCTCGATGAATCTCTTGTTCTCTTCCGTGGGGATGGTGACCATGTAGGTCTCGCTTGCGATGCTTCCTACGAGCAGCTCGCTCTCGCCGATGGCGGAGACGGTTTCTTCGTCGCTTAGGTAATAGCCTGCAAACTTGGCCTTCAGGCCGAAAGGCTTGGCCTGTTTGACGAGGAGAGTCAGGTCATTGCCCCAGCTCGTCGTGAAGACGAGATCTGCTCCAGAGGCGACGATCGGGCTGACATACGGGCCATAGTCTTTTTCGCCGAGGGGATGGTACACTTCCGCCACGATTTCGATGGAGGGGTTCAGTTTCTTGATCCTGCTAATGAAGGGCTTGATCGATTCATGACCGAAGGAATAGTCCTGGCCGATGCAATAGACCTTCTTGAACTTGCTTTTGGCGATGTAGGCGGCAAGGGCATAGGAGTGCATGTCCGTGTTGGTGCCCGGCCGGAAGAAATTCTTGCTGCACTTCTGTCCGGTCATACTGGCCGCGTCCATCCCGTAGGAGAACATGATCGCGTTGTTCTGCTCGGCCACGGTCGACATGGCGGCTCCGACAGAGCTTCCCGTGCCCCCGCAAAAGAATTTGACCTGGTCCTTGAGGATCAGGGCCGTGGACTTCCGGGTCACGACATCCGGCTTCAGTTCCGAATCGATGGGGATCACTTCGATCTGCCGGCCGAGAACCCCACCCTGTTGATTGAGGACTTTCGCCGCGTACTGGACGCCCTCCAGGTAGCGGTCTCCGATGTTCTTGAAGGTTCCCGAGAGGGGCTCGGTCACCCCCAGCTTGATGGTTTCCGCGGCCCGGCCCGTGGCAGGGAGCGAGGCCAAAAGGATGATTGTCAAGAAAGTCAGGCAAACGAAAAAGAACCGTTTCATGGATAGACCCTCCTTTTCATGATGGTTGATGGTTGGACGAATTCTTCCTTCTCTACACCTCCAAATACTTTCTCCTCACGTCCTCGGCTTGGATGAGCGTTTCACCACCTCCTTCGAAAACGATCTGTCCTTTGCTCATGATGTAAAACCGTTCCGCCAGCTTGATGGCGCTCTTGTAGTTTTGTTCTACGATCAAGAGGGTCGTCCCTGACCGGTGGATGGCGGAGAGGACCTCGGTGACCAGTTTGACGATTTTGGGAGCCAGCCCTTCGGTCGGTTCGTCGACCAAGGCGAGATCCGGGTTGCCCATCAGGGTGCGGCCCATGGTCAGCATCTGCTGCTCTCCGCCCGAGAGATGGCCTCCTTTCTGTTTCATCCTTTCCCGGAGGCGAGGAAAGAGATCGTAGACTCTTTCCGCAGACCATTTTTCCCCGCTTGATTGACCTTCCGGCCTCTTGACGATCCCCATCAACAGGTTCTCGTGGACCGTGAGACTCGGGAAGATGCGCCGATCCTCGGGGACGATTCCTATTCCCATCCGGGCGATCTCGTAGGGTTGCTTTCCGACGATCTCCGTGCCCCGGAACAGGATCGATCCTCTTGCAGGCCTGACCATTCCCATGATGCTCTTGAGCGTCGTGGTCTTTCCCACGCCGTTTCGACCGAGCAGGCACACCAGGTTTCCCTGCTCCAGGCGGATGGAGACGCCCTGAAGAACGTGGCTTTTCCCGTAGAAGCTATGAACGTCGTCGACCTTGAGTACCATCTACTCTTCCCCGAGATAGGCGTCCTTCACCCTTGGGTCGTTTCGAATGGCCTCCGGTTTCCCGGTGGCCAGGATGGTGCCGTTGTGCAGCACCGAAACCGTGTCTGCCAGAGAAAAGACAACCTCCATGTCATGCTCGATGATCATGAGTGTTCGATTTTCCACAACCGACCTCATCAGTTTGACCAAGTCTTCGGTTTCCTCGCGGGTCATGCCTGCCGTCGGTTCGTCCAGGAGAATCAAATCAGGATCCGAAGAGAGGGCAACGCCGATCTCCAGGGCACGCTGTTGGCCATAGGAGAGTTCATGAGCCGGCCTATGACGGACCTCCTGGAGGCTGACCTGTTCGATAATCCGGTCGGTTCTTGCGTTGATCTCCGAACGGCGATCCAATGTCTTGAAGAGGTGGTAACGCAACCCGGCGTGAGACCTGACCCCTGCCCGGATATTCTCGAAGACCGTCAGATTCTGAAAAAGGTTGGTGATCTGGAAGGAACGGCTCATCCTGAGATGGTTCAGCACGTACGGGGGAAGGCCGCTTACCTCCTTCCCCTTGAACAGGATGGAGCCGCTGGTAGGCCTGTATTTCCCGCTGATGATGTTGAAGAGCGTCGTTTTCCCTGCTCCGTTGGGACCGATGATGGCATGTTTTTCGTTTGTCCTGACGCTGAAATCTACCCGGGTCAGCACACGGAGGCCCGAAAAATCTTTTTGAACGCCTTTGATCTCGAGAATCATCTCCATCGTCTATCCCTGAAGGCTTACTCCGAAGGGGTGCTTCGCAGCCGGGCCACGAGGGACTGGACGAGTCCGGACAGTCCCCGGGGCACGAAAAGAACCAGGAGAACAAAGAGAAGCCCCATGAACAGAGGCCACCTGTCGGTCACATTGCTGAGAAAATTCTGGAAATAGATGTAGAAGCCCGCGCCCAGGACAGGGCCGAAGAAGTGTTTTGTGCCGCCGATAAACGTCATCAGGAGCGCGGTCGTTGTCATGTCGATGGCGATGGCATCGACCCCTA
>Ga0102851_10001490_pt1 | contig 13387 bp, 9 predicted proteins | sample Mud3Dept3metaG_FD_79558 | JGI IMG/M metagenome (GOLD analysis project Ga0102851, IMG submission 79558) | Freshwater wetland microbial communities from Ohio, USA, analyzing the effect of biotic and abiotic controls - Mud 3 Core 4 Depth 3... | ecosystem: Environmental > Aquatic > Freshwater >... | reverse complement strand
CTCCGGAAAGTCAGGTTGCTGATATAAACTATGTAATCAACAGGTATGATATTCGCAGCAATGAGCTGAAAGCTGAAGATATTACTCTTCTCAAAGAATATATAAAATCTGTCAGTGCTGATCCCAACCGGCAGTTAAAAACTGCTGCGATAAGTTCATATGCTTCACCTGATGGCAAATTTGACTTCAACGAAAAACTATCAGTTAACAGGGGTGCATCAGCTGATAAATTCATTAAGAAAGAATTTGAAAAAGTTGAAGCTGCTAAAGCTCCGGGTTTCTTTGATGCAAAAACCACTGCTGAAGACTGGGACGGATTTAAGGCAGAGGTTGAGAATTCGACATTACAGGACAGAGACCTTATTCTGCGTGTCCTTTCAATGTATTCCGACCCTGAAGTACGTGAAAAAGAGATCAGGAACATGTCATCTGCATTTGAGTCTCTGAAAAACGACATTCTTCCAAGACTCAGAAGGTCAAAAATGCTTATCAGTGTTGATAAAGTTGGCCGCAGTGATGAACAGATACTTGCTCAGGCTAAAGCAGATCCGAAGGTACTTAGTCTTGAGGAGATGTTGTACGCTGCTTCTCTTACAACTGATGCCAATGAGCAGCTCAAATTCTATCAGGCAGCACTTGAAAGTAATCCCACTGACATTCGTGCAGCAAACGATGTAGGTTATGCTTACATGGCTTTAGGTAAAACCGATGAGGCAATTGCTGCTTTCGAAAGGGCAAAAGCAATCGAGAATAATGACGTGGTAAAGAATAATCTTGGTTTCGGTTCACTTGTAAAAGGAGACCTGGCAAAAGCTGAAGAGTATTTCAATTCGATGACTGCTGCTACAACTGAATCAAAGTGGGGCCTAGGCGTAATAGCAATAACAAAAGGCGAATATGACAAAGCAGTTAACTATTTTGGGACAGAGCCCTGCTATAACAATGCTCTTGCTCTGGTCCTTAAAGGCGATGTCAATAAAGCAAAAACAATGCTTGACGGCATGAAGGAAATGTGCAAATGCGGAAAACCTTCATACCTGAAGGCTGTTATTGGCGCACGTCTTGATGACAGAAACTACATGCTTAACGGCTTACGCGAAGCAATCGGATTTAAACCCGAATTTAAAGAGTATGCAAAAACTGATCTTGAACTTGCTAAGTTCTGGAATGATGATACTTTCAAATCAGCAGTTCAATAGTTTAAAATCTTAAATATTAAAGGCCGCATCACAGGTGCGGCCTTTTTTTTAAGAATTCATGCACCTCTGGCCAATCCCGCCCGACCTTCACCTACCCCCTTCCTTCGCTCCACTCAGGATTTTCCCCTCACCCATGAGATAGGGATTTAGGGTGAGACCGGCTCAGTTCCCATAGCACAATCCCGGCACTGACAGCAATATTAAACGAGTGTTTGGTGCCAAACTGTGGTATCTCGACAACATGATCACAATCATTAAGGATTTCCTGTCCGACACCGTTTACCTCGTGCCCGAAAACCAGGGCATACCTGAGTCCATTTTTAACTTCAAAATCACCGAGCCTCTCAGATCCTTCAGCCTGTTCGATCCCGATTATTTTATAACCCAGATTTTTAAGTTCTTTTATGGCATCAGATGTACTCTGAAAATATTTCCATGCGACAGATTCAGTCGCTCCAAGAGCAGTCTTATTAATCTCCCGGTGAGGTGGCCTGGAAGTTATACCGCACAGGTAAATTATTTCGACAAGAAATGCATCAGCTGTTCTGAAAATCGAACCTACGTTACTATTGCTCCTTACATTGTCTAGAACAATTACAAAAGGGAATTTTTCAGATTCGCGATATTGCTTTACAGTTTTTCTTCCAAGCTCGTTGTTGAGAAGCTTACGCATTCTTTTTTATACGAAAATAACCAAAAAATTCATTAATTATTTTTATTTTGTATCAATGAAATCTATGACAAAGTGAGTGTTATTTTAACCAAACCGTAACCGATGAATATTCACGAATTTCAGGGCAAATCGTTATTAAGAGCATATAATGTTGATATTCAGGAAGGTTTCGTAGCAGAAATACCTGAACAGGCAGTAATGATAGCCGGACAGTTAAAAGAGAAATTCGGATCAGAGTATTTTGTGGTGAAAGCACAGATACATGCCGGAGGCAGAGGAAAAGGAGGGGGTGTAAAGCTCGCCAGATCTGCAGAAGAGGCCGGACGCCTTGCAGAACAGATGATCGGAATGAGGTTAGTTACACCTCAGACAGGTCCGGGCGGTAAGAAAGTAAACAGGGTTTTGATCGCACAGGATGTTTATTATAAGGGAGAATCAGAACCTGAAGAATTTTACATCAGTATTCTTCTCGACAGAAGTAAAGGAAGATATATTATATTGTATTCTCCGCAGGGAGGAATGTCGATTGAAGAAGTCGCAGAAAAAACCCCTGATTTAATCTTTACGGAAGAAATCAGTCCGGGAATAGGTCTGCAGTTGTTTCAGTGCCGGAACATAGCATTTAATCTTGGTTTATCAGGTATCGCATTTAAGAATATGCAGAAATTCTTGTCCGGGATTTATGAAACATTCATAGGATGTGATGCCCAGTTGCTCGAGGTAAATCCGGTGCTTAAAACCAGTGATAACAGAGTCCTTGCAGTTGATTGCAAACTTGTTCTTGACGATAATGCACTGTTCAGGCATCCTGACCTGGCAGAAATGAGAGATACCAGCGAAGAGGATCCGGTTGAAGTAGAAGCCGGAAATTATAACCTGAACTTTGTAAAACTTGATGGTAATGTAGGTTGTATGGTAAACGGCGCAGGTCTGGCAATGGCAACAATGGATATAATTAAACTTTCAGGAGGTTCTCCCGCAAATTTTCTTGATGTAGGAGGTGGAGCCACTGCAAAAACTGTCGAGGCCGGATTCAGGATCATCCTGAAAGATCCTGCTGTTAAGGCTATACTTGTCAATATCTTCGGCGGAATTGTGAGATGCGACAGGGTGGCAAATGGTGTGGTGGAGGCTTATAAATCTATAGGGGAAATAAATATTCCTGTAATAGTAAGGTTGCAGGGAACCAATGCCCGGGAGGCTAAAGACATTATTGACAGCTCAGGATTAGCAGTATCTTCTGCTGTATCTTTCAAAGAGGCAGCTGAAAGGGTAAAATCAGCTTTAAATGACAATTAAAATACTTTAATCTTCATTTCTTGTGTGATCTGTCGCAGTACGGCTTATTACCCGAGCGTCCACATCTGCACAGGTATACTTCACCAGAATCATCACTTATATCCTTTTTCAGGTCTATTAACAAAAAATTTCCCGAAATTTTTAAAGGTCCGGAATCTATTACCTCGACAACTGCCGGTGATTTATTCTCTTTATTTTCTTCCATATTCATAGAATTAACCTGTAAAACCAATATGTCTGTGCTTTCCATCGCAGAAAGGCATGTGATCGCTTGCACCACACCGGCAAATTGAGATCAGGCTTTCGTTTATTTTTTTTTCGTTCCCGCTATATAAAAGGGTAAAATTCCCTTTAATTACAACAGGTCCGTCAGCCATGATTTTTACAGAAACAGGATTCTCTTTTGATTCCTGTGCAGATTCCTCAATCAGTTCAGGTCTTCTGAACTTAATATGGTTAGTCTGATCGATACCAACTGCATTATTTTTTTCTTTATCATTCCACTTCCATGTAAGAGCTTCGGTCGGGCACATATTGACTGTTTCAATAATCCTTGCTGTTGGAGCTCCATTCATATCCACCCAGGGCCTGCTGCTTGGATCAAAAACCTCAATTAGTTCCCTGTAACAGTACGATGCATGTATACAGGCAGATGGTTTCCAGTAAACTGTTATTTCATTGTTGCTGTATTTCCTATTACCTGAAAACGACTTATCTTTTTCCATTTTGACACTCTTTTTTAAACAGTCAACTGGTTGCAATTTAATACTTTTTGTGAAAAAAAATCATGAATTGATACTTTGAATATTTATATTTGCGCCATATCCTGAATTATAAATTGAGAAAGTCTTAAAATCAGGCATTATTTGATTCTGTTATGACTGGCAGAGGTGAGAAAATAGTAAAAGACAGATATTTGGCATATCTGGTTTTAACGTTTATTTTAATTCTGCTGCCCGTTCAATCTTTTTGTGCAGAAAGAAGTATGTTTAGTTTTCCTGCTGTAACTCTGGATTCTATCACTATTTTATCTAAATCGCTTCTTCACCTGCTTCTTACCCTCCTGGGTGCACTTATCATCATCTGCTTAATAATTGTATTTTTTTCGTTAAAACTTAAAAATGTAAACCGGGAACTCAGGGACAGGAATCAGGAGATTGAAAAAATCAACAAAGATCTTCAAAACAAGAATAAAGAGCTGGCAATCCAGAAAGATCTGATTACAAAAGAACATTCTGAATCCGATACATTCTTTAGGATGCTGATACAGTCAGCAGATGATGGTATTTCATTTTACGACAGGGACTGGAACCTTAAATTTGCGAATTCAGCATTTTATTCTTTGATAGGTCATGATCCGGAATCGTATCTTTCAAGTGATCCGGCTGATTTTGTACACCCTGATGATCAGGAATATCAAGAGAAAAGGGTAAAATCAATTATTGAAAAAGGTTATTTTGAAAGTGAACTCAGGCTCAGACATAAGGATGGTCATTATGTCCCCCTCTCCACGAGGTCAGTTGCTGTGGTAGATAATTACGGAGAGATTCTCGGTTCACTTACCATTTCAAGGGATATTACCAAACTGAAGCAGGCGCATGAAGAATTAATAAAGGCAAATGTAGAAGTTGAAACAAGCAACAGGCTTAAAACCAGTTTTCTTGCCAATATTTCACACGAGATACGTACTCCTTTGAACAGTGTTGTAGGATTTTCGAACCTTCTCCTTTCAAATGATATAACCAGGGAGGCTAAAGAAGAATATATTGAACATATAAATCACAATAGCGAAAAACTGTTGCAGATAATAGGGGATATTATTGATCTCTCAAGGCTTGAAAGCTCACAGATTGAAATTACTTATGAAGAAGCATCAGTAAATGCTATTGTCAACGAAGTCATTGATGAAGCCCGGAAGGTAATCAGGCGAAATGAAAAATCAATTATCCTGAATGTAAAGAATCAGTTTGAGGAAAACGCAGATCTGATCTTTACTGACAGAATATGGCTTAAACGTGTATTAAGCCATCTTATGGACAATGCAGTAAAATTCACTCTCGAGGGATCGATCGAATTATCTTATTACAGGGAAAATGAAAATCTGATGTTCAAAATCAAGGATACCGGTATTGGTATTAATAAAGAAAACCTGGGACGTATTTTTGAAGAGTTCAGGCAGGAATTTGATGGGCATCGTCGTCCTTTTGAAGGTCTTGGCATCGGATTAACTCTGGCAAAAGAAGTGACTGAGAGGATGGGAGGAAGGATATTTGTTCAATCAGAAAAAGGAATGGGTTCGGAATTCAGCTTTTCTATTCCTTACAGGCCTGCCGGAACAACAAAGACAAAAATGCAGGCTATTGTCAAAGATCAGCTCATAAATCCAATAAACTGGACTTCGAAAAAATGCCTTCTTGTGGATGACAACAAAGATGTACTTATTTACCTGACCCGGATACTGACGGATACAGGTATAACAATCATAACGGCTCGTTCAGGTTTTGAGGCTATTGAACATATCAATAACTTCCCGGATATTGACGTCGTTCTGCTCGATATGCAGATGCCGGAAATGAACGGTATTGAAGCAGCAAAAAAGATCAGGAAAATAAAAAAGGATCTTCCCATCATAGCCCAGACTGCCTTTATTTTTGAAGACGATAAGGACATAATTCTTGAAGCAGGTTGCGATGCCTGCCTTATAAAACCTATCAGAAAAGAACACCTTCTTACGATAATGTCTTCGTTTATCAAATCGGACTGATTTTATATTTTCACCCTTCCTTACTTCACAATATTCCCCATAAAAAAAGGATTAGTGAAGTTGTATTTCAATATGTTGATAATATAAGCCTCCCTTTATGAAGTCAGGGGATTGATCTCTCCTTATTTCTTCTTACTTTGCATTATGGCTTTCAAATTTGCAGATATTATTTTACCACTGGCAATAAGGGGAAGATTCACTTATTTGATACCTGATGAATTTTCTGAAACAATTAAACAAGGTAAAAGGGTTCTTGTCCAGTTTGGCAACAGAAAACTATACTCCGGCATAGTATGCAGGCTGCATAACGATAATCCCGGAACAGAGAAAATAAGACCAGTCATGAAGATTATTGATACTTCACCTGTTGTTAATGATATACAGTTAAAACACTGGCAGTGGATTTCGGATTATTATATGTGCAGCGAGGGAGAAGTGATGAAAGCAGCAATGCCATCAGCATTTTTCCAGGAGGGAGAAATCAATGTTCCGGTTATTGAAAGATACAAACCAAAAGAAGAAGCATTTATTGAACTGGCAACAGGGTTTACAGAAAAGGAATTAAATGAAATTCTGGATAAACTTTCCAGAGCGCCAAAACAATACGAAACCCTTTCTGCGTATCTAAGGTTAACGGAATATGCCGCAGGAATTGAAATAAAGCCGGTCAGGAAATCTTTGTTGCTGAAAGAAGCCGGATCCTCTGCAGCCATTATTGAAGCTTTAACAGTAAAAGGCATATTAAAGACTGTTTCAATAGAGGTGGGAAGACTGAAAGATGCTGAAAACTTACCGGAATCTTTAAGGAAATTAAGCGAAGCTCAGCTAATAGCTTATAATTCGATATGTAATGCATTTAAAGAGAAGGATATTACGTTACTTCACGGAGTGACTTCAAGCGGTAAAACGGAAATATATATTCACTTCATTGAGGAACAACTGAAAAAAGGGAAACAGGTTCTCTATATGCTGCCTGAAATAGCCCTGACATCACAGATAATATTAAGATTAAAGAAGCACTTCGGAAATGTTACCGGAATTTATCACTCCAGGTTTAACGACCAGGAGAAAGTTGAAATCTGGAAGAAAGTCGCAGATGAGAATCATAGCACCGGTTACCGGTTATTGCTTGGTGTGAGATCATCAATTTTTCTGCCATTCAGCAACCTCGGTCTGGTCATTATAGATGAGGAGCATGACGGATCTTATAAGCAGCATGATCCGGCTCCAAGATATCACGCACGGGATTCCGCAATAATTCTTTCCGGGCTCCATAAGGCAAAAACTCTCCTTGGCTCAGCTTCGCCCTCGGTTGAAAGCTATAACAATGTGGTTCAGGGGAAATATGGATTTGCAGAACTTAAGGAAAGATACGGATTAATAAAACTGCCGGAAATCATCCTTGCAAATACCCGTGAGGCTTACAGAAAAAAGCTTATGGTTTCACATTTTACTCCGGAATTACTTCAGGCTGTTGATGAAGCTCTTGGCACAAATGAACAGGTAATACTCTTCCAGAACAGAAGAGGTTTTTCCCCATATTTAGAATGTCAGGAATGCGGTTGGATCCCGGTATGCATTCAGTGTGCAGTAAACCTTACATATCATAAAGGAATTAATAAGCTGGTCTGTCATTACTGTGGTTTTACAACAAGTTTGCCATCAGGGTGCGGAAACTGTAATTCGACAGGAATGGTTACAAGGGGATTTGGAACTGAGAAAATTGAAGATGAAATTAAAATTGTATTTCCATCGGCACGTGTTGCAAGAATGGACCAGGATACAACAAGAACTAAAAACGCATTCCACAAAATAATAAGGGATTTTGAGGAACAACGCATTGATATTCTTATTGGCACCCAAATGATATCAAAAGGCCTTGATTTTGAAAATCTTACAGTAGTTGGAATACTGAATGCCGACAATCTTTTAAACTACCCCGATTTCAGGGCACACGAGAGAAGCTTTCAACTCCTCGAACAGGTTAGCGGAAGAGCAGGACGAAGACAAAAACAGGGAAAAGTAATAATTCAGACTGCAGATCCTGCAAATAAAATCATCAGGATGGTATTACGCCATGATTATTTAAGCATGTTTAAAATGCAGGCTGAAGAGAGGAAAACTTTCAATTATCCCCCTTACTGCCGGATGATAAGGATCAGCCTGAAGCACAAGGACAGATCGCAGTTAAACAATTATGCCGGTATGCTTGGAGATGATCTGAAAACACTTTTCGGGAAAAGAATCCTGGGACCGGAATACCCGCTTATTTCACGGATACAATCATGGTACATTAAAACCATCCTTATAAAAATCGAAAAGGAGATCTATGGTACAAAAAGCAGGCAGCTAATCCTTGAATCAATCGGACGGATTGAAATGGTTAAAGGAGCTTCTTCGCTCAGAATAGCAATTGACGTGGATCCATACTAAAAGGTTCAATGGTGCAATGGTGCAAAGAGATAAAAGAGCTATTAAGTATTATTGACGGTTTGGGAGAGAGTGGAGGTTCAGGGTGGATTTACACTGCTGGAAAGAGAAATGGTTTTATGAATTTCTATCTAAATCATTTGATTTGCTTATAGTTAAAAAGATACTAATTTTGAGCAATAAAATATTTTATGAAAATTGAAGTCTCAAACGGTGAGATCATTGATAAGCTGACCATTATTCAGATAAAAATGGAACGTATAAAGGATAAAGCCAAGCTTAAAAACCTGAGAAAGGAATATGATGAGCTTATCCGGGCGACTTCATCAATAATCAGTAAATCAGATCCCTTGTTTAAAGCTCTCTACAAAGTTAATTGCGATTTATGGGATATTGAGGATCGTATACGGGATCTGGAACGGAAAAAGGATTTTGGAGATGACTTTATTTCCGCAGCACGCTCGGTTTATATAATGAATGATAAGCGAGCCGGGCTAAAAAGGGAAATCAATATCAGGACATCTTCAGGATTGATTGAAGAAAAGTCTTACGAAGAATACTGAAATGCGTCTTCTTGTTATCCGTACCTCATCTATGGGTGATGTAGCTCTTACAACACCCGTCATCACAGATATCTTAAAGCAATACCCGCAAATTGAAGTTACATTAGTCACACAATCTGCTTATGGATCATTTTTCCCTTCAATCAGGAATCTTCAGCTCTTGTTTCCCGACTTTAGAAAAAGACATAAAGGATTTTATGGCTTATTTCGTCTTTTCATGGACATAAAAAAACAGTATAAAATAGATTATGTTATTGATCTTCATGATGTTTTGAGATCCAAATTCCTGAGATGGATATTTAAAATCTCAGGAATTCCGGTAGTGGTTATTGACAAGGGAAGGACTGAAAAAAGACATGTTATTAACGGGGAAATGAAGATACAGCTGAAGCATACAGCCGGGAGATATTATGATGTTTTTGAAAGGGCGTTATTCCCGGTTCATCAGGAAAATGGACCATGGATAATTCCGTCACCAGAGTCACTGGAAAAAATTACTGTTTTAACAGGAGTTCCCGGTGTGCTTAACATTGGTGTGGCACCTTATGCTAAACACGCCCTTAAAATATGGCCCGAAGAGTATATGATCAGGCTTCTGAACCTGATTTCCGAAAAGCTTAAAGTGAAATTCTGGTTGTTTGGCAGTAAAGACGAATATGAGCGTCTGACTGCCTTTCAGAGTAAAGTACCTTCTTCCTGCTTAGCAGCCGGTATGTACTCACTTGATGAGGAGCTTGCCCTTATCAGTAAACTGGATTTTATGATATCAATGGATTCTGCAAACATGCATATGGCTGCCCTGGCAGGTACAAAGGTAATTTCAATATGGGGGGGTACCGATCCTTTGACCGGTTTCGGGGCCTGGAAACAGCCTGACGATTACTCAATCAGGATTCCTGCCAGTGAACTGACCTGCCGACCCTGTACGATATATGGAAAAGGCCAGTGCAGAAGGGGTGACCTTGCATGCATGAACTGGCTTACTCCTGAGAAGGTTTTTGAAAAAATTATCAATTTGAAAATTATATAATTTGAAAATTTGAAAATGGTTTGTTCAAAGGTGAAATAGCACATAAAAATTCCCCTCCATGAGGATTCAGGGGCAGATTAAAATTGACTCAAAGGTCAGAAAACTCTATCGTTATATAACGTAAGTCAAAAACATCAAGATCTGGAAAAATGAAATAATATGAAATTTAATTACTGTTATTCTTTTAACAATTGGGTAATATTCTTATTAATTATCGTTGCAGGCTGTTCTTCTCCTGTATCCGAAGAAGAATTTGATCCTGTAGAACTGGTAAATCCTTTAATGGGCACTGATTCTGAATTCAGGCTGTCCACAGGGAATACATATCCTGCCATTGCATTACCCTGGGGAATGAATTTCTGGACTCCTCAGACACGTGTAATGGGTAATGGATGGGCATATACCTATAATGATAACAAAATTATTGGCATTAAACAGACTCATCAGCCCAGTCCATGGATAAATGATTATGCAGCATTTTCCCTCATGGCCGAAACCGGCACCATTAAGCTGAAGGAAACGGAAAGGGCTTCATGGTTCTCGCATAAAGCGGAAACAGTAAAACCATATTATTATAGTGTTTATCTTGCTGATTATGATGTGACTGCTGAAGTAACGCCAACTGAACGAGCCGCTATTTTCAGGTTTACATTTCCGGAAAGCGATTCATCATTTATCCTGCTGGATGCATTTAATGAAGGATCGATGGTGAATATAATTCCGTCCGAACGAAAGGTCACAGGTTACTGCAGGAATAACAGCGGAGGAGTCCCGGATAACTTCCACAACTGGTTTGTTGCAGTCTTCGATAAAGATTTCACCTCAAATTATACATGGCATAGAGATACGCTGAATCGTGATAAATTATCTGAAGAAAGCAGTCATGCAGGGGCTGTTCTGGGATTTAAAACAGGCAGAGGCGAAAAGATAAATGTCTATGTCGCTTCTTCATTCATCAGCCCTGAGCAGGCTGAACTTAACCTGAAGCGTGAGACTGGCGGAAAGGATTTTGATCAGATTAAGAAAGAGGGTAAAGATGCATGGAACAGAGAGCTCGAAAGGATCCGAGTTGAAGGAGGCACTTCCGATCAGCAAAGAACATTTTACTCATGTCTGTACCGCATGATTTTGTTTCCCCGGAGTTTTTATGAATTAAATGAAAAGAACGAAGTCATTCATTACAGTCCTTATAACGGAAAAGTTCTTCCCGGTTATATGTTTACCGATAATGGATTCTGGGATACTTTCAGGGCTCTTTTCCCTTTTACAACATTAATGTATCCTGAACTGAACAGCAGGATTATGGAAGGACTGGTTAATGCATATAAGGAGAGTGGCTGGCTTCCGGAATGGGCAAGTCCTGGTCATCGCGACTGCATGATAGGATCCAACTCGGCTTCGCTCGTTGCAGATTCTTATCTTAAAGGAATAAGGGGGTATGATATTGAAACTCTGTACAAAGCGATCCTGAAAAATACCGACAGTGTGGGACCTGTCTCATCAGTTGGAAGACTTGGAGCTGCTTACTATAACAACCTTGGTTATATACCTTATAATGTCGGGATCAATGAGAATGCTGCACGTACGCTGGAATATGCATACGCTGATTTCTGTATCTGGAAGCTGGCAAAAGAGCTTAATCGTCCTGAAGAAGAGATTAATCTTTTTGCAAAACGGGCGATGAATTATAAAAATGTATTTGACCCCGGCAGAAAGCTTATGCGCGGGCGAAATGAAGATGGAACATTTCAGTCACCTTTCAGTCCGTATAAATGGGGAGATGCTTTTACGGAAGGCAACAGCTGGCATTATACTTGGAGCGTATTTCAGGATATTGCAGGTCTGGCAGAACTGATGGGAGGAAGGGAAAAGTTTGCTGCAAAGCTTGATTCAATTTTTGAGGTACCACCTGTTTTCGACTATTCCTATTACGGCCTGGTGATCCATGAAATACGTGAGATGCAGATCATGAATATGGGTAACTATGCACATGGCAATCAGCCCATCCAGCATATGATTTACCTTTATAATTATGCCGGTCAGCCATGGAAAACCCAATACCGGATCCGTGAGGTTCTTGACAAACTGTACAATTATACTCCGGACGGATACTGCGGCGATGAGGATAACGGCCAGACTTCTGCATGGTATGTATTCTCAGCCCTGGGTTTTTACCATGTGACTCCCGGAACTGATGAATATGTTTTTGGTTCGCCGCTGTTTAATAAAGCAATCCTGAATTTTGAGAATGACAGAGAGCTGGTCATAGAAGCGCCAGGCAACAGCAGGCAAAATGTTTATGTAAAGGCTGTTAACCTCAATGGCAGGGCTTTAAATGAAAGCTACATCCGACATGATGAACTACAGAAGGGAGGCAGGCTTCTGTTTGATATGAGCAATAAACCAGACTTCAGAAGAGCCATAAATGAAAACGCATATCCATATTCCATGAGCAGCGGGAAGTAAAAAGCTTCACTGATTAACAATTCAAAGCTTAAGCCTTATATTAATTCGTGCCAGCAAAGCTGTCAGTCCTGCCATCAAAAGAGCCCATATTACAGAACCGGCAACCACTATCAAAGGTTCAGATGACTGCTTGTAAATAAGTACAGGAAACCCCGACATCCAGATGAGGTAATAAAGGATGTCAGGTGCAAGATAAGTTGTAAGTGAGTTTTCAGCGGCAGGTTTCAGGAATACAGCCCATGCTTTCTTATTTTTTACATCGACTATCCAGTAAATAAGTATGAATAACAGGAAACTTATCCCGTTACAGATCATTCCCCAGCTGGGAGTAGCTCTTATTTTAGAAATAATAAACCAGTTACGTAAGACAAATCCCGAGATAATACAGAAGAACCCCAGGCCAACAAATACCGGAATTACAGTCTTATATTCTGTTGATGAAAATTTCTTTATAATAAGCCCTGCAAGTAATCCTGTTAGTACAATAAATGGAACGTTCCCGTCTATAATAACTCCGAAAAAAGGTTTGACAGGATTGAGATAATCTAGTAAATTCCAGCCTGAGAACATATTCATTACCAGGAAGAAAATTGTTATTACGGCTGTTTTAAATATTGAATCGCGGCAGAGAACGTAAGTGAAGGCAGAAACAAGATATCCCCACCCGATAATTCCAAGAATACCCCACCAGCCTGTAATAAGTGAGCCATTATTCTCAGGTTCGCCTGATCTGAATTTAAAGACCAGGAATATCAAAATTCCAATTCCTGCCAGTTTTAATCCTGTTATTGTAAAGAACTTTTTTTCCTTATCAGGATAATCATTCCAGAAAAGAAATACCGCAACATACATTAACAGCGCCCACAGGTTTTTGCCAAAACCTGTCAGTTCAGGATTAACCCTGCCGGTATTGAGCATTAGCACACCAATAATTATAAGGCTGAGAGATCTTGTCACTATATG
>Ga0102851_10001488_pt1 | contig 13405 bp, 11 predicted proteins | sample Mud3Dept3metaG_FD_79558 | JGI IMG/M metagenome (GOLD analysis project Ga0102851, IMG submission 79558) | Freshwater wetland microbial communities from Ohio, USA, analyzing the effect of biotic and abiotic controls - Mud 3 Core 4 Depth 3... | ecosystem: Environmental > Aquatic > Freshwater >... | reverse complement strand
TGATCGCACTGGTAATCTTTGTGATCGACCTTGCTGTTCAGAAGCTCGAGGCAGATCGTAACCCCGTGCTTCTCCGCGAGGCCTTTGACACGGTTCAGCCCGATCACGCAGTTCTCCAACCCTTCCTGGTCGGATAATCCGCGCCGGTTTCCCGAAAACGTGATGACATTCGGGACGCCCGCGGCCGCGGCGCGCGGTATGTTCTCGCTCAACTCGCGCGCAATCTTGTCATGGTTCCCCTTGCGATTCAGACCGTCCGCGATGGTCCCGCCCCCGGATGTGATTGAGCAGACAAGTCCGTGCTTCTTCAGCGCGGGCCAATCTTCCGGCCCGACCAGGTCCATCCCCTTGATCCCCATTTCTGCGATCGCACGTGCAAAGTCGTCGAGAGGAATATCCTGGTAGCACCAGCGGGCCACCGCCTGCTTGTACTGCGCGCCCGCGGGCTTTGCCTGCCGGAGCCCGGTTCCCGACAGTGCCGGGCCTTCGAGAGCGGCACACCCCAATACCGCTGCCGCCGCCTTCAATGTGTCTCTCCTCGATATCATGGATGGCTCCCCCTCATGAAAAGCTGCAAGAGAACGGGCGGGCACATCGGACTTACTTGCCACTGCTGGCAACTATCGGCCACGTCGGCTGGGCGGATGCTCCGTCCCGTTCCAGGGTGACTACGGTCTGGCTGACCTCGGTACCGGGTTCGGGCGCCTCCAGCACCGTAAATACATGGCCTTGTGAATCCTGCTGCAGGATCCCGGCGCCGTATCGTCCGGTCCTGGTTACATACCAGAGCTTGTACATCGTACCCGGCCCGGCTTGGGGGAGTCGCCCGGTAACTACCCACCGCCTCCTGCCGACGTCCCAGAAGATCGCCACCGAGGCGGTCGAAGAAGGTTCAGAACCAGTCAGAAGGAAGACCTTCGCGCCCGGTCTCTCCAAAATGGCATTCAGGTGCTCCAGCTCGCGCGATCTGCCCCGCTCCAGTTCGAGCATCTTGCTCAACTGCTCCGCATCGCTGCGGGCGGCAACCAGGTCCGCTGTTCTTTCCTGTACGGATTGCTCGGACTGCTTCCAGTAGTAATACGAGTACCCGGCCAGCACTGCGCAGCCGATCGCCATCGCCCACGACAGGGCCCTCGACCAGAAAGACAGCGGGGTATGAGATCTCGCCGTGGATGCTGCGGGAGGCTTACTGTCGACCTGCGCCGGCGGCGCCGCCGGGGCAGGGGCGCTGTGTTCGACGTGTGCAACCAGCAGCTCTCTCAGGTAGACAGGCGGGTCCGCATCGGAAGCAGTCAGCCCCAGATAGCCGACGACGCTCTGAAATCGTTTCAACTCGGCGCTGCAGGCAGTGCATCCCTCCTGCAAATGGCTTTCGAATGCGCGCGCGTCGTGCTGACTCAGCGACCCGAGAGCGTACAGGGCCGCTGTCTCCTGGACCTCCCCTGTTGAACGTTCGTGCTTCAAATCGAAACCTCTGGGGGTCCGGTCTGCTGGACCGGACCTGCTTGGATCCGACCTACTTGAGCTGCTCTGCGAGCTTGGCCATTCCCAGGCGAATGCGCGTCTTGATCGCAGCCCGAGGCTGCCCGATCTGGGCGGCGATCTCGCCCGGGCTCATCCCTGCGTAATATGCCAACTCCACCGCGACGCGCTGCTCGGGAGGCAGCGATTCGATGGCGGCCAGCGCCCGCTTGCGATCTTCCGTGAAAGGTCCGGCAGCCGACCGACTGTCCCCTTCGACGGTCTCCGTGACCGCTGCCTCGATCCGGTCCGGCTTGGTAGACTCGCGGCGGTTCTGTCGGCGCCTCTCGACGGCACACTCACGCGCGATCGAAAGCACCCAGCCGGCGCCGGAAAGTTGTTTCGGGTCGAATTGGGCAGCGCGCCTCTCGATGAGCTTGTAGGCCTCGACAAGCTCCTCCTCGGATGCGAACCGATCTCCGGTTATGCGCAGGATCAGTCCAAAGAGAAGGCGGCTCGACGCATCATACAGGGAGAGCAGCGCCGAGGCCTCCCCCGCAGCGATCTTCTGAACAAGCTCCGGCAGCTCCACATCAGACTCCTGGGACGGGCTCATATTACACCATCAGAAGCGCTTTCTTAGCCGTCTTTGCGATTTCCGCGGGCTCTGCAGCCCGTGACCGACAGTCCCCTGGTGCAGGTCGGCCGCGCCGTCCGCTCATGCGGACGCGCACACATTCTCTGCAAGGCGTGCCAGCGACATCGCCGAGGGCGCCCGGGGATCAAGATCGGCCAGCAGGCACTGGTGACTCAGCGCGCGTGCGACGGCAGGGTCGTTGGGAACGCACCCTGCAAGACGGACGGTTACAGCACCGGTGCCGCGGTCTGCGAGGAACTTCGTGACAACCCTCTGCAGGTGGGTAGTCACCGCGTTTCCGGTCTGCTGCGGATTGGTTGGGTTCGCCCGGTTGACCACGAGGCTGAAACTGAGCCTGCCGTACCGCTGCGAGAGTATTTTGATGGTGGCGTAACCATCCATGAGCGAGGTCGCTTCCGGAGTAACGACCAGCAGGATTTCGTCGGCAATGCGGGCGAAGAACATCACGAGATCCCCGATCCCCGCCCCGGCATCGAAAAGGATCGCATCATACCTGGCATCGAGCGTCGCCAGAATTCTCTCCAGGGCTTGCGCCATCGGTCCCGTCAGGGCTGCATCGTCCTGCAATCCCGAGCCTGCCGGGAGAAGGTCGAACCCGCCATGCGCGTGGAGCATGGCATCCTCTGCTGCGCAGGTGCCGATCAGTACGTCGTGGAGCGTGTGAGACGGGTATAGCCCCAGGATGACGTCGAGGTTTGCCAGGCCCAGGTCGGCGTCTATCAGAAGAACGCGCCGGCCGTTTGCGGCCAGCCCCGCGGCCAGATTCGCCGCAATGACCGACTTGCCGACGCCCCCTTTGCCGCTGATGATCGCATAGCGGCGGGCCTTGAGTTCAGTTGTCATCGCCAGACTCTCCTTCCGCGGGAAAAAACAGGAGGACCTTCTCGTCCGAGCTGACCTCGGTCGACCGGATCGGCGGATGGCAGAGCTGTTGCCTGCCGAGCCTCTTCGCCCGGTACATTTGTTGGTCGGCGCGCGCCAGCAGTTCGCGCGCGCTCTCTGCCCGTGCCAGGTCGGTCCAGACCAGGCCTGCACTCGAAGTCAGCGTGATCGTAGCCTGAGCGCAGGAAACCACGAACGGGTTCAAGGTCCCATGGACTCGCCTTGCTGCCTGCAACGCTGCCTCCGGGGAGCACTCCGGCAGAATGACGGCAAACTCCTCCCCCCCGATGCGGGCGGCGGTGTCCATCCCTCGCAGCGACTGCTGCATCAGGCGTGCGACCGTCTGGATCGCGTAGTCGCCGATCTGGTGGCCATAGGTATCGTTGACCTTCTTGAAGTGGTCGATGTCGACGACGAGCAGCCCGCAGGAGCGGCCCGTACGCGAGCTGCGATCCATCTCCGTGACCAGCGCCGCATGGAAGAACGAAGCGTTGACAAGCCCGGTGAGCCCGTCGTGCACCGACAGGTCGCACAGGGCATCGATCAGGTTCTGGAGTTGTTCGTCGGGATCGAGGCTGGCGCGTATGCCGTCCAACCTGCCCGCATGCTGGAGGATGCGCTGCGCGGTTGTAAGGTCCAGGCTGCGCCCGCGAGACCCAGGAGCATTCTGCTTCATTTCCTTCTCCGAACCGTGCCATGCAAAGCCAACCTCACCCGGAGGCACGGCTGCCAGAGAGTCTTTTCGGCAGCAAAAACCGGAAACAGAACCTATAATCACGGACTTTCGGCCGTCCTGCGTAAGCGCGTGCCGGAATCAGGTCCCGTCTGTCTGATCGGACCTTGCTGCTGCCGCGGTTCGGAGAAAGCGTGAAGAATAAACCGCAGAGGCACAAAGAACGCGGAGAGTGGCATCTATATGATTTAGAATCAATTGGTTATCCCTCCTGACTCTGCGTCTCTGCGGTGGGGCCCCCTGTCTCTTCACAGCTTCACTGACCCGCCGGACCGATCATTCGCAGGGGGGACGGAGGTGGTTGTGAACAGGACTGGAGGTAGTTGGCGGGGCGCGGCGTTCGTCCTGGCCGCCGCGGTTCTATGGAGCACGGGAGGGCTTGGCATCAAGAGCCTGGCACTCTCACCGCTGACGACGGCCGGATGGCGGTCCGTCTTCGCTTTGCCGGTTCTCATGCTTGCCGCAGGGTGGCGGGATGCGGGGATATCAAGGCTCAGGCATCACGCGATATCGCTCACCGCGCTGTTCTATGCCCTCACGCTGATCTTGTTCGTCTCGGCCACCCGTCTCACTACGGCAGCGAACGCCATCCTGCTTCAGTACACATCACCATTGTGGGTGATGGTGCTCTCCTACCCCGTGCTTCGCGAACGGCCCGGAGCGAGGGACTATGGCATCGCGGCCGGATGCCTGGTTGGTCTGACTCTCTTTTTCCTCGACGAACTCACACCCCGCGGCACGCTCGGCATGGCCCTCGCCGTGGCGAGTGGACTCACAATGGCGTGTATGGTGCTCGGTCTGAGGCACGAGGGTCGGCGTGGCGCGGGATCTTCGTCCCTGACCGCCGTCTTGTTCGGGAACGCACTGTGCGCATTGATGTGCTCGCCCTGGATGGCCTCCGGCTTGCCTTCGATCGGAGCGCGGGATTGGCTCGTACTTGCGCTGCTTGGCTCGTTTCAGATCGGCGTCGCTTACGTGTTCTTCTCCCGTGGGCTGCGCCACGTTACGGCGCTGCGGGCCATTCTGCTCGGCCTCGTCGAGCCGCTGCTCAATCCGCTGTGGGTCTGGCTGGGAAACGGCGAAAGACCGGGCAGTTGGACCATAGCCGGGGGGGCCGTCATTATCATCGCTCTCGTCCTGGAATCCGTAATGCGTGGCGCCCCTCGATCTTTTAATCCCGGAACACCGACATGATATTCCGGAAATCCCCCGCAGGGCCTCGGCGAAGGACGCCCGATCCCCCGTTTCCGCGCCGATTGAAATCCGTCAATTCGACCTGCCTTATCAAGGTGTTTTTTCCTTGCCTGTTCGACGCCAGACAGTGGTATAAGATGGCGAAATTCGTTTCGTGTTTGTAAGTATTTATTCGGGCCATCCCGGTTGGTAATGGGCACAAGTACTTACGATGTCGCCCTCCCAGACGGGATCCGCGGAGGCCAGTATGAAACGATCTTTCATTATTTCCCTCTTCCTGACCCTTACGCTCATGCTCCTGTTCGCGGGCTGCAGCACCAGGCCTGATGACCAGATCGCGCGGGCCGAAGAAGCGATGAAGAAGGCGCAGGAGCAGCACGCCGAGTTTTTCGCTCCTGAGGACTGGAGTGCCGCAAAACAAGCCTGGGACCAGGCTCAGTTGAAACTCGAAGGCAAGAGCTACGGTGAGGCCACCACGCTGCTGCTCAAGGCCCAGACCCGCTTCCGAAAAGCTGCGGACATCGCCACGGGTAAGCGTGAGGATGCGATCAGGGAGATCGAGGGTCTTCACAAGACCGCAGAGCTGAGGTGCAAAGCTCTCAGGGACGCCCTGGAGAAAGGAAAGCTCCCGGCAGCCAAGAAGCAGACGTTTGAAGACAGCTGCAAGGAGATCGACCAGAAACTGTCCCAGGTCAAGACCAAGCTGGATGGCGGGGAATACCAGGACGCCAAGTTCCTCGCACAGACGACGCTGCGCCAGGTCTGGGAGACCCAGAAGGAGCTCGAGGGCGCGCTCGGCGGGAAGAAGATTTCCTGATCTGAATTCCGGCGCTGATAGTTGCAGCAGCAAGGCACCCTTCCGGGCGGCACGTCCGGGGAGGCGCCTGTGTGTTTTCCGTTCGAACCGAAATCACTTGACGGGAAGGGTAGAAGTGTCCCTGCCTGCATCGGTGACGCACCCGCACGGTTCCGCTCCGCAGCGCGATTGTCTTACCCGAGCCGGCGTGTAAAATAGCCCGGTCACAGGTCCGGCAGGTGCCGGGTGCGTTTCATCCACAGGGGCCGCAATCGGTTTTGTTTTCCGTGGGACGCCGGTTGGTGAACCCGCTTTCAATAGGATCGGCGCATGGTCAACTCTCTGTTCCAGCATCCAGTTCTCCTCCAGGCGACACCGTCGCGGCTTCTCTCCTTGAGCCCGGTCGACCTCATCATCATCGTCATCTATTTCGGCCTTGTGCTTGGAATCGGCTTCTACCTCAAGCGGTACGCAAAGACCTCGGAAGACTTTTTCATGGCCGGCCGCGAAATGACGGCCTGGATCGCGGGCCTCAGTTTTCTCGCCGCGAACCTGGGCTCGCTCGAGCTGATGGGCTGGGCGGCCGCGGCCTACCAGTACGGGATCCTGGCGACTCACTGGTACTGGATCGGGGCGATCCCGGCGATGCTGTTTCTCGGTGTCGTGATGATGCCGTTCTACTACATCTGCAAGACTCACTCGGTGCCGGGTTACCTGCATTTGCGCTACGGCGAATCGGCGCGCGCGCTGTCGGCGATCTCGTTCGGCTTCATGACGGTCCTGATGAGCGGCATCAACATGTATTCGATGGCGCTGGTTTTGAAGGTCGTCCTCGGCTGGGACATCAATTTCAGCATCTGGGTCTCTTCGCTCACCGTCGCGGTCTACGTGGCTCTGGGAGGGTTGCTCTCCGCCATCTTCAACGAGGTGCTGCAGTTCATCCTGATCTGGGCGGGCGCCCTGCTCATCCCCATCCTCGGGCTCATAGAGACAGGAGGCTGGGACGGTATGGTCGCACGCATCCAGAAGAATCTCCCCGGAGGGGACTACACACACCTGTGGCGGACCATGGGTTCGTTCACCGACAACCCGATGGGTATTCACTGGACCGGCATCGTCTTCGGGCTGGGTTGGGTAATTTCGTTCGGCTACTGGACCACCGATTTCCTGGTGGTTCAGCGTGTCCTTTCCGCAAGAGATCTGCGCTCCGCCAAGCTCGCCCCGATCATCGGGTCGGCGTTCAAGATGATGGTCCCGTTTATCGTCATCCTCCCGGGCTTGCTCGCCCTGGCGGTCCTTCCAATGAAGCTCGTCGGCGAGGGCGAGGCGGTGGCCACCGGAGCGCACAGCTACAACGAAGTCCTCCCGCTGATGCTGGCGCGCTACTGCGGCCCCGGGTTGCTTGGCCTCGGCATTACAGCGTTGATCGCCGGCTTCATGTCGGGCATGGCAGGCAACGTGAGCGCGTTCGCCACCGTCTGGACCTACGATATCTATCGCCCGCTGCTGAAGCGTAGGCAGCCGCGCGATGAGCACCTGGTAAAGGTCGGCCGGTGGTGCACCATCCTTGGCGTGCTCGTCAGCATCGGCACGGCCTACCTGGTGATGCAGTTCAAGAGCATTATGGATTACGTGCAGGCGTTGTTCAGTTTCTTCATCGCCCCTCTCTTCGGTACCGTCCTCCTCGGTATGTTGTTCAGGAGAATCACACCGGCGGGCGGGTTCTGGGGGCTGCTCGCCGGTACCGTCTCTTCGATCGGCATGTGGGCCTGGGTCAAGGTGGACAAGGGAGCGCTCGCCTACATCGCGCTTTCGAGCAACGCCAAGGACATGGCCGAAAACATGTATCGAGGCCTCTGGTCCTGGGTTGTCTGCGTCGTCGTCACGGTTGTCGTCAGTCTGCTCACCCGGCCAAAGCCGGACAAGGAGCTCGCGGGCCTGGTTTACGGACTCACTGAGGTCCCGTCGGAAGGCCACCTGCCGCTTTGGAAGAGGCCTATATTCTGGGCCGCGGTTGTCGCTACGGTCTTCTTCATCCTCAATATCATTTTCTGGTGAAATCGATGTCTGACAGAACCCATTTCATCTCGATCTGGTTCTTCATTGGAGCGATGCTGCTGACGTACGGGGTCCTCATCTTCGGCGCCGGGATCTACGAACTGTACTCGCCGCCTGCACAACCCGTGGTGCTGGCAAAGCTGCACGCCGGGATCTGGTGGGGTGCATTACTGTCTCTTCTCGGCGCTCTCTACATCCATCGCTTCCGCCCGAAGCACGGTCCGTCGATCAAGCCGGATCGCCGCTGACCAAGCACTTCGGTTTCGAAGGCTCCGGTCTGACAGGCCGGGCCTCTCATTCAGGAGGATCCACATGACTCCCAGGCACCTGCCGCTGATCGGACTGATGCTCTTCCCCGCGCTTGCCCTGGCCCAACCGCCGAAAATGGACACCATTCTTTACGGGGCCTCCTACTACCACGAATACATGCCCTACGAGCGGCTCGAGCAGGATGTCCAGCTCATGCAGAAGGCCGGGCTCTCGGTTGTGCGGCTGGGGGAATCGACGTGGAGCAGTTGGGAGCCGCGCGACGGCGAATTCTCTTTCGACTGGATGCAGCGCATCCTGGACCGCCTCCACCAGGGCGGAATCAAGGTGATCCTCGGGACGCCGACCTATTCCATTCCACCCTGGCTCTACAAGAAGCACCCTGAGATCCTCGTAACGCGCCTGGGCGGGGTCAAGAGTTACTACGGCATCAGGCAGAACATGGATATCACAAACCCGGCCTACCTGTTTTATGCCGAACGGATCATTCGGAAGGTTGTCTCCCACTTCAAGGACCACCCCGCCGTGATCGGTTTCCAGGTCGACAACGAAACCAGTTCCTACGAAACCGCCGGGGAGAGCGTTCAGACCGCGTTCGTCGAGTACCTCAAGAACAAGTTCCAGACGCCCCAGACTCTGAACAGGATCTGGGGATTCGTGTATTGGGGTCAGCTCATCAACGACTGGTACGACCTGCCGCCACGCGACGGCATTCTTAATCCCGGTTACAAGATCGAATGGGAACGGTTCCAACGAAAGATCACCACGGATTTCCTCGCGTGGCAGGCGCGCATCGTCGGGGAATACAAGAGACCCGATCAGTTCATCACCCACAACTTCGTGGGCGGCGTCCGCACCAACATCGACGAGTATGAAATCGCGAAGCACCTCGATATCGCAGCTGTGAATCCGTACTTCGACACGCAGGAAGACCTGAACGGAGAAGCGAACGCGCTTTCAGGCGACATGTGCCGCTCGCTCAAGCAGGCCAACTACCTCGTGACAGAGACCAATGCCCAGACCATCGGCTGGGACTCCAAGACACAGCGGCCGCCGTTCGACGGTCAGCTCCGCCTGAGCGCGTACGCCAACCTCGCGCGCGGCGCCAACATGGTGGCTTACTGGCACTGGCACTCTCTCCATTACGGACAGGAGACCTACTGGAAGGGAGTCCTTTCGCACGACCTCGAGCCTAACCGTGCTTACGGCGAGGTCACCAGGATCGCCCAGGAGTTCAAGCGAATCGGCCCGCAGCTGGTGAACCTCAAGAAGAATAACAAGGTGGCGATTCTGTTCAGTGCCGAATCGTACGACGGCATCCGCTTCATGCCCTTCGACGACAAAGTGGATTACATGACAGTCCTGCATCAGCTGTATCGAACGCTCTATCGCCTCAATGCAGGCGTCGATTTCGTGTTCCCGGCCAGCCCGGATTTCGACGGCTACGACGTCCTGATCGTACCTGCGCTCTACGTCGCAAGCGACGCCCTGCTCGAGCGGATCGCGGCTTTCGCGGAGCGGGGCGGCCACGTGCTTCTTACCTTCAAGAGCGGCTTCTGCAACGAGTACTCGACCGTCCGCTGGGAGCGGGCGCCGGGGCCGCTGCGCAAGGCATGCGGCTTCTCTTACCAGGAATTCTCGAACCTGAAGCATCCGCTGCCCCTTAAGAGCGACCCCTATCAAGTCGGGGAGGCAAACACGGCTTCGGTCTGGGCTGAGTTCCTGGTACCCGATACGGCAGAAGGGCTGGCCTGGTACGACCACGCCTTTTTCGGCAAGTACCCCGCGATAACGCGGAACAAGTTCGGAAAGGGCACGGTCACGTACGAAGGGACCATGCTTTCGGATCAGATCCAGGAGAAGATCGTGCGGGAGATTCTCCGTGCCGCGGGCCTTGAGGGGCCTGATCAGCAACTGCCGTCGCCGATCCGTACGCAGCAGGGGGTCAATGCCCAGGGCAAGACGCTGCGCTACTGGATGAACTTTTCCGGAAGCCCGCAGACCTTCAACTACCCGTATGCAGGCGGGACCGACATTCTCTCGGGTAAACCGGTGGCGAAGGCCCAGTCGCTCACGCTTCCACCCTGGGACCTGATTATCGTAAAAGAGGACTGACGCTCCTTCTCCCCGCGATGTAAACTTCCACGGGCGCTGCTCTGCGGGCTGCCGCCTGCATATTCGCGCCGGCAGATGGTACACATGCGAAACCTGTCGTTTGATTTCACGCCCGGCCAGAACCGGTTTATGGTGCTGGACGTCGAGACCCAGTACCTGAGCGAGGAAGTGCCCGGGGGGTGGAATGCCGTAGACAAGCTCAAGGTAGCTCTCGTCGTCACCTGGGATGAGGCTGCCGGCATGCGCGTCTGGTACGAGGCCGACGTGCCCGGGCTCCTTGACGAGACTCGTAACTTCAGCCCGATTGTGACGTTCAACGGGGAACGCTTTGATTTCCAGGTCCTGAGCGCGTATGGAGATGTCTCGCATCTCCGCGGCGAAAGAAGCAGGGATCTCATGGTGCATCTCAGGGACAAGCTCGGCTTCCGGGTTAAGCTGGACTCGCTCGCCGCCTCAACCCTTGGCAGGGGCAAGAGCGGCTCAGGCATCCAGAGCGTGGAGTGGTGGCGCTCGGGAGATCCTGCTCTGCGGCAGAAGGTCGCGGACTACTGCAGGATGGACGTCGAGCTCACGCGGGATATCTACCTGTTCGGCAAAGAAAAAGGCTATGTGCTCCTCGACGATATAAAGACCGGGGCGACGCGCCGTATCAACGTGTCCTGGTGATCCGGAAGCCTGCATGCCTCCTGTTCGTTTCATTCACACTTCCGACGTCCACCTGGACACCAGCCTCGCCGGCGCCGGCTTCCCCTCCCGTCTCGGCGACCGCAAACGCGAAGCCATTCGCGCGACTCTCCGCCGGATCCTCGATGACGCCCGCGGCAAGGCGGTCGACTTCGTCCTGATCGCGGGGGACCTCTTCGAGCACGATCGCGTCACGCCGGATTCGGTCGAATTTCTCAAGCAGCAATTCGCCGACTGCTCGCCGGCAATGATCTTCATCGCCCCGGGAAATCACGACCCCTGCCTGCGCGGCTCTCCGTACTGCGAGGAGAGCTGGCCGGCCAACGTCCACATATTCCGCGACGAGCAGTTCAGGTCGGTCGATCTCCCCCAACTGGGCGTCAGAATCACCGGTTTTGGCTACAATCGTGCGCGGCTGGAGGCCCCCCGGTTCCGTGACCTGCCCGTCCTTGCCAACGATCTGATCAACGTCGTTGTCGCACACGGGTCGGACACGAACCGCATCCCCGGCGGCAAGGCGGTGCACGCACCCCTGACGATCGACGAGATCGCAGGCAAGAACGTCCGCTACTGCGCCCTGGGCCACTACCATCAGCAGGGACGGGTGTCGAATCCCATTGACGCAACCCAGGTCTGGTACAGCGGGATTCCCGAAGGGCGAGGTTGGGACGAGGAGGGTGCATGTGCCTATCTCCTGGTCGAGATCGATCAGGAGGTCCGTGTGGAAAGCAGGACGTGCAACCAGTTCCCCCTGAGCACCATGGAAATAGATTGCGACGGGTTTTCGAGCCGCGAACAGGTCATTGATGCCATCCTGGCCGGCCGTGAATCTTTGTTCGACTCAACAACCATCCTGAGGGTCAGGTTACGGGGAGAGCCGGATCCCAGGCTCGATTTGTCACTCTCAGAAATGGAAGAGAGGCTCGCCGGCGCCGCGCTGCACATTCAATGGGACGATCGGACAGAACCAGCCCTCGATTTCGACCTGCTCGCATGCGAGGGCACTCTGGCCGGCCAGTTTGTGCGCGATCTGAACCAACGCATCGCGAGCGCGGCAGAATCCGAACGTCCTGCACTGGTGCGCGCGCGCCTGTACGGAGTCCAGGCTCTATTGGGACGCGAGGTGCGGCTCAAGTGAAGCTCCTGCGCTGCTACATCCACGGCTTCGGCAGGCTCTCCGCCCTGTCGTTTTCCTTTGATCCAGGGTTGAATCTCCTTTTTGCCCCCAACGAGGGGGGAAAGTCCACACTGCAACATTTCCTGATCGGCGCGCTCTACGGACAGTTGCGTCCCGACGCGAAGGTGCGCCGGTTGGATTCATGGGTGGAGAAGTACCGGCCCTGGTGGGGATCCGACTACGGAGGGATCCTCTGGTGCAACCTGGCGGCGGGCCGTGCGTTGGAAATCCGGCGGACCTTCGGCAAGGAGGACTTCCGCGTGGAGATCCGGACTGCCGCCGGCGAGGATATCACCGACCAGTACGATCGCCTGAAGAACGGTGAAGTTCTCTTCGCGGCCTCGCATCTCGGCCTGCAGAAGGACCTCTTCGAATCCCTGGCCGTCATTCGGGAAAGCAGGACTGCCGAGCTGGAAGGCCGTGAAACGATACGGGACCGGATTTCGAATCTTGCGCTTTCCGGCAGGGAGGATCTTTCCGTTCAGCGCAGCCTGCGGCGCCTCGAGCAGGCCCTTGAATCCATGGGGTCCGAGCGTGCGCCGACCAAGCCGTTCAGGCGCGCGCTGGACAGGCTCGAGGGATTGCAGGCCGAGCGGCGCGCCCTCGACGCGCGCCGCGGCGAGTTCGAAAGCGGGCTCGGGGAACGGGCGAGATTGTCCGACGATCTCGCCCGCCTGGAGCGGGAGCTGTCCCGGGCCAGGCATGTGACTGCCGGTGCGAGGTTGAGGGATGCGGCACAGAAGATCGCGACCCTGCGGGAGATCCAGGAGGAGACGGATTCGATCCGCCGGCAGATCGTCGAGTCGGGCGCCGACGCCGAGTTCCCGGCCCATCGTCTCGAGGAACTCAACGCCCTCCACGGCGCCAGGGAGAGCATCGAGCTGCGTCTGAACGAGATCCGCGAGGAGACGGATCACGTGCTTTCCCGCGCGCGCCAGCTCGAAGAAGAGATGAGGCCCCTGGCAGATTACGGCGCACTCTACTCGAACGGCGAGGCCGAGAGGATCTCCGAGTGGTTTCACCGGTACCTGGCCCTGTCCCTGCAAAGGGACGATGCACAGAGATCCCTCCAGTCGCTCCAGACGGAGATCCACTCCCTCCAGGGATTCCTCGATACCAAGCCTTCGCTCAGGGATTCGACGGTGGATTGGGAGCGCCGGGCAAGAGAGACAGCCGAGGCTGAGCTGGCGGCCTCGGAGAAGAATGCCGAACTGGCCGGAAGGGTTTCCCTGGAAGAGGCAAAACAGTCGCTGGCCGCCCGCAGGGCCCGAATCACGATGGTACTGGGGACGGTGTCGGCGATCGCCGCTGTACTGCCCGTCTGGGCACGCTGGATACCGGGGTTCCCGGAGATGCCGCGCGACGTGGCGTCTCTTCTCG
>Ga0102851_10001487_pt1 | contig 13412 bp, 12 predicted proteins | sample Mud3Dept3metaG_FD_79558 | JGI IMG/M metagenome (GOLD analysis project Ga0102851, IMG submission 79558) | Freshwater wetland microbial communities from Ohio, USA, analyzing the effect of biotic and abiotic controls - Mud 3 Core 4 Depth 3... | ecosystem: Environmental > Aquatic > Freshwater >... | reverse complement strand
CCAAGGATCACCCTTGGAGAAGGTTGCTCTATGTGAGCAATAAACGGAAAAAGGTTGCTGCATGAATACCGGACATTTCTATTTTGGTAAAAACCGGACATTTCTAAATTGGTTTGACAGGGCATCAGGCCTGCATTGCTTTTTCGTCACCGAGGTACTACTATAATTTTTATGTCATTTTCGAATAACGCAGCGCCGGTGCTGTTCAGCAAGATCAAGGACGTTTATATGCGGATGTCCCGTGCCGCCATGAAGGCGGACCGGAGTCCTGACGAGATCCAGCTCATTGCAGTTACGAAGACAGTCCCTGTCGAGGCGATCCGGGAGGCTGTTGATTGCGGGCTCCGGGCCTTTGGCGAGAACAGGGTGCAGGAAGCAAAGAGAAAGATTCTGAACAATGAGATACGGTCCCTGAGCGAACAGCTTGCCTGGCATCTTATCGGCCATCTTCAGCAGAATAAGGTTAGAGACGCTGTGCAGCTCTTTGACCTCATCCATTCCGTTGATTCCCTGGAACTGGCTGAGGAGATTGACCGGCAGGCTGAGAAGTTCGGCAAGATCCAGAGGGTCCTCGTGCAGGTGAAGCTTTCTGCAGAGAAGACGAAACACGGGATAGAGGAAGACGGTCTTCTGCCACTGCTGGAGCGCATTGCAGGAAAGGGTCATATCAGGGCCGAAGGGCTTATGACCATGCCACCATTTCTGGATGACCTGAGCAGCGTACGTCCATACTTCATCAGGCTCAGGGAGCTGAGGGACCGGGCAGAGGCAAAGGGCTTTGCAGTGCCTGAACTTTCGATGGGCATGTCCCATGACTTTGAGGCAGCGATCGAGGAAGGAGCCACCATGGTACGAGTCGGTACAGCAATATTCGGAGAGAGGAGTTCGTGATGATCGGGTTTATCGGCGGGGGCAATATGGCGGAAGCGCTCATAAAAGGGGCGAGGGGAGAGTGGCACGGGGCACAGGAGGAGATGCTCGTTTCAGAGCCGAATAATGAGAGAAGAGAGTACCTGGAACATGTCTACGGGGTAAGAACTACACCTTCCAATGCCGAAGTAGCGTCGTCCTGCAGCATTATCATCCTGGCGGTAAAGCCCCAGCATATGGAGGCTGTGCTCAATGAAATAGCTGCCGGCATCAATGACACCAAGACCGTGGTCTCAATAGCAGCAGGCATCACCCTGTCGTATCTTCAGTCGAAACTGAAGACGGACAAGATCATCAGGGTCATGCCGAACACTCCCGCTCTGATTCAGGAGGGCATGTCGGTTATGTCGCTCTGCGAGTGTTTTTCCGGAGCGGAGATCAATAGTGTCCGGACCATTCTCATGTCTGTGGGCAGGGTGATGACACTCCCCGAGAGGCTCATGGATGCGGTAACCGCTATGTCAGGAAGCGGCCCTGCATTCATCGCGCTCTTTCTTGAAGCGATGATCGATGCCGGCGAGAAGATGGGCCTGAGCAGGGATGATGCCACGCAGCTCGCTGTCCAGACAGCTGTCGGCACGGCGAAGCTCCTTGACGCGGGGATGTCTCCGGAGAAGCTGAGACAGATGGTCACTTCTCCCGGAGGGACAACCGCCGCGGGCCTGAAGGTGTTCGAGGATAAAGGATTAAGACCCATGGTTGCTGACTCACTGCTTGCCGCGAAAAACAGGGCAGAGGAACTGGGTAAAAAAGCATAAGAAGTTTCCTGTCCATCTGGCGGCGACGGTGTTACGTCCGGCAGACGTGAAGTGTGCTCGGATGCGAACAGGCGTCAGGGGATCAGAATAGATTAAAAACACTAACTCATTGTAGAATAACAGGAAATCAACCGGCGAGGAGGAACATGCTGATCGTTGGCAATCTGATGATAACCGTGGCAGAGATCGTGAACATGCTTTTGAATGTCTATTACTGGGTGGTGATCATTGCGGCACTAATCAGTTGGGTCAATCCTGACCCGTACAATCCTGTTGTCAGGTTCCTGCGAACAGTCACGGAGCCGGTCTTGAGGCCCATCCGGCGGCTCATCGGATACCGGCTCGGCCCTATTGATATTTCACCGATTATCGTCTTGCTCGGCATTCTTTTTGTGCAGAAGTTCCTGGTCCGGTCGATCATAGAGATTGGGTATAAAATCAAAGGGGGAGCGTACATATGAGGATCACGCCGCTTGATATCCAGCAGAAGACGTTCAAGATGAAGTTGCGGGGCTTTGATGTCGAGGAGGTATACGGGTTCCTTGAGATCGTGCGCGAAGAGATGGAAGATCTGCTCAGGGAGAATGCCAACCTTAAGGAGAATATACAACGTTCCGACAACCAGATCAGGGAATACCGCGATATGGAGACCACGCTCAGGGAAACGCTCATGACCGCGCAGCAGATGGTCGAGGACTATAAGACCAATTCGCGCAAGGAGGCGGAACTGCTTATCAAGGAGGCTGAGACAAGGGCCGATTCCCTTATCAGGGAGGCGCATGAAAAAGTCATTAAGATACATGAGGATATCACGGACATGAAGGGCATTCGCCGCCATTTCAAAGAGGAACTGAAGCGACTCATCGAAAATCACCTCAAGATGCTGGAGTTCGACGACCGCCGGGAGGGTCAGGGCAAGGAAGCAGTCGCGGAGTGAGCGGGGCACAGCAGCATAAGACACTCAAAGGCATGCAGGATATCCTGCCGCCCGACACATTTCTCTGGCAGTCCATTGAAGAGACTTCCCGCAGAATATTCTCCTCTTTTGGTTTTCAGGAGATACGGCTCCCGGTGCTTGAGTCGACCAGCGTCTTTACCCGGTCGATCGGAGAGCAGACCGACATTGTGGAGAAGGAAATGTACACCTTTACGGACAAAGGCAATCGGAGCGTTTCACTCAGGCCTGAGGGAACAGCCCCTGTGGTAAGGAGCTATGTTGAGAACAGCCTCCATAATCTCCCTGCGCCCCAGAAGTTCTATTATTCCGGCCCGATGTTCCGGTATGAACGGCCCCAGTCGGGCAGGTTCAGGCAGTTCTACCAGATAGGGGTGGAGGCGTTTGCGGATCCGCATCCGCGGATGGACGCAGAAGTCATTGTGATGCTTGAACGGTTTCTTGCCGGGACCGGGTTGAAAGACATATCGTTCCAGATCAATTCGATCGGCTGCGAACAGTGCAGGCCGGGATTCAGGGATGCGCTGCTGTCGTTCTTCTCGGGGAAAAAGGAAAACCTTTGTCCTGACTGCATTCGCAGGTATGACCGCAATCCGCTCAGGATCCTCGACTGCAAGGTCAGCAGATGCGTTGATGCCCGGTCAGGTGCGCCGAGGACTGCGGACCATCTCTGCGGAGACTGCGGGACGCATTTCGGGAAGCTGCAGGAGCTGCTTGCCATGCTGAAGGTATCGTTTACGGTGAATCCCGAGATGGTGAGGGGACTTGATTATTACACGCGGACGACCTTTGAGGTGACCAGTCAGGCCCTTGGCAGCCAGAACGCCGTTGCAGCCGGGGGCAGATATGACCGGCTGGTGAAGGAGTTCGGCGGACCGGACACGCCGGCCATAGGTTTTGCCATCGGCATGGAACGCTTGGTCGGTGTCCTGAAACAGACGGCCTCCCTGTCATGGCCGGTGCCTGCTGCATTCATCGCAGCGCTCGGTGAAGCAGCGGGTGACGAAGCGCTCCGTATTGCAGGCCGGCTCCGGGACCAGGGTCTGTGGGTTGAGGTGGGAGATTCCGGGAGTTCATTGAAGAGCCAGTTGCGGCGGGCCGACAGGCTCTCCGCGCGCTATGTATTCGTCCTCGGCGATGAAGAATTGCGGTCAGGGCTTCTGAGATGGAAAAAACTGGCTGACGCGTCGCAGGGTTCGCTCAACAGAGATGACATTGAGGCATTTCTTGCCGGGATCTGCTGACCGGATATCCGTCTCAAGATCTTTTTTCTTGGGGCGTCAATTTTATGGTAGACTCAAGACGTCATGAAGTCCACGGAGCATATCCCCGGCCTGTTGCTGGCCTGTGCCATTGCATTTCTCTCGGTATATGTTTCTTCCGTTCACGCATCATTTGACTCCCTGGTCATGTCCATTATTGTCGGCATTCTGTTCAATAATCTTCTGAGCAGACAGGAAATATTCAGGAAAGGGACAGATACTGCCGTACGGGTCTTTCTCCCTCTTGGCATAGCCCTCTACGGTTCACAGCTTTCCTTTGTCGGCATGAAAACAAGCCTGTTGTTCAATATCCTTCTGGTGTTTTTTATGCTCTTTGGCCTCACCGTGATGCTGTCACGCATCTTCCGTCTGGACATGAAGATCACCATACTGCTTGCATCCGGCCTTGCGGTTTGCGGTGCTTCTGCAATTGCCATCATCTCCCCCCTGATAGATGCCAAGCGGGAGGATACCTCCATAGCCACACTCTCCGTCATGATGGTCGGCCTTATCGGCATGATTTTCTATCCCCTTCTGTACGACTTCTTCCCTTTGAGAATGGAAGAGTTCGGTTTTTTCGCCGGCACGACGCTGCCCATGATCGGACAGGTGAAGGTTGCAGCAGGGAATATAAATCCTGCTTTTGTGAGCAGCGCTCTGCAGGTTAAATTGATGCGCGTGGCGTTTCTTATTTTTCTCATTCCTCTGATAGTGTCTCTTTCGAACAAGGGGGGAAAGTGGATTACGGTCCCATGGTTCGTTGTTGCGTTCATCCTTCTTTCGCTTCTTGCAAACACGCTGAAACCGCCGAAGGACATTATTGATATGGGGAGAATTCTCAGTACCTACTGTCTGTCTGCCGGGCTTGCGGCGATAGGCCTTTCCGTTGATGTCGACGCGCTTGTGGAAGAGGGGCTTACGCCATTCAGCGTCATTCTATCCTCCTGGACTGTCGTCATCATAACAGTCTTTCTTTTCAGGAACATCTGGTAATGTTCAAGACCCGAATCATCTACCGGCTTGTCGCTCTGCTTCTCGTCTTTGCGCTGATGGTCATGGGGCCGTATTCTTTTTCCGTCATTAAGCAGGTGCAGAAGATGATCGAAATGGAAAATGCCGTGGATACGGAGATCTCTCACGAGGAAGATCGCATCCGCAGGGAATTCGCACCGCGGCTGATCGAGCAGATGGTACCCCTCACGTTCTACGTTCTTATCATGGCATTTTTCCTCGCGATATTTTTCCTGAGGAAAATGCTCATCTCCCTGAAGAACCTGCGTGAAGGGACCAGGGCGATGAGGGACGGGAATCTTGATGTCCGACTCGATGTCCTGACTGAAGACGAACTCGGAGATGTGACAAAAGCGTTTAATGATATGGCTGCGGCGCTCAAGGCAAAGACGCAGGAGCTCGTGCAGAAAGACGTGTATGTGAATGCCATGCTCGATCCCCTCTGGTTCGTAGATCAGGAGGATAGGATCATGGACATAAACCCGGCGTTCACGCGGCTGTTCGGGCATACCCGGGAAGACGTGATCGGAGCGTCCGTGTATGACCTCCTGGATGAAAAGAACGCGATGATCATGAGGAGACAGCTCAAAGAAAAGCGCGAAAAAGGAATCGCGTCCATCTATGAACTGAGTATCCTTACCAAGGGCGGTATCTTGTTCCCTGTCCTGGTCAGCGGGTCTCCCATATTTTCAGGAGACCAGGTCATAGGCAAGATAGGCGTCCTGAAGGATTTCAGGGAACAGAGCAACCTCCGTTCCGAGCTGCAGAACTCTCTGGACTACATCGAGACCATCATGAACAGCATACCGGACGAGCTCATCGTTATCGACCGGAGCTATAAGATCATCATGGCCAACAAGGTTGCCATAGAAAATGCTGAACAGGATTTGACCGGGAAGTTTTGCCACCAGTCGCTGCATGCGTCCCCGGCGCCGTGCTGGTCAGGGGGGGTTGACTGCCCTACCCAGTCTGTTTTTGCGGAGGGCAGGGGTTGCAGGACCGTCCATGAACATACCGACGCGAGGGGAGGGAAGCGATATTGTGAGATTATCGCGAGCCCGATAAAGGACGCATCAGGCAGGGTGCAACATGTCATCGAGCTCCTTAGGGATGTGACCGAGCGTGTGGAAAATGAGGCTGAGGTCGCGCGTAAGAACAGGGAGCTCACGGTGCTGAACAACATTTCCGGCATACTCAACCGGTCGCTGAAGTCCGATGAGATCTTCACGAAGGTGCTCGATAAATTGACTGGACTGCTTACCATGGACGGAGGCGGCATATTTTTTCTTGACGAGTCAACGAAGGAATTGGTCTGTCAGTATCACAGCGGAGTATCCGATGACTATATACGGACGATAAGCCGGATCCGCCTGGGAGAAGACCTGCCGGGAAAGGTTGCAGTCACGGGGCAGATCATCACTACCTCGGACATATCCCGCGACCATCGGATCGAACGTTCGATCGTCAAGCATTCAGGCATTCGCGGTTACTGCTGCATTCCGGTCAAGGGCAAGGAGAGGATCATCGGGGTCTTCTGCCTTTTCAGTTTCAATCCCCATGTTTTTACTCCGGAAGAGGAGAGCATTCTTCTGTCGATCGGTGAGATGACCGGCATGGCACTGGAGAATATCAGACTGTACGAGAAACTGCGCTCCATGTATGAATGGCAGCAGAAGCGGTGGGATGAAGAGCACCGGCAACTGCTCGCCCTTTCCTCAAAGCTCGGCGCCGAGGTGGGGATTACGGACGTCATGAGCGAGGTTCTTGGGCTTATGAAGCAGACCTTCAGGGCGGACTTTATATGGATGCTCGTTAACGACCCTTCCGGGAATCTTGTCCTCAGCTCCTCTTCGCAGGTTACGGGGAAGGAAGGTGGAATCATCTACGGGGCAGAGGTCAGTTCGCTCGAAAGATTTGCGCTGACCAAGAGGCAGACAATCCCTGCTCCCGATATACGGGCAGAGTCAAGGTTCTACCTTTCTCCCGAGGTGTCTGCATATCATGCCGCAGTTGCGATGCCCATGTTCATCGGCGAGAAACCGATCGGTGTTATTACGCTCTATCATCTGATGCAGAAGGATTTCAGGGAGGAGGAACTCCATTTTCTCGAGATCATGGCGAATATGATATCCGTGGCCCTGGAGCGGTCGGAGTATTACATCCGGGCAGGCAGGGAAAAGGAGTTTGCGGACACCATCATCCAGAGCGTCACCGACGGGATTATAACGGTCGATACCCACCACAGGGTGATATCGGTGAATTCCGCCTTTGAGAGACTGGCCGGCGTGGGGCACGGCAGTGCGGTCGGCAAGCACATTTGCGATAATTTCAGGTACAGCAATGAGAATAATGATTTCTGCATGTCTTTAGGCGAATGCATTGAAGAGGCTGTAGAGGGTTCGACGACCTCCCGCTCATCGATCCTGAAAACGCGTTACGGCAATACCATTGCGATCACCATAACCAGTTCGCCTATCCTGGACAGGAATAGTGCGGTAACCGGCATCGTTAACCTCATACGGGATGTGAGCCGAGAAAAAGAGCTGGACAGGATGAAGACCGAGCTGGTCAGGTCGGTGTCGCACGAGTTCAGAACCCCCCTTTCCGCGATCGTCGGCATGACGGAGATGCTTTTGCAAGGCGACGTCGACGAGGACAAGGTGGTCAAGTATCTCAACGTCATCAGGAATGAGGGGCTGCGTCTGACGAAGATGGTCTCGGAACTCCTGAGCCTGGCGCGCATCGAAAGCGGGAAGGAAGTTTTGCATTTCAGCCGCATTGATTTCGAGGCCCTGCTGAAAGGTATTTGTGATACCCTCGCGACGCTTGTTACAGACAAAGGTGCAACGATCAGATATGCGCTGCATGACATCAGATATATCACCGGAGATGAAGAAGCTCTTAAACAGGTGCTTATGAACCTGATCGATAACTCTTTAACATTCTCTGATCAAGGATGTATGATAGATATGGATATGAATCGGAACGGCGATAATGTCGAAATTACGATTACCGATAACGGATGGGGAATCCCGGAAGAGGACCTTCCCCATCTTGCCGAACGTTTTTACCGGGGCAAGCACGGAGACAAGGTCAAGGGAACCGGTCTCGGCCTTACCCTCTGTGATGAGATTGTGAAGATGCACAATGGTACCATGTCTGTACGGAGCGCCGTGGGGAAGGGTACTGCCGTGACTGTCAGTATTCCGTATAGGGAGGTTTTGTGAGCAAGGTTATTGTTGTTGACGATGAGCCTTTTATTCTCATGATGATTGAAGACAAGCTCAGGAAGGCGAAAATTGACGTCATTACACTCCGCGAGAGCACGCGGGCTGTTGATATGATCAGAAAAGAACGGCCTGATCTCATCATTCTCGACTGGATGATGCCCGAGTTGAGCGGTATCGAACTCTGCAAGCTGATAAAGGCGGACCCTGATCTCCGGAGTATCCCGATTTTCATGCTGACGGCCAAAGGGCAGGACTCGGATGAGCAACAGGGAATCCAGTGCGGGGTCAATAGATACATAACCAAGCCCTTCAGTCCAAAATCCCTTCTTGAGATGGTGCAGGAAACTGTTGGAAGGTAACAGCTATAAGGACGATCTCACCGCCACGATTCAGGAGTTGAGCCATGCATATGAAGAACTCTCTCTCCTGTACCGCGTCTCCGGGATGTTTGCGTCCCTCAGCATCGACGATATCTGTTCCCGCATGGTGGATGAGGCTATTGATTCGATAGGTGTCAAGACCGCCGCGGTGCTTTTTTTGGATAAGAAGGACAACGTTCTCTATACCAAAATATCCCGGGGATCGTGGGATAATACAAGAACGTTTACGCGTGAGTCAGAAGTCATCTGGAAGTCGATCGAGACGCGAAAGCCCTCTGCGTTTTGCCATATCTCGGAAACAAAATACCGCGATGATATTCCCGGCATACGGTCGCTTATGGTCTGCCCTATTCGGGGCAAGGCGAAGACGATCGGGACGATCATCGTTGCGGACAAGGAAGGGGACCGGGAATTCTTTTCCTATGATACCAAGCTCCTCATGGCTATCTCTTCCCAGGCAGGCCTCTCTGTGGAGAATGCCATGCTGTACAACGAGCTCGAAGGGTTGCTGGTCGGCGCGATAAAGTCCCTGGTCAAAGCGCTTGAGGCGACATCATACTGGACTGCCGGCCATACGGAACGCGTCACGGAATATTCCCTTGCCATCGGACGGATGCTTGACCTTCAGGGAGACACCCTTGAAAAGCTGAAGATATGCTCTCTTCTCCATGACATCGGCAAGATAGCAACACCCAAAGAGATCCTGAACAAGGATGAATGTCTCACTGAGCAGGAATGGCTCGAAATCAGAAAGCATCCCGGTATCGGCGCAGAGATCCTCGGCGAGATGCAGCAGTTCAATGAGGTCATCCTCGGCATTAAATATCACCATGAGCACTGGGACGGCAAAAAGAGCATCTTCGGGCTGAAGTTTGAGGAGATCCCGCTTCTGGCAAGGATCCTTTCAGTCGCCGACACCTTCGATGCGCTCACATCAGACAGGCCATACCGGACGAAGAGGAGACGGGAAGAGGCCATCCATGAGATCAAACGATGTTCAGGCACCCAGTTCGACCCTGCAGTGGTTGAAGGATTTCTTAAATGGATGGATATGACTACCCCACAACATCAAGTTCCCTGACCCTGAACTTCACCCCGAGTTTTTCCGCAATCTCTCTGCACCGCGCGATATCCACCTCCGGCATGTTCACAACGGTAACCTGAACGTCAGGAACCGAGTCTTTCACTTCCCTGATGAATCCGAGCACCGCATCATACGCATCAGGATACGCCGGGCTGCAGATACGGTTGTAGGTATCCTTGTCCTGAGCATCGAGGCTGACCGATATGCTGTCCACAATTCCCTTCAGTTCCGGGACGATATTCCTGCGATGAATGAGATTTGCATGGCCGTTGGTATTGATCCTTACATGGCCTCGGCGTGACGTTACCCATCTCGCAAGGTTCTTGACGGTTTCGAGTCTCTGGAGGGGTTCCCCATAACCGCAGAACACAATCTCCTTGTAACGGGCAGGGTCGCCGATCTCCTTTATCAGCTCTTCTTCGGAGGGCTCATGGGACAGTCTGAGCCGGTGGCCCTTGACATAGTCGGAGTGGAACTTGACGCAGAAAGAGCACCTGTTCGTACACCGGTTTGTGATATTCAGGTACAAACTGTCACGGATCTGATACGCTATCTCACCCCTGTCAGGCAGAGGACCGATGTTGAGAAGCCGCCTGGCGTTGAGGGTCGTTATCCGCGAGACATCCTGCAGGCTGATGCCTCTCAGTTCTGCGATCCTCTGAGCTGTGTGCACGAGATATGCAGGTTCGTTCCGTTTTCCGCGGAAGGGTTCAGGCGCCAGATAGGGGGCGTCCGTCTCCATGAGGAGATAGTCGTCAGGGATGTTCTGTGCCACTTCATGCAGGCCCCGGGTTTTTTTGAACGTTACCGGTCCTGCCAAAGAAATGTAGAAGCCCATGGCCATGACCTGTTCAGCCATCGCCATATCCCCGGAGAAGCAGTGAAAAACGCCGTTTGAGATGCCTGAAGCGCGGACGAGCCTGAGAATATCATCGTCTGCCTCCCTGCTATGGATGATCATGGGAAGTCCTGTCTCGCCGGCAAGTGCCAGATGCTGCTCGAAAACCCTTCTCTGCACATCACGCGGGGAATGATCATAATGATAGTCAAGTCCCGTTTCACCGATGGCAACCACCTTTGTTTTCTTTGTCAAGTCCTTGAGCAGCCGGTATGTATCATCCGTGAAGTCCTTTGCGTCATGAGGATGTATGCCTACGGAACAATAGATACCTTCATATTGATCCGCCATGTCAACACCCTTCAGCGTTCCATCGAGGTCAGAGCCGATTGTAATAAGCAATTCGATGCCGGCTGCCCTGGAGCGGGCAAGGACCTCTTCGCGGTCCTGGTCGAACTCTTTCATCTCGATGTGGCAGTGAGTATCGATGAGGGACGGCGCAGAGGGAGAAGCGGGGAGCGAAGAGTCTGCCGGATTCTCTTGTTTGCAATTATTGCGTGTCACCGGCTGCCTATCGTTTGTCACGGACACTGAACACAGACGCTGATCTCTGCTGTTATGCGCCGAACTTTTTGAGTCTCAGCGCATTGGCGAGGATGAGGGGCATGAGGTGTATTGTGGGGAAGATGCCGAGCTCTCCCTTAAAACACTCACGCTCGGAAAATGACGAACAGAGCCCGCCGATCACATACGGAGAGTGCAGCAATGCCGGTACGGGGTGCCAGCTGTGGCCTTTGATACGTGCGGGGGTTGAATGGTCACCGGTGATGACGAGCACATCCGGGTTCATCGCCTGGATCTGGGGAAGAAGCCGGTCGAACTCCTCGATCCTCTTCACCTTTTCCGCAAAGTTGCCGTCTTCACCGTACGAGTCGACCTTTTTTACATGCAGGAAAAAGAAGTCGTGTGCATCGTAGCTGTCTTTCAAAAATGCGATCTCGTCTTCAACCGTGCCTTCAATGGAAGGTGCCTGCATGCCCACGAGTTTCGCGAGTCCGCGATACATCGGATAGTTGGCAATGGCAAGAGCATTGAGGCCGTAGGCCTGCTCAAAGGTCGGGATATCCGGCTTGCCGGAAAAACCTCTCATGAGGATAAAGTTCGCTTTCTCCTCATGCTTCAGAACTTCATGGGCCTGAGCGATCAGTATTTCAGCAACAGCGGCAACGCTCTCTGCGCTCTTCGAAACGCCGAAAGGTTTCAGCGGCTGCCTGCCTTCCTGTTGAGGGTCTGTGTCAGGGATGTCGGCAGCGTCCTTCGTGAGACTGTTCGGAAATCTCATGATCACGGCACATCTGTGCTCCATACCTGGGGCAAAGGTTATTTCAACATCGCCAATCTTTGGTATGCTTTTCTGGAGCAGCTCAGTAAGCTTTCTGCTCCGGTCCGTTGGAATCCTTCCCGCCCTTCGGTCCGTGATAAGGCCGTCGCGTACGGTTGCGTAGTTACACCTGACCGCTATGTCAGTGTCCCGGATTTCGAGACCGAGGCCGAGCGCCTCAAGAATGCCCCTTCCAATCTGGTGCTCGAGAGGGTCGTACCCGAAGAGTGCCAGATGTCCCGGACCGCTGCCCGGGGTGATGCCCGGGGCAACAGGGATATGCAGTCCGCATGCGGATATGTGGAGAAGGCGGTCCATGTTGGGTGTTCCTGCTGTTTCGAGTTCTGTCCTGCCGTTCACCGGAAGTCCTCCGAGGCCGTCAAGAACAACGAGGATGATTTTGGTCGAATTTTTCTGGGCGAGGCGGGCGATCAATTTCTGCATGAATCATAGTACTGCAAAGATCAAAAAGTTTTCAAGCTGCCTGGCAAACCGGCTTCTACAGCCCTTCTTTGTAGCAATAAAGAAGGCATGACAACATGAGTATGTTGTGGTATAGTAGGCCCAAGAAAGGGCCTGATCATGAAGATGAAGAGCTTGGCAGGAAATTTTCTCATAGCATCCCCTGTCCTGGATGATCCGAATTTCAGCCATACGGTTGTGCTGATGTGCCATCATACCGAGGAGGGAGCATTCGGCCTTGTCGTGAACCGCGTGCTGATGGAGAGCTTTCAGCCTCTTCTCAATAACTTTGACTTCACCGGCACCTCAGTCGACATGCCGGTTTTCTTCGGCGGACCCGTGAAGCCTGAACAGGGGTATATCATCTTCGCACCGTTCAGCGCAAAATATGGGTCCATGAAGGTTGGCGCCAATATCGGGGTAACCGCTTCCCGGGAGATGCTCTTTTCCATTCTGAGCGGCAAGGGACCGGAACAGTATCTTTTTGCCCTTGGCTTTGCGGGGTGGAACTCTCATCAGCTTGAAGATGAGTTGCTGACAGACAGCTGGATTGTTGCGCCATGCAACACGGACATTATTTTTTCGCTGCAGGTGCGTGACCGCTGGAGAGCAGCCGCAAAACAGATCGGTGTTGATTTTCATCGGTACTCGGAAAGATCGGGCACGGCATAATATCGGGAAATTTACAGCGTGAAGGAGAAGCGTCATGAAAGTGCTGGCATTCAACGGCAGTCCGCGGAAGGAAGGAAATACCTATCTCGCCATTAATATTGTTTTCGAAGAGCTCCGGAAGGAGGGGATCACGACAGAACTTGTGCAGCTCGGCGGAGCCGATATCAGGGGCTGCAGGGCGTGCTATAAATGTTTTGAGCTGAAGAACAGGCGTTGTATCCAGCAGGATGCCCTGAATGGTTTTGTAGAGAAGATGATAGATGCAGACGGCATCATCATCGGCTCCCCGACATATTTTGCAAATGTTTCGACCGAGGTAAAGGCCCTCATAGATAGGGCTGGTCTGGTCGCGCGTGCCAATGACAGTCTATTCAAGCGTAAGGTCGGTACGGCGGTTGTTGTATTCAGGCGTGCCGGAGGGACGGACGTCTATTCCAGTATAAATTACT
>Ga0102851_10001486_pt1 | contig 13416 bp, 12 predicted proteins | sample Mud3Dept3metaG_FD_79558 | JGI IMG/M metagenome (GOLD analysis project Ga0102851, IMG submission 79558) | Freshwater wetland microbial communities from Ohio, USA, analyzing the effect of biotic and abiotic controls - Mud 3 Core 4 Depth 3... | ecosystem: Environmental > Aquatic > Freshwater >... | reverse complement strand
GCTCGCACGCCGCGCCGGCCGTGCCTGCCGCGGCTGTGCCGGCGCCCTGTCGCCTGCGCGGCATCGAACACGAGGCGCTGTGCGGCAGCGTATTGCGGGCGCTTGATCCGGCACGTCCCGACGGCCCGCAGATCGAGGTCCATTACGCCGTGCTGCCGGCGCTGGCCCGCAACAAGCATCCCGACCCGCTGTTCTACTTCGCCGGCGGGCCGGGCCAGAGTGCCATCGAGATCGCGCCACAGGTGGCCGCGATGTTGGCGCGCTTTGCCAACCGCCGCGACATCGTGCTGATCGATCAGCGCGGCATCGGCCGCAGCGCCCCGTTGGTCTGCGATGCCGAAGACCCGGCGCTGCCGCTGGCCGAGCTGTTCAGCATCGATCGCCAGCGCGAGCGCCTGGCGTTGTGCCTGGCCCAGTTGAAGGCGCTGCCCTACGGCGACCTGCGCTTCTTCACCACCACGCTGGCGATGCAGGATGCCGATGCGGTGCGCGCCGCGCTCGGCGCGCACCGCATCAACCTCATCGGCGGCTCCTACGGCACGCGCGCAGCGCTCGAGTACCAGCGCCAGTTTCCGCAGCGGGTGCGACGCGCGGCGATCGATGGCGTGGTGCCGCCCGACATGGCGCTGCCAGCGGCCTTCTCGGCCGACAACCAGGCGGCCCTCGATGCGCTGTTCGCGGCATGCGTCGCGGACGTGGCATGCAACGCGCGTGAGCCGGAGCTGCTCGAGCGCTGGCAGACGCTGCTGGCGTCGCTGCCGCGCAGCGTCGAGTTGCGGCATCCGCTGACCGATCGCAACGAGCGCCTGACGCTGACGCGCGACGTCTTGCTGGGCATGGTGCGCGGCCCGCTGTACGCCCCGCCGCTGGCGGCGGCGCTGCCGGCGGCCATTGGCGAGGCTACGCGCGGTCGCTTTGGCGCGCTGGCCGGGCTGGCGCAGGCGCTGGGCGGCCGCCGCGGCTTGCGGACGGCGGCCGGGATGCACTTCTCGGTGGTCTGCGCCGAGGATGTGCCGCTTCTGTCGCAGGCCACCGATCGGCGCGGTGCCGACTTCGGCGACTCCTTCCTCGACCTCTATCGCGAGGTGTGCGCGCTGTGGCCGCGCGGCGAGGTGCCCGCTGCCTTCTACACCATGTCACCGGCACCCGTGGCAACGCTGGTGCTGTCGGGCGGACTCGACCCGGCAACGCCGCCGCGCCACGGCGAGCGCGTGGCCAAGGCACTCGGGGCCCGGGCGCGCCATGTGGTGGTGCCGAATGCCGGCCACGGCGTGATGGCCATCGGCTGCATGCGCGATGTGCTGTACCGCTTCGTCGATGCAGACAGCGACGAAGCGGCGCTCAAGGTCGACACGTCCTGTGTCACGGGCATCCCGCGACCGCCGATGTTCGCGTTGCCGGGAGCCGCGCGATGATCGAGGTGCAGCAACTGCAGAAGGGCTTCACCCAGGGCCGCGGCAGGAAGGCCCGCACGGTGCAGGCGGTCGACGGCGTGAGTTTCAGGGCGACCGATGGCTGCATCACCGGCCTGCTCGGCCCCAATGGCGCCGGCAAGACCACCACGCTGCGCATGGTGGCTGCACTGTTGGTCCCCGAGGCCGGACAGATCCGGGTCGATGGCATCGACGTCCGCCGCGAGCCTCGGGCGGCGCTGGCGCGGATGGGCGTGCTCAGCGACGGGCGTGGTCTGTATCCGCGCCTGACGGCGCGCGAGAACATCGTGTACTACGCCCGCCTGCATGGCATGAGCGATGCCGCGGCGTCAAAGCGTGCCGGCGCGCTGGCGCACATGCTCGACATGACGCCGTTGCTCGAGCGTCGCACCGAAGGCTTCAGCCAAGGCGAGCGCATGAAGACCGCGCTGGCCCGTGCGTTGGTGCACGACCCGCCGAACATCATCCTCGACGAGCCGACCAATGGCCTCGACGTGCTGGCCACGCGCGCGTTGCGCGACGCGCTGCGTCGCCTGCGCGACGATGAAGGCAAGTGCATCGTCTTCTCGACGCACATCATGCAGGAGGTGGAACGCCTTTGCGACCAGGTGATCGTCGTCTCGCACGGGCGCACGGTTGCCGAGGGCACGGTGGCCTCGCTCAATGCATCCTGCGGCGAACAGGATTTCGAAGCCACGTTTGTCAAGCTGGCGTTCGGCGCCGCGGAAAGCGCGCGCGCATGAACGCCTGGGTCGTCTTCCGCAAGGAACTGATCGACGCGTTGCGCGACCGCCGCACGCTGTTGATGGTGCTGTTGTCGTCGGTGGCGATCGGGCCGCTGGTGCTCGTCGCGCTGTCGGCGCTGGTCGCCGGCATCGAGAAGCGCGCCGAGGAGCGCACCGTGGTCGTCTCCGGCATCGAGCACGCACCGACGTTGCACAACTACCTGCTGCGCCAGACCTACCGCGTGGACGCAGCGCCGGCCGACCATGAGCAACGGCTGGCAAGCCAGGCGCTGGCTGACGCGGTGTTGGTGGTCGGGAAGGATTTCGAAGCCGAGTTGGCGCGCGGCGAGGCGCCGCTGGTCGAGATCGTTTCCAGCAGCGCCAATCAGCGTGCCAGCGCCAGCGTCGGCCGCTTGACGCGGCTGCTGCGCGGCTTTTCGAGCGAACAGGCGACGCTGCGCCTGGCGTTGCGCGGCGTCACGCCGGCGACGCTGGAGGTGCTGGACGTGCAGGAGCGCGATCTGGCCAATCCGCAGTCGCGCGCCGCGCGGCTGACCGGCATGGTGCCGTTCTTCGTGTTGATGGCGGTGCTCTACGGTGCGCTCAATGCGGCGCTCGACACGACCGCCGGCGAGCGCGAGCGCGGCTCGCTCGAGCCGCTGCTGATGAACCCGGCCTCGCGGCTGTCGCTGGTGCTCGGAAAATGGGGCGCGGTCGCGGCCGTCGGGATGCTGATCGCGCTGCTCAGTTGCTTCTCGTTCCTGCCGGCACAGGGTCTGCTGCGCAGCGAGACGCTGGCCGCGATGTTCCAGTTCGGCCTGCGCGAGGCGGGCCTGTTCCTGGCCCTCCTGGCGCCCCTGGCCGCCGCGCTCGCGGCGCTGATGATGGCCATCGCGATTCGCTGCAAGACCTTCAAGGAGGCGCAGGCCAACAACACCGTGGTGGTCCTCGCGGTGTCGCTGCTGCCGCTGATCACGGTGTTCGATCAGGGCGGCGAAGCGCCCTGGCACCTGGCGGTGCCGGGCCTTGGCCAGGTGACGCTGATGAACCGCGTGCTCAAGGGCGAGGCGGTTGGCGTGCTCGACGTTGCACTGCCGCTGGCAGTGTGTGCGCTGATCGCGGCGGCCGGCCTGGCCTACGTCGCACGGCAGTTGCGCACCGCCGCGTTGCGGTAGTTGGCCGCTCGCTCGGGTCAGTGCGCCATGGCGGTCAGTCGTCGAGATGGCGCAGCACGCGCTGCACTTCGCCTTGCCACGGCAGGCCGTAGACGATCTGACTGAGGTGGCGCGCCGATTCCCACGCCGTCAGCACTTCGCCCTGCGGCCCCAGCAGGCGCAGGTTGCTGATCACGCTCATCGGGTCGGCCATCGCCACCACGCCGTGCGACAACTGAACCCAGTCCCAGGCCACGCCGGCTTCGCCGTCGGCCACCGGGCCGGCCCACACGGTTTGTCCAGACAGCGGTGTGTCGGTGTCATCGGTCGTGAATACCTGCGTGTCAACGTGATTGAACTGGAATGGCGTGGGGTTCTTCGCCTGCCACAATAGCGGCGGCCAGGCGCGAACACTCCAGGAAGTCTTCATTGCGATCTCCGTCGTGAATTGCGCCGCAACCGCGCGTCGCATGCAGCCAGTGTGAGCAAGGTGGATGTGCTTTCATAGCTGTAAGACCTGTCAGGTTGGAACCGGGATCCTGCGAAGAGATGCTGCAAGGCGACTACCTCTCTGTACTCGAAGCTCGAAATCGTGACGAGTTCCACGCGGCCGTGGTTCGCTTTGCCCAAGGGTTGGGTTTCGATACGGTCGCCGCGATGGCGGTGGTGGACAAGGGCATCGGCGCGGCTGAGTTCATCACGGTGGACAACACGCCGACGGCCTACCTGCAGACCTTCGCCGGCACCGGCAGTGGCCGCCGTGATCCGGTGATGCAGCACTGCAAGCGCCATACGGTGCCGATCATCTGGAACCAGCAGACGTATCTGGACAACGATGCCATCGACATCTGGGAAGAGCAGGCGCCATTCGGCTACCGCAATGGCATTGCCATGGCGCTGCACCTGCCCGAGGGCCGCCACTTCATGCTGGGCGTCGACCGCCCTCAGGCACTTCCCGCGGACTCCGGCCAGTTGACGCGGCTGGTCGCCGATCTGCAGTTGTTCGCTGTGCACGCGCAAGACACGGCCATGCGCGTGCTGGTGTCGGCACCTCTGCAGCCCGAGCGGCCGGCGCTGACGCCACGTGAACTCGAGGTGCTGAGATGGACGATGGACGGCAAGACGGCCTGGGAAGTGGCGACGCTGCTCGGCATCACTGAGCGCACGGTCATCCTGCACTTGCAGAACGCGATGAAGAAATTGAACTGCAATTCGAAGCACCAAGCCGTGCTGAAGGCCCTGCGCCTGGGCCTGATCTACTGATCACCCTGTAAGAGTTGACAGTTACGCGCGGCCCTGTGGGCTGTTGGAATCGGGATGCGTTTTCGCACCGCCCATTCCACAGGAGCCACCATGAAACAAGCGCGTCAAGTCATCGCCCGTTGGGTTGCCAAGTTCACCGCGCCGGTCAAGACACCGGTCGCCACGACGGCCACGACGGATCTGCGCCCGATCGATGTCGAGCAATTGCGCCAGGTCGCTGGCGGCGCGGGGCAGACGCCCCAGTCGCCCAAGGGCAACTGGTGAGCAAGGTCCGGCAGCACACACCACCCGGCGCGCGCGGGGTGGCATGACCAACATCTTTCGCCGCGAAGTTCTCGAATCGCAGCAGAGTTCGTGGATCGGTGAGATCCAGCTCGTTCGCCCACTGTCGCTGGCGCTGTTGACCGGTGGTGTGGCGTTGTCGGTGCTGGCTGCCGCTGCGTTCCTCGCCTTCGGCGAGTACACGCGCAAGGTGCGGGTCGGCGGCGTCCTGGTGCCCGACCGCGGTGTGATCCGCCTGGTGCCGCCGCAGGATGCATTGGTGCTCGAGCGGCGTGTTGCCGAGGGCGCCAGCGTGCGCGCGGGCGACGTGCTGTTCGTGCTGTCGCTCGACCGTGCGGCGGCCGCCGGCGATACCCAGGCTGCGGTGCAGCGCACGCTGGTCGAGCGCGAAGCCAGCCTCGGCGAAGCGGCGGACCAGCAGCGTGCATTGCTGGCCAACCAGCGCGCGGCACTCGAACGGCGTCTGGCTGACATGCAGCGCGAGCGCAGCGCACTCGACGCCGAGGCTGCGCTGCTGATGCAGCGCATCGTGCTGGCGCAGCAGGCCCAGGCGCAGGTCGAGTCGTTGCGCGCCGACAACTTCGTATCGTCGGCGCAGGTTCAGGCCAAGGTCGGCGAACTGCTCGCGCTGCAGGCGCAGCGCCAGGCGCTGGAGCGCCAGCGCGGCGCGCACGAGCGCGAGATCACGACCCTTGAAGCGCAGCGGCGCGAACTGCCGCTGCAGGCGGCCTCGCGCGTGGGTGCGCTCGAGCGCGAGCGTGCCGAACTGGCTCAAAAGCGTGCCGAGAGCGAGGCCCAGCGGCGCCTGGTCGTGCGGGCGCCGCAGGATGGGGTGGTCAGCACGGTGCTGGCGTCACCCGGCCAGACCGTGACGGCCACTTCGGCGCTGGCCAGCCTGGTGCCGGCCGGCGCCACGCTGCAGGCGCACCTGTACGCGCCCTCGAGCGCGGTCGGATTCCTGCGCGCCGCACAACCCGTGCTGCTGCGCTACCACGCCTTCGCGTACCAGAAGTTCGGCCACCAGCACGGCCGCATCGAGCAGGTTTCGCTGGCACCGCTGCAGGCCAGCGAACTCGCCGGCCAACCCTGGGCCGGCAGCGCGCGCGAGCCGATGTATCGCATCACCGTGGCGCTGGAGCGCCAACAGATGCCGGCCTATGGCGCGCTGCAGCCGCTGGCACCGGGCATGCAGCTCGATGCCGATGTCCCGATCGAGCGTCGCAAGCTCTACGAGTGGCTGTTCGAGCCGGTGCTCGGCATGGCCGGCAGGGTGTAGCCGGCGTGGCCAACACGCTCAACCTCTCGCTGTCAGGCTGGTTCGGTGCGCGCCGTGTGCCGGTGGTGCTGCAGACCGAGGCCGCCGAGTGCGCGTTGGCCTGCCTGGCGATGGTGGCCACCGCACACGGTCATCGCACCGATCTGCCGACGCTGCGCCAGCGTTTCTCGCTGTCGCTGAAGGGCGCGACGATGGCCGACCTGGTGCGCATGGCCGGCGAACTGCGGTTCAATCCGCGCGCGGTGCGCGTCGAGCCCGAGCAACTGGCGCAGCTGGCGCTGCCGTGCGTATTGCACTGGGACTTGAATCATTTCGTGGTGCTGACCGCCGTGCGCGGCGGCGTGGCCGAGTTGCACGATCCGGCCCGCGGCGCGAGGCGCATCAGGCTGACCGAACTGTCGCGCCACTTCACAGGCATCGCGCTCGAGTTGACGCCGGCCGCGGACTTCACGCCCAGGACTGAGCGCCAGACCGTCACGCTGAAGCAACTGCTCGGCCCGGTGCGCGGCCTGAAGCGTTCGCTGGCGCAGATCTTCGTGCTCGCGGCCGGGCTCGAGGCCTTCGTGCTGCTGAGCCCGTTCTTCCTGCAATGGGTCGTCGACGGCGTGCTGGTCAGCGCCGACCGTGATCTGCTGGTCACGCTGGGTCTGGGCTTCGGGCTGCTGGTGCTGTTGCAGGTGGGCACCGCAGCGATCCGCTCGTGGGCGGTGTTGCACCTGTCGGCGACGCTGAATCTGCAATGGCTGTCCAACGTGTTCGCGCACTTGATGCGCCTGCCGATGGCCTGGTTCGAGAAGCGCCATACCGGCGACGTGTGGTCGCGCTTCGCCGCCGTGCAGCAGATCCAGAAGACGCTGACCACGCACTTCATCGAGGTGGTGCTCGATGGCCTGCTGGTGGTGGCGACCTTGGCCATGATGCTCTTCTACAGCGTCACGCTGGCGGCGATCGTGCTCGGTGCGGTGGCCGTCTATGCGCTGCTGCGCTGGGCCTTCTTCCGGCCGCTGCGCGAGGCGACCGAAGAAGCGCTGGTGCATGAGGCGCGGCAGTCGAGCCATTTCCTCGAGTCGCTGCGCGGCGTGCAGTCGATCAAGCTGTTCAACCGCCAGGCCGACCGCCAGGCGCGCTTCATGAACCGTGTCGTCGACACGATGAACGCCGACATCACCACGCGCAAGCTGGAGTTGTTGTTCTCGGTGCTGCACCGGCTGCTGTTCGGCATCGAGCGGGTGGCCGTGGTCTGGGTCGGCGCCGTGCTGGTGATGGATCAGCAGCTGTCGGTCGGGATGCTGTTTGCGTTCGTGGCGTTCAAGGAACAGTTCGCACAGCGCGTCAGCGCACTGATCGACAAGACCGTCGAGTTGCGCATGCTGCGGCTGCAAGGTGAACGACTGGCCGACATCGTGCTCGCCGCGCCGGAGGACATCGGCCTGCCGAGCCCGTCGGGCGAGCATGGCATCGCGCCGGCATCACCGCCGCGCATCGAGGTGCGCGGCATGAGCTTTCGTTATGCCGATGGCGAGCCGGAAGTGCTGCGCAGCGTGAACTTCACCATCGAGCCGGGCGAGTCGGTGGCCATCGTCGGGCCTTCTGGCTGCGGCAAGACCACGCTGCTGAAGCTGATGCTCGGCATCCATGTGCCGGTTGCGGGCGAGTTGCGCGTCGGTGGCTTGCCACTGGCCCAGCTCGGCCTGGCGCGCTGGCGCAGTTTGGTCGGCACGGTGATGCAGGACGACGCACTGCTCACGGGCTCGGTGGCCGACAACATCTGCTTCTTCGATGACGCGCCGGACTTGCAGTGGATTACCGAGTGCGCGCGCATGGCCGCGGTACACGACGAGATCGAGGCGATGCCGATGGGGTATCACACCCTCATCGGTGACATGGGGGGCAGCCTCTCGGGCGGGCAGAAGCAACGGCTTCTGCTCGCCCGGGCGCTGTACAAGCGGCCGAGCGTCCTGCTGCTCGACGAGGCCACCAGCGCGCTCGATGTCGATCGCGAGCGCGTCGTCAACCAGCAGGTTCGCCGGCTGGCGCTGACGCGGGTGATCGTTGCGCACCGTCCCGAGACGATCGCCAGCGCGTCGCGCGTGATCGTGCTCGGCGAGGGCCGGGTGACGCAGGATCTGCGCTCCATGCCGACCAGCGGCCGCGGATAGCTCAGGGTCGTTTCGCAGCGCAGGTGCCGAAGCCGGGCGGGCTCAGTACCACCAGGCGCGTCGATCGGGCGGTGATGCCGTGCGCGACCATCGCGTGGCGATCGAACAGGCGCACGACGTGACACCACGCACCACCCGCCGCAGCTGACGCGGCACAACTCGAGCGATCGGCCCTGCAGTGAGCCGCGGGCGACCCGGATCTCGCCGCCGAGCACGAGCGGGAAGCCGCGACAGGGCGCGCCTTCATCGAACAGCACCGTGCCGGCCGGGGCGTCGATGGTCTGCGCGTCGTGCATCAGCACCTTGTCGCGCGTTGCCGGGTCCAGTGCCGCCACCGAGGGGTATTGCGCGCCGAGCGCGGAGGACAGCGTTGCGAGGCCCGGCGTCATTTCATGGCGGCAGCGTGGTCGGCATCGTGCTGCGCTCGAGTCGAGACAGCCAGCGCATCGCTTGCTCGCGCGTGTGCCCGCACATCTCGTTGGACGGGGCCAGTGAAGTGCACACCATGGGGCGGCGCGGATCGCCGAAAAGCGCGCAGCCGTTGTCCGGCGTCAGCTGGATGCAGCGCGTGTCGGCCGGCTTGCCGGCGGGCATGCCCGGGATCGGCGTCGAGATCGATGGTGCGGTGCAGCATGCGCCGCAGCGGGGTCGGCAGTCCATGGGCGGATTGTCGCGGCGCAGCGCGATCGCCGGCATCGGCGGAACCCAACGTGCCCGCGGCCCAGCCTGTGCACGATCTCAACAGGAATTGTTCTCAAACAGGAGAGCCGACCGCCGGTGGGGTCGGCGACCGAGCCGTGCGGCACGGAAGGCGGTCGCCGCCTAAAATCCGGGCCCTGCCATTGCCTGCCGCGCCACCAGCCTGCTGCGCGGATTCCCCGTGCTTCACCCTCAGCATTTCGATGTCATTGTCGTTGGCGGTGGCCATGCCGGCACCGAGGCCGCGCTGGCAGCTGCTCGCATGGGCTGCGCCACGCTGCTGCTGACGCACAACATCGAGACGCTGGGGCAGATGAGCTGCAATCCGTCGATCGGCGGTATCGGCAAGGGCCATCTGGTCAAGGAGGTCGACGCTCTCGGCGGCGCGATGGCGCTGGCCACCGACGAGGCCGGGATCCAGTTCCGCATCCTCAACTCGAGCAAGGGTCCGGCCGTTCGGGCGACGCGCGCGCAGGCCGATCGCCTCCTCTACAAGGCCGCGATCCGGCACCGATTGGAGAACCAGCCGAACCTGTGGATCTTCCAGCAGGCCGTGGATGACCTGATACTGGACGGCGACCGTGTCGCGGGCGCCATCACGCAAGTGGGCGTTCGCTTTCACGGCAACACCGTGGTCCTGACGGCGGGCACGTTCCTCGACGGCCGGATCCATGTCGGGCTGCAGAACTACAGCGCCGGCCGCGCCGGCGATCCCCCGTCCGTCAGCCTGTCGGCGCGGCTGAAGGAGCTGAAGCTGCCCCAGGGGCGCCTGAAGACCGGCACGCCGCCGCGCATCGACGGCCGTACGATCGATTTCGCCCGCCTGGCCGAGCAGCCGGGCGATGCGGACCCGCTGCCGGTCTTCAGCTTCATCGGTGACGCCGCGATGCATCCGCGCCAGGTGCCGTGCTGGATCACGTACACCAACGAGCGCACGCACGACATCATCCGCAGCGGTTTTGACCAGAGCCCGATGTTCACCGGTGTGATCGAAGGGGTCGGGCCGCGCTACTGCCCGAGCATCGAGGACAAGATCAACCGCTTCGCCGACAAGGGCAGCCACCAGATCTTCCTCGAACCCGAGGGCCTGACCACGCACGAGGTCTACCCGAACGGCATTTCGACTTCGCTGCCGTTCGAGATCCAGATCGCCGCGGTGCAGTCGATGGTGGGGATGGAAAAGGCGCACATCCTGCGCCCGGGCTATGCGATCGAGTACGACTACTTCGACCCGCGCGGCCTGAGCTCGAGCTTCGAGACGCGCGCCATCCGCGGCTTGTTCTTCGCCGGCCAGATCAACGGCACGACGGGCTATGAAGAGGCCGCGGCGCAAGGCCTGTTCGCCGGCGTCAATGCCGCGCTGCAAGTGAAAGGGGAAGCGCCCTGGCTGCCGCGGCGCGACCAGGCCTATCTTGGCGTGCTGGTCGATGACCTGGTGACGCAGGGGGTGACGGAGCCGTACCGCATGTTCACCAGCCGGGCTGAGTACCGGCTGCAGCTGCGCGAGGACAACGCCGACGCCCGGCTCACCGAATCGGGCCGCCGCCTCGGCCTGGTTGACGATGCACGCTGGGCGGCCTTCAACCGCAAGCGCGATGCTGTTTCACGTGAAACCGAGCGGCTGAAGTCGACATGGATCCACCCCGGCATCCTGCCGGCGGCCGATGCCGAGCGTTTGCTCGGCAAGGTGTTGGAACACGAGCACAGCCTGGCGGATCTGTTGCGCCGGCCGGGCGTCGGCTTCGATCAGGTCGCCGAGATCGCATCGATTGCGCGCCCGGAGGCGCCGGCAGTTTCACGTGAAACACTGGCTGCAGAACTGGGAGCGCCGCTGGCCGGCGCCGTGATCGAGCAGTTCGAGGTCGCGATCAAGTACGCCGGCTACATCGACAAGCAACTCGAAGAAGTCCAGCGCGCTGTCCACTTCGAGAGCCTCGTTCTGCCGGCCGAACTCGACTACGCGCAGGTCACGGCGTTGAGCCATGAGGTGCGGCAAAAACTCAGCCGGCACCGGCCGCAGACGCTGGGCCAGGCCTCACGCATCGCTGGCGTCACACCGGCAGCGATCTCGCTGCTGTTGGTTCATTTGAAGAAGGGCCGCTTCAAGGGATTTGCGGCCAATGGACCGCCCGCCGGCGGCGTCGCCGCGTGAGCCGGCCGGCGGCCGCGCCCGAGTCGCCCGGCATCGACCCCGAGGACCTGCGGCGCGACGCCGAGGCGCTCGGCCTGGTTCTGCCGCCCGCTGCGATGCGGCATCTGCTCGCGTATCTGGCGCTGCTGCGCAAGTGGAACGCGGCCTACAACCTGACGGCCGTGCGCGATCCGGCACAAATGCGCGTCCAGCACCTCGCCGATTGCCTGGCGGCGGTCGGGCCGCTGCGCCGGCAGGTCGGCACCGAACGGCGATTGCGCATCCTCGATGTCGGCAGTGGCGGCGGCCTGCCGGGTGTCGTGCTGGCGATCGTCGAGCCGGCATGGGACGTGAGCTGCATCGACACGGTGGGCAAGAAGGCGGCGTTCGTCCGCCAGGTGGCCGGGGAGTTGGCGTTGCCGAATCTGCACGCAGTGCATGCCCGAGTCGAGTCGCTTGCCGGGTCGCCGTTCGATGTGATCACTGCGCGAGCCTTTGCGTCCTTGCCCGATTTGGTTCGGCTGACTCGGCCGCTGCTGGCGCCGGGTGGCCTGTGGATGGCGATGAAGGGCCGCCGGCCTGACGATGAGATTGCCGCCCTGCCTGCCGACATCGATGTGTTCCACGTGGAACCACTGGGCGTGCCCGGGCTGCACGCCGAACGTTGCCTGATCTGGATGCGACCCCGATGACTCGACTCACGACCCTGATCCTGACCTGCCTGCTCATGGCCCTGCCCGCGCAAGCGCAACCACCCACCGTGCCGCCACTGCAGGCGCTGCCCAGCCTCGATGTCGCGGCGTACATGGGGACTTGGTACCAGGTGGCCTGGATCCCCAACCGCTTCCAGAAGCAGTGTGTGTCCGACACGGCCGCCGTCTACCGCGACCGGGGTGACGGGACCGTCGAGGTTCTCAACCGCTGCAAGCTGGCCGACGGCACCGGCGACAGCGTGCTCGGTATCGCGCGGCCCCCACGCGGAGTGGCGCGGATCGAAGGCGGCCGCCTGATGCCGGCGCGACTCGAAGTCAGCTTCCTGCCCGCTTGGCTGCGCTGGACGGGCATCGGCTGGGGTGCCTACTGGGTGATCGATCTCGCTCCCGATGGCCGCTACGCCATTGTCAGTGAGGCCTCCCGCGAGTATCTGTGGGTCTTGGCTCGACAGCCGGTGCTCACACCCGTGGATGACGCCGCCATCCGTGCCAAGCTGCAAGGGCTGGGCTTCGATCTGGCACGCGTGCAAACGCATCCGCACGGCGGGCGCTGACCGGCCGGTGTGGCGCTTCCGGCCAGCCGCGCGCGGCTGGCGCAAGGCGCTTCTCTGCACCCGAGGCACTGGCACAAACGGGCGCAATAGCTGTATAAACATACAGTTGTCATTGTCCGAATCTTGCCTGGCCTGCGATGCAGAGCGTTGCCCCTTTTTCCCCTTTTCGTGCCGCACGGGTCCTTGCCGACCTGCCCGCAGCCGACCGCCCGGCGCTGTGGTTGGCCGATCGCCTGGCCCAGGCTGCGGCGGCACCGGCGTCGGCCGTGCGATCGACCGGCTTTGCCGCGCTTGACGCCGAACTGTCCGGCGGCGGCTGGCCAGCCGCCGGGCTGACCGAGTTGCTGCTGGCCGAACCGGGCAGTGCCGAGTTGCGCCTGCTCGCGCCCGCCCTGGCAGCGACCACCCCCGCCGGCACCGTGCTGTGGATCGCGCCGCCCTGCCCACCCTATGCGCCCGCGCTGCAGACGCTCGGCCTGGCGCCCGGGCGTCAGCTGATCGTCACGCCCGATGCGCTGGCCGACGCGGCCTGGGCGGCCGAGCAAGGGCTGCGATCCGGGGCGTGCACAGCGGTGTTGTGGTGGCAAGGGGATGCCCGCCTACCGGCGGCGGTGCTGGCCACCGCGTTGCGCCGCCTGCACCTGGCCGCACAGGAGAGCGCATGCCCGCTGTTCGTGTTGCGCCCGGCCTCGGTCCGGATGCAGGCCTCTCCGGCACCGCTGCGCCTGGCCCTGGAGCCGAGGGCACACGGGGAGTTGGCCGTGTTGGCGTTCAAGCGCCGTGGGCCGGCGATGGCCGCACCGATCGTGCTTGCGCTGCCGGCAGCCGGCTTGTCGCGACCGGCCCGTCGCGTGCCGCGGCACGCGGCGGTCGGGCCTGCGATCGGAGCGCTGGAGTCAGGCGATGTTGTGGTTCGCGCTGCACCTGAACGCGTTGCCGCTTGAGGCCTTGCTCGCCGCGCTGCCGGTCGCGCCACGAGACCACGCGGCCAGTAGCCAGTCGGCGCGCTGCGTGGTCGAGCAGCGGC
>Ga0102851_10001485_pt1 | contig 13432 bp, 10 predicted proteins | sample Mud3Dept3metaG_FD_79558 | JGI IMG/M metagenome (GOLD analysis project Ga0102851, IMG submission 79558) | Freshwater wetland microbial communities from Ohio, USA, analyzing the effect of biotic and abiotic controls - Mud 3 Core 4 Depth 3... | ecosystem: Environmental > Aquatic > Freshwater >... | reverse complement strand
GCCCCGGAGCCCCTGCCGTTCCTCTCGACATCGGTCGAGGACCTGGCGACGTATCGCGCGGTGATCGAGACCTCGATGGGCGAGATCGCGCTGAGGTTCTTCCCCGACCGCGCTCCCGGGCACGTTCGGAACTTCTTGCGGCTGGCTGAACTCGGCGTCTTCGGCGCGACCGCGTTTCACCGCGTCGTCCCCGGCTTCGTCGTGCAGGGCGGATCGCTCACCACGCGGACCGCGCCGCTCACGCCGCGTCAGAAAGCAGCCGTCGGCACGCTGGCGCCCGAGTTCAGCGACACGAAGCACCTGCGGGGCACGCTCTCAATGGCGCGTGGCGATGATCCCGCGAGCGCCACCACGTCGTTCTTCATCGTCCTGGCGCCGACGCCTGGGCTCGACGGCAAGTACACCGTCTTTGGCGAGGTGGAGCGCGGACTCGAGGTCGTCGCGGCGATCGAGCAGGTGCCCGTGGACGCCGAAACACCAAGAACGCGCATCGAGGTGCGTCGCGTGCGTCTCGAGCAGGGAGCCAGGTAGCGCGATGGCAGGCGCGTCGTCGCCCTCATCGGGCGGTGCCACGAAGACCCCGGTCAACTGGTCGTCGGCGTGGACCGAGGCGCGGTCGCTCGTCTGGGCGCGCCGGGGCCGACTGACGATCGGGCTCGGGCTGATGCTGATCAACCGGCTGGCGGGACTGGTGCTGCCCGGCACCTCGAAGTTCCTGGTCGATGACGTCATTGGCAAGGGAAGACATGAGTGGCTGGTGCCGCTGGCCGTGGCGGGGGGCGCCGCCACGATCGTTCAGTCGGCGACGTCGTTTGCCCTGTCGCAGGTACTTGGGGTGGCGGCGCAGCGGGCCATCACCGAGATGCGGCGCGACGTGCAGCGGCATGTGGCGCGGCTGCCGGTTCGCTACTTCGACTCCACGCAGACCGGCGTGCTCATCTCCCGGGTCATGACCGATGCCGAGGGCATTCGCAACCTGGTGGGCACCGGGCTCGTGCAACTCGTCGGCGGTCTGGTCACCGCAGCTCTGGCCCTGGGCGTGCTGTTCTACCTGAACTGGCGGCTCACCGCCATCACGCTCGTGATTCTTGGCGCCTTCGGCGGGGTCATGGCGTACGCGTTCGCACGGCTGCGGCCCCTGTTCCGGGAACGGGGGCGGATCAACGCGGACGTCACGGGCCGCCTGAACCAGTCACTGGGGGGGATCCGGATCGTCAAGGCCTACACCGCCGAGACACGCGAGCGACGGGTCTTCGCACACGGCGTCCACAAACTGCTGCGCAACATCGCCACGTCGATCACGGGCGTCTCGGCTGTCACCGCCGCCTCGACCGTCGTGGTTGGCCTCATCGGGGTCGTCATGATCATCGTCGGCGGCGGGGCGATCATCGACGGCCAGATGACGCTCGGCGATTTCGTCATGTATGTGTTCTTCACCGGGCTGGTGGCAGCGCCGATCGTGCAGATCGCGTCAATCGGCACGCAGATCACCGAGGCGTTTGCCGGGCTCGATCGCATCCGTGAGATTCGTGCCGTGACGCCCGAGGATGCCGGTGACGAGCGGCGAGGCTCGCTGGACCGGGTGCGGGGCGAGATCGAGTTCGAGCGCGTGTGGTTCGAGTATCAGCCGGGCGTGCCCGTGCTGAAGGACGTCTCGTTCGTGGCTCCGGCCGGGTCGACCACCGCACTGGTCGGCGCGAGTGGTTCGGGCAAGAGCACGCTCATTGGGCTGGTGATGGCGTTCAACCGGCCAACGGCTGGCCGCATCGTCGTCGATGGCCACGAGCTGTCGGACGTCAAGTTGCGGGACTACCGGGCGCACCTCGGCGTCGTGCTGCAGGACAACTTCCTCTTCGACGGCACCATTGCCGACAACATCCGCTATGCGCGACCGCACGCGACGCTCGACGAAGTCAGGGCAGCGGGACGGGTGGCGCACTGCGAGGAGTTCGTCCAGCGCTTCACCGACGGGTACGAAACGGTGGTCGGGGAGCGAGGGGTGAGGCTGTCTGGCGGGCAGCGTCAGCGCGTCGCCATCGCCCGCGCGATCCTCGCAAGCCCAGCCGTTCTCATTCTGGACGAGGCCACGTCGAGCCTCGACAGCGAGAGCGAAGCCCTGATCCAGGACGGCCTGGCTGCCCTGCGGGCCGGGCGGACGACGTTCGTCATCGCGCATCGTCTGTCCACCATCCAGGCTGCGGACCAGATCCTGGTGCTCGAGGACGGACGCCTTGTCGAGCGGGGAACCCACGAGGAGTTGCTGGCCGTCGGCGGGCGGTATCGCCAGCTGTACGACAAGCAGTACCGGATTGTGCGCAATCGCTTCGTCAATCCCGGCGAGGAGCTGGAGCCGGCCTGACGGCCTGTCGCGTCAGCCGTCGGTCTTGTCCTCGTCGTCGGCCTCTTCTTTGGCGAACGGGTCGAACGGCAGTTCGTCGCCCTCGTCCTCGAGGTCGTCGACGGCGTAGATCCGGCCACCGCCGCGGACGGGGATGGGGCCAGTCGGCTTGTCTTCCCGGCGCAACTTCAACGGCTTGGCTTTGCCCGCCTTTGGCCGATCGGGCCCGAACTCGCGGCGAGGGCGGGCGTCGCCCGGCGCCGGCGCGGCCGGCGCGAAGCCGCCCGAGGGATTGAACGGCCGCGGGGGCCGGTCGAACCGCGGGGGCGGGCCGCCGGGACGGCTCTCTCGGGCACGCGCTTCGCTCACCGACAGGTTGCGTCCCTTGAACGGCTGGTTGTTCAGCCTCGCGACGGCGTCCTGCCCATGGGCGGGATCGGCGAACTCGACGAACGCGAACCCACGCGGTCGGCCGGTTTCACGGTCGACCGGGATGAACACGGACGAGAGTGGTCCGACGACGCCGAAGTGCTCCCGGAGCTCTGGTTCGGTGGCGTCGTAGGGCAGGTTGCCTACGAACAAGCGGACGGGCATTGCTTCCTCTGACGTACCTCGTTCAGACGAGTCCTGTCGGCGATAGGGGCTGCTGCGCGCGTTTCGGTCACGGTGCCGGAGAGTGCGCCCGATTCTACACCGAATCCGCGGGGGTCCCGCAAGCCGACCCGTCCAGGTCGAAGGGAAGCCAGGTGGCGGGGCCGGGGGCCGAACCCGGCCGGACGAGGTTGTGCACGCTCACGCCCACGAGTCGCACGGGCCGCCGTCCCGCCTCGGTTCGCTGGACCAGGCCCTGCGCTCGCGCGACGATCTGATCGGCGTCACGTGTCGGAACGCGGTGACTGTCGGACCGGGTGACGGTGGTGAAGTCGGCGTACCTGAGCTTCACCGTGACGGTTCGGGCCAGCGCGTCCCGCCGCGCCAGCCAGCGAGCCGCATGACGAGCCATCAGTTCCACTTCGTGGACGATCGCCTCCACATCGGTCAGGTCGGTCGGGAAGGTCACCTCTGATCCCATCGACTTTCGGGGGCGGTTGGGCTCGACCGGGCGTGGGTCGATGCCCGAGGCGAGTTGGCGGAGCCAGTCGGCCTGGCTGCCAACCACCCGACGAAGTGCGTCAGCGTCGGTCGATCTGACGTCGACGAGGCGTTCGATGCCCAGGGCCCTGAGGCGACGAGCTGTCACTGGTCCGACGCCCCACAGGGCATCGACGGGCAGCCGCTGGAGGAACGACTCGACGCGAGCGGGCGGGATGACCGTGAGACCGTCGGGCTTCTGCCAGCCAGAGGCGATCTTGGCGAGGAACTTGTTGGGGGCCACCCCCGCCGATGCGGTGAGGCCGGTTCGTTCCCGGATGAGCGCCTTCAGCCGCCGCGCGACGCTGATTCCCAGCGGCTCGCGCCACGCGTTGTTGGTCACATCGAGGTACGCCTCGTCCAGCGACAGCGGCTCGACGAGCGGGGTCACGTCGCGGAAGAGCGAGAACACCTCGGCTGACACGGCGCGGTAGGTGGCAAACCGCGGCGGCACCACGACGAGACCGGGGCACAGCCGCACCGCGCGGGCCATCGGGATGGCCGACCGGACGCCGAACGCCCTGGCCTCGTAGCTGGCCGCGCACACCACGCCACGGCCGCGCGGGTCGCCGCCAACGGCGACGGGCTTGCCGCGCAACGCGACGTTGTCGCGCTGCTCGACGGACGCGTAGAACGCATCCATGTCGATGTGCAGAATGCGGCGGTCTACGACGGCCACGCCCCAGTGTAGCCTTCGCCCCGCCCCCGGCCCAGTGTGCCGACCTGCGGCGAGCCAACCTGCCCCGGGACTTCGTCTATGATCGGCTGATGTTCCGGAACGGAGCTGGTCGCCAGATCCTCGGGGCGTGGGTGTAACGTCATGGATGTCGATGTCGAGCGACTGATCGGATCGGTGCTGCGCGGGACGCTGACGGGTGGCCGGAAGCGGGGACGTCGCGCGCTGAGTTACGCCGGGCGGAAGGGCTCATTGCTGAACGCGCGCAACCTGCTGCTGCTGGCCGGCGTGGCGTGGGGGCTGTACGAGACCGCCTCGAAGCGAGGAGGTGTCGACACGGGCTCGCTGGGCCAGGGGCCTGCCGCGCCGCCCCCGCTCCCGGGAAGCGGCGGCGCCGTGCCACAGCCCACGGCTTCCGCGGCCGAGGCCGAAGCCCTGCGGGTGGTGCGGCTCGCGATCTCGGCGGCTCGGGCCGACGGGACGATGTCTCCGGGCGAGCGTGAGCGCATCCTGGCCGAGGCTCACGATGCTGGCGTCGATGCGCTCGTGGCGCGCGAGGTCGACGCCGTGCACCCGCTGGCCGACATCGTTCGCGGCGTCTCGGATCCGAGGCAGCGCGAGGCGTTGTATCAGCTGGCATTCGTGATCGTGCGGGCCGACGAAGGGGTGTCGGGCGCCGAACGCATCTACCTGGCACAACTGGCGCACGCCCTCGGGCTCGACCCGTCGGCGACGGCGCGGATCGAGGATGAGTCGACGAGGGCGATCGACGCGGCGCCGGAGAGCCCGAACGGGAACTGAGAGGTCGGCAGGACGCGTCAAGCGAGGTGAGTCCGATGGCAGCTCAGCAGTGGTGGATGGCCGTGGGCGGGCACCAGGTAGGGCCCGTCAGCGAAGCCGAGATCGTGTCGAACATCCGCAACGGGAGTGTCGACGCGGGCACGCTGGTTTTCACGACGGGGATGTCGAACTGGGCACCGGTGCGCGAAGTGCCACAGCTCTCGGCCTTCCTCGGGCACGTGGTCGTCGCGACGCCCGGGGCGCCGCCACCCCTGCGCCGCCAGTCGCACGCGATCGAGTTCTCCATCCACGGAACCGAGATGCAGTTCGTCGAGGTCGCCCTCGAACCTGGCCAGAGTGCGGTCGCCGAGGCCGGGGTGATGATGTACATGACGAGCGGCATCGAGATGGAGGCGGTGTTCGGTGACGGCACCCCTCAGGAGGGCGGCCTCATGGGCGCCCTGATCGGAGCCGGCAAGCGGGTGCTGACAGGCGAGAGCCTGTTCATGACCGTGTTCACCAACAATGGTGGCGGGACGCACCGGGTCGCGTTTGCTGCGCCCTACGCGGGGAAGATCATCCCGATGGATCTTCCGTCGGTGGGAGGCGAGCTCATCTGCCAGAAGGACTCGTTCCTCTGCGCGGCCCGCGGCGTGTCCATCAGCATCGCGTTTCAGAAGAAGATCGGGGTTGGGCTGTTCGGCGGCGAGGGCTTCATCATGCAGCGCCTGCGTGGCGACGGTCTGTGTTTCGTCCATGCGGGCGGGACCATCCACACGGTCGACCTCGGGCCCAGCGACACGCTTCGCGTCGACACCGGGTGCCTCGTGGCGCTGCAGCCGTCGGTGAGCTACGACATCCAGTTCGTCGGCAAGGTCAAGACGGCACTCTTCGGCGGCGAGGGCATCTTCTTTGCCGCGCTGCGCGGGCCTGGCAAGGTGTGGCTGCAATCGTTGCCTTTCAGCCGCCTCGCCGACCGCATCCACCGAGCGGCGCCGCGCATTGGCAAGGGACGCAAGGAGGAGGGCTCGGCACTCGACGCCTTCGGGCTCGGGGACCTCATCGACGGGCGGTGACGCCCGGCTGCGGGCTGCCGGCTGCGGGCCATCGGGCGCGAAGGGCTGACTGCCGAGCGCCGATCGGCGAGCGACGAATCATGGCCTACCAATACATCTACGTGATGAAGGGGCTGAGCAAGGCGTACCCGCCCGATCAGGTCGTCCTCAAGGACATCTGGCTGTCGTTTCTTCCCGCCGCGAAGATTGGCGTGCTCGGGTACAACGGCGCCGGCAAGAGCACGGTGCTGCGCATCATGGCCGGTCTGGAGACCTCGTACACCGGGGAGGCCTTTGCTGCGGAAGGCGCCCGCGTCGGGTTCCTGCCACAGGAGCCGCAACTCGATCCGACGAAGACCGTCCTTGGCAATGTCGAGGAGGGCGTGGCTGCCGTGAAGGCCTTGCTCGACCGCTACGACGCGATCAACGAGAAGTTCGGCGACGAGCTCTCACCCGGGGAGATGGACACGCTGCTCGACGAGCAGGGGAAGCTGCAGGACCGCATCGACCAGCTCCACGCGTGGGACCTCGACGCGAGGCTCGAGCAGGCGATGGACGCCCTGCGCTGTCCGCCGGGCGACGCCGACGTCGCCACGCTGTCGGGCGGCGAGCGGCGGCGCGTGGCCCTGTGCCGCTTGCTCTTGCAGCAACCCGATCTGTTGCTGCTCGACGAGCCGACGAACCACCTCGACGCCGAGTCGGTCGCCTGGCTGGAACACCACCTGCAGGCCTACCCCGGCACCGTCGTGGCGGTCACACACGACCGCTACTTCCTCGACAACGTCGCCGGGTGGATTCTGGAGCTCGACCGCGGCCAGGGGATCCCGTGGGAGGGCAACTACTCGTCGTGGCTGGAGCAGAAACAGCGGCGTCTCGACCTCGAGGAGAAGGCCGAGACGAAGCGCCGCCGCACCCTCGAGCACGAGCTCGAGTGGATCCGCATGTCCCCACGCGCGCGACAGGCCAAGGGCAAGGCCCGGCTCAACGCGTACGAGGACCTGCTCCGCCAGGATGTCGCCGACAGGCTCGAGACGACCGAGATCTACATCCCCCCAGGCCCCCGCCTTGGCGACATCGTCGTTGAGGCCAGGGGCCTCAAGAAAGGCTTCGGCGAAACCCTGCTGTTCGACGACCTGTCGTTCACGCTGCCGCGGGCGGGGATCGTGGGCGTCATCGGTCCGAACGGCGCCGGCAAGACCACGATGTTCCGCCTGATCACGGGGCAGGAGCGGCCTGATGCCGGCACGCTGAGGATTGGCGACACCGTGCAGGTGGGCTACGTCGACCAGAGTCGCGATGCGCTCGACCCTGCCAAGACCGTCTGGGAGGAGATCTCGGGCGGCGAGGACGAGATCGAGCTGGGCAAGCGGGCGATCGCGTCGCGGGCCTACGTGTCGTGGTTCAACTTCAAGGGCCGCGACCAGCAGAAGCGCGTGGGACAGCTGTCGGGCGGCGAGCGCAACCGGGTCCACCTGGCCAAGTTGCTGCAGCGTGGGTCGAACCTGCTGCTGCTCGACGAGCCGACCAACGATCTCGACGTGGATACGCTGCGTGCCCTGGAGGACGCACTCCTCGAGTACGCCGGGTGCGTCATGGTGATCAGCCACGACCGCTGGTTCCTCGACCGCATCGCGACGCACATGCTGGCGTTCGAGGGCGACAGCCGTGTCGTCTGGTTCGAGGGCAACTACCAGGACTATGAGGCCGACCGGCGCCGGCGTCTCGGGGCGGCGGCCGACCAGCCCCACCGGATCAAGTACCGCAAGTTGACGCGCTGAGGGTCTGCTGTTGGAGAGGCTGACGTGCAAGGACGAAGGACCATGCGAACCGGGCTGATGGCTGTGATCGCCGTGCTCTGGCTCCCGGCCGTGGTGGCCGGGCAGTCGCCCCCGCGCACGTGGCGGCTCGACTACTTCCACACGGGAACCGCCTCCGACGAGCGGTTTTCCGTCGACCGCGTGGTCGTCGAGCCCTTGGCCTGGGCCGGCAACCCTCTCCAGCCACTCGATTCGACCAACCTCGGCAAGTACTTCGTCGAGGTGATCGATCGGGCAACCAATCGCGTGATCTACTCGCGGGGCTTCGCGTCCGTGTATGGCGAGTGGGAAACCACGGGCGAGGCCCGGCGCGTGTCGCGCACGTTCCACGAATCGGTGCGGTTTCCCGAACCCTCGGCGCCGGTGCAGGTGGTCATCAAGAAGCGCGATCCACAGCACGCGTTTCGCGAGGTCTGGTCCACGACCATCGATCCGGCCGACCTGTTCATCGACCGGGCCGCCCGAGCGCCGGCCGCGCCCTTGCTGAAACTCGCCGAGCACGGCGACCCCTCGACGAAAGTCGACCTGCTCCTGCTCGGCGACGGCTACACGGCCGCAGAGGCGGGGCCGTGCGAATCGTCCCTCCGGCGCCTGGCCGGGCTGCTGTTCGAGGTGTCGCCGTTCAAGGACCGACGGAGCGATTTCAACGTCTGGGGGCTCTGTCCGCCAGCGGCGGAATCTGGAGTCTCGCGACCGTCGACCGGCATCCACCGGCGCTCGCCCGCGGGCGCGACCTACGATGCGTTCGGGTCGGAGCGGTACGTCCTGTCGTTCGAGAACAAGGCGTTTCGCGAACTGGCGTCGTGGGCGCCGTATGACGCGGTGACGATCGTGGTCAACGGCCGCACGTACGGAGGCGGCGGGATCTTCGGCCTCTACTCGACGGTGGCTGCCGACAGCGTGTGGGCCAAGTATCTCTTCGTGCATGAGTTCGCGCATCACTTCGCCGCGCTCGCCGACGAGTACTACACGTCCGACGCCGTCTACCTGCCGGCGGCCGACCGGATCGAGCCGTGGGAGCCCAACGTCACGGCGTTGCTCGATCCATCCACCCTGAAGTGGCGAGATCTCGTCGCCGCGGGGACGCCCGTACCGACCCCGTGGAGCAAAGAGGCCTTCGAGCAGCAGTCGCGCGAGATCCAGGCACGACGGCGGGCGATCCGTGCCGCCAATCGTCCCGAGGAGGAGATGGACGCGCTGTTTCTCGAGCAGCAGCGAGCCGAGACGACGTTGCTCGGCTCTGACGACCACGCACGCGCCGTCGGTGCGTTCGAGGGCGCCAACTACGAGGCTCGTGGATCGTACCGGCCGCAGATCGACTGCATCATGTTCTCGCGCAACGAGGTGCCCTTCTGTGCCGTCTGCCGCCGAACGATCGAGCGCGTCATCGACATGTACACCGGGCGGGGCGCGTCCTGAGCCCCACGCTCACAGCCATTCCCCGGGCCGGATGCTCGGCACCCCTCAGTCGAAGGGCAGCGCCAGCCTGGGATCGGAGGATCGATGTCATCGAGTTCCAGACCGACCCGTCCCCTGCAGGTATGGAAGGCGCTCTCGCCAGAGATGCGCGAACGAGCGGCGCTCGCCTTCTTTGCCGACGAGCAGGCGGTCGCCGAGCAGGCCGAGGTCGTTGGCCTCATCAGTCGTCGCATCAACTTCCGAACCCGGTCGGTGCTCGCCATGCCGGTGGACCGCAAGGCCGGTCACCTGGCTCGCATGAACAGCATCTCCGACAACGTGGCCAGCCGCCTGCTCGTGGCCTACCACCTCGCCCATCAGCGGTCCATGATGGGTGCGTTTCTCGACAGCCTCGGCATCGCTCACGACAACGGGCTGATTGCCACCGACGACGTCAAGGTGCCTGACGGGCCCGCCGTGCTCGAGGCGGCACGTGCGCTGGCGGCTCGGTGGCCACCCGAGGACGTTCGGCTATACTTCACCACGCTGCTGCTCCAGGATCCTGAAACGTGGGGAGCCCTCGAGGGTCTGGCCGAAGGGCCGCCTTCGGGCTCGGACGCCTAGCGGGCGGGCCGCGGCTGCGGCCCGGCGGACCCCGCCGTCTCCAGCGACAGCAGGAGTGTCTGCATGTTCATCGAGCGGTTCGAAGACAAGGGGTTGTCCCAGTACTCGTACGCCGTGGGCTGCGAGGGCGCAGGCCAGATAGCGATCGTCGATCCCCGCCGCGACGCCGACGTCTACCTCGACTACGCCGCGCAGCGCGATCTGCGCATCTCGCACGTGCTCGAGACGCACATCCATGCCGACTTCGCGTCTGGCGCGCGAGAGCTGGCCGAGCGCGCCGGTGCGCAGCTGTGGCTCTCGGCCTACGATGCCGGCGAGATCTACGAGGTAGGATTCCCGCACACGGAGATGTTCGATGGCGACGCGGTCGAGTTCGGCAGCGTGCGCATCCGGGCGTTGCACACCCCGGGTCACACGCCCGAGCACCTGGCCTTCCTGGTCTACGACCATGCCCGCTCGGCCACCGTGCCCATGACGATGCTGTCAGGCGATTTCCTGTTCGTGGGATCGCTGGGGCGGCCCGACCTGCTGGGGGAGGAGGCCAAGCTCGGGCTGGCGCGCCGACTTTATGCGAGCGTGAAGACGGCCCTGGCCGGCCTGCCCGACGGTCTCGAAATCGCCCCGGGTCACGGAGCCGGGTCGATGTGCGGTGCCGGGATGAGCGGGCGTGCCGTGTCGACCCTCGGCTTCGAGCGCATCGCGAACCCCTACCTCGACCCGGCGCTGAGCGAGGACGAGTTCGTGCACAGGATCCTCGCCAACGTCCCGCCGTTTCCCGACTACTACCGGCGGATGAAGGTGCTCAACGCGGCAGGCCCACCAATCCTGCACGGGCTTCCCGGGCTCGAGGGCATCCCGCCTGATCGATTGCGTCGGCTCACCGATGCCGATCACCTCGTCATCGACCTTCGCGACCAGCTGAGCTTCGGGGCGGGCCACATCCCCGGCTCGTTCGGGATCGGGGCCGGCACGAGCGTGTCGACGTGGGCATCGTGGGTCGTGCCCTACGAGCGCCCGCTGCTGCTCGTTGCGCCCGGCGTCGACGCCGTTCGGAGCGCGGTGGCGTCGCTGGTGCGTGTGGGCCTGGACGATGTCCGCGGGTACCTCATGGGCGGGATCGAGACGTGGGTGCGTGCGGGATACCCGCTGGCACAGACGCCGCAGGTGTCGGTCTCCGCGCTCGCGGCGCTACTCGATCGCGGCGACACCCTGCGCATCCTCGACGTCCGCGACCCGGCGGAGTGGCGAGAAGGCCACATCAGAGGAGCCATTCGGGTTCGATGCGGGGAGCTCTCGAAGCGGCTCGACGAGATTCCTCGCGACGGTGGGCCCATCGCCATCGTTTGTGCCGCAGGGTACCGGTCGACCGTGGCGGCCAGTGTGCTCGAGCGCGCCGGGTTTTCGAGCGTCATCAACGTGACCGGCGGGATGAACGCCTGGAAGCAGGCCGGCCTGCCCCTCGCCATCAGCTGACAGTGACTGTACCCGCGCGGGACGGTCTTCCCGAACACGTGATCGCGGCAGCCCCTCAGGTCTGCCCTTCACGACTTCAGTGCCAGTTCGTGTGCGGCGCCTGGTTCAGCACAAACCAGCCGTAGAGCAGGCCGCGGTACGTCTGCCAATGCATGCCGCGACGCTGGTAGAACGGGACCAGGGCCTGCTGCAGCGCCGGCAGACGGTAGAACGGCACGCCTGGGAAGTAGTGGTGCTCGAGGTGGTAGTTCGAATTGAGGAAGGCGAGATCCCAGAACCAGTGACCACGCATCAGCGTGCCCCACTTGGCCGGATCGGACGGGTCGATGTCGTAGTGCTGACCGAGTCGGTTGAGCGTGAATGCGACGGGGAACACGAAGAAGACGGGCAGCACGTAGGCCCGCAGGGCCGCCGCGGCGCCGAAGCCCCACCACACGCCAAGTCCGACCGCCAGGTGCGCGCCGATCGAGACGAGCCGCTCGCGTTGGATCCGCTGCCGAACCTCGGGAGGATAGGTCGCTGATTCCCTCCGGGCAGCGCCGAAGTAGATGGGGAAGAGGGCCGGCGTGCAGTAGAGCAGCTTGTACCACCGGCTGTTGCGCTTGGGCGACAGGTGGTGACGCTTGGGGTCGGCTTCGTCCGAGCCGAGCTCGGCGTGGTGGTCGAGGTGCCAGCGCGTGAACTGAGTGGCCGAGATGCCGCTCGGAACGGCGTAAAGGAACGCCAGTACCTGTTCGGCCATCCGGTGGCGACGGGCGAACACCGTGTGGTGGACGACCTCGTGGAGCAGCACCGTGAAGTTGAACACGGTGAACCCCTGCACCAGGGCCAAGGGCACCCAGATCCACGGAGACTCGAGGCGCACGAGGCCCCAGGTGGCCAGTACAAGGAGCGCGAACTGGCGTGCCGCCACCCACAGGTGGCGAGCGGCCGATTTCTGGTGCAGTTCGCGCAGCGTGTCACGCGTCAGCGCGCGTCCGAGCTCGGCCCGGAGCGCGGCGGCGTGCCGGCTGTAGAAGTGGGTCTTCTCCACGCGTTGCTGGTTGTGACGGCCCGACTCCGCACTATAGCACGGCGCGCTGGCGTGACACGCTGCGGCATACGAGCGTGTTGAGCTTGATCGAGGAGTGTGCTAAAAACCCGCAATCCGTTGCGGCTTCTCGGGGATGCGGCGTGCGGTCGTCCACACGGTCCCGCCCGTGCGCGTGCCCAGAACAGGCGAGGTTTCCATGATTCGCTCGTCCTTGTTTGCGGTGGTTGTTGCCGGTTGGTCAGTGGCGGCCATGGCTGCCCCGGGCACCTGGTCGTCGGACCCGCCCGCGGTGGGGCCCGATGCGCCCGCGGCCGAGCAGGCGGCGTCTGGGCCGCAGCAGCCCCCACCGGCCCAACCTGCCAGCCCCGAGCGGTCTGGTCAGGAGAAGCCGAAGGGTGAGGAGCCGCCGAAAACCGAGGAGCAGCCCCCGGTGCCGGCGTTCGAGGAACTGGTCGTCGTGACGGCGTCGAAGATCGAGCAGAAGCTCGTGAACGCGCCGGCGGCGGTGAGCCTGATTTCCGGCCAGGCGATCGAGGCGCTGCCAGTCCAGTCGTACGCCGACCTGTTTCGCGCCGTCCCCGGTGTGAACGTCGCCCAGACCTCGGCGCGCGACATCAACGTGACGAGCCGCGGCGCCAGCTCGACCCTCTCCACGTCGCAGTTGGCGCTCATGGACGGGCGCAGCATCTACCAGGACTTCTTCGGGTTCGTCGCGTGGGACTTTCTCCCGATCAGCTTCGACGAAGTCAAGCAGATCGAGGTGATTCGAGGACCCGCCTCCGCCGTGTGGGGCGCCAACGCGATGACCGGGGTCATCAACGTGATCACCAAGTCGCCCCGGGAGCTGAACGGCGACTCGTTCGCCGTCTCGTTCGGTGGATTCGATCGCGAGGTGGACGACGACGGCACGGGGGCCGGGACGCTCTTCTCGTTCAACGTGACCCACGCGCGGGCCGTCAACGACCGCTGGTCGTACAAGCTGTCGGGCGGCGCCTACTCGCAGGACGCGCTGCCGAGGCCGGCCGGCACCATCGACAACGCCTACAACACGCCGTATCCGTCCTTCCAGAACGAGGGCACGACGCAGCCGAAGTTCGACGCGCGCGT
>Ga0102851_10001484_pt1 | contig 13434 bp, 11 predicted proteins | sample Mud3Dept3metaG_FD_79558 | JGI IMG/M metagenome (GOLD analysis project Ga0102851, IMG submission 79558) | Freshwater wetland microbial communities from Ohio, USA, analyzing the effect of biotic and abiotic controls - Mud 3 Core 4 Depth 3... | ecosystem: Environmental > Aquatic > Freshwater >... | reverse complement strand
ACCTATATGGATTGCACGGGTATAGCACAGAGCGATCTGAAGTACATGCTGCGCGGCCTTGAGCACGAGGGGAACACCGCAATGCTCAAGTACATGGACGAAGAAGGCATCGACGTGCGACAACGGAGGGTCGAATTCGCGCAGTACGAGCCCTTCCTCATTGGGCGCGGCGTTGAGATCGATCTCAACGGAGAGACAAATATCGCAGGTCTGTATGCGGCCGGGGACCCGGTGGGTAATTTCCGGGCTGATATTGCTGGAGCAGCGACGTTCGGCTGGATCTCAGGCGGGAGTGCGGCGCAAAGAGTGAAAAAGAAGGGCCAGCATGGCGGCATCGAAACGAAACCCATTGTGAGGGAGCGGGCCCGGTTCTGCTCGCAGCTCATGACAAGGGAAGAAGGTCCCGGGTGGCAGGAAGCGAACCTTGCCCTGCAGCAGATCATGAATGACTATGCGGGCACCGCAGTGCGGTCAGAGACCCTTTTGAGCGCAGGCCTGAAATACCTGGGGGATCTGAAAAGAAAGGCCCTTGCGACCTTGAGGGCGGAGGATTCTCACACGCTCATGCGCTGCCTCGAAACGATCGACTTGATGCAGTGCGGAGAGCTGATCTTTCTGACAGCCCTCGAAAGAAAAGAGACGAGAGCGCTCCACGTGCGCTCCGATTATACATTCACGAACCCCTTGCTGCAGGACAAGTTCATCACGATCAGGCAGGAGAGGGGCAAGATTCACATTGAGTGGCGCGCCCGGAAATAGACACTTCTCTACAACTTATTACGGGAAGGAAGATTGTAGGATCTCCCTTCCCGTTTCTTTCTTCAGGCTACTTCTTCGGCGGCAGGTGAAATACCCGCTCTGCATTGGCACCGAGGATCATGTCCACCTCGGCCGGTTTGAGACCGAACTCGGCCCCTACTTCCTTGACCGCCTTAATGGCGCCTTCAGGGTCTCCCACACGATGCGCATAGTCAGTTCCTATAATCATCTGCTGCGGGCCCACCCACTCCAGGCAGCACTTCATGGCCGGCTTATAAAAGGAGGTGGTGTCGGGATAGACGCGGGTCTTGTAGGTAATGTCGGGTGATTCCGTGAGCTCGATGCCCCACTCCTTGCCGTATCCCTTATATGCGTCCTGTATTCTGCGGACAAAGTAGGGGACGGTCCCGCCGAGATGCCCGTGGACGAGGGTCAGTTTCGGGTACTTCGCGAGCACGCCCTGGAAGATCATGGCCATCACCGCCATGCTCGTGTCGAGCGTGTAGCCCCAGAGTTGGTACGGCAGCTTCATCATGTCCATGACAGAGGCAGTGAGCGGCACAGCAGGGTGTACCAGAAAGGGCATATCATACTTGTTAGCGATCTCGTAAATCGGATGAAACTTTTCCAGAAAAACCGGCTCGCCGTTGTAGTTGGAGAACATCTGGATGCCCACCGCGCCCATCTTCTTGCACCGCTCCAGCTCCTCACACGCCGCATTGACATCCTGATACGGCAGCGATGCCATGTGGTAGAAGCGTCCCGGATACTTCTGTGCTGCGCCTGCCAGGGCGTCGTTGCACTTCTTCGCCCAGTAAATGCCCTGGTCCCGTTCGAGGGTCTCAGGACCGGGGATGGTCACGGTCAGGAGCTGGGTGTCGAGACCTGCTGCGTCCAGGTCACGTACCCTGGCTTCCAGGTCATAGTGGCCTGCCCGGTCGATATGAGCGACGGGCACTCCTTTGAAATACATGCGGTAGTGCGTGCCCCCGTCATGGATGCAGTAGGGGGTCCTGTCCTTGCCCCGGTCTATCAGGTAGTCCATGTACTCCTTCGGGTACCAGTGACAGTGTACATCAACGGTTCTTTGTGCCATGGTCAAATCCTCCTTCCTTATCGTTTATGCTGCGTGTGGGTGCATGTCTGATCTTTCTTCAGTCCATCACCCTTTTGCACTGGGTAAGCGCTCGTCGAACATTACACGGCCTCCGGGAGTTCATTGCGTTTAGGAAAGGCGCCCGACGCCTTGTCCTCCTGGTACCCTGCAGCCTTCGAAATGAGCGCGGCTGTCTTTCTGGTCTCTCGTATGATTCTATCGACGTTCTTCTCATCTTCCGCCGCGGAAATAAAATCAACGCCGATGGCTGCCACAACCTCTCTGGAAAAGTCACGGATTGGAGCGGCCACACCCTTCACGCCCTCGATCGCCTCCCCCTCATCCACGTAATAACCCTGTGATCTGATCCTGGCAAGCCTCTGTTTGAACACCCTCACGTTGGTGACTGTCTTTCTTGTAAAAGACGTCAAAGGATGCTCTTTGAGCAACGCCGCCACCTTTTCATCGGATAGATACGCCATGAGCAGGTTACCCAGCATCCCGAAGTGCGGTGGACGCCGCGCCCCTGTCTGGGCTCCAATCTTGATGAGGTTAAAAGGGTTCTCCTTCTTATCGATGTAGACCAGTTGGCCTTCCCGCAGTATCCCCAGGAAAACGGTCTTGCCCAGCTTTGTCTGCAGGTTAATCAGGAAGGGGGTTGCGATCCTTCTGAGTGAGAAAGAGGCAAACACCACGCTGCCGAGCTCGAACAGTTTGATTCCCAATGAGTACTGGCGTGTTTCTCTATTGAGCAAGAGGAAATCGTAGTGGACCAGGGTGGAACAAAGCCTGAGCACAGTCGCTTTCGGCACCTGCACGGCCTCCGAAAGCTCCGCGAGTGTGAGGTTCGGCTGTTGGGTATTAAATGCGCCCAGTATCTGAAGGGCCCTTTCCAGCGATTTATTGTTGTATAACATCCTGCAGCCGACTTTCAGACTTTTCTGATGAGCGATATATTTCGATTATTGAAACGGTCACTCATTAATTGAAATTGTATCAGAACCCCCCCTCCCCTTGTCAAGAAAAAAATGAAGACGAGCAGCTTTTCGGAGCAGGCCGGGGCCGTTGTATATTTGTCCATACATTTTTTCCTTGACAGGGAAGCTGGTCTTACTGCTACACTTGCACTAGGCGGCTGGAGATCTTGATTCTCCAAGACAGAGTGGCCAGAATACGAATTACCGACGTGGCGGGCTCGGTCCCTCATGTCGAGGGTCAACATTAGAAAAGGGGGAATTATGGAGAAAAAGGAGAGAGACGATGGCGTTACCAGGAGAAAGTTCATCAAGATTGTCGGCTCCGCCGGGGTTGCTGCGGCAGGAACCACTCTGTTGCCCCGGCTGTCCAGGGCAGCGGCCAGGGATCACATTCTGATCGGCCATCCCACACCGGCAACCGGCCCAATTGCTCCATTCGGGGAGACTTCTGCGTGGGCTGACGAACGCGCTGTGGCCGAGATCAACAAGGGCGGTGGCATATTTATCAAGGAGCTGAATAAGAAGCTGCCCGTCAGGATCAAAGCCATGGATACCGAAAGCAATCCCACCAAGGCGGCTGAGGTGGCGTCAAAGCTGATCCTGCAGGATAAGGTTGACCTCATGGTCGTTCTCCATACGCCCGATACGGTCAACCCTGTTGGTGCTACGTGTGAGCGCTATGAGGTACCGTGCATCTCTTCGGTGGCGCCTATTGAACCATGGTTGACCGGAGGTCCCTACAAATGGACCTTCCACTTCTTCTGGAACCTGGAGCAGATCATCACTGTCTACACCGGCATGTGGAATCAGTTCGCGGACAAGACAACCAAGGTGGTGGGGGGCTTCTGGCCCAATGACCCCGATGGAACGGTGTGGGCGCAGGAATTCGGCAAGAAGCTCGCCACCATGGGGTATCGGGTGGTGGACGTGGGAAGATTTCCGTATGGCATGCAGGATTTTAGTGCTTTCATCAACACCTGGAAGAAAGAGAAGGTGGACATCCTCACCGGAGTGCCGATTCCACCTGACTGGGCCACGTGCTGGCGTCAGTGTCATCAGCAAGGATTTATTCCCAAGTTCGCCACAATTGGAAAAGCGCTCCTCTTCCCCGCTGCCGTGGAGGCCGTTGGAGGCAACCTCCCGAATGGTCTAACCACGGAAGTCTGGTGGACACCCTTGCATCCTTTCAAATCCTCTCTGTCCGGGGCCACGTGCCAGCAACTGGCAGACTCGTGGACCGCAAAGACAAAGAGGCAGTGGACCCAGCCCATGGGCTTCGATTACGCCGCGTTTGAGATCGCTGCAGATGTCCTGACACGTGCAGGTTCCCTGGATAAGAAAAAGATCAGGGAGGCTCTGGTCAGTGCCAACCTGAACACCGTGGTAGGGCCCATCAAGTTCAATGACAAGAATTTCTCACTCACCCCGCTCGTGGGAGGACAGTGGGTGAAAGGCAAGAAGTGGCCCTGGGAACTGCAGGTCGTTTACAACAAAGAGGCCACCAGCATCCCGACAACGGGCAAGATGGTATTCCCGATTCCAAAAGCATAGGGTAGTAAAGTCGGGGAGGGATAACACTCAGGTACCCGGGTGGTTATCCCTCCCATGAAAACATCCCACCTAAGACGAATCTCCAGCCAGACGTGAAGAGATCGATTTTATCTCCCCGTGAACGTGGGGACCTTCTTGGCGAAGAAGGCTTCCATTCCTGCCATCGCATCCTGCGAGTGAGCTACCTTGTCGTATTCCTCAAGCTCCACTTTGAGCGCTGTATCAATGTCCGCCTCAACCCCACGGTTGATCGCCCTCTTGATTGCGCCGAGCGCAAAGGGTCCGTTGGCTGCGATCTTTCTCGCTATCGCCAGGGTTTCTTCAGGGAGTGATTCCGGGCTAAAGACTTTCTGCACGAGACCGCACTGCTCGGCCTGGGCCGCCGAGAGCATGTCGCCCGTGAACATCATATACTTGGCCGTGCCGATACCGGCGAGCCTCGGCACCATTTGCGTGCCCCCGTATCCTGGCATCAGACCCAGCTTTGCCTCGGGCAATCCAAAACGCGCGTTGTCAGACGCAATCCGGATGTCACACGCTACGGCCAGTTCCAGGCCTCCCCCAAGCGCGTAGCCATTCACCGCCGCCACCACAATCTTGCTGCAGTTTCTGATTTTCGAGAATATGTGCTGGCCTCTTGTGATGAGTGCAGTGCGCCCTTCCCCTGCGTCCTGTATCTCTTTCACGTCAGCCCCGGCCACAAAGGACTTCTTGCCGGCACCTGTGATAACCACCACGACCACGTCTTCATCTTTTTCGAGCTCGGTGAAGATTGCATCGAGTCGCTGCATGATGCTCGAATTAAGGGCATTAAGAGCCGCCTCCCTGTTGATGGTGATGAACGCGACTCCCCCGTCTTTCTCAAAGATGATCTCGTCGTTCACGTCTCCTCCTTTTTCAGAGCTCTTGCAGAATGAGGTGGTCGCCCAAGGACATCCCTCAAGAACCTCACCCTGTCGTTTAAATGGCAAGGGCCGCCAGGTGCTTTACCCGGTGGCCCTTGCGGAAATCATGAAAGCAGATTACCGCTTATCCCATGGCGGCGCCAGCATGATCTTGGCCTTCGCAGCATAGGCCGGCCATATCAGCACATTCTTGCCGTTCTGCCACTGCCTGAGGCCATAATCGATGACGGCTGTGCCGTTTGCTTTGAACCTAATCGGGCCTCTGACCGTTATCATATCGGTCGTTGCTATGGCGTCCCTGACCTTCTGCCTGTCGAGAACGCCGGCCCGCTCTATTGCATTGGCGAGCACCTGAACACCTGCATAGGCCGCGCCGATGGGCAAGCCTATGTTCTGGACGCCAGGGTTGGCCGCCCTGTAGGCGTCCACCAGCTTCTTGTTGCCGGCATACGGCATGGTTTCGTCCCAGTTTCCGTCTGAGATGATGTAGTTAGCGTCCTTGCCCATGGCCTCCCCATAGGTTGACAGGTCAGGCCCTCTGATAAGGCACGTCGCTTTCGCTGCAAAACCGAGTTCCTTGCTCTGTTTCACTATGGTGATCGACTGGGGTGGGGTGGGCACACTGAAGACCGCCTCAGCACCCGCCTGCTTCAGAGCAAGGATAGCAGACGCAAAGTCATTTGAGGGAGGTGCGTACTTCTGATCGACTACGATGGTGTAGCCCCGCTGTTTCGCGAATTCCCTTACGTACTTTCCGCACTCAATTCCCCAATCGGCGTTCAGTTCGAGGTGGCCGATCTTCTTGGGCCTCTGGTCCGCCGGGATAGAGTCCAGGACATCAAAAAACGCCTTGACCTGGTCTGAGGACATGGAGAAGGGCGCGAAGACCCACTTGTAGCCTGAGTTGAAAGGCGCTTCAACCGCTATGGTGACGCCGACCCAGGGCACCTTGTTCTTTTCCGCAGCGGCCATGCCCACGACGTTGAGGTCGCTCGAAAAACCGCTCAGGTATGCCACAACCTTATCGACCGAGTTCAGCTTATCGAGCCTTGTTGTCGTCTTGACAGGGTCTGACTCGTCATCGACCGCAATCAGTTCGAGAGGCAGCTTCTTACCGTACGCCTTTACCATTACACCGCCTGATTCATTGATGTGTTTCACAGCAAGATCATATCCTGCCTTCACATCCTTGCCGCCCGCTGCCATCCGACCGGTGAGCGCAACAACCGAGCCGATCTTGATCGTGGCCGGTGCCGGAGCCGCTGCCAGTACCGTAGAGGCAATCAATCCCAAAGAAATAATTGCTATCCCTGACACCAACATCGAACGCGCCGCACAACGCTTTCCTCTTTCCATGGACACCTCCTTCTTTCGTTGGTCTATCTGGTTTCTTTCGTTTATCTGGTTTATCTGGTTTCTCTGGCCCCTGGACCCTGGCTACCGGCCCCTGTCTGTCTGATCACTGCTCACTGCTTTTTCCTGGTCACCTGGTTTTCTTGGATCTTCTAAACAGTGTGACCACCCCTACCATGCCTTTGGGCAGAAAAAGTACGACGATGATAAACACGATACCGAAAATGAGAACGTTCACCTGTCCCAGGTGCGTGGCAAAGAGCTCTTTAAGCAACACGAAGACGACAGCGCCGACCACCGGTCCGACGACCGTGCCAGCCCCGCCTATAAATGCGATCAGCAAGGGATCGAACGACCAGCCTAATTCGAAAGGCACGTAGTAATAATACGTTCCGCAGTAGAATGCGAAGATGCCCCCTGCGAACCCCGCGATGAGCGTACTAATGCTCATGGAGATCACTTTGTACTTGAACGTGTTGATGCCTATGGCCTCGGCCGCGTCCTCATCGTCGCGGATAGAGACCATGGCGAGCCCGATCTTTGACCGCGAGAGGGCCCAGACCGCAAGCATGGTAGCGACGCCGACTCCAAGCGCCAGGTAGTAGATGGTCAGGAGATTGTATTGGTCGAGACATTCCTGTGTAATAAAACTGACACCTGGCAAAAGGTTCTGCACGGTATGCAATAGAATCATGGCAAGGGCAAGGGTGCCTATGGCAAAGTAGTGCCCCTTCATCTTAAAGGAGGGAAACCCTATGATCGACGCAAGGATGAGGGCGGATAAGGCCCCGGCCGGAAGAGCCACGTAATAGGAAACCCCGCTCAGCCAGAGGTACCGGAAGGTGAGCGCTCCGGCCCCGAAAAACGTGGCATGGCCGAGGCTGATCTGGCCGCAGAACCCACCCAGCACGTTCCAGCTGTGGGCAAGGATCGAGTAAAGACAGATGAGTATCATGAGATTGAACAGGTACTCATTCTGCACAACAAGCGGGACAATGATCACAAGGAGGAGTATGCCAAGGGCGATCAGCGCGCGCTTCACGACTTTCGCCCTCCTAAACCCTGAGGTCTGAACATGAGCACGAATACGAAAAGCAGCAGTCCGACCACTTCCCGGTACGCGCTCCCCACCAGAAAGACGCTTACAGCCTCTACGGCGCCGAGGAGCAGCCCGCCGAAGAGCACACCCTTCAGGCTTCCCACGCCGGCAAGGACAAGCACTATCAGCGCCTTGTTCGTCAGATCAAAGGATACGATGGGGTTAAACGTCTGGAGCGCGATCACGACTCCCGGAAAGGTGGCGAGCGCAACGCCCAGCGCAAAAGAGACGAGGCAGACCATCTTCGTGTTTATCCCCATCCAGCCAGCCGCCTCGTTATCCTGAGAAACGGCCCGTATCGCCTTGCCGAAATAGGTGCGTGTCAGAAAGAAGTGGACCGCAACGATCACGATGATTGCAAGCACGACGGAGGCAATGCCGATGTACGGAATACGAACACCCAGCAGTTCGATCACCTTTCCTGTGTAATCGGTGGTCACTGCCCTCTCGTCCGCTGTCCAGAGCATGGTCGCGGCATTGGAGAATATCAGCAGGATGCCGAAAGAGATGAGCAACGAGTTCTTTATCTTCTCGCCTTCCTCGAACCGGAGGATGCGCTGGAACAGGCCCTGGAACAAGATCCAGCCGATCACAAAGAAGGTCGGCGCTACGAGGATCATTGAAACAAACGGATCGAACTTGAGGTAGTAACAGGCCCAGAAGACCGCGTAGGAGGCGAGCATGATCAGCGCGCCGTGCGCCACGTTCAGGTAGTTCATTACCCCGAAAACGAGCGACAGGCCCAACGCGACGAGCCCGTACAACGCCCCGTTGATCACGCCGTAACTGAGTATCTGTAGAAATAATGCCATTCTATCCTGTTGCTATCACATGGCCGGGTGTGCACGCATTAAAAATCATCTCATCGTTACCCTATGGCCAGATACGCACTCTTTATCTCGTCACTTGCAAGCAGGTCCTGCCCCTTGCCTTCCATGGTGATACGGCCGTTCTCGATCACGTAGCCCCTGTCCGCCACCTCCAGGGCAAGCCGTACGTTCTGCTCCACCACGAGGATCGTGACATTCCTCGATCTGTTTATCTCTTTGAGCGTCTTGTATATATTCTTGACGATGATAGGAGCGAGCCCTAGGGAAAGCTCGTCCACAAGAAGCAGTTTCGGATCAGACATGAGTCCCCGGCCGATGGCCAGCATCTGCTGTTCGCCGCCGCTCAGCGTGCCTGCCAACTGATTCAGACGCTGCTTGAGGATGGGAAACATCTGGTAGACCCACTCCAGCTTATCTTCCTTCAGTTTTCGCGCCCTGCCGATGTATCCTCCCATCTCCAGATTCTCAAGCACGGTCATGTCCCTGAAAAGCCTTCTTCCTTCAGGCACGAGCGCAACGCCGAGGTCGACCACTTTGTGCGCGTCGGCGGTGTCGGCCCTGATCCCCTCTACGGTTATGGTCCCTTTCCTGGGCTTCTGGGCACCGGATACGGTGCGCAACAGGGTTGATTTGCCCGCTCCGTTAGAACCGACGAGCGCTACCATTTCGCCTTTCTGCACGTTCAGGGAGACGCCCCAGAGGGCCTGTATGTCCCCGTAAGCGACATCCACATCATGCACTTCAAGCATGGAAATCTTCTCCCAGGTATGCCTCGATGACCTTCTGGTCTTTCACGGCATCTTCCGGCGAACCCTCAAAAATCTTTACACCTGAACTGAGCACGATAACCCGGTTCGAGACCCCAAGGATCACCCGTATCACGTGCTCGACAATCATCATGGTGATACCTTGCGCTTTGAGCGTTGAAACCAGCTGGAGCGCCTCCTCCACTTCCGAGTGGTTGAGTCCTGCGAAGACCTCATCGAGAAGGAGGAGTTTCGGTCTTGTCGCTAGTGCGCGGGCAATCTCGAGCCTCTTTCGGTCGATCAGATTGAGGCTTTCACCGAGGATGTGCTGCTTTTTTGCGAGTCCCGTCGTCTCGAGGATCTCTTCCGCCTCTTTTCTGGCCTGCTTCATGCTGCTCGCCGGCTCTCTGCCGTAAGCCCTTCCCGCCATCACGTTTTCCAGCGCAGTCAAACGGACAAAGGGCTTGACCAGCTGAAAGGTTCGGGTAATGCCTGATTTGCAGACGCTTGACGGCCTTCTGTTGACGACGTTTTGCCCTTCGAATTCGATCTTGCCTGAATTGGCGCTCAGGAAGCCTGTTATCAGGTTAAAAAGGGTGGTTTTTCCTGAACCGTTCGGCCCTATCACGCCCAGGATTTCTCCCTGGTTGATAGAGAACGAGAGCTGCTGGATCACCACAAGCCCGCCAAAAGACTTCGAAAGATTTTGTACGCTTAAGAAAGACATTGCCGAGCCCTAATTATTCTCGCCGCTAGCTACACGATATTGGTGCGAGTCTCTCAAGGTCGCCTGTCCCGATGGAACAAGCTTACTGGTAGCATCTTATATAGATAAGGCAGGTCCTGTCAATAGCTATGATTCCCGCTGGTTGCACTATTTGGGAAGACGGATACGGTCAGGAGAATAGTGTTGGCAAAAACCTCCCCTTTAACATATACTTGCCCCATGAATTATCTCGTAACCGGCGCAACAGGCTTTATCGGGAATGCGCTGACACAAGCGCTGAAAGAGCGCAACAAGAATGTGTACGGCCTGGTCAGAAAAGCGGAACAGGCGGAATTGTTGCGGATGGATGATATCGACTGTCGCGTGGGCGACCTGCGAGACAAAAGCTCGTTACGGTCAGCGTTCAAAGATATGCATGTTGTGGTGCACACTGCAGGCCTCGTCTCTGATTGGGGAAGGCCGGAAGAGTTCGTTCAGGTGAATTTTCACGGCACAAGAAATGTGCTCGAAGCCTGTTCGGAAATGAACGTCAAGCGGGTTATTCACATCAGCACCGCTGATATTTTTGGATGCCAGGTGGACCATCCCATCAACGAGAATTCTCCAATCAGTAGAACTTCCTTCTGGTACACCAAAAGCAAGATCATGGCAGAGGAGCTAGTCAGGCAGCATGCCATCAAACGAGAGCTGGAAATCACCATTATCTACCCGACCTGGGTGTATGGCAGGGGAGATCGTCATTTTGTTCCTGAAATCATTAAGGGTATTCGAAGCCGGCAGCTGGTCTTTTTCGGGAAGAACGGAAAAACTTTTTTTGGATTAAGCTATATAGAGAATCTCTGTCACGCGATCTGTTTTCTGATGGATCACCCAGGAAGCGTCGGGGAAAGATTCCTCGTCTCTGATGAACCTCAGATGACCTTTCATGAATTCGTCAACACTCTCGCGAGAAGAATCGGCTGTAAAGAGATCCGCATGAGCCTCCCCTATTGGCTCGCCTACGTGGTCGCCTGCATGATGGAGCTTGGATATACGGCATTGCGCAAGGAGGAGAGGCCGCTACTCACACGATATGCGGTAAGATGGTTCGGCCACAGCATACGCTATGATACAACGAAGCTGAGATCATTAGGGTTTAAGCAAGCTTACAGTACCCAAGAGGGGATAGAAAAGGCTATAAGCCATCTCGCGTTGAACGGATTATGAGCATGAATTCTGGCGGACAGGGTGCAGAACAAGCAATTTAATGGGCATATTCGCTGCATTTGTGTTGATAATTTTTTTTTCTCCTATTATTGTATTCTTATCGGTTGCCGAGGGGCAGTTTTCCATCAGTCAAGACCCAAAAACATCACACGCGGTAAAAGAAATGGTGCAGAAAAATTGGAGTTGTGATATTAGAAAGACAAGAAGCATGGTCGGTTACGGACCAAAGATCGACGTAACCCAGGGAAGGGAGATCGCCGTCGAATGGCATCGCAGGAACAACTGGTTGTAACGGAAGTACGAATGGCCGATGTTTTCGACAAATGCCATAACCTGATTTTCCACGCAGTCCGCCAGCTTCGAGAGTCCGGGAACTATTTCTACTTCCGGGAAATCGAATCCCCGCAGGATTCCGAAGTCATCGTGGGAGGCCGTCGGGTGATCATGGTGGGCTCAAATAACTATCTCGGATTGACCTGCCATCCGCGGGTGAAAGAAGCCACCATCAAGGCCGTGGAAAAATATGGCACCGGTTGTGCCGGCTCCAGGTTCCTGAATGGCAATCTTGAGATCCATGAAGAATTCGAACGGAAATTGGCACGCTTTTTCAAGAAGCAGTCCGCCCTGATTTTTGCTACAGGATATCAGACCAATGTGGGCACGATCTCCGCCCTTCTGGGGAGACGAGATGCCGCCATCCTTGATCAGTACGATCATGCCAGCATCCTCGATGGCTGCCGCTTGTCATTCGGCCACGTAAAAAAATACCGACATAATGATATGAAAGACCTCCACCGCGTTCTCGAAGCTACCAAGGAGTACGGCCAGTTGATCGTCGTGGATGGGGTCTTCAGCATGGAAGGTGATGTCGCCGACTTGCCCTCCATCGTCAAACTAGCAAGAACCTACGGAGCCAGGATCATGGTGGATGACGCCCACGGAATTGGCGTTCTGGGTAAAACGGGACGGGGAACCACACAACATTTCGGGTTGGAAGAGCAGGTGGACCTACTTATGGGCACGTACAGTAAATCGCTCGCTGCCGTAGGCGGGTTCGTCGTCGGAGACCAAACGACCATCGATTATATCAAGCATACGGCCCGCTCCCTGATGTTCAGTGCCAGTCTTCCACCCGCTTCAGTGGCGGCAGCGAGTGCGGCGCTCGACGTGATGGAGGAAGATCCGGGACTTCTGGAGCGGTTATGGAAAAATACGCGTAAGATGCTCGACGGATATAAGGCATTGGGGTTTGACACGGGAATGAGCGAAACACCGATCATTCCGGTAGTAATCAAGGATCCTATTAAGACCTATAGAATGTGCAGCCTCTTATTTGACCAGGGGGTCTTCGTCAATCCCATAGTCAGTCCGGCTGTTCCTCCCGGGAGAGAACTTCTGCGAACCAGTTTCATGGCCACTCATACCGATTCCCAGTTGGATCAGGTTCTGTCCGCCTTTGAAAAAGTCGGAAAACAACTGGACATAATCTGATGCACGGAAGGCCATGGACGTCGAGATCCGACCGGTAACCGGAATCCGGGGCCTCAAGCAATTCGTTTCTTTTCCTTATTCCCTGTATGCGGGAAATCCCTTCTGGGTGCCTCCCTTGCGGTTTGAAGAACTGCAGACGCTCCGATGGGACAAGAACCCGGCCTTTGAATTTTGCGAAGCAAAGTATTGGCTTGCGCTCAAAGATGGGAAAGTCGCAGGCAGAATAGCCGGAATCCTCAATAAGACTTACAACGAAACCTGGGAAAAAAAGACGCTGCGGTTCGGTTATCTCGAGTTCATCGACGACCATCGGGTCTCGGAGGCTCTGCTCAGGACGGTTGAAAGCTGGGCAAAGGAGAAGGGGGTAGAGTCAGTGCATGGCCCGCTTGGTTTCACCGACCTGGACCCTGAAGGCATGCTGGTAGAAGGGTTTGAAGAGCTTGGGAACATGACGACCATTTACAATTTTTCCTATTATCCTCTCCATTTGGAGAAACATGGATACCGGAAAGATGTGGACTGGGTAGAATTCGAGGTAAAGGTGCCCAGAGGCATTCATGACAAGCTGAAGCGTTTGGCTGACGTCGTTGCCCGAAAGAACAATCTCAAGGTTCTTCAGGTTAGAAGACGCAAGGAACTTCTCCCTTACGCTAAAGAGATATTCCATGTTCTCAATGAATCGTACAGAGGCCTT
>Ga0102851_10001483_pt1 | contig 13436 bp, 13 predicted proteins | sample Mud3Dept3metaG_FD_79558 | JGI IMG/M metagenome (GOLD analysis project Ga0102851, IMG submission 79558) | Freshwater wetland microbial communities from Ohio, USA, analyzing the effect of biotic and abiotic controls - Mud 3 Core 4 Depth 3... | ecosystem: Environmental > Aquatic > Freshwater >... | reverse complement strand
CGAACAGATCAAGCCGAGAATCCTCATTCCTATGCATTTCAAGACCGGGAAATGTGGTTTTTCGATCGCACCCGTGGAAGACTTCTTGAAAGGCAAAGCAAACGTTAAGCGACCCAAGGCGAGTGAAGCCATTTTTGACAAGGCGACCCTTCCTCAGCAGATGGAGATTGTGGTCCTGGAACACGCCCTTTGAACCTCGTTAGAACCGGTGAGGGTTGAACCTTCACCTTCTAAGGGGATTGGGACAAGGATAGGGATGATGATGCAATCTTGCCCGGAAGGATGAGAGTTTCTAACGGGGTAAACATGGAAGGGAATCGTCTCAACCTATTGCTCTCTCAGGAGCGGATCGCTTCGATCGTACGAAATCTGGCCGATCAAATCTCGAAGGATTATAATGGAAAAGAATTGGTGTTGGTCTGCATTCTGAAGGGAGCCTTCATGTTTCTTTCCGACCTGGTCCGGCATCTCAAGGTCCCCGTTAAAATTGATTTTGTCCGCCTCGCCAGCTACGGGTCTGGGATGAAAACCTCTGGCATCATTGAAATCACAAAGGATATTGAGATCCCGATTGAAGGAAAAGATGTTCTCATTATCGAGGACATCATCGATAGCGGCCGGACCCTCCAGTTCCTAAAGGATCGTCTCTCCCTTGCAAACCCTCATTCCGTAAAAATATGCGCCCTCTTGGATAAGAAAGCTCGTCGAGAGGTTGAGATGGAGGCGGATTATCTTGGAACCGAAGTCGATGACGTCTTTATCGTAGGCTACGGGATTGACTTCAATGAGGACTATCGCTATTTACCCGAGGTTTGTTATGTTACTTTCGTCGATCGCCCAAAAGAATAGAGGGTGGAAGTCTATCGCCGTTCTCCTTTTCTTGCTCTTCTTGCAAAGCCCCTCCTTCGCCCAGCCCCAACCCGACGATTCGGTTCTCTTCAGAGAAGGAGAGATCTTTCTTTCAAAAGGCGACACGGAAAAAGCACTCTGGCGATTCAAGAGCCTGATTACCGAATTTCCTCAAAGTCCTCTCTTTAATGAAGCTAAATTCAGGATGGGGATATGTTATACCCGACTCAAAAGACCTCAAGATGCTATTCGTATTCTGAACGAACTCTTGACTAGCTTCCTCTCCTCTCCCAGAATGGTCCAAATCTTCACTCTGTTGGGAGACAACTACCTTGAATTAAAGGAACGGCTCACGGCACTCCAGTGGTATGGCAAGGGCCTTCTCGTGCCTGGTCCACCCAACGAAGAACTGAAGAAGAAGGTGAAATCCATCGTGGATGCCGCTCATGCGGAAGAAGAACTGAAGTCCATTGAATCCCTCTACCGGGGGGCTTATGCAGGAGGGTATGCTAAATTAAAGTTGGCTCAACGAGCAAAGGATCAGGGAAACGATCCGATGGCACAAAAATATGTGGCAGAATTAGAAAAAGAATACAGAGCCATGGACTATATCCCCCAAGCAAGAGGGCTCTTTGGAACGGTTTCTCCTTCCGCCAAATCCAAATATGCCGTGGGAGTCATTCTTCCTTTGAGCGGAACTCATGCTCCCTTTGGAGAAAGAGCCCTGCAGGGAATTCGATCGGCCATAAAAGAAACGGATTCTGCTCTTGTCTCACTGGTCATCCGCGATTCCAAAGGGGAGCCTGGAGAAGCAGAGAAGGCGGTCGAGGAACTGGTGAACGGGGAAAAAGTAATTGCTATCATCGGCCCCCTGCTCAGCATCGACGTGGATAGTGCAGCAAAAAAGGCCCAGCAGTTAAAAGTCCCCCTCCTCACTCTGTCACAAAAGGAACTCCTTAACGGTCAGGGGAATTTCGTTTTCCAAAATTCCCTCACCCCCCTTGAGCAGATTCAAACGCTGGTTCACTTTGCCGTTAAAGAGCTGGAGCTTCGCACCTTCGCAGTCTTCTATCCCAACTCCCCTTACGGACTCTATTTCAAGAACCTTTTTGACCAAGAAATAACGCGAAGGGGCGGAAAATTATTGGGATCCGTTGTTTATCAAGAGGGTCAGACAGATTTCAGCCGCGAGATTAAGGAGTTCTTTAAGGTCAGGGTACTTTCAAAACCAGACGCCAAGAAAAAGAAGGAGGATATGTTCAAACCCCTTCTCTCCGTAGACGGAATATTCATCCCTGATACCCACGATCGCGTGGGCATGATCCTTTCCCAGATGGCTTTTTTCGATGTCAAGGGAACTTTTCTAGGAACGAATTTATGGAACGGTCCAGGCTTGGTTTCTATTGGCAGGAAAGCAGCAGAAGGAGCAATCTTTGTCGATACCTTTCTCGCAAAAGGCCCCCCCTCTTCAGTCGCCCGATTCGTAGAGGAATTCCGAAGTTCGTTCCAACGGGACCCCGAAACCCTCGAAGCCCTTTGTTACGATGGGGCTAAACTGATCAAAGAAATCCTTCAATCCAAATCGGTCTCCTCTCCCCTCCAGATGCAAGAAGAACTCCGGCAGGTGAAGAATTTCCAGGGAGTCACTGGTTTGAAGGGTTTTGGAGAAGATGGCAAATCGATTCGCACTCTTTCCATCCTGGCGGTCAAGAAAGGCCAGATCGAACGGATTTCGCCCTAAAGTACTTAACGTGGGAGATTGAAGGTTAGAGGTAGGAGGCCGAATCCTTCCTGGGTGCCGGTGGGCAGGTCCCTCAAACCTCAGACCTCAAACCTTTACCGCTACTGAGAAATGAAACCACTCCACGCCTGGAACGTCGGCTTAGAGGAAGCGATTCAGATCCAGGAGGCCCTCAAAGATCAAATCATCCTGAAGAAAACGTTTCCAAAGGTAAGAACCGTCGGAGGAGGAGATGCAGCCTATTCAAAAGACGGCAAACTTCTCTTCGCGGCGATTGTCGTTCTCTCATTTCCAGAAATGGAAACCCTCGATACCGCCACTGCGGATGGAAAGACCTTTTTCCCTTACATCCCCGGCCTTTTAAGCTTTCGAGAAGGGCCGATTCTGATCGAAGCCTTTCAGAGACTAAGATCAAAGCCCGATGTGATGATCTACGACGGTCAAGGGCTTGCCCATCCCAGAAGAATGGGACTTGCCTCACATATGGGCCTATGGCTCGACCTTCCGTCGATTGGTTGTGCCAAGACTCCTTTGTTAGATGGATCTGTTTCTCCAGGCCCCTCAAGAGGAAGTTTTGAATGGATTCGGAGGAAAGGAAGAAAAGTGGGATCTGTTCTTAGAACAAAAGAGAACGTCAAACCTCTTTTTATCTCCCCGGGTCATCGCATCGATTTCTTAACGAGCAATCAGCTCATTCTTGAAAGCTGCAAAGGATTTCGTTTTCCGGAACCATTGCGCAAAGCGCATCAACTGGCGGAGCGCATAGCGCAAGTAAGTAACCCCGCCCACAGGGCGGGGCTTTAAAACATAAATTCAAAATCCAAAACCGAGATCCAGAAACAAGTTCGGGATGACAAAACACAACCCTGTTGTCATGAACTTGTTTCAGTATCTGAATTATTCCTTCTGCTTTCAGCAGACGCACCTTTCATCCTCGTCCACAGGACGGGGTTTCGGGTGTGGTCTTAATAAGAAATATTAAAGGAAAATAAGGAAGGAGGAATGTAAAATGAGCGGAACGACCGAGATCGGTCGACGGAGGTTCTTAATCCTCGCCGGTGGAGCCATTAGTTCGCTGACGCTGCCTTACCGTAAGGTGATTGCGTCGGAAACCCGACAGGCGGCAGAAACATTCCATGGATCGGGTTCTGAAAAGGATAGGAAGATGAAGAGCAGAATTCTAATAGCCTATGGCACCCGGTGCGCGTCTACGGGTGGAGTGGCTGAGGCCATCGCCCGGGTATGGTCTGTTGCAGGAGCAGCAGTAGATGTGCGCCTTGTAAAAGATGTGAATGACCTCAGTCCTTATCAGTCAGTGATTGTAGGGAGTGCCATTCGTATGGGTAAGTGGTTGCCAGAGGCTGTGGAGTTTGTAAAGACTCACCAGGACAGATTGAGTCGGGTCCCTGTCGCCTATTTCGCTGTCTGCCTGGCCATGAAAGATGATACGGCGGAGAACCGGCACAAGGCATCGGGCTATCTGGATCCGGTGCGAAAGCAATTTCCACAGGTGAAGCCCGTAGACGTCGGTCTATTTGCAGGGGCGGTAGACTATAAAAAGCTGTCCCTTGCCTATAGCTTTATACTGAAGGTGAAGGGGGCCCCTGAAGGGGATTTCCGCAATTGGGAAGCTATCCGAACCTGGGCTGACGCAGTAAGCCCGGTGTTGGGCAGCAGCAGATCGGGCTAAGACAAGTCATTGAAAGTACGAGTCAATGTCTGTAACCCCCCTCTATTCCCCCCTTAATTTAGGGGGGGATGAAGGGGGGTTAGGGGAGTCAAGGGGAAGTTACCTATTCAATACCCCGGTGAAACTTAGTTATCTGTAACGTCCCAGATATCTTTCCAACCTGCGCATTCCCTCTTCAATATTCTCCAAAGAATTGGCGTAGCAAAACCGGAGATATCCTTCTGCGTTCGTCCCAAAATCAATGCCCGGTGCCACGGCTACCTTTGCTTCTTTTAAAATGTCGAAGGCAAGGCGATAAGAATCTTTAGAAAATCTTTTCGCGTTGGCCAGGATGTAAAAGGCTCCCGTGGGCTCCACCGTGATTCCAAATCCCAACGCTTTCAGCTTTGGAATCAGAAAACGTCTTCGCCGGTCATAGGTTTCTCTCATCTTTTGAACATCCTTTTCGGTCTCTTTCAGTCCAGCCACGGCGCCCCACTGGGCAAAAGAGCTTGCTGAGATGAAGAGATTCTGCTGGATTTTTTGCATGGGCCGCATGAACTCTTTCGGCGCAACCACATACCCCAGCCTCCATCCGGTCATCGCATACAGTTTTGAAAACCCATTGATGACAAAAGCATGATCCGTGAATTCGAGAATCGTATGAACTTCTCCTTCATAAACCAGTCCGTGATAGATTTCATCAGAAATGATGAAAGGAGAAAATGCTGCAATCTCTTTCATTCTTTCCGCAGGCATCACGTTTCCGGTAGGGTTGGAAGGTGAGTTGATCATAATCCCTTTCACTCTTGGGCTCATTTTTTCCTCGATCATCCCAGGAAGATACTGAAAGCCCTCTTCTTCCGACACCTCAACAAAAACGGGAGATCCATCTACAAACCGAATGATATTTGGATAACATGGGTAATAAGGGTTGGAGAGGATGATTTCGTCGCCGGGCTCCAACAGGGCAGAAAAAAGAAGAAGCATGGCCGGGGAGGTTCCTGAGGCGACAAGGATCTGCTCCGGCGAAACCTTGACCCGATATTTCTTCCAGTAATCTTCTGCAATCGCCTCCCGCAGCTCGATTAAACCCAGGCTATGCGTGTAATGGGTTTTCCCGTCACAGATCGCACGGTAACCTGCTTCGCTGATACACTCCGGAGTGTCGAAATCCGGCTCCCCCACTTCCAGATGGATGATATGCTCCCCGCTCCTCTCCAGCTCCTGTGCCTTCTCCAGTACATCCATCACAATAAAAGGAGGAATATCCAGCGCTTTCTTTGATACCATCTCGTACTTTACCATCCTCTTAGTTATTTAACCCGTAAGTACCCATGGGAAGTCGCTAAATTTCAAATTCCAAAATACAAATCCCAAATAATTTCCAAGTGCCAATTTCAAATCGACCCAAAAGAGGTTATCTTAGAGAAGTTTCGAATTTTGTATATTGATGTTCATTTGGAACTTGATGCTTGGAATTTGGTGCTTATCCAAATGGGATCTCCTCTCTTCATTTTCAGCATCTTCTGGGCGTTACCCTCTTTCACAGAAATTTCCAGAAAACCACCGCTTCCGAAAAGAGCGATCGGCTCATCCTTTTTCCCTTCCCAATATCCCTTCTTCAAGCCACGAATGATCTCCCCCCCTACCCGGATGACAAAGGGACGTCCTTGGATAAACCGAATATGTCCTCCTTCATCGATGTTGCTGACAAGATTTCCAAAGGTATCGATATGGACAATCTCTCCCAACAGCTTCCCTTCTTTGACGAAGGGTCCTTCAAACCCTAAACAAAACAATGAGTCAATTTTATGCCCGAGGACATTCGGCTTGACACCCATCGAAAGATGTGCAGCCACTGGAGCAAAAATGTCTCTTCCGTGAAATGTCGTGCTGACTTCCGGATGATGATATTTCTTCTTATCAAGGGCTATGATCTGGTCCACGCGTTCCTTCCGGCTAATCATTGTGAAAAGGCCGTTGTCAGGGCCCATGAAAAAATAATTTTGGGTTACGAGGAGAAGCGGCCTCCTAGCTCCCCCTACCCCCGGATCGACCACGGCAAGATGGATGGTTCCCTTTGGAAAATGGGAATAGGCATTGGATAAGATAAAAGCTCCTTCCCGAATATCGTGCGGGCTTACCTGGTGGGTAATATCGATGAGGAGACACCGTGGGTTAATACTCAGAATCACGCCCTTCATCGACGCCACATAATGGTCTTTTGTGCCAAAATCGGTCAGAAGAGTGATGATAGGCTTCTTCATCAGTCCTCTTCAGAGTCCCGAGCCCGGTAGGGAACGGTTTGAAACCGTTCCCTACGGAGGTTCGATATCGCAAACATTTTTCTTAAATTCTTGCGGAATGGCTTTCGAATAATCCCTTTCTCTGTGATGATGCCGTGGATGAGCGAGTGAGGAGTCACATCAAAAGCGGGATTAAAGGCCTTCACGCCCTTTGGAGCGATGGGAGTCCCACAAAAATGGGTCACTTCTGCAACACTTCTTTCTTCAATCGGTATCTCTTCTCCGGAAACTAATGAGAGGTCGAGTGTGGAGGTCGGGGCAGCCACATAAAAAGGAATACCATGCGATTTTGCGAGAACAGCAAGTCCGTAGGTCCCAATTTTATTCGCTGTATCTCCGTTTCCTGCAATTCGGTCCGCACCTACCACGACCAGATCAATCAAACCCTTCCTCATTAAAACACCCGCCATATTGTCGGTAATGAGCGTCGCCGGGATCTTTTCCTGAACCAGCTCCCAGGCAGTCAATCTGCACCCCTGGAGCATGGGTCTTGTCTCATCCACAAAGACTTGAAACTGTTTCCCTTCGTCCCGCGCAGCATAAATTACTCCCAGCGCCGTCCCGAATCCACCTGTGGCCAGCGCTCCTGCATTGCAATGGGTCAGCACCCCATCTCCGGCTTTGATCAGTTTCTTCCCGTGCTTTCCGATTCTGTGGTTCACCTCGATATCCGTTTCGAGAATTTGAAGAGCTTCTCGTACCAGCCTTTTCTTGGCCTCCTCGACTCCGTCGCTTTCAACGCGCTCCAATACCTTTTCCATACGATCCACGGCCCAAAAGAGATTCACTGCCGTAGGCCTCGTTTCCCTCATTTCCCGGCAAACCTTTGCTACAGCTTCAGCAAAAGCCCGCGGATGGCTGGACCGGGTTTTCGTGGCTGCGAGAGCAATCCCCATGGCAGCAGCGACTCCGATCGCAGGGGCCCCCCGGATGGCCATAGTTCGAATGGCCTGCGCGACTGATGAGGCATTCCGGCAATCCAGATACTGGACCTCTTGAGGAAGCTTCCTCTGATCGAGCATCCTGACCCGGTCACCCTTCCATTCGATGGTTTTGAATTTCATAGCGCTTAATCGCAGCCTGAGGTTGAGGTCGAGGCTCAGGTAAAAACTGCTTTGCTCTTGTTCTCAGCCTTAGCCTTCGACTCAACCTTTTAGTTTCTTTCTTAGCAAGTCATTGACCAATTTGGGATTCGCCTTCCCTTGGGTCTGCTTCATCACTTCTCCTACGAAAAAGCCGAAGAGCTTTTCCTTGCCTTTCCGGTAATCCTCCACCTGTTTAGGATTGGACTCCATCGCTTTTTCTACGGTTTTCTCGATTTCCCCTTCATCCAGAATTTGAACCCAGCCTTTGTCTCGGACGATTCTTTCCGGGCGTTCCCCCGTCCGATACATTTCTTCAAAAACATCTTTCGCAATCTTCCCGCTGATCGTCCCCTCTTTCATCATCGAAAGCATTTCTGCCAGATGTTTAGGGGTAACCGGGCACTGATCAATTTCGCTCTCATCCCGCTTCAACTCCCTGAGAAGGTCTCCCATCATCCAGTTGCTGACGGTCTTGGGTTCCGGGAAAAGGCGGACACATTCCTCATAGTAAACCCCCATCGCCTTTGTAGAGGTAAGGATCTCAGCATCATATTCAGGAATCTGGTATTGCCGCACAAACCTTTCCTTTTTTTCGTCAGGCAGCTCAGGAAGGCTTGCACGAATCTCTTCGACCCATTTTTCTTCGACCCTCAGAGGGACAAGATCCGGGTCAGGAAAATAACGATAGTCATGGGCCTCTTCTTTTCCTCTCATCGAAATCGTGATCCCCTGATCGACATCCCAGAGCCGGGTCTCTTGAACGACTTTCTCTCCATCCTCCAGCAAAGCGATCTGGCGCTTGATCTCATACTCTAAGGCTTTTTCCACATGCCGGAAAGAGTTCATGTTCTTCAATTCTGCTCTTGTCCCGAATTCCTGCTGGCCCTCTGGCCGGACTGAAACATTGGCGTCGCATCGAAATGTCCCCTTCTCCATATCCCCTGTGCAAATATCGAGATATTGAAGAATCGCCCGAAGTTTTCTCAAGTAATCACCCGCCTCTTGAGGAGACCGAATGTCCGGTCCACTCACAATCTCAACCAGGGGGACGCCCGTACGATTAAAATCCACGTAGCTAAACGATGCGGTCTCCGCAGTCTCGCCGTGCTTCAACTTTCCGGCATCCTCTTCCATATGAATCCGGATGAGATGAATTCGTTTCTTTTGCCCCTCTAACATGATCTCAACAAAACCATCTTCTGCGAGAGGGTACTCATACATTGAAATCTGATAACCTTTGGGAAGATCAGGATAAAAATAATTCTTTCTCGCGAAAAGACTATAAGGAGCAATCCGGCAGGAAGTGGCCAATCCCAATTTGATGGCAAATTCCACAGCCTTCCGGTTCATGACAGGGAGAGACCCCGGTTGCCCCGTACAGACAGGACAGGTTTGTGTGTTAGGTTCTTCCCCGAATGCCGTGGAACACCCACAGAATATCTTCGATCGGGTCAGGAGCTGGGCATGGACCTCCAAGCCAATAACGGGTTCATATTTCACAAAATTTCCCCTCTCAATGAAATATTGGATAAAAATATAATAAACTCCTTCGCTTGTCAATTGATGGACGGATCTCGCTGCGGGACTGATCCATTGAGTCAGTCAGTTGACAAACCGGGCCGATTCCATTACTTTACCTTACGGTTGCCTTAACGGACATGGGCAAATCCCGTTTTCGGCGGGATTCACCCATGTCCGTGTGTCGTAAGATTATTTTTGCAATGTTAAGGTTTGGTTAGAAATGTTTAAGAAATTTCAAATTTCCACCTCTTTTTCGATGATTGAAAAAGGGAGGGTTTCTCTTCTGCTTAAGGAAGAGTACAAGAACCTCCTCCTCGCGCAGGGGATTGACGATTTAAATACCTTCCTGAAGAAAAGCAGCCAGACGGCTCACTATCTCAAGGGTCGGACCCTTCATCCTTCCATCCCTTTAGGGGATGGGAAGAGGATGGTACTTCGCCAATATTCCCACGGCGGCCTCTTGCGAGCCATCACAGGGAATCTTTATTTCTTCGGGGAGAGATCTTTCCGGGAACTGGCCTTAACGGAGGAAATCCGATCCTGTGGAATTCCTACGATCCCCACCATCGGCGCCATTCACCATCGGGTTTTCTTTCCTTTCTACCAGGCCTATTTTCTTTCGCTGGAAGTCCCCCGTGCGATGGACCTGATTCAATATTTCCAAGAAATCGGGGCAAATCCGTCCCGTGAAAATATTTCCTTCAAACGAAAAAAGATTCGATCTGTCGGCCACCTGATCCGGCAATTCCACGAAGCTGGTTTTTTCCATGGCGACCTCCAACTGAAGAACATTCTGGCCGCAGGCGACCAACTTCTCCTGATTGATTTTGACCGCTCCTATCGGAAGTCGGCTCTTTCCACGAGAGAGAGGATGAAGAATCTTCTTCGTCTCAACCGTTCTGCAGAAAAGTGGAGACGCCTTGGGCTGCCCGTCACGCGTACGGACCGTTGGCGTTTCTTTTTGGCCTACGCAGGGGGCGACAAAAAGATCAGGGAGGCAATGGGAAAGGTCCTTCGAAGTTATTCGCTTCGGTTTTTATTCTATCGACTTGGCTGGACGATCGAAAAGATCGCCAGCAGTTCGGTGCCCGGGGTTGGGAGAAATCAGGGTTAACGTTTGGGGGCTGATTTTCTAAAGAATTCTCTCAGCGGCTGGAGGAGCAAAGGAGTGTGGGAAAAAAAGAAGTGATCCGCCCCCGGAATAACAACTAAGGATTTTGGTTCCTCGATTTGTTGATACCACCCTTCCAGCAGAGGCAGCGGGCAGAAAGAATCACGATCTCCTGCAATGAAAAGCTTCTTCTTTTTGCATCCCTTCAGATATCCAAAATCATAGATTTCAAGAGGTGGGGCGATCGCCACCATCCCCTCGAATCTTTCATCCTCGGCGGCGATGGGAAAACCCGCCCAGGCTCCAAAAGAGTATCCCACCAAAAGAAGCAGAGGGGGATCGCCCCTCAGTCTTGAATCGAAGTAGTCGGCAACGGCCTTGACGTCCTGCCTCTCCCCGATTCCTTCTCCATAAGATCCTTCGCTTTCACCCACTCCCCTGAAGTTGAAACGAAGTGTCGAGAACCCTTCTTGAAAACCAGCCTCCAGGGAGGTTGTCACCACAGGGTGGGTCATATCTCCGCCATACTGTGGGTGAGGATGGCAGCAGATGACTCCACCTCTAAAAGAACGAGCCTCTTGAATACTCAAGAGGCCCTCCAGCTGAATCCCATCAGACGGAATAAATACCTTTTCTTCTCTCATCCCATTTTAAAGAAGGGTAGATCTTCTCGACGAGTCTCTCGAAATGTTCTGCTTTTTTCCGGTCTTATTGGTTCTTCTTTCTCATAAGACTCAACCTTCGCGTCCACCTTCTCTTTCATCCATTCCAAGATGTTTCTTATCATCTCCAAGAAACGGACCCCGAAACGGGTAACGTCTTCGCTTTCAATCCTGTCATTCAGTTTTCTCAGCCATTCATCCAACTTTTTTTGTATTTCCTTCCAAATCTGAAGCATGTAAGGATCCGCGTCTCCCTTTTCCTTTTCATCCTCGACGAGGATAATGGAGTAACCTTCTGTTTTTGTTTTCCCGGGTGATTTCTGTCTTAGATTGGAGAAAGAGCCGGAAACAAAAGCTATTCCAAGGATCAGGATCAATAACAAGGATATGAGAGGGCCGATCCATTTTTTCATATCCGATAGTCCCTCGAGACGAAGAGGAAGTGGCGGGCGATGCGGGAGTTGAACCCACGGCCTTTGGTTCCGGAGACCAACGCTCTATCCATCTGAGCTAATCGCCCAATTTCAACCCCTATTTACCATAATTTGACGTAAGCTGTCAATTTTGAAAGCTCTCGGCCCTAAAGGGCGGAGCTTTCCGGTATGGGGTTTCCTTTATACTGTACCCCTTGACCCCACCCTGAAGGGCGGGGATTGCGGGATACTCTCCGGTCAACAAAACCGGTCCTGAATGCTGCCGTTACCTTAAGAGTTCCTGTAATTCTTCCATGCTCTTGTAAAGTTCTCTCCCAATTTCTAGCGATGCAAAGACGAGATACGACGTGTATATTATGATCGCAATCGTCAGTATTATTTTTGATGCCTTGCCAAATTTGGGACTCTTATAGAGCAGGGGCAGACCGAAAGGCCCTAATACGAAAAATAAGAGCAGAACCACTCCGATCGGCCTAAAATACCATTTGGTTTTTTCGACTTCTCTAAGCCTTTTATCTCCCAAATCATTGGAGAAGTCCTTCGGGGAGGGCTGTTTCTGTTTTGATAGATTGTCACCCACGAATTTCATTTTTCTTCTCCAAGAAAACAATGTTTGTTCGATCCGTCATGGTGGCAGTCTTGAAAATCAGATAGCCACGCTTTTGATAAAGCCGGAGATTTCTCTCACTTTTATCGCCCGTAAAAAGCTCAAATCTCTTACAGCCGCTGAAAGTCTGCTCTATTTCATCCATCAGCCTTGTTCCAATCCCTCTATTTTGAAAATCAGGGTGAACAATCAGTCTGCCGATACAACACGTTCCTTCGTTGGCATTTGCCCTGACAGATCCTATGATTCTCCCATCGATGACGGCCTTCAGAAAAAATTGATTCCTAAAATCTTTCTCCATGCTTTCCAGAGTCTGAACCAACGGAGAAATACTAAAATCATCATAAATTTCCGCCTCACTTCGGTAAGCCAACTTCTGAAGGGCAAGTAATTCTCCAGCATCAGAAACCGTCGCTTTCTCAATGATCATGTCCCACCCTCGATTCTCTTCCCGGCAATTTTCCGATGGCCCTTCGGAGACCACCTCCATTGTTCACACTTTAAACAATCCTCATGTCTCTTCTTTTATAGCCACTTCTTTCTCTTAAAATAAATCAGCATCGAGACGCCGATGATAACGACAATGAGCCAAACGGCCGGGTAACCCCAGCGCCACCCCAGCTCGGGCATATATTTGAAATTCATCCCGTAAATCCCGGCGATGAAGGTAAGGGGCATGAATATCGTAGCGATGATCGTAAGCACCTTCATGACAGAATTCAGCCGATTGCTGACGCTCGAAAGGTAGATGTCCAGCATCCCAGAAAGCATTTCCCGATAAACCTCTATGGTATCCATCACCTGGATGGTATGATCATAGACATCTCTTAGATAGACCTCCGTGGTCTCCTGAATCAAGGGGGATTCTTTTCTTCCCAGGCTACTGACGACCTCCCTCAAAGGCCATACCACTCTCCTCACAAAGATCACCTCGTTCTTAATTTTTCGAATTCTGTGGAGCGTCGTATCGGTTGGATGGGCCACCAATTCTTCCTCGAGGAGCTCTATTTCTTCCCCCAGTCTTTCGAGGATGAAGAAATAATGATCTACGATCGTATCGATCAGGGAGTAGACAAGGTAATCCGAACCCATTTTTCTAACAAGGCCTTTTCCACCCTTAATCCTTTCCCGCAGGGGATTGAAAACGTCTCCTTCTTTTCCTTCCTGGAAGGAAATCACGAAATTTGAACCGAGAATCAGACTCACCTGTTCCGCCTCGATCGGGCGTTTCAGGTCACCATCATAAAGCATCTTCAAAACAATGTAGACATAATCCCCGTAGATTTCTATCTTGGGGCGCTGGTCGGTATTCAAGATGTCCTCGAGCACCAGGGGATGCAGTCCAAAACAGTTACCGAGCTTCTCAACCACCTCCACTTTATGGACTCCTTCCACATTGATCCAGGTGACCGTGGGCTTTTCTCGAAAAGGAAAACATTCCTCGACTG
>Ga0102851_10001482_pt1 | contig 13442 bp, 10 predicted proteins | sample Mud3Dept3metaG_FD_79558 | JGI IMG/M metagenome (GOLD analysis project Ga0102851, IMG submission 79558) | Freshwater wetland microbial communities from Ohio, USA, analyzing the effect of biotic and abiotic controls - Mud 3 Core 4 Depth 3... | ecosystem: Environmental > Aquatic > Freshwater >... | reverse complement strand
CGGATCTCCTCGAGCACCACTTCGATCTCGCGCGCGATCTCGTCGGGGTCGAAGCGCGAGCGGCGCACCATGTCGACGAGCACCTCGATGGCGTCGTCGAGTCCCGCCGCCGGAACGGTGGCGTGATAGACGGTGGTGTCGTAGCTCGTGTAGGCGTTGATGCGGCCGCCGATGCCTTCGATCGCGCCCGCGATCTCGCCGACAGCGCGCTTCTCGGTGCCCTTGAAGAGCATGTGCTCGTGGAAGTGCGCGAGCCCCGCTTCGCCCGCGCGCTCGTCGGCCGAACCGACCTTCGCCCAGATCTGCAACTCCGCGACCGCCGCCAGATGCGACTCGCGCAGCAGCAGACCGAGGCCGTTCGGGAGCACGTCGTGATGGAGCGGCAGCGAACTCAAGGTCGCGCAGCATAGCCGTAGGAGTAGCCCCAGCTAGCTACGCTGCTCCTGCGCGAACCAGAGAACTCCCCTGACCCGTGTTTGGCGAGCGGCCGTCCGGCCGCGGAGCGGAAATCATGAGTTGCCCCCCGCAATCCACCGCATCGCCTGACCCGTGTTCGGCGAGCGGCCGTCCGGCCGCGGAGCGTCATCATGAGTTGGGCGTTTATGTCCACGTCCCATTCTGCGAGCGCATCTGTCCGTATTGCGACTTCGCGGTGGTGCGCGCGCCGGTGCTGGCGCGCGACCGCGAGGACGCCTTCGTCGCCGCGCTGATCGCCGAGTTCGGGCGCCGGCTCCCGCTCTTCGGTGCGTCGCGACTGGCCACGCTCTATTTCGGCGGCGGTACGCCGTCGCGTCTGCGCGCCGAGTCGGTTGCGCGCGTGATCGACGCGGTGCGGGCGGCGCTTCCCGCGACGGGCGCCGCGCTCGAGATCACGCTCGAAGTGAATCCGAGCACCACCGAGCGCGCACGCCTCCCGGCGTTCCGCGCGGCCGGCGTGAACCGGCTCTCGATCGGCGTTCAGTCGTTCGCCGACGCGACGCTGAAGCGGCTCGGCCGCGCACATCGCGCTGAAGCGGGCAGGGCGACCGTCGCCGCGGCGCGCGACGCCGGCTTCGCGAACCTCTCGCTCGATCTGCTCTTCGCCGCGCCGGCGCAGACGTGTGCGGATCTCGACGCCGATCTCGACGCGTTCCTCGCCTGCGCTCCCGAACACGCATCGGCGTACGCGCTCACGCTCGAGGAAGGCACGCCGTTCGAGCGCGCGGTGCAGCGCGGGCGGCTCGCGCTGCCCGAGGAGGACGACGTGGCTGCGATGCTCGAGCGCGTCGCGGAGCGCTTCGCCGCCGCCGGGCTCGCGCGCTACGAGGTCTCCAGCTACGCGCGCGCTGGCTTCGAGTCGCGTCACAATCAGCGCTACTGGCAGCGACGCCCGGTGCTCGGCATCGGGCCGGGCGCGTGGTCGAACGAAGCGCCGCGCGCGGGCGCGCCGTTCGGCGCACGGCGCGCCAACGCGCGCGATCTCGATCTCTGGCTCGCCCGCATTGGCGCGGGCGAACCGGGCGCACTCGATCCTCCCGAGCGCCTCGACGCGCGCACTGCGCGCGGGGAAGCGGCATTCCTCGCGCTGCGCACCGCGGCAGGCCTCGATGCGGCGTCGTTCGCCGCCGAGTTCGGCGCACCGCCGCGCGCCTATTGGAACGCGGCCATCGACGAACTCGTCGCGGCGGGTCTGCTGGTCGAGGACTCCGCACGAGCGGACAGTCTCCGCCTGACGCCGCGTGGCCTCCTTCTCTCCGACTCCGTCTTCCTGCGATTCGTGTGAGCGCCGCAACTGGCAGCCCCCAGCCCCGTCGGCTAACTCCCTTCTAGGATCGGGGGCTTGCGTGTATTCGATGTTCGGTTCGACGGCCGGCGAAACGGTTCCGGAGCTGAGCGAGCGCCAGACCCTCGTGCTGCGCGCAATCGTCGCGAGCTACGTGGGCGAAGCCGCACCCGTTGGATCGCGGTCCGTCTCGCACATCCTGCCCGTCTCGCTCTCGGCCGCGTCGATCCGCAACACGATGGCTGAACTCGCCGAGCTGGGGCTCGTCGAGAAGCCGCATCCCTCGGCAGGCCGCGTTCCGACCGCCAGCGGGTTGCGCTGCTTCCTCGAACATCTGGTCCCGCGCGATCTCGACGAGTACGAGCGGCGCGACCTCGCGGGTAGCGTCGGCGCGCTCGGCCCCGACGCGGTGATCCAGAATGCGTCGATGCTGCTTTCGAACCGCACGCGACAGCTCGGCTTCGTCGTCGCGCCGCGCGAAGCGGGTCTCGTGCTGCGTCACGTCGCGCTGGTGCGGCTCTCGACTTCGCGCGTGCTCGCGGTGCTGGTCTCCCAGACGGGGTCCGCCTTGCGGCGCGTGCTCGAAGACGAGGAGAGCGGCGACCAGACCGAGCTGGACCGGCTCGCTGCCGCGCTGAACGAACACCTCGCAGGCAAGACGCTCGCGCAGGTGCGCGACGCGCTGGCGCGCGAGGTCGGCGCGCTGCGCACGCGGGCACACACGGTGCTCGAGCGCGCGCTCTGGCTCGGCTGGCGGGCGCTCGAAGCGCAGGACGAGAGCGAGCCCGGCGACCTCGTGATCGCGACGCGGCTCGCGCTGCTCGACCAGCCCGAGTTCCAGGATCCCTCTCGCGTGAAGCAGCTCTTTGGCGCGATCGAGGCCAAGGAGTCGCTGCTGCGCATCCTGCACAAGATGATCACCGCAGGGCGCGCAGCGCCTGGCCCTCTGGATCATCACGCAGGGCGCGCAGCGCCTGGCCCTCTGGATCATGAGACCGAGAGTGTGAGCGTGGCGTTCGGCGAGGAACTCGACGAGCCCGAATTCTGCCGGCTGGCGCTGGTCGCGGCGCCCTATGGCTCGCACGGCGCTCCACTCGGCGTACTCGGTGTAATCGGACCGCGGCGCATGGACTACCCGCGCGTCGTCGCGTTGGTTCGTTATCTCGGAACCCTGGTGACGGAGCGACTCCTCCCGTGAGCGAAGAAGGCAGGGATCCCGGTAGCGAAGGCTGGGAAGGCTTGGCCGAGGAGTCCTCCGAGGGCAACCTCGGGCCGAGCACTGAACTCGAAGAAGCGATGCGCGAGGCAGAGGCGTCGCATGACGCGCGCGCCGCCGAGCGCGCCACGCCCCAAGCGGGCGTCGGCGGAGCCGCCCGGGAAGAGCTGGAAGCCGCGCTCGCAGAGGCACAGCGCGAGCTTGCCGAGCTCAAGGACCGCCATCTGCGGCTCGCCGCCGACTTCGAGAACGCGCGCCGGCGCAGTCTGCGAGAACGCGAAGAGGCGCTGCTCTTCGGACACCAGAATGTCGTCAAGGAGCTGCTGCCCTCGGTCGATAACCTCGAGCGCGCCATCGACCACGCCCGCCAGGGTGGGGAGGGGGGCCAGGAAGGACTCCTCGAAGGGGTCGAACTCGTGTTGCGCGAGATCGTTGCCGTGCTCGCGCGTCACGGTGTCGTTCCCATCGAGGCCCACGGCCAACCCTTCGACCCCGCGCTGCACGAGGCGATGGCGCAGTTGCCCGACGGAACGGTCCCCGCCAATACCGTCGTGCAGGTATTCCAGCCCGGTTACCAGTTGCGGGGACGATTGTTGCGACCGGCGCGCGTGGTGGTTTCGAAACCGCCCGCGGATGCCGAGAAGAAGGCGGACGAGTCCGGCTGAGTCCGGGGCCCGAAGCAATCGCGCCCCGGCGGTGATTCGCGAAACGGGGGGCGGCGGCTGAATGGGCAAGGTCATCGGGATCGACCTCGGGACCACCAACTCCTGCGTCGCACTCATGGAGGGCGGCGCGCCCCAGATCATCGCGAACGCCGAAGGCGCGCGGACGACGCCCTCGATGGTGGCGTTCACCGACACCGGCGAGAAGCTGGTCGGCCAGATCGCCAAGCGCCAGGCCGTCACCAACCCCGAGCGCACCGTGTTCGCCGTGAAGCGCCTGATCGGACGCAAGCTCGAATCGTCCGAAGTCGAGCGCTTCTGCAAGGTTGCCAGCTTCGGCGTCGAGGCGGCACCGAACGGCGACGCCTGGGTGCGCGTCGGCGGCAAACTCGCTCCGCCCCAGGAAATCTCGGCGCTGGTGCTCGCCAAGATGCGCGAAACCGCGGCGGACTATCTCGGCGAAGTCGTGACCGACGCCGTGATCACGGTGCCCGCGTACTTCAACGATGCCCAGCGCCAGGCCACCAAGGAAGCGGGCCGCATCGCCGGACTCAACGTGCTTCGCATCATCAACGAACCGACGGCGGCGGCGCTCGCCTACGGACTCGACAAGGGCGAGAGCGAACGCATCGCGGTCTTCGACCTCGGCGGCGGCACCTTCGACGTGTCGATCCTCGAACTCGGCGACGGCGTCTTCGAGGTGCGCAGCACCAACGGCGACACCTACCTGGGCGGCGAGGATTTCGACGAGCGCATCGTCGAGTTCCTGATCAAGTTCTTCGAGGAGCAGACCGGCATCGATCTGCGCGCCGACAAGATGGCGCTGCAGCGGCTCAAGGAGGCGGCGGAACGCGCCAAGCACGAGCTGTCGTCGACGCCCACCACCGAGATCAACCTGCCCTTCATCGGCGCCGACGCGGCAGGTCCGAAGCACCTGAACGTCAGCTTCACGCGCGAGCGCTTCGAAGCGCTCGTCGCCGACCTGATCGAGCGGCTCGTCGAGCCCTGCGAGCAGGCGTTGCGCGACGCCGGCCTCTCGCGCGACGAGATCGACCACGTCGTGCTGGTGGGCGGCATGACGCGCATGCCGCGCGTGCAGGAGAAGGTGCAGGAGATCTTTGGGAGGCCGCCGCACAAAGGCGTCAATCCAGACGAGGTGGTCGCCGCGGGGGCTGCGATCCAGGGCGGCGTGCTGAAGGGCGAAGTCGCCGACGTGCTGCTGCTCGACGTGACGCCGCTCTCGCTCGGCGTCGAGACGCAGGGCGGCGTCTTCACCCGGATGATCGAGCGCAACACCACGATCCCGACGCGCAAGGGCCAGGTCTTCTCGACCACCGAGGACAACCAGAACGTCGTGCGCGTCCACGTGCTGCAGGGCGAGCGCGAGATGGCCGCCGACAACCAGACGCTCGGCCGCTTCGAACTCGTCGGCATCCCGCCGGCGCCGCGCGGCGTGCCGCAGATCGAAGTCACCTTCGACATCGACAGCGACGGCGTCGTCAACGTCTCCGCCAAGGATCTCGGCACCGGCAAGACCCAGCAGATCCGCGTCACCGCCGGCAGCGGCCTCTCCGAAGACGTGATCCGCAAACTCTGCGACGACGCCGCTTCGAACAAGGAAGCCGACCGCAAGCGCCGCGAACTCGCCGAACTCCGCAATCGCGGCGACGGCCTGGTCTACTCCACCGAGTCCACGCTCGCCGACTACGCCGAGCATGTGGTCGGTGACGATCGCAGCGCCATCGAAGCCGCGCTCGCCCGCACCAAGGCCGCACTCCTCAGCGAAGACGCCGGCGAAATCGCCGAGGCCGTCGACGAACTCACGGCGCTCTCGTACAAGATGACCGAATCGCTGTACTCGACGCTCGGCGGGAGTGACGGGACGTCGTAGCGAGCGGGGAGAGGATCCTGCTACGGGCCGATCACCGGCAGCGGATCGGGAATCCGATCGATGACGCCCGCTTCGGCGAGCTGCCGCGCCAGCTCGTCCATGTGCTCATTCATGTAGACGAGGAGCTGCGGGTTGTCGCCCGGCTCCCAACCGCCGCGACGCAGTTCCTGGTATACGTCGGAAGCGGGCCGACCCTGGACGAGGAGCCGATAGAAGGCGACGGCGGCGCCCGTTCGCTCCGTCCCCGCCGCGCAGTGCACGAGCACCGCCGCGCCGTCGCGATCGGCGCGCGCCATCTCGGCGAGGGCGGATGCGTAGCTGCGAAGCTCACCGCTGCCGTCGCCGCGCAAGGGGAAGTGCAGCTCCCGGATGCCGAGCGCATCGGTCGCCTCGCGCTCGGCACGGTGCTTGTCATCGTTCGCGTCGTAGTCCTGGAGCGAGACCACCGTACGGATGTCGTAGCGCGCGAGCGTTTCGCGAATGATCGAGGGCGAGATCTGTCCGCTGCGATAGATGCGCCCGGGCTCGACGACGCCGAACTGTTTGGGCACGAAGCGCTGGTGGAGCGGATACCAGAGTTCGAGCGCTGCGACGGCGACCGCCGCGGCAACCGCGAATCCCGCGACGACCCGCAAGCGGGTCCCTCGCAGCGTCCGCTTCCCGCTCGGCGCCGGCCCCGCTGCGCTCTCCATCGCAGTGCCGTCTTGCATCCCGGTGCATTGTTCCCCAGGTCCGCGCGCGTTCGCACCCGCTCGCGGCCGGCGCCGCCTTGCTTCTCTTCCCGCGCCGCCTAGTTTCCCCGCCCGTGGCGAAGCGCGACTACTACGAGGTGCTGGGCGTCGACCGCTCTGCGGATGCCGAGGCGCTCAAGAGGGCGTATCGGGCGCTCGCGCTGAAGTACCACCCCGACCGCAATCCCGACGATCCGGCCGCCGAGGACAAGTTCAAGGAGGCCTCGGAGGCCTACGCGGTGTTGTCGGACCCCGAGAAGCGCCGCGCCTACGAGCGCTTCGGGTTCGAGGGCGTCGGCGCGGGCGCGGGCCAGCCGGGTTTCGACTTCGCGGACATGGGCGCCTTCGGCGACGTGCTGAACGATCTGTTCGGCGATCTGTTCGGCACGCGCGGCGGCGGGCGCGCGCGACGCGGGCGCGGTCGGCGCGGCGCGGATCTCCGCTACACGCTGGAGGTCGAGCTCAAGGAACTGCTGGACGTCAAGGAGACGACGATCCAGATCCCGAAGATGCGCCCGTGCGAGACCTGCAACGGCTCGGGCGCGCGCGAGGGCACGCGCCCGGAACCTTGTGCGCGTTGCCGCGGCGCCGGGCAGCTGATGTTCCAGCAGGGTTTCTTTCGCATCAGCCGCCCCTGCGACGCGTGCGGCGGAGCGGGCGAGGTGGTGAAGGAGCGCTGCGTCACGTGTCGCGGCGCAGGTCGCATCGAAGGCGAGCAGACGCTGCACGTGAAGATTCCCCCCGGCGTCGAACACGGCACCCGACTGCGGCTCGCGGGGGAAGGCGAGGCCGGTCTCGAGGGTGGCCCGCCGGGCGATCTCTACGTCGACGTCGCGGTGCGGCCGCATCCGCTCTTCGAGCGCGACGGCGGCGATCTCCATTGCCAGGTGCCGGTCCCGTTCGTGCAGGCCGCGCTCGGCAGCGAGATCGAGGTGCCGACACTGGAAGGCAGGGAAGTGCTGCGGATTCCCGAAGGCACGCAGTCCGGCAAGACGTTCCGCCTGCCCGGCAGGGGCTTGCCTTCGCTCGGCTCGCGCGCGCGCGGCGACCAGATCGTGCAGATCTTCGTCGAGGTGCCCAGCAAGCTCACCGAGCGCCAGCGCGAAGTGCTCGAACTGTTCGCGCGCGAGAGTGGCACGGAGGTGTCGCCGGTGACCAAGGGCTTCCTCGACAAGCTGCGCGACTTCCTCGGTTGACGGCTGCATGAAGCGTCTCGCCGTCGCGTCCGCGCTCGCGCTGTCCTTCATCGCCTGCAGCTCGTTTCCGCGCCCGCGCCTGCTCGGGCCGACCGACGCCGAGCGCCGCGAGTACGACGGCGCGATCGCCACCGCGCGGCGCGACGCCACACAGGGTCGCGCGCGTCTCGCGTCGTTCCTCGAGCGCCACCCGGACAGCACGCTCGCCGACGACGCCGTGGTTCCGCTCGCGCGGCTCGAAGTGAAGGCCGGGAAGTCCGAGCAAGCGGAGAAGCGCCTGCGCGACGTGCTGCGTGCGCATCCGAAGGAAGACCGCGCGGACGCGGTGCGCCTCGAGCTCGCCGAGATCCTCACGGCGCGCGGCGAGCGCGAGGCGGCGTGGAAGCTCGCCCAGCGCATCCAGCCCTCGCTGCTGAGCGACGACGAGCGCCGCGATGCGTACCGGCTGCTCGCCGACCTCGCCCGCGACCGCGGCGACACCGCGGCGCAACTCGAGTGGCTGGCACGGCTGCGCACCGCGGCGCGCGACGACAGCGACGTGGCCAGCGTCGATCGCGAGATCGACACATTGGTCGCGAGGCTGCCTGCCGACGGACTGGTGCGCGCGGCGGAGCGCCTCGGCCGACGCGTTCCGGCGGCCGAGTTGTGGCTGCGCGCGGGCGAGCTGTCGCTGCGCGCGGGCGACAAGGCCGGCGCGTCGCGCGCGCTCGCCGAGGCCGAGCGTCTTCCGCTGCAACCGGACGAAGCGCAGCAACTGGTGCGCTTGCAATCGCTGCTGCAGTCGGGGCGCGGCGGGCCGGTGGACCGTTCGTCGCCGCCGCCGCCGCCGCTCTCGCAGGTCGAGGGGGCGCAGAACGCGAATCCGGCAGCAAGCGTGAGCGGCAGTGTCGGTGTCGTCGTGCCGCTCAGCGGCCCGCTCGGCAAGGTGGCGGAAGACGTGTTGCGCGGCGTGCTGCTCGCCGCTGGCAGCTTCGGCGGAGATCCGAACGCGCCCGGCTTGCGCGTGCTGGTGCGCGACAGCGGCGGGCGTCCCGAGCAGGCCGCCAATGCCGTGCGCGAACTCGGTCAGCGCGGCGACGTGAGCGCGGTGGTGGGTCCGCTCACCAGGGAAGAAGTGGAAGCCGCGGGCGCGGCGGCGCAGGAAGTCGGGCTGCCGCTGGTGACACTGACGCGTCACGAGGGGGTTGCGCGCGACCGCGCCGAGGTGGTGCGTTTCGGTCTCACGCGCCGCATGGAAGCGGAGGTCCTCGCCGATCACGCCGTGCTCGGGCTCGGGCTCGGGCGCGTGGCGATTCTCTATCCAAAGGACGAGTACGGTCGCGAGTTCGAGGCGCTGCTCTGGCAGGCGATCGAAGCGCGTGGCGGGCGCGTGGTCTCCGTGTCGGGCTACGAGCCGACCGCCACCAACTTCGCGGCGCCGATCCGCCGGCTGCTCGGTCCCCAGGCCGCCTCGGCGCCGACCGCCACCGAGTCGCTGGAGGATCCCGCCGCGCCGACCGCGCCGGGCGGTCCCCCGCCGCTGCTCGACTTCGACGCGATCTTCATTCCCGACGCGCACGACAAGGTCGCGCCGATCGCGCTTCAACTGGCGTCGAGCCAGGTCACCGGCGTGAAGCTGCTCGGCCCGAGTGGCTGGCACCATCCCGACCTGTTGCGCATCGCCGGTCCGCGCGTGGAAGGCGCGTTCTTCAGCTCGGGCTTCGACCCGAGCCATCCGTCCCCGCTCGTGCAGGACTTCGTCGCGCGTTACCGCGCCGCGTACGGTGTCGAGCCCACGCCGTTCGCGGCCCAGGGGTTCGATGCCGCGAATCTGGTCGGTTTGCAGATCTTGCAGGGCGCCCATTCGCCAGCGGACGTGCGCAACGGCCTGGTCGCGACAGAACGCTATCCGGGCGTATCCGGCGTCACCTCGATCGGCGCCGACGGCGACGCGCGCAAGCGCCCCTTCCTGCTGGAAGTACGCGACGGCCGGATGACCTCGCTGGAGTAGCTCCGCGCATGGACGATCCGATCGACGATCTGCTCGATCTCCTCGACCTCGAGGACATCGACCTCGACATCTTCCGCGGTCGCAACGAAGCCGCCCGTTCGCGTCGCATCTTTGGCGGGCAGGTGGCGGCGCAGTCGCTCGTCGCAGCGGCGCGCACCGTGGAAGGACAGCTCGCCCATTCGCTGCACGGCTACTTCCTGCGCCCGGGCGATCCCACGGTGCCGGTGGTGTTCACCGTCGACCGCATCCGCGACGGGCGCTCGTTCACCACGCGGCATGTCGTCGCGCGCCAGAAGGGTCGCGCGATCTTCAACATGTCGGTGTCGTTCCAGCAGCACGAACGGGGCTATGAACATCAGATGCCGATGCCGGACGCGCCCGACCCGGAGTCGCTGCCGACGCGCGCAGAATTGGTGCGGCGACACTTCGAGGGGATTCCCGAAGCGGACCGTCTCTGGGTCACGCAACCGCGCCCCGTCGACGTGCGTCACGTCGAGCTGCCGACTTTTTTCGGCGGCGGCCCGCGCAGTGGCCAGAACCTGGTGTGGATGCGCGTGCCGCGCACCCTCGACGACGACCCTGCGCTGCACCAGCGCCTGCTGGCCTACATGTCGGACCTGACGCTGCTCGACAACACCGTGCTCCCGCACGGCCGCAACGGGCGACTGGGCCCGCTGATGGTGGCGAGCATCGATCACTCGATCTGGTTCCATCGCGTGTTCCGTGTCGACGCATGGCTGCTCTACGTGCAAGACAGCCCCGCGGCGGCAGGCGCCCGCGGCTTCGCGCGTGGCACGCTCTTCGCCCGCGACGGCACGCTCGTAGCCTCGGTCGCCCAGGAAGGACTCCTCCGCCCCACCCGCCGCGCCGAGGACCGCTCCGAATAGGAGCCGCTCCTCCCGCTAATACAGCGGTCCGGCGTAGTCGCGGAGGGCGGCGCGGGCTTCGGGGCGGTGGACGTCGCGGACGACGGCGATGCCGCGGCGTTCGAGTGCGGCGACCCAGCGCGCGGGCTTCGGGCCCTCGTCGAAGCCGATCGCCTGCGCGTCGCGCGCGCGCGCGCCGCACACGAGCCGCCGCACACCAGACCAGGGGATCGCCCCGAAGCACATCGCGCATGGCTCGCTGCTGCTCACCAGTTCGTGGACCGGTGACGCCGGGTCGCCGAGATCGAAGTGGCCGCGCGCCCGCTGCGCAAAGGAGAGCGCGAGCATCTCGGCGTGCGCGAGCGACAGGCCGCTCGCGACCACGACGTTCACGCCCACCGCGACGAGGCGTCCCGTGTCGCGCTCGAAGACCGCCGCGCCGAACGGACCGCCGCTGCCGCGCCGGCCGTTTTCGCGTGCGAGCGCGATGGCGAGTTCCATGCGCATCTCCTGCGAACGTAGGCGGCGCCCCCCGATCCGGCTCTCGAGGAATCCCGCGACCCAGCGCGGCAGGCGGAAGGAAGGCACGACGAACGGCACGCGCGCGGAAAGCGTCATGCGCCATCGAATACTCGAAGTCGCGCGGCCGTGCATTTCTCAAGTCGCCGCCGGCAGGCGTCGAAACGCACCGCATGAGCGAACCCAACAAGAGCGTCGAGATCCCCACCGAACTCCCGGTCGTACCGCTCCGGCAGTTCGTGGTCTTTCCGTACATGGCGATCCCGCTCTTTCTGGCGCGCGACCGCACCATCCAGGCGGTCGACGACGCGTTGGCCGGCGAGCGCTGCGTGCTGCTGACCGCCCAGGTCGACCCTGAGATCGAGGACCCCGAGGAGACCGGCCTCTACCGCCACGGCACCGTGGCGATGGTGATGCGATCGATGCGGCTTCCCGACGGTCGCGTGAAGGTGCTGGTGCAGGGCCTCGCGCGCGCTGAGATCGAAGACTTCATCGATCGCGACTCGGCGCTCTGGGCCTGCGTGCGGCCGCTGCCCGCCGACTGCGAGCCGGCGTGGTCGGTGGAAATCGAAGCGGTGATGCGCGCGGTGCGCTCGCGGGTCGAGGAACTGCTTTCGCTGAAGAACCTCCCGCCCGAGGTGCTCTCGGTCATCGCGAACGTGCAGGAACCGGGGCGGCTCGCGGACCTCGTCGCCTCGAACCTGAAGCTGCGCCTCGAAGACGCGCAGGAGATCCTCGAGATCCAGGACCCGCTCGCGCGCCTCCGCCGCGTCGACACGTTGCTGCGCCGCGAGCTCGAAGTCACCGCGATGCAGGCCGAGATCCAGTCCCAGGCGAAGGAAGAGATCTCGCGCGGACACCGCGAGCAATACCTGCGCGAGCAGCTCCGCGCCATCCAGGCGGAACTCGGCGAAGTCGATCCGCGTTTCGAGGAGCTCGAGGAGTTCCGCGCGAAACTGCGTCAGGTGGGACTGCCGCCCGAGGCGGAAACCGAAGCGCTGCGCCAGCTCCAGCGTCTCGAGCGCATGCACCCGGACGGTCCCGAGGCCCAGGTGGTGCGCGGCTATCTCGAATGGATGGCGGAGCTGCCGTGGTCCGTCTCGTCGCCAGAGCGCCTCGACCTGGTCAACGCGCGCGCCATCCTCGACAACGATCACGCCCACCTCGATGGCATCAAGGATCGCATTCTCGAAGCGCTCGGCGTGCGCAAGCTGCGTCCCGACTCGAAGGGGCCGATCCTGTGCTTCGTGGGTCCGCCCGGCGTTGGGAAGACGTCGCTGGGGCGCTCGATCGCACGCGCGATGGGACGCGAGTTCGTGCGCGTGTCGCTCGGCGGTGTGCGCGACGAGGCGGAGATTCGCGGCCACCGCCGTACCTACGTCGGCGCGCTGCCGGGTCGCATCATCCAGGGTCTGCGTCAGGCCGGCACCAACAATCCCGTCTTCATGCTCGACGAGATCGACAAGCTCGGCAGCGACTTTCGCGGCGATCCGTCGTCGGCGCTGCTCGAAGTGCTCGATCCCGAGCAGAACGGCAAGTTCAGCGATCACTACCTGAACGTGTCGTTCGATCTCTCGCGGGTGTTCTGGATCACCACGGCGAACCTGCTCGATCCGATTCCGAGTCCGCTGCGCGACCGCATGGAAGTGATCCGGCTGCCCGGTTACACGCCCGAGGAGAAGGTCGAGATCGCGCGTTCGTTCCTGGTGCCGCGCCAGATGGAAGAGCACGGGCTCACGACCGATGCGATCGACTGGTCGCGCGAGGCCGTCGAGCGCGTGGTGACGAGCTACACCCACGAAGCCGGGGTGCGCAATCTCGAGAGACAGCTCGCGAAGGTGTGTCGCAAGGTCGCGCGCAAGACCGCCGAGGGCGACCGTTCCCACGTGCGCGTGACGGCTCGCACCCTGGCGCGCTTCCTGGGTCCGCCGCGACATCTCGACACCGTCCCGAACTCGATCGGCGAAGTGGGCGTCGCAAACGGTCTCGCCTGGACCGAGGCGGGTGGCGAAGTGTTGAGCGTCGAAGTCGAGACGACGGAAGGGCAGGGACTCGTGCTCACCGGTCAGCTCGGCGACGTGATGAAGGAGTCGGGGCAGACGGCGCTCACCTGGGCACGCGTCCATCTCGCGCGCTGCGGACTCGACGACGCGCCGCTTGCGCGCCGCCAGGTGCACGTGCACCTGCCGGCCGGTGCGATCCCCAAGGACGGACCGTCGGCGGGCGTGACGCTCGCCACCGCACTGGTGTCTCTCGCCACCGGCCGCGCAGTTCGCGCCGACGTGGCGATGACCGGTGAGATCACCCTGCGCGGCCGCGTGCTGCCGGTCGGTGGCGTTCGCGAGAAGGCGCTCGCGGCGCTGCGAGCGGGGATCACCCAGGTGATCGTGCCGGAGCGCAACGTCCCCGATCTGGACGAGATCCCGCGCGAGGCGAAGCGCAGACTGCGCTTCATCCCGGTCGCGACGATGGAGCAGGTGCTCGCGGCGGCGCTCGAGGCCGAGTCGCCCGCTCCGCGCCGTCGCCCGCCGAATCGCGGCAGCAATCGCAGCCCCACCGTCCCCGCCGCCGCCGCCGCCGAGGAATGAGGTGCCGGGCGTCAAGTTATT
>Ga0102851_10001480_pt1 | contig 13449 bp, 12 predicted proteins | sample Mud3Dept3metaG_FD_79558 | JGI IMG/M metagenome (GOLD analysis project Ga0102851, IMG submission 79558) | Freshwater wetland microbial communities from Ohio, USA, analyzing the effect of biotic and abiotic controls - Mud 3 Core 4 Depth 3... | ecosystem: Environmental > Aquatic > Freshwater >... | reverse complement strand
TGGGAGGGCAGGGTGTGGTGTCAAGTACGTCAGGAGTTGTGAGTCCGCCGGCTGCGCCATATCTTTACCGGGCTGAAATTCTTGCAGAGAATGCGACAAATCCGCGCGAAAATTCCCGGATGTCTGTCCTGTATGCTTACTAATCCTTCTTAAATTCCCAGATCAACGCATTCCGGGCTTTCTGAAAGGATCTCCTTCGCCGCACCGATGTCTTTTTTTATCTGCCCGATCAAGGCGTCCGAAGTATCGAATTTTCTCTCTTCCCTGATCCTCCTGATGAAAAAGAGCGTGATCTCTTCGCCGTAGAGGTCTTCGTTAAAATTGAAAACGTGGACCTCTATTGCAAGAGAATGGGTGTCAAAGGTGGGCCTGATGCCGATATTGACAATGCCGTCGAGGCATCTCTCCCGTGCAAGAAGCTTGACCGCATACACCCCGTTCGACGGGATAATGCTGTGCTTTGATGCGATATTGGCAGTGGGAAAGCCGAGGGTCTTGCCCCTGCTGTCACCTTTAATGACAATGCCGGTGATCGCATAGGGCCTGCCGAGGAGTCTCGCGGCATGCTCGACCTCTCCGTTTTTCAGGAGCTGACGGATCTTCGTGCTGCTGATGACCTCGCCGTCCAGGGAGATCTGGTCGACCTCACGGACACTGAATCCGAACTCCCTGCCCATCTGTTTCAGTGTCTGTGTGGTGCCTTCACGGCCTTTTCCGAACCGGTAGTTGTACCCGACAAAAATTTCTTTAGCCCCAAGGGTATCGCAAAGGATCTCCTTTACGAACTGCCGGGGCGTCATCTCTGCAAAACGCAGGCTGAACGGGATCTTGACAAGCACGTCAATACCGAGTTTTTCAAACAGAGGGACCTTCTCTTCATAAATGCTGATGAGCGGCGGGCATTTTTCCGGTGCGAGTACCTTGCGCGGATGCGGCCTGAAGGTGACGACCATGCTCTGGCCGCTGATCTCGCGCGCACGCCTGATGACCATGCGTACCAGCTCCTGGTGCCCCAGGTGGATACCGTCAAAGTTCCCGAGGGTGATGACGCTGTTGGTGAACCGTTCTGTAATTTTGCTCAGATCCGTGATCAGTAACATTTCTTGCCTGAAGAACCGGAAAACTAATGTATAATTATAATGCTTTTTTGATTTCTTTGTATGGAAAATACTTCAACCGCGTGAGACCATGTTCGACAAAAGACTGAAACTCTATCACCAGATCCTTGAAAATATCGCAGACGGTGTTTGTCTTATGACGCCGGACGGCACGATACGATACTGGAACCGGGGCGCTGCTGCCATGACCGGCCTTGCCCCGGAAACTGCGGTTGGCAGGACCTGCCATGATCCCTTCCCGAGGTTTGAGGATGAGGGGGGCAATGCCTTCTGCGACCATATCGCCTCATCGGACTGCATACGCGGGCCACTCCAAAGGAATCTGTTTCTTTCAGTAAAGGATGACAGGAAGATCCTGGTTGAAGCGAACATCTCTCCCCTCATCCGGGACGGCAAATATGAGGGGATAATTCTTGCCTTCAGGGAGACAGCCGTTTTCAAGGGACTCAGACCGTTTCAGCTCAAAACAGAGAAATTGGACAGGCTCATCCCCATCTGCGGGTGGTGCAAGAAGATACGGCACGACGACGATACGTGGGAACAGTTGGAAGCGTATCTCGGTGAGCAGGGTTTTGGTGACTTTACCCATTCCATGTGTCCGGTATGCGCTGAGAAGATATTTTCCAAACGGATCTATCTCGAAAGCTATCAGAATGTCTGCAAGGCGATCAGCACAAGCCTTTCGCTGGACGAGGTCCTGAACCTTATCGTGACGAATGTCGTCAAGGTCATGAATATGAAGGCGAGTCTTGTGCGTCTCCTGAACAAGGAGAAGAACCAGCTCGAGATCGCTGCATCCTGCGGCCTGAGCGAAAGCTATGTGAACAAAGGTCCTGTCGAGTATGACCGTTCCGTGGACGACGCGCTCGCCGGGAAGCCGGTCTCGATCTACGACATCACGGAGGACAAGTCTGCAAAGTACCGGAAGGAGGCGGAGAGAGAGGGTATACGGACCATCCTGTCCATTCCGCTCAGGGTCAAAGACGAGGTGATCGGCCTGCTCAGGATGTACACGGCTGAGCCGGTTGCCTATTCGGATGAGGACCTGGAATTCCTCGCTGCCATTGCCGAGCAGGCTGCGATAGCGATCGTTAATGCCCGCCACTTTGAACGAATCGTTTCGCGGGAGCGGGAATATCTCGAAATTTTTCAGGCGGTTACCAAGACGATCAGCTCGACGCTCAATGTGCATGATGTCCTGGATATGATCGTGAAGATGATTCCCGCAGTCATGAGGCTCAAGGCGGCTACCATACGGCTCCTTGACGACTCGGGGAAGAAATTGGTGCTTGTTGCAGCGCACGGGCTGTCCGAGCGGTATTTGAGCAGGGGACCGGTCGACACGGAGGAGAACATCAGGGAGGCCCTCAACGAAAAGCCTGTTGCGATTTATGATGTGATGACGGATGACCGGATAACCTATAAAAAAGAGACCGAGGAGGAGGGAATAAAGAGTGTCCTGACACTTCCGATCATCGCTCACGGGAAGGTTATCGGTGTGCTCAGGCTTCTTACGCATGTGCACAGGACCTTCAGTCAGGATGAGATCGATTTTACCGTAGCCCTTGCCGAGCAGTGCGGTATCGCGATAGAAAACGCCCGGATGTACGAAAAGCTCCACTCAAAAAATCCCCGGTAATGAAATGACACCTTAACATACCGGTGACATATGGCACGGCAGAAGAACCCGCCCGAACACCACAGTCCATCTTATGCGATAACGAGTTCCCGAATAGTTATGAATAAAGAAGGCTGAAACAATGACAATACGGCGCGGAGACAACAAAAAAGGCCGCGGTAACCGTGGCCTTTTTTGTTTGTGATACTCCGGATGTTCCTAGAAGAACATTTTCTGATTGATCAGGATGCCGAGCGATACCAGCAGGGCATAGATTGCGAGGGACTCGATCATGGCGAGACCGATGATCAGGGTCGTCGTGATCTTTCCGGAAGCTCCCGGATTTCTTGCAATACCCTCTGTAGCACCTTTAAGACCCATGCCCTGGCCAATGCCCGTGCCGAGAGCTGCGACGCCGATGGCGATGCCGGCGGCGAGAGCTGCCATGGCTTTCCCGGAGCCGGAATCTGCAGCCTTTTGAGCAGCCTCCTCAGCGAAGACAGCTACCGGTGCAAGCAGGCAGATAGCAGCACATGCCAGTAGTGCGAGTGAAAGAATTCTTTTCATGTCGTTCTTTCCTCCTTTCCTCAAAACTTTAGTTTAATGTGCCTCTTCAACGGCACCAGCGAGATATAAGGTGGCGAGCAATGTAAAAACGAATGCCTGTATGATGCTGACCAGCGAGCCGAGCAAGAGGATCGCTGTCGGGATGATCCAGGGTGAAAGCCCTGCAAGCACGAGCAGGATGATATGTTTTGCGACCATGTTGCCGAAAAGCCTGACCGAAAGGGTTACCGGCCTGACCAGGTGGCCGATGAGCTCGATGAGAAAGATGAGAATCATGAGAGGCAATGCTGCGATTGAACGGATAGGGCCGAGGAAGTGCTTCAGGTACCCCAATCCGTGGACCCTGACGCCATAGACGTGGGTTGCCAGAAAAATCGGGACCGCCAGGGCGACATTATTGTTGATGTTGCTCGTCGGTGAAAAGAACCCCGGGATGAGTCCCATGAAATTGCAGACTGCAACATAAAGCGCAATTGTCCCTATCAGGGGAAAGAAATGTTTTGCCCAGTGGTGCCCGATATTCTCCTCGCAGAGGGTCAGGATGCCTTCCGCGACCGTTTCCATGAAGTTCTGAAGCCCTGTCGGAACAAGCTGCAGTGACTTTCTGACCATGAGGGCCGTCCCGATGAGAAGCAGCGATGCAAGAAACGCATATGATACATAATGAGGCACAGCATGGGGATTTATCAGGATGTCCATCAAGAGTTTTTCTTCGTGCATAGAATCTCCTTTGGAGAAAATTAGGGTAATATTACCTAAGAAAATTGCGAGAAGTCAAGGATTTGGCGACCTGTTATAAGACTATAAGAAATGACAATAAAAGCAAAAAACTTGCATTTTTCATTTTAAAAGTGTATTAATAACTGTGATTAATAGCAAATCTTTACATGCAGGCGGCTGAACCGACACTATGGCGAAAGAGAAGATGAGGAAAGACCTGAGCGAGGAGCAGAAGCAGAATCTGCCTCTCTATCCTATCGGCATAGTTGCTGAACTGATAGGGACAACGGATCAGACGCTCAGGCTGTATGAAAAGCACGGACTTATTAAACCCGCCAGAAGAAACAAGAACCGGTTCTATTCAGAGAATGATATCAAGTGGCTCCGGTGCCTGAGAGATCTCATCCATAACAAAAAGATAAGCATTGAGGGCATCAAGAAGCTGCTGGATTACGCCCCCTGCTGGGAGATTACCAACTGCCCGACAGAGCGCAAGGGTACGTGCTCTGCCTATATCGACAAGAGCAAGCCCTGCTGGGAGCTGAACAGGATGATATGCAACACGGAATCCGGCAGGATCTGCGAAGACTGCGTTGTCTATATCTCCAAGAAGAGCTCTCTGAAAAAATAGCTCTTCCCGCATTCCTATTTCCTGACCCCGAGAGAAGACGGCCTGAAGTTCGGGTCAATAAGGTACGCCTTTTTAAAATACTCCTGAGCTCCTGAAAAATCCTTGCGCTTATAGCTCGCATACCCCATAAGGTAATATGCGCGGGGGTCCGGTGTTTTTTCAGTATACCTCTGCAGCTGCCGGATACATTCGGCATATTGCTGCTTCTTGTAAAGGGATAGGCCGGTCGCATAATCTGCAGAGGCTATGGAAGAGACGCTCATAAGCAGTGCTGCGACGATAAGCAGATTGAGCCATGTTTTCATTACGGTTCCTCCTCAGTCCCAGTTGAATTTTGAAGGGTCCCTGATCTCCCAGATTGACGGTGCAGGGGTAAACTGTTTCGGCTGCGTGCTTTCCCGGAAGTACTCTCTGATGCCGAAATCTCCGTGAGAAAGAAGACCAGTCTTGGGGTCAATGTTCATGCTCACGATTCCCTCCGGCTGGATGAAGCCTTCCGGTTCTCCTTTGACTGCGCTGCTCATGAATGATGTCCATATGGGTGCAGCCGCCCTGCCCCCGGTCTCCTGCGACCCGAGTGTCCTTGCATTGTCAAAACCGACCCATACTGAGGCGACAAGGCTTGGGGTATAGCCGACGAACCAGGCATCCTTATAATCATTGGTCGTGCCGGTCTTGGCAGCGACCGGCCTTCCGAGCGCCTTAGCCCGCCAGCCGGTGCCGTACCGGACAACGTCTTCCATCATGGATGTAATGAGGAACGCGGTCTGCAGACTGATCACCTGCTCAGGCGCAGGCTCGTTCGTCTCGAGGACCCTGCCCCTGCCGTCAGTTATGTATTTTATCGTGACAGGCTGAGACTTCATGCCGCTGCTGGCAAAGACATTGTATATCGATGCCATCTCGAGCGGCGTGACGCTGAAGGACCCGAGGGCTATGCTCAGGTTCCTGGGCATCTCGCCGGTGACCCCGACTCTCCGTGCGAAGTTCAGCAGACTGTCGATTCCCATGGCGTCGACAAGCCTCACGGTCACAACATTGCGTGAATAGGTGAGAGCCTCCCTCAGACGAGTCGGACCGTAATATATGCGATCATAGTTTTCCGGGCTCCATTCCCCCTTGGGACCTCCGGGATAGGTGACCGGTTCGTCGACGATTACGCTTGCCGGCGTGAACCCGTGGTCCATGGCAGCGGCATAGATGACAGGTTTGAAAGCGGATCCGGGCTGTCTCATTGCCATGACGGCCCGGTTAAAGTCGCTCCGGGAAAAGTCGTAGCCACCTACCATGGCGCGGACAAAGCCGGTATAGGGCTCAAGTGCAACGAGTGCTCCTTCCAGCTCAGGTTCCTGCTCAAGGGCAAGGGTGACGTTCTTGTTCTGAATGCCCTTGATGCTGACCTTGATGACATCGCCGGGGTGAAGGATCTGGGTGAGGCTGAAATTTTTCAGCCCTGTGACACTACCGGATTTGTTCAGCACCCGGGATGCCCACAGCGCATCTTTTACAGAAAGCTTTCCGATCATTCCCCGGGTCTTTACGGTTGCTTCGTTCGCAGTTACCTTGAGCACAAGGCCGGCATACAGGTCGCCGGGATTGTTGACGACCGTAGCCGGGATGTCCCGGGTTTTCAGTTCCTTCTCTATATCTATGCCTTTCTTGTTTTCAAGCGCTCCGCGCCAGCCTCTCCGCTTATCGACCTCACGCAGGCCGTTCTGCACGGCATTGACGGCCCACAGCTGCATCGACCGGTTGAGCGTCGTGTAAATCTTCAGGCCGGTCTTGTATACCATCTCCTCGCCATATGTGTCCTCAACATATTTTCTGACATATTCGATGAAGTACCCGTTTGCCTCGGCCCCTCTTCTGAGACTCGAAAGATAAAGGGGCTGGGCATATGCTGCCTCCCGTTCCTTGCCGGTGATATATCCCTCTTCTTCCATACGGCTGAGTACAATGTTCTGCCGCTCTTTTGCACGGGAAAGATCATTGAAGGGAGAGTACGTGCCGGGAGCCTTTACGAGACCTGCAATCAGCGATGCCTCGGCAAGCGTCAGATGACGTGCGGATTTCCCGAAGTATGTCCTGGCCGCCATCTCGACGCCGTAGGCGCCGTGGCCGAAATAGACCTTGTTGAGGTAGAGTTCGAGTATCTCCTCTTTGGTGAGGCTTTTTTCGATCTTGAATGCAAGGGCAGCCTCCTTCAGTTTCCGGGTGAGTGTCTTCTCAGGGGTCAGAAAGACCACTTTTGCGAGCTGCTGCGTGAGGGTGCTTCCACCCTCCTTAAGGCTCACGTAAATGATATCCTTGAAAAGGGCACGGGCTATGGCAATATAGTCGATACCCCTATGCTTGAAGAACCGTGAGTCTTCAACCGCGATGAGCGCCTGGGTCATATGTTTCGGAATATTGCTGAACGGCAGAAAGATGCCTTTTTCCGCCTTCAGTTCCCCGATGACCGTGTCGTCGTCAGCAAAGATCTTTGTGCCCGGGACAGCACGAGAGCGTTTCAGCTCATCAATGGACGGAATGCCCCTGGTCAGTGCAAGATAGCCGCCTGCTAGGCCGCCGATAAGGATGGAAGAAAGAATAAGGATAATGAGAAGTCGTGCTTTCACAGTCAGTTACGATTATACCCGCCGCGGGAAAGAGCTGTCAAAAGAAGCTCCTATGAGAACAGGGTGAGCAGCATGCGGACGCCCCCGCCGATGAGAAGGGCAAAAAAGGTGATAAGCCCGAACATGAGGAACGATGTCCTCATGCCCCGCTCCTTGATGATCATGAAAAAGCTCGCAAGGCAAGGGATAAAGAGCGTGAGGGTAACAATGCTCACGATGATCTGGTTCTCATTCAGCAGGCCCTTTTTGGAGAGCTCGAAAAGACCCGCCGCGCCGTAGTCTCTCCTGAGAAAGCCCAGGATGAACGCCGTCGTTGCCTCCCGGGGAAGCCCCAGGAATTTCACGACGAGCGGTGAGGCGGCATCTTCAATGCGGTGCAGCAGGTGCGTTTTGTCAAGCACAAAGAGGATCAGCGTGCCGAGCACGAAGAGAGGCACGGCCTCTTTCAAATACCATTCGATCCTGCCGAGTGTCTTCATGAGAATATTCCCCATGCGCGGCATGCGGATGGGCGGGATCTCGAGGAAAAAATCGGCCTTGCTTCCCGGAAGCACCCGGGATGTTATGGTGCCGGCAAGCAGGAGCACTGCCAGGACCGTGCCGATCCACCAGGCGGCCACCTTCATGGAGTAGGGTCCGAGCATGCCCAGGATCACGCCGAGCTGCGCTGAACAGGGAACCGCAAGTGCGATGAGGAAGGTGGCGATGAGCCGTTCCCTTTTTGTTTCCAGGATGCGCGTAGTCATGGTCGCCATGGTGCCGCATCCCAGCCCGAGCACCATAGGGAGTACGGCCTTGCCGTTCAGTCCGATCTTCGAGAATGCGCTGTTCGTAAGAACCGCGATGCGCGGAAGATAGCCGCTGTCTTCAAGGAACCCGAAGGCGACGAAGAATGTTGCGGTGATAGGAAGGATGATCGCAACCGCATACGTAAGGGCCATGGTGAAAAGGCCGTACTGGCCGACAAAAAAGTCCTGGATGAAGGCGGACGGCACCAGCGCCTTGATGCTTTTTTCCACTGCGGGATTCAGGTAGGTCTCGAAGACCACACTCTGGAAAAAGTCGACGAGCGTACCGGCGCCGAACTTTCCCACGAACTCGTAAAAGCAGAAGAGCGAGAGGAAGAGAAAGAAGATCCCCCAGACCGGATGCATGGTCCACTTGCCGAGCCACCGGGCAATATGGCCGGAATCAGGCTCGTAGCGCTGCTGGACCGCATGCACGATCCTGTCCGCAGCAGCGATGCGGGCGCCGGAGATAAGGCCGGAGATGGGCGCTTTCAGTTTTGCCTGAGCTTCGTCCCTGAGGTCCTCGATCACGTCGATCGTCTTAGGGTCGATATTTGCCGCGAACCAGGTCCTGAGGCTTTCATCCCCGGCGAGGATCATGAGCGCCATTGCCCGGCGTGCAATATGCGCCTCCGGCAGCAGGGGAGAGATCTTGCCGATATATTCTTCGATGACCTTGTCGTACGTCGCCGGAACATCCGGTGTGCGGGACTGGAGCAGGGATTCCCTCAGTTTCGATATCCCTTTTCGCTGCGGGGCCACAGTGCCGATCACGCTGATACCGAGCATCTCCTCAAGCCTGCGGTAATCGATATCAATGCCGCGCGCCTTTGCCTCATCCTCCATGTTCAGTACGAGGATGCAGGTCAGTTCCATCTCTGCAATTTGGATGAGGAGCATCAAGGCGCGTTTCAGGTTTTTGGAATCTGCCACAAGTACGATGTTTTCCGAGCGCTCGGACAGGAGAATATCCCGTGTCACCTTCTCGTCCTCACTCATAGGGATGAAGCTGTTCACCCCGGGGGAGTCTACGAGGAGGATCTTCTTGCCGTCAACGGTCAGATTGCCTGAAGAGACCTCCACCGTCGTACCGGGATAATTGGAAACGGTCACGTATTTCCCGGTCAGCAGGCCGAAGATCACGCTCTTGCCTACATTCGGGTTTCCGGCCAGAACAATGCGGCTGTACGTATGCCGTTCATCCCTTATTTTTTTCTTTTTTGGCATGTTCTGCATTGTCCCCGGATTTCAAGAGTATGGCTTGTACCGGAGAAATCATATTTCGTGCATATCACGTTCTGAATCTCCTCGAGATTTTCCGAAAAAAACTCTATGACCTCCCCGCAGATAGTGCAGATCATGTGATCATGATGGCGGTGGCCATAGGTATGTTCATAGACATTCCCCTTGTCGGAGCGTGAGATACGCTCCACCAGACCGCTTTCTACCAGGAGGGTCAATGTCCGGTAGACCGACGCCCGTGAGGCCTTGATCCCCGAGTTCCTGATCATCAAATACAGATGTTCAGGTTCGAAGTGGCCGTGGATGGCAAATATCTGGTGAAGCACTGCCATGCGCTCCTTGGTCAGTTTCAGCCCCCGTTCAATAAGGAAGTCCTGAAATATTTTGCTTTCCATACCAGTGAGTATAACTGAAATTGAGATTAAGTTTCAATTAGAAGGCGGAAAGGGTTCCGGCAATCCCGGAATGATCGATAATACAGGCGTGACAACCCATGCACACAACCGATGCACCGTTTTGCAATTGCCGACCTTTTATGCTATGGTTAATCCTTGTTTACGTGGTCATTACGCATGACCCTGCAGTTACCGATACCTGAGATTCTCGTACATCACGGAGGCTCACCATGGTTAAAAAGATCGTGCTTGCATATTCAGGAGGGCTTGATACCTCGGTTGCCATAACATGGCTGAAGGAAACCTATCACGCTGAAGTCGTAGCGTTCTGTGCCGACCTCGGCCAGAAAGAAGAGCTGAAGACCGTAAGGCAGAAGGCGATCAGGACCGGGGCAAGCAGCGCCTATGTCGAGGACCTGCGCGAGGAGTTCGTCAAAGACTATATTTTCCCCATGCTCCGCGGTAGTGCGGTATATGAGGGGTTCTATCTCCTCGGCACATCCATTGCGAGGCCCCTGATCGCGAAGAAGCAGATAGAGATAGCGATAAAGGAAAATGCCGATGCGGTTGCACACGGCGCAACAGGCAAAGGAAATGATCAGATCCGTTTCGAGCTCACCTACTACGCCCTCAAGCCGGACATCAAGGTCATCGCGCCATGGAGGGAATGGTCATTCAATTCCCGCGAATCCTTGATCGACTATGCGGCACAGCATAAGATCCCGGTGACCGCGACCAGGGCAAAACCCTACAGCACGGACCGGAACATGTTTCATATCAGTTATGAGGGCGGTATCCTCGAGGACCCGTGGGCAGAGCCGCCAAAGGACATGCATACCCTGACCGTGCCGGTGGAGAAAGCTCCGCAACAACCGGAATATATCGAGATCGGGTTTGATCAGGGCGATCCCATAAGCATAAACGGCAAGAGACTTTCACCTGCGGCTTTCCTCGACAAGCTGAACGGGATAGCCGGAAGACACGGAATAGGCAGGGTCGACATTGTCGAGAACCGCTATGTGGGCATCAAGTCACGGGGTGTGTATGAGACACCCGGGGGAACGGTTCTTCATGTGGCACGGAGGGCAGTGCAGTCCCTGACTCTTGATCGGGAAGTGATGCATCTGCAGGACGCGCTCATGCCGAAATATGCTGAGCTGGTCTATTACGGTTACTGGTTTGCTCCGGAGCGTATTGCGCTGCAGGGCATGATCGACAGCATCCAGCGGGCAGTCACGGGCACAGCGCGGCTGAAACTGTATAAAGGGAACTGCATTGTTGCAGGGAGAAAAGCGCCGCGGTCTCTTTACAATACGAAACTGGCCACCTTCGAGGCAGAGAATGTTTACAATCAAAAAGACGCGGAAGGGTTCATCAAACTGAACGCCCTGAGGCTGAAAGCGAACAGGTCACTCAGAGGCAGGTAGTGTCTGACATCAGGTACTGGATCGGCCTTTCCCTTGTCCCCGATATCGGGCCAATAACCGCGAAGCAGCTCATATCCCGGGCAGGAACGCCCGAGCATATCTTCGGGCTTGATATGGACGGGCTCCTTTCCCTGCAGGGGATGACCAGGACCCGCGCCGAGAAGATTGTCAACTTTTCGGGGTGGGACGATGTGGAAAGACAGGTCAGGGTGATGGAGCAGAAGGGAATCTCGGTTGTTTGCTACGGAGCCACGGGATACCCCCAGGTTCTGCAGGAGATCCCGGATGCTCCAGTTGTCATATATATAAAGGGATCATATCAGCCTGATGATCGCTTCGGCATAGCCGTAGTCGGTTCGCGGACGTATTCTCCGTATGGCGAGGCAGTAACGCAGAGGATATCGGGAGAGCTTGCTGCCTCCGGGCTCACGGTGATCAGCGGCATGGCACGGGGCATTGATACTTTTGCCCACCGGAGCGCACTGGCATCAGGGGGCAGGACCATAGCCGTGCTGGGTTCGGGCATTGATGTGTGCTATCCGTCCGAGAACAGGAGGCTCCTGGAGAAGATTGTGGCTTCGGGCTGCGTGATGAGCGAGTTTCCACCCGGAACCCCTCCGAACCGGGAGAACTTCCCCAGAAGAAACAGGCTCATCAGCGGGCTTTCACTGGGGGTCCTGGTTGTCGAGGCAGCAGAGGGCAGCGGCTCTCTCATTACTGCGTCAATTGCGCTTGAGCAGAACAGAGAGGTCTTTGCCGTTCCCGGCAATATCACGGCAAAGACCTCAGCGGGAACGAACCTGCTGATACGGCAGGGAGCAAAGATGGTCCTGAGCACCGGGGATATCATTGAGGAACTCGCACCTATGCTCAGGGGATTCATTCGGGAAGAGACAAAACGGAACGTGGTACTCTCTCCCGAAGAGCAGGAAATCTGCTCCTGCCTGACAGGCGAGCCAAAACAGATCGATGTCCTGGCACGGGAGGCCGGGTTGCCAGTTCACAGAATTCTTGATATACTCCTTTCCCTGGAGTTAAAAGGAGTTATACGGCAGTCTGATGGAAAGAGGTTCTATCTTGCGTGACACTGAAACACTGACACAGAAGCTGCTCAGGATCCTGAGGATGATATCCACGGAAGTGGATGACATCGAGATCGATTCAGAACGGCTGCTGGAGAGTGTTGACTATGAGGAGGAGGACCTCACTGACATCTGGGAAGAGCTTGAAAACCTTGAGGTATCAGAGCAGGTCGATGAGATCGAACTTGACATTTTGAAAGCACTTCTTGTTTATATACTGATACGGGACAGTGCCTACGAGAAGGAGGACATCTTCTCGTTTATCTTTGGCAACGGAAGAAGGATCTTATGGAATTGAGCCGGCTGTGCGCATATATTCGGAGGAATGGATGAAATCGCTTGTTATCGTGGAATCGCCTGCAAAGGCCAAGACCATCAGCAAGATCCTGGGAAAGGGTTTTACGGTCAAGGCCTCTGTCGGCCATGTCAAGGACCTGCCGGTCAAGGAGATGGGCATAGACATAGAGAAGGACTTCACGCCGCGTTACATTGTCATCCCGGGCAAAGAGACGGTGATCAGGGAGCTGAAGAAGGCCGCAAAAGAGGCGGACACCGTATACCTTGCCCCTGACCCTGACCGGGAAGGCGAAGCCATAGCCTGGCATATCGCAGAGGAGATCAAGGGAAAGGCAAAAGAAGTCTACCGTATCACGTTCAACGAGATAACCAAGACCGCGGTACGGGACGCGATCAAGCATCCCGCGGGGATCGATACCAAAAAGGTTGATGCGCAACAGGCGCGCAGGGTCCTCGACAGGCTCGTCGGATATGAACTCAGCCCGCTTCTCTGGAGAAAAGTGAGGAGAGGACTGAGTGCCGGCAGGGTGCAGTCTGTTGCGGTCAGACTTATTGTTGACCGGGAGCGTGAGATTGGTGCATTCAAGCAGGAAGAATACTGGTCCATAAATGCAGAGTTCGAAGGCTCGAACAGACCGACCTTCTGGGCCAAACTTGCGAAGTATCGCAAGGAGAAGGTAGAGATAAAGAACGCTGAAGCTGCAGAGGCTGCTGCTGCCGATATCAAAGGGAGCAGGTTCATACTTTCACGGATCGAACGGAAGAAGAAAAAGCGGAATCCGTCGCCGCCGTTCACGACGAGCACGCTTCAGCAGGAGGCATCGAGGAAGCTCAGGTTTACGGCAAAGAAGACCATGATGGTTGCGCAGCAGCTCTATGAAGGCATTGAACTGGGGGAAGAGGGGGCGGTGGGTCTCATAACCTATATGAGGACCGATTCCCTCAG
>Ga0102851_10001479_pt1 | contig 13451 bp, 9 predicted proteins | sample Mud3Dept3metaG_FD_79558 | JGI IMG/M metagenome (GOLD analysis project Ga0102851, IMG submission 79558) | Freshwater wetland microbial communities from Ohio, USA, analyzing the effect of biotic and abiotic controls - Mud 3 Core 4 Depth 3... | ecosystem: Environmental > Aquatic > Freshwater >... | reverse complement strand
TATTCCGGCCAAAATGCAAATTCCAAACCGAAGTATTGTTGTCGGAAATCCTGCCAAAATTATTAAAGAAGTTTCTGATGAAATGATCAAATGGAAAACAATGGGAACGGCTTTGTATCAGCAACTGCCGGCTGAATGCCAGGCAACTCTAAAAGCTTGTGAACCTTTAAGGAAAATCGAAGTTAACAGACCATCGCAGGAATCAATGTATAAAACATGGGAAGAGGTAAAAAAGAAATAGCCGATTGCAAAAATCTGATCACACATTTTAATTTAATTCCTTTTAAAATTAATTCAATGAGAAATTTCTTTTCAATAATTCTGCTGGTCAATTTATTTTTTGGCTGTAATAGCTCCGCTCAAAAATCTTTAGATGAGCTTGAAAAATTTCCGAAATTTAAAGAAGTAGCGGAAACTTTTTTTGATTCTTATAGTCTCGCAGATCCTGAAAAGGAGTATATGTCTTTTGCAAAAAAGCCGGTAGGCTGGTTTGTACTGATTTTTGATGCTGTGGAATATACAAACACACCAAAAGAAGAAATTTTACTATGGTCTCTCACTGAAAACAAATTTTTGAAGATTGACAATTCCAGTATCGCTCAACAAGAAACTGAGGATAATATTAAGGTACAATTTTTGCGCTCAAACGTACATTTTGAATATTACACGGATCGTTTTCCATACTACGGTTACGACGGATATTTTGAAGACAATATTTCGCTGCTCGAAGGGCATGAAAATTTAAATGACACATTGCTTCATGCATTAGCGACTTCTTATTTTATGAAAGCTGAATCTTTTTTAGGAATCAATATACATCACCGTGGTACTTATGAAGATCAGGCAAAACCGATGACTGAAGAATCTCTGTCTCAATTAATGAAATTTGCAGAATTAAATATTTCAACTTACGATCTTCTGATTGCTAAAAATCCTTCGTATCAAACTTTTGTTGGAACACCTATGACTAAACAGGGAAATGATATCATGGGTTTTTGGTCAGAACTTACTTTCAAAGGAAATATTGAAGAAGCTAAAAAATTCCTTCCCGATATTCAGTACCCGAATTCAGTTCTGGATTATGCAAAAAATGTGCTGAACTCTTGCGGGCCAAATGCTATCTTGTTTACGAATGGTGACAATGATACTTATCCGCTCTGGTATGTGCAGGAAATGGGCCATCGCAAGGATGTTGCAGTTGTTAATACGAGTCTTATCAACGTGCCGTTTTATATTGAGGCATTTACAAAAATGTACAATTTGCCGATGACCATTCCCATGAATGTTTTGAAAAGTAACTTAGCTTCTTTTGTGCCGGTTGAAAAAATAAATGGAGCCAAAATGAATGCTGATCTGTTTTTTGAGAATTATTCAAAAGCAATTACTAAAAAAGGTGCGATTGAACATCCGAAAATTGAAGACTATTATTCTATGCCCAGCGTTTTGGTTATCCCCGGAATTCAGCAAAATTTGATAACCACAAAAAAACCTGAACCAATTGATTCAGTCTATTTTAAAATTGACGCATCGTATTTAATGATGGCGGATTTGATAATGCTGAACATCATAAATAATAACAGGTGGAAACGACCGGTGTATTATACTTTTATGCCTTATGGCTCTTCTTTTGGTCTCGATCCATATGCCGTTAATGAAGGTCTTGTATTCCAAATTTTATCTGTGTCAGATGATTTAAATCGAAGTTATCCGAAAAACGATGCGGAAAAAATGTATGAAAATATTACAACAAAATTTCAGTATTCAGAACTTAAACCCGGTTTGGAAGAAGGGCGAATAGTTCAGAATATTCTTTACGCATTTTACATTTGTGCAAGTGAATTTGCAAATTCAGATGACCAGGTAAAAGCTGAATTTATTATTGATAAAGGACTTCAGCATTATCCGGTTGAATTTCTTGAATCTCCTTCTATTTATGGTTCTATGGCTGTATTACTTCTTCAAATGAATAAAGAAGAAAAGGGACGTAAACTTGTTGATAGCGTTATAAACGCACTAAAAGGTAAAGACCTGGATGAATGGGATTGTGATCACTACGAGCGTCTTTCTCAAATGTTCAGAACAGAAGGTCTTGAAAAAGAAGCGAACGAATTAATGAAAATTGTTGATGAACAAAAAAAGAAAAATGCCAACACTAATGATTAAGTACTCGTCTGTCCTTATGTATATTCTTTGTAAATTTGAGTAAGACACAACATTATGCGTTATTTCCTTTTTGTTTTTTGGATTTTTGGATTTGGAATTTTTTCAATCAGTCAACTCAATATGACACAGGTTGGTTATCTCGATATTCCCGCAAACCACTCAACAAAACTTAACGGAATATGGGGCTACACAGACGAACTGGGAAATGAATATGCGCTGGTTGGAACAGAAGATGGTGTTTCAATTGTCGATATTAGTGTTCCTTCAACTCCATCCGAAATTCTGTTTATTCCCGGTTTAAATTCTATTTGGCGCGAAATAAAAACAGTTGGTGATTATGCTTATGTGACAACTGAAGCAAGCGCAGGCTTATTAATTATTGATTTGTCTCCATTACCGGCGAGCGCAGTTTTACCTACAACTTATTACACAGGACCGGTTGGCAACGAATGGTACACAGCACATTCACTGTATGCAGATGATAACGGCTATATTTATATTCATGGTTCCGGCCGAGGAAATGGTGGTGTAATTATTCTTGATGTTACAACAGATCCAATGAATCCGGTTGAGGTTGGTGTGTTTGATGACTGGTATGTTCATGATAGTTATGTGCGTGATGATACAGCTTACTTTGCACACATTTATGATGGCTTTTTTAGTATCGTGGATGTGACAGATAAAGCGAATCCGGTTTTACTCGGTACTGCAACTACGCCAACAAATTTTACGCATAATATCTGGACTTCAGAAGATGGGAATTTTGCTTTTACAACAGATGAAGTGTCAGGTGGATTTCTGGGAGCTTATGATGTTTCTAATCCTGCCAATATTATTTATCTTGATAAAATTCAATCCTCACCGGGAAATGGAATTGTACCACATAACACCTATGTGAAAGGAAATTATTTGGTGACTTCATATTATACAGATGGTGTTGTGATTCATGATATCAATTATCCGTATAACATGGTTGAAGTTGGAAATATTGATACAAATCCTTTAGATCTTCAAACAACGGCCGGTTGCTGGGGTGTCTACCCATTTTTTCTTTCCGGAAATATTATTGCCTCTGATCGTGAAGAAGGACTTTTTATTCTTGGAAGTTCTGTTTCACCCGGTGCTTATCTTGAAGGTGTAATTACAGAACAAGGAACAGGAAATCCACTCAACAACGTAACAGTAAATATTGTCGGGGAAAGTATTACAGATTATTCCGGAGTTTTTGGAAATTATGCTACGGGTATTGCTAATGCAGGTGTTTACGATGTTAATTATTTTAAAGTTCTTTATTATCCGCAAACAATTTCTACAGGTTTTGCAAACGGTGTTGTGAGTACGGTTGATGTTGTTCTTCAAAAAATTCCGCAGTTTTTTGTTACGATAAAAGTTTTAGATGCAAGTACTTTAAATCCGGTTGAAAATGCAAACGTAAAAATTCAGCACACTTATGTTTCTCATGAAGGATTGACTGACATTAATGGTGAAGTAAGCCTTGGTCTTTATTACCAGGACAACTACCAGGTTTATGCAGGAAAATGGAGCTTTGAAACCGACTGTTTTACAGACACCATGATCACAAACGGAAGCGGAGTTATTACTCTTTATATTGACCAGGGAATTTATGATGACTTTACATTTGATTATGGCTGGAACACAACATCTGACGCTACGCGTGGTTTTTGGGAACGTGAAATTCCGGTTGGTGTTTCAGGTACAAGTGGCATAGTACAAAACCCTTATTACGATGTTAGCTGGGATTGCGGTGACTATGCATTTATGACCGGAAACGGAACAACGGTGTCAAATAAAGAAGAAGTGAATGACGGAGAAGTAGTTTTAATTTCCCCGGTTTTTGATTTGACTTCTTATTCCGATCCGCACATTAATTTTTCGTCCTGGTTTTATAATCAGTTTGGATATGTTCCTCTTAATGATACCTTGAAATTTTATTTGTACGATGGAACTACGAGCGTGTTGATCGCTAAAAAATTTAATACTAATACAAACATGAGTCATTGGGTTCCAAATTCTATTCGTGTCAGTGATTTTATATCTCCGGGTTCTTCCATGCAACTTATTGTTACGCTTAGTGATGAGTTGATTACAGAGAATATTACCGAAGGCGGAATAGATAATTTTTCTGTTACAGATTTTTCCCTCACCGCAATTGACGATGAAGAACAAAACACGATTTTAGTTTATCCGAATCCATTTCAAAATGAATTGATCATTGAAGGAATAGAAAACGGAACTGTTGAAATTTTTGATGTTTCAGGAAAACTTGTTTTATCAACTTCGATCCGGGAAAAAATTGGCGTTACTGAATTAAATTCAGGTATTTATTTTATTGTTTTGAAAGATGAAAACTCAATGGTTGTTAAAACGAATAAAATAATAAAGCAATGAAATTAATTTATATTATTCCTTTTGTGTTTTTCATTTCTTGCGCAGAATCTGAACCTGGTGATTCCGGAACACAAAACTTTGAAGCGACAGATTCTATCAAGGAATTTGATATGAATGAAAACCGTTTAAGTGCCGTTGATTTTAATAATGAAATGACACTCATGCAGGAAAGAACTCTTGATCTTGTCTTTGAATTATTTCAATCTGATTCTGCATCTGTTGATTTAAATCTTGAAAATACCAACTTTGAACTTGATGTAAATATTCAAACACTTGACTTAACAAATCCACCAGATGGTGCTGAGGAATTTGTGAGAACGATGAAGAACGTAATGCGTTTTTATAAAGACGAACTTCAGGGAAAATTCTTAGAAATGGTTCCGCTTATTAAACAAAAAGAATTGACAAAAAAACAAAAAGACGACCTTAAAAACTACGATGTTTATTTTGCCGAACAAGAAAAAATCTGGTTCGATTCTGTTTTCGTTGAACAGGAAAAATTTGCAAAAGCGAACAACATTAAATTAGAAGAATGAAGAAGTTTACTTTCTTGTTTGTCTCGTTTATAATTCTGTTTAGTGGTGTTGTTTTCCTGACTTTTACAATCTCGGATCATCTTGCAAATTATCACACAAAAAAACAACAGATTGCAACCGAATTGAATTTTGAAGATCGCCTCTTGAATGTTTGGGAATGGGTTCCTTTCAACACAATTGGTCAAGAAAAAGTTGAAATCTGGCAAGCACTTGAAATGGAGGCTGGCACGCTTTACGCAAAAGCAATTTTATTTGGAATAATTCTCGGCGCAGTTGTTTTGCTTTTCGTCATTTCGAATATAATTTATTACCGCAGGCGAGATCATAAACTTCAGATCTACGGCCTTGTAATGGTTTTCTCAGCCTTATCATTTTTATTCCTTGGTTTGCAATCGCCTTTTATGGAACTTGAAGTTTTCAATAAAGATCTTGCAATAAAAGTTCCGATTGATGTGGATTTGGATGACATTGCTTTCATAGGTGATTTAGGTTTAGGAAAACAGCATTACGATTTCGATCAAACCTTTGAAGGAAGAATGTATTATCTCTATCAGAATAAATCTATTTTAGAATTGATCTCACATCTTTACACAGGCGGTAATTTTCTGGTAGCAATTCTGCTGATTTTTTTCAGTATCGTTTTTCCATTGATCAAATTATTCAGCTCCATTATTATTTTATTAAATCCAAAATCTAAAACTGCAAAGCGCGCAGTTCCAACTGTTGTTTATTTAGGCAAATGGAGCATGCCGGATGTTTTTGTAGTTTCCATTTTTCTCGCAGTTTTTTCAACAACCAACATGAACGCCGGAGTTGACACAGCTTCCGCAACATTAATCGGAACTTATTTCTTTTTAAGTTTTGTCGTTCTCTCAATTATGTCAGGTTTCATTTTAAAAAAAGTTATTCATCATAAAAGTGATTCTGCTTTGGATTATGTGTAGAAGATTTAAATAACTTAAAATTGCTGCTCCTCTTTTTCCAAGTGTAATTACCCAGAAAAAGGGAAAGCCTTTATTGATGGTTCGATGCAATATAATCCTGAAGGGATTCAACAAAATTAGCCGCCGATGAAATAGGTGGTTAACAAGGAAACGATATCGCAACCATGAAATGGTTGAACAACCCCAAATTATGATAAATACTGCAAATTATTCAACCACGTTGTGGTTGGTAGGCACTTTCATTCTTTAACCCCAAATGAAATTTGGGGTTAAAGATGTTCAATCCCTTCAGGATTGTTAAATATTGGAGTTCTCCCTTTTGCTGGGTAATTGCATTTCCAAGGGGAGCTGTGCACCACGAAAAGGTTAAAGATTATGGAAAATTGTTGTTGCGGACTGAGGGATCAAAAGGTGAATCAAAATTAAAGGAGTAATGGACATTTTTAGGCTAAAAAAAAACAAATTAAAAGTATAATTTCGATTTTGACTTACTAAAAAATAAATATCATCCCCTAAAAACTATAAGGAACCTCAATAGGTAAATTACTAAACATTGAAGCTTTAATATTAATTCTCAATAAAAGCCGCGGGCGATTAAAGGGTGTCATAAGTCCATATTGCTGTGCAGTCAAAGCCGCTTCCCAACAATGCAAATCCCGCCAGATTGAAAGCGATGCACTTGGTATTAGTGTTGCAAATGAGTTGGCCTGTAAATCAAAATTTGCACCATAACCAAATTTCCATTTTTCATTGATATTAAAATCTCCATTCACTACTAAAGTTTGAAAAAGTGTTAGGGTGTCTTTATATGAATCAACGGTTTTTTTAGAAATACTTGTATAAGAAATATTATAAGATAAATTCACCTGCCACGGAATCTCAAAACTAATAATCCCCGGCTTGGTTGCTAAATCATTGCTTTTTGCATCATCCTTGGTACTCTCATCCAATTGTTTTTGTTTGTTCCGACCTTTTGAATTTGTGAAGTTCGCAGATATTGCAGCATTTGCAGATTTAAACCGGCCAAGTCCCTGTGAATTAAACCAGGCATATTCTGGTGACTCAATTCCTGTTACCGTATTATATGAATATGGGCTGAGCGTTGCGCCGGTCTGAACATTGAAGATTCCTAAAAATTTTGCTGTCCTGAAAGCCAAAGTAATTCGTGAAAGGTTAAACGAGTCCGCTAAAAAATTATAATTTCCATTAATTGAAAATGCATCAACGAGTTTGATATTTTTCATGGATTCATTCAGCGTATCTTTTTTGTCCCGCGTTTTCATTTCCAACGTATTTGAAAGTCCAAAAGATATTAATGCAGAATTTCCTTGTGCGGCTTCGCGATACAAACTATTCTGAAAGGGAGAATAATATTTGGTATTTCCAAGTGTGTCTTTTTGAATTTGCTCATACAATCCCAAATCAGGTCTATAGCTAAGGCTCAGCGATGTTGCAGCAACATGTCTGAATTTTGTTTGTGATTTGCCAACTAATGTATAGTACCCGAAAAAGTTTGAACTCATAGAAGTTCCAATATCTAAACTGCGTGATGATTTAAAACCGTTGTAATCTGTTGTAACAATAGTATCCGTTATATCACTCCATGCTTGCTGCTCATATTGAAAATTCCAGATTTCATTATATTTCACATTTGGATTAATCATAATTCTACTTCCGAATGCACGTAAGTTGGCTTGAACTATAGTCGCATGTTCAACTCCGTTTTGCACGTAATCATTTGCGAGATATAAATTTTCATTTCGAAAAACGGTATCCGGTGCGGCAATTTTATTTCGTGCATTCATGGTATAGTTTACGGTAATATTCTCGTACCATTTTTTTCCAATTTTAGATTGCCGCAGCACTCCAAGATTAAAGCGATTAACAGTTAAATTATAAGATGGTAACTCAAGCGTATAATTTTTACTTTGGGTATTTTGCTGCAGCGAAACTTTGAGTCCCATTGATCCTGAAAGACTACCTGCTTTCCAGCGTTTCGTTAAATTAAGCGCAGAGTTGAACTGGTTGCTGAAATATTCCTCGTTGATTGCCTGCAAAGAAGTTTTTCCGTTGTTGTCTGATTTGAAATTAACGTCAGAACTGAATTTTAAAGTCGGATGAGCTTTTACATCCTGTATATGTTTCCAGTTAAATGTCCATTTATTTGAAACCAGCGAATCATAAAATTTTCCTCTGAATTGTTCAAACTTCAAACCAACTCCGCCGGAATATTTATATTTCTTTTTATAGTTAGAAACATTTGCCAGTCCGAATCGTCCGGTAGTAAAAATAGTTGCGTAAAAGTAAGTTTCCCAGAAATCGCCGAGCGGAATGTAATAGCCAAAATCCTGCAAGCCAAAACTGTTTTCTGTGTTGGCAAATTTCGGGATAATGATTCCGTGTTTTCTTGAATCAGAATTAGGTAAAAAAGAGAATGGTGCCGCAAGAGGCATTGGCATTTTGAATAGTTTCATATAAATAGGGCCGGTAACTATTCTTTCATCGGGAACAATTATTGCCTTTGTCATTTTGAAATGATAATGCGGTGTATCCAGGTCGCACGTCGTATATTTTCCATCTCGTAAATGAACTTCTTCGTTTGGATGAACCTTTGCTTCGGCCATGTGAATATAACCTTCGCCCTGCTGAGCCCTTATTTCTTTTATATAACCTTTTTTTGTTTCGAAATTATATTTGATGTAATCGCAGCTACTTTCTTCACCGCCGGAAGTAAATAGTGGTTTTCCTACCGGTTCGCCTAAGCTATCCAATGTATAAGTCGCCATCACTTCACTTTTTAGAATGTCAATTTCAATGTAATCCGCAGTTAGCTGAATATCCTCAAAATCAACCCGGGCATCACCATAAAGTCTTACTTTTTGCGTTGGAATGTGTGCTACGATTGAATCCCGGGCCTGATATTTAACTGCAGATCCTAAGCTTTGGCCGAATAGATTTTGAGGAAGGATAGTGATTATCAACAACCAGAAACTGAAAACTATCGATATTTTAAGCTTTATCAGCAACTTTTGGTCTTAACTTTGTTATAGATACAAGATTGATGACAAATTTATAATTTTTAATAAGATGCGTTTACGACCTAATAACATAACAGTACTCATTTTATTGTGTGTCCTGTTTATTATATCAGAAAAACCATTTGCACAAAACCTGGATGGTTTACGAACAGTAGTTATTGATCCCGGCCATGGTGGAAAAGATCCCGGATGTCACGGTGCCAGTGCAAATGAAAAAAATGTGACTCTCGCTATTTCTTTAAAACTCGGAGCTTTTATCAAAGAAAAGTTTCCTGATGTTAATGTTATTTATACAAGAAATACAGATGTTTTTATTGAACTGGATGAGCGTGCCCAGATCGCAAATCGTAATAAAGCTGACTTATTTATTTGTATTCATGCTAATGCGGGTCCTGCAACAGCTTACGGAGTTGAGACGTATGTTCTTGGTTTACATAAAACAGATGCTCAGAGACAAGTTGCTGATCGCGAAAATGCGACAATTGAATTAGAAGAAGACGGCGGAGAAAAATACAAAGATTTTGATATGTCAACGGATGCTATTATAGCACGTCAATTGCAACTCAGCGTTTTTCTTGATCACAGTATTATTTTTGCGACAAAATTGCAGGAACAATTTGTTGATATTGGCCGCAGCGACAGAGGTGTAAGACAGGCAGGATTTTTAGTTCTGTACCGAACTACTATGCCAAGTGTTTTAATTGAAACAGGATTTTTGACAAATGCTGACGAAGAGAAATTTTTGGCTGATCCTGCTAACCAGGAAAAAATGGCGAGATCTATTTTTTCTGCGTTTGAAGAATATAAAATATATTATGACGCCGGAAGTAAATCAAATGGAAATAATGTTGCAAAAATTGACTTTTCATTATACGGAATTCCGGAAATTGAAGTTAAAGCAGATGATTTAATTTATCGAGTACAAATTGAAACGTCAACAACAAAAATTGCTACAAACGATCCTGTCTTTAACAACATGCCCATTTTTATGTACGAAAATAACGGATTGTTTAAATACACTGTTGGAGCTTTCAAAGATATTGAATCCGCGAATAAGCTTAAAGTTGAAATGCGTGCCAAAGGCTATGAACATGCTTTTGTGATCACAATGAAAGGCAATCAACGCGTTAATCAATAGTCATAATTAAAGACACAAAAAAAAGGTCAATCGATTTTTTTCATCTATTTTAGCAGTCTGAAATATAAACAATCAGTTTAAATGAAAGTTTCAAAAGAATTTAAAGTCGGACTTCTTGTTATATTAGGTTTGTTATTGCTGTTTATTGGTGTTAATTTTTTAAAGGGAGGACTGATTTTTGGCAAAGAAAGAGAGTTCTATGCTGTCTTCCCGAATGCTTCAGGACTAAAAGCTTCGAACGAAGTTCAACTCAGTGGTGTTAGAATTGGCCAGGTACAGGAAGTTGGTTTACATCCTGACAATCCTACGCTGATTTTAGTGAAATTTACAATTGAAAGTGCTGAACTTCAAATACCAAATACTTCTGAAGCATGGCTTATCAGTTCCGATATTCTTGGAACAAAGGCACTTGATATCAGGCTGGATACAAATCTTGCAGTGAGTAATCAATATTATGAAGACGGTGATACAATTGTCAGTAATACAGAAAGATCTCTTGAAGAACAAATCAACCAGGAACTTTTACCTCTTAAAAATAAAACGCAGGAATTAATCGGATCGGTAGAAGCAATCATTGTTTCTGTCGGTGCATTTTGGGATACCAGCGCTGCTTATACAATTGAAGAAAGTATGTATGAAGTGCGTGAAGCGATTGGTACATTTGGTGATCTTGCAAATAATTTAAGTATCCTGATTAGCAGAGAGACCGAAATGGTTGATAAAATTCTCACCGATATTCATGTAATCACCGATAACCTTGCGAGCAAATCTGAGCAAGTATCTCACACAATTGATAATATTACTGCTATTACGGATACGTTAGCCAATTCCGAATTTAAAACCGTAATAATGGAAACCAAAAATACGTTGGTTGAAATAAATGGTATTCTCTCAATGGTCAATAGCGGGGAAGGGACATTGGGAGCTTTGCTCCACAGCGATAGTCTTTATAATTCATTAGTTGGAACAAATCTTTCTGTACAGGCCCTGCTTGACGACATGCAAAACAACCCGAATAAGTATGTTCATTTTTCACTTTTTGGAAGAAAGGTTAAAGGCACAAAGTTAACTTCGGAAGAAGAGAAAAAATTACACGATTTTCTGTTAACGCTTCCACCCCCCCAGTAATCCTAAATCTCCTAATTATTTCAAATGGGAATTAGCAACATAATTTTCAGCCTGGTATTAATTGCAGCAATTGTTTTGTTCACAATTAATATCAAAAAAATTATTGACAACATTCGTTTAGGTCGTCCGGTTAACCGAACTGATAATTCAACTTTGCGATGGAAAACAATGCTGCGCGTTGCTCTTGGTCAATCTAAAATGGTCACAAGACCTTTTGTTGCTATTCTTCATATTTTTGTTTACGCCGGTTTTGTACTCATTAATATTGAAATGCTTGAAATAGTAATTGATGGAATAGCGGGAACACATCGTATTTTTTCAGGACTTGGAAATCTTTACCAATTCATCATCAACTTTTTTGAAATCCTTGCAGTTCTTGTCGCAGTTTCTTGTATCATCTTTTTAATCCGCAGAAATTTTAAAAAAGTCAAAAGATTTCAGAATCCTGAAATGAAAGGCTGGCCAAAAAAGGATGCAAACTATATTCTGATTACTGAAATTTTATTGATGTCGGCCCTGCTCACAATGAATGCTGCGGATCCTTCTCAAAATTTTGTTGTATCGCAATACATTAAACCTTTGTTGCCGGCAGATGTTCATTCGCTTCATATTATTGAACAAAGTGCATGGTGGTTTCATATTGTAGGTGTTTTAGCATTTTTAAATTATCTCCCTTATTCAAAGCATCTGCATATTATCTGGGCATTTCCAAATACATACTACAGTAATTTAAAACCTAAAGGAAAATTTACAAACCTTGAAAGCGTTACGCGCGAAGTGAAATTAATGCTTGATCCGACAGCTGATCCTTTTGCCGTGCAAACTGCTGCTGAAGGAACTCCGCAACGTTTTGGTGCTAAAGATGTCGCAGATTTATCCTGGGTGAATTTGATGAATGCCTATACATGCACTGAGTGCGGACGATGCACATCTTCTTGTCCGGCAAACATTACAGGTAAAAAATTATCGCCGCGAAAAATCATGATGGATGTCCGCGACAGAGTAGAAGAAGTCGCCGCCGGGAAACGTAAAAATGGTAAAGACTATGAAGACGGAAAATCACTTTTACGCGATTATATTACTGAAGAAGAAATTTGGGCATGTACAACCTGTAATGCTTGTGTTGAGGAATGTCCGGTGAACATTGATCCGCTTGAAATAATTATTGATCTGAGAAGATATTTAGTAATGGAGGAATCTAAATTGCCTGCTGCGCTTGCTACAATGAATTCGAACATTGAAAACAACCAGGCGCCTTGGCAATTTTCACCAGCTGATAGATTAAATTGGGCAAAAGAAGAATAATATGTTAGAAGAAAAATTCGAAAACGGAGAGCGGCTTTCCCCGATTCTTCCGGCTCATATTAAAAATTACATGATTGATATTGACGGAACAATTTGTGATGATATTCCGAATGAAGAACCTGAAAGAATGTTAGGAGCAAAACTGTATCCGGATGCTTTGGAAACGGTAAACAAATGGTACGACGAAGGTCACATCATTACCTTTTTTACATCAAGAACTGAAGCACACAGAAGTGTAACAGAAGAGTGGCTGAAACTTAACGGATTTAAATATCACGGAATGGTGATGGGAAAACCAAGAGGCGGAAATTATCATTGGATAGATAATCATATTGTAAGAGCAACGAGGTTTGAAGGAAAATTTACAGATTTAGTTGATGCGAAAGCAACGGTGCAGGTTTTTAAAAAATAAACTGAATGTCCGCAATCATAATTTTAAATGAACTTAACTCCGTGAATCTTTATGATCTCCGTTTCTCCTTTGTAAAAAAAAGGGCAGCGATAAAATAAAAGGCAACCACGGAGACACAGAGAGCACGAAGAAACACAGAGAAAAAATGGTTGAACAAAATTAATTTCTGTTAACTTAACAGATAAGAAAAAAAATAAATATCAAATATCAAATATCAAAACATACATATTTAATACTCAGCGGATCTCTGCGCCATTTTATCAACCGTAGCTTTAGCGAAGGTTGGCTCAGCGGAACCCTGCGGTTTAAAAAAATTAATATTAAATCAAAATGAGCGCAAACCTAAACGTCCCAACAATGTCACAAATGCTTGCCGCC
>Ga0102851_10001478_pt1 | contig 13454 bp, 12 predicted proteins | sample Mud3Dept3metaG_FD_79558 | JGI IMG/M metagenome (GOLD analysis project Ga0102851, IMG submission 79558) | Freshwater wetland microbial communities from Ohio, USA, analyzing the effect of biotic and abiotic controls - Mud 3 Core 4 Depth 3... | ecosystem: Environmental > Aquatic > Freshwater >... | reverse complement strand
TGGCGCCCACATCTGATCCGGCGAGAGGTTCTGTCAGGCAAAACGCCATGATCATATGGTCCTTAGGAATTTTGGAACAGCATTCCGTTTTTTGAGAATCACTCCCGAAGAGGAGGAGGGGAAGGGTTCCCACGCTTTGCACAATCAGCAGAAGAGCCATGGACGCTGAGACTTTGGCGATCTCCTCTGAAATAATGCAAAAGGTGGTGATGTCTTTTCCCATCCCTCCTAAGTGTTTGGGGATTAAAATCTGAAGGTAGCCTTCCTTAAAGAATCGGTTTGCCATATCGAGAGGGAATTCATCGCTCTCCTCGATCTCCTTGGCACGGGGCTTCACCACTTTTTCAGCAATTTCTCTGACTTCTCTCAACAGGGGTTCATATTCTTCTGTGAACTCGAACATAGGGACCTCCGTGAATAAAAAATTGATCCGCCACCCTACGATGCCAGTATTCCAGTGAGCACAGATGAATTTTAGCACAGGGCTGAGGCAGTTGGCAAAGAGCCTCATTGAGAAAGGTAACCGATTCTACGGAATTTTCGGGGAGCCACGAGCCAGACCAAAGGGATAGAGATGAGATTGAAGATCATGATGAGGATGAAACCCCAGAAATAACTCCCCGTTCGGTCAAAGATCGCTCCGCCCACATAGGCGCCCAAGGCAGCACCGATCCCGAGGACACCTTCAAGGGTTCCATAGATCCATCCGAAGTTTCTTCCTTTGTAGAGATCAGCCGCAATGGACATAAAGAGTGGAGCGGTGGCGCCCCACCCTGACCCGAAGCAGGCAGCGAAAAGGTAAAGGATGGGTGTGATGCGGAACGTTTCGAAGAGGAGAAGAAACAGAACTCCGAGGGTAAAACAGACCATCCCGAGGGTGAAGGCGATCTCCCGACCCGTTCGATCGGAGAGCCAACCCCAGAAAAATCGAAATCCCCCTGACAATGCTCCGATCCCTGCAAAGAGAGAAGCGGCCCAACTCCTTTCCACACCCAGATCCGTGAGATATTTAACATGGTGGACGATGATGAAATAGGCGCCAAAAGAGACAAGGGAAGGGAAGAGAAGAAGACCCCAGAAGCGAGGGTTTTTCAGAATATCTTGATAGCTCATTTCATCCCTCTTGGAAGGTAAACCAACCATTCCGGTTTCGGCTACTTTCTTCAGATCCGTTTCTTCTATTCTCTTGAGCATTTCTCCATCCGGCAAAAGTCCTAATTCCTTTGGGGTGTGCCTTAGAAAGAATGCACTCAGGGGGAGGGGAATCATTAGGACGAGAAAGCCGAAAATAAGATAGGCAAATTGCCATCCTTTGACGGAGATCAAATACTGCATCAAAGGGACGAAGAAGAGGATTCCTGTTCCAATTCCTATGCTGGCGAGACCGTTGGCTGTGCCCCTTCGATGTTCAAACCAATGGGCGAGGAGGACGGTAAACGGAGCGATGCTGAGACAGGTGACACCGACCCCCACAATCACTCCAAAAAAAAGGTAGAACTGGAAGAGACTCCTGATCTGGGTACAGAGGAGAAAGCCCAAACCGAGCAGAAAGATGCCGGGGAGGATCGTTTTCCTGGGACCAATCCGATCCACCAGCGTACCGATGATCGGCGCCATGATCATATAGACCAGCATGGCAATAGACTGGGCTCCGGCTGCTTCGGCCCGGCTCCATTGAAAGTGATCAATCAATGCCACAAAGAAGACGGAGAAGGTGCTGCGAACACCAAACCAGAATGACATGGAGATCATGGCCAGGCCGACGATCACCCATCCATAGTAAAACTTAGCCGATTTCATAGACTCCCCCTTTTTACCCGATTCCGCTCTTATCGGTCAAGATGTCATTCTCCTTGATTTACCCTTTTTTTTCTGTTAATGAATCAAGAGATTTTAGCGAAGGAGGGGGCCTTTGAAAGCGATAGCGAAATATTTCCTTATTCTTATTGTTATTCCTCCGCTCATTTCGTGTGCGTCAGGAAGCAAGACTGAAAAGAAAGATAGGGCTTTGACGATTGAAGAGCATTTTCAATTGGCCTATGGTGCTGCAGCGAGAGGGAACCTGGAAGAGGCGGTCACGGAGTATCAAAGAGTGCTGAAATTGGACTCAAAGAATGCCAAGGCCCATCTCAACCTCGGCATTGTCTATGGAAGGCAGGAGAAATGGAAAAAAGAGATTTCACAGTACGAGAAGGCCATCGATGTTGACCCCAATTTTGCCGAAGCCCATTTCAATCTCGGGGTGGCCTACCAGGGAAGAGGAAAGCTCAAAAAGGCGAAGTCCCAATATGAGAGAGCCCTCCAGATCTATCCCAACTATGTCGAAGCCCATACCAATCTTGGAATCATTCACTTCAGGCAGGGAAAGTTCGATCAGGCTCTGGAGGAGTATCAGAAGACGATCGAAATTAATCCCGATTATGCCAAAGGTTATTACAATATCGGGAGCGTCTATCGGCAGCAGAAGAAAATGGAAGAGGCGATCGCTTCTTTCAAAAAAGCACTGGAAATCAACCCCAAGTATGCTGCCGCTCACTATGCCCTGGGTGTCATTTATTATGAGAAACAGGAAGTTAAACTGGCCATTGAACATTTCGATCAGGCTGGAAAGCTGGGCATGGTCGTAGACCCTAAATTGCTGGAGCGACTCAAACCCTATCGGTAGTTCTTTTGGTTTGGACGAACCTTTCCAACTAGCCGTTGTTTTAAAAAACTCTTTACCAGATTCGAAGCACCGACTAGCATGGTAGATCGATAGAAGAGATGGTTACCATTTTCCAGAGATAACCCGCTGGCAAAAGTAAACGAACAAAAGGGAGGGTGAGTGGAAACGCCACCAGATCCTGCCAGACAGCAACGGCATTCTTGGCGGAAAAGAAGCTGCTTTAAGACTTATAAAGGGAGGCGTTAAGCATGAAAATAAGAATTCTTGTCACCTTATGGCTCGGTTTCTTGCTCTTATTTCCCTCGTTAGCTCCATCACAACCGGATAAGGGTTTTGAACGCTCACACGGGGCAGGACGCCATTCCGATGATCTGAGAGTCCTTCAGTTGGAGATGAACCCTGATCCGGCGCGGGAGGGCCAATGGGTGAGTTTCCAGGCTGTTATCTCGAATCCTTCCCGCCATTCCGGACGAGTCAGCCTCTTTATCAAGGACAAAGATGAAGTGGTGGCTGCCGTTGAGGATGTATCTCTCAGACCAGGGGATAATCGAATTGTTTTTCCTCAGACCCGTTACCGGTTCCAGCGACAGGATTCTTGCTTCACGGTAGAGGTAGATATTGAGCGATCAAGAAAGCCGGTAGACCTGGCGAAGGAATTTTGCGCCCGGAGGACTTTACTGGGATGGAGCATGAAGGCGCCCCGTATAGGCCCACTGTTCGTTGAGGACCTTGATGTCCTCCCTGATCCTGTTGTTCCCGGTCAAGAAGTCGGGTTCAGAGTGAGATTAAGAAATGACGGGCGGCCACTTCGGGTTGACATTCGAATCCAGGACCGTGATCAAGTAGTGACCCGATTGGATGATATTTCTCTCCCCCGTGGGTCTTCGGTGTTCGTTTTTCCCCATACTCGCTATCAATTCCAACGATTTGACCACTGCTTCACGGTCATCGTGGATGTGGAAAGAACTCCTTACCGGCTGGATGCGACAAGGGAGTTCTGTGCAAAGCCATATGGCTGGACATTAAAGCCCTAGGCGATCGCAACATGTTGAATGCGGATCGAGGAATAGTCTTATAGGGGGGAGTTGCCGCACCACGGCATTTTTGAAAGAGAATCTTGACCACGCAGTGGCCGAGGAGGCCATTTTATGATCAGGACACCCAGTACAAGCTACGCATCCAAGTTCCGCCCGAGATTCCAACCCAACCAGGGGTGCCCGGATATGGGTCGGGATTTTACGGATATGGAAGAATTAAAGTTGAATCTTTTGTGATCTACCGGAGAGATCAGAGATTTTACCTCATCCTTCCCCGGAAGGGTGGGGGAGGAGGAAAACCATGCCAGAAAGAACGTTAGAGTCTTTCGAATTCAGAGGAGCGAAACCGCGGACCATTGGTACCATTGTTATCCTGGTGGTCCTCTTCATTCTTGCCTGGGGGACATTTGTGATCATCCCTGCGGGAAATCGGGGGATTGTCCTCTGGTGGGGAAGTGTGGAGAAGAGGGTCATGGGAGAAGGGTTCAACCTCAAGGTCCCGATTGCTGAGAGGGTGATTAAGATCGATGTCAGGGTTCGGCCTCATCCCTTCAAAGAGATTGACGCCGCTTCGAAGGAATACCAGATGGTCAAACTGACCGGGATGATGAACTTCCACATCGACCCCGCCTATGTCAATGATCTCTATCAAAAGGTAGGACTCGATTTTGCTGACAAGGTCATCGATCCGGCCTTTAACGACTTTGTCAAAGAGGTTGTTCCCAACTATCCCATTACTGAGATCCTTCCGAAAAGAGAGGAAATTCGGAAAAGGGCGATGGGGAAACTGGGCGATAATCTAGCTCGGTACCATGTCATCGTCGACGACATCTACTTCGCGAACATCCGGTTCACACCGGAATATGAGAAGGCGATTGAAGCCAAACAGGTTGCCCAGCAGCAGGTCGAAACACAGAGACAGGTTTTGGCCCAGCGGGAGATCGAGGCTCAGCAAAAGGTCGCCACCGCCAAAGGAGAAGCTGAATCGATCCTGGTTGTTGCTCAGGGGCAAGCGAAAGCTAACGATGCCCTCTCCCGTTCGATCACTTCTATCCTGGTTCAGTATAAAAGTATTGAGAAGTGGAATGGAATTTTACCGCAGGTTTCCGGGGGAGGGATTCCTATCATCGATTTAGGGAAATCTGAAGGATTCCTGGGAGGCGGGGCATCTAAAAGATAAGTTAAGAGTTCGGGGTGCGGAATTCGGAATTGAAAAAGAAAAGATTTTTGTTCCGCAATCCGCACTCTGCAACCCGGAATCAAGAACGGTTTTTGGGTAACATTACTGTAAACGTCGTTCCCTTGCCTAATTCGCTTTCGATTTGGATCTTTCCCTTATGGAGGTTCACAATTTCCTGAACAAGGGAGAGACCAATCCCCAACCCCTTGGCATTTCCAAGGGGTTTTGTTTTTTCCTGGAAATGGCGTGTGAAGACTTCCTGCAGGGATTGATGGGAGATTCCAACCCCTGTATCGGTAATACGGGTGAAAGTAAATTCAGGATCCTCTTCAAGAATCACACAGATTCTTCCTCCCTGACGGTTATATTTGATGGCATTGGCGAAAAGGTTATCGAAGAGCTGGTTGAGTTTATCTTCAACCCCAGTGATTCCTAACGGTCCTGGAGGGAGTTGGGTTTCCAGTTGGATGTGATGTTCCTCGGCCAAGGGTTTGACGGTGGAGCACGAGAATTCGATGACTTTGGCGAGATCGACCGGTTCGAATATCCAGGAGGTTTTTTGTATGCCCATTTCGGCCAGATCCAAAAGGTTATCGATATTCTTCTCCAGTTTCAATAGATTTTTATAGGATATTTCCAAAAACTTTCTCTGTTGTTCCGTCAGCGAGCCAACTTTTTCCTTGAGAATCAACCCGAGGTAGCCCATGACCGATATCATAGGGGTTTTGAGTTCATGGCTGACGGTGGAGAGAAAGTCATCCTTCATTTGGTTGAGCCGCCTCAACTCTTCATTCGCAGTCTCCAATGTTTTCAGCGCCTCTTTGAGCTGGTCCTCCATTTCTTTCCGTTGAGTGATTTCCTTGCTGACAACAATAGTCCCCCAATATTTCTCTCTTGGACCCCAGACGGCCGTATACGTATTGTCGTAAAACTTTCCCTTTACCATCTGAATGTTCATCCGGTGGTGTCCTTCCACTTGTCCTGACTTTAAGTCTTCAATGACCCGTAGGACCTTCGGGCGGGCCCTTTTAGGATGGAAATCCAGGATGGATCGGCCCCGCACCTGACTCATCTTAATCTTCCGGATCTTCTCCGCCGCCGGATTGCAGTATCCGATCCGATTACGATCATCGATGAAAACAACCCCTTGTTCCATGGAGGCAAAAATGGCTTTTAGAATCGATAGGTTCATATCTTTCCGAGTGATTACCAGAAAAATAACACGGAATAGGGTATCCGACAAGAGGGATGGCAAGCCTCTCGCCATTATTGATAGAGTCTGAAATAAGTGTTAAAATTTTTTTGATAAATCGGCCAATTGACTTAAGAGCGAAAATTCTTTATCTTCCGTAAATGGTATTGCCGGAATACGGGCAAGAGACCTGAAGAGGAAGGGTTAAGGTGATGGATCATCCACTCTTTGTCATCTTTTTTATGCTGGGAGCGATCGTTTTTGTCGCTGGACTTCTCTTGAGACTATTCCTTTACTGGCAAGGGGAATGGGATTGGAAGGCCCTCGGAAAGGGAGTATTCTCAGTCGTTTTCAGCGCTAAGATTCTGAAGCTGATCGAGATCGCGATCATGGATGGTATCCTCCAGAGAAAGATTTTCGGCCAGGATAAACTGAGATGGCTGATGAAAGTCCTGATCATGATCGGCTATCCCGGGATTCTCATCGCCGGCCATTTGAAAGCAGATGTGATGCCGCAATTTGAAGGGTATTCCTTTCTGCTTAGAGTTTTCTATGCACCCTTTTGCGACTTTTATTTCTTCCGAGACGTAGCGACGACGTCGCTGAACCTCCCTGACGCTCTTTTTGCAATCTCTTTCGACCTCTTTGGGGCCATGATCCTGGCGGGGGAATTGATTGCCGTCTATCGAAGATTTATCGCCAAGGCGACGCCCTTTAAAACATCGCTCGGAGACATTGTTGCCGTCAACCTGTTAGGGGGGTGGTTTATCCTTCGGTTTTTCTGTGAAGCGACCAGCATCCTCACGTACTCTCTTCCAAACTCCGTAGCCGGGTATTGGTTTGTATCCTTCGGCCTGAGTAAAATCATTGCTCCCCTGGGGCTTCCATGGTCCTCTTTCAACTATCCCCTCTGGTCTATCGCCGGGTTGTTTCTGGCCATGCTCGTTGCTTTTATCCCGTACAATAAGAAGCTTTGGCACATCATTACGATCCCTGTGGTCATGTTTATCGATTTGATGGACCCCAAAGCGTTTCAACCCGGATCCCGAAAGGCGCCTATCCCTCTTTCCGTCAAAGAACTCGTTTCTCTCGACGCCTGTGTGAAGTGCGGCAGCTGCGTGGAAGTTTGCCCGGTTTATACGCAGAATAAACAGCTAGAGGCGACCATGGGGGGGGTCTATAGCAACCTGAAATCTGTCATCAAGGAGACGTACGGTTTGCCGGGAATGATCTTCGGATCCAGAAATGCCGATGAAGCGTTGAAGGAGTACTCCGATCACCCCTATCTCTGCACCTTGTGTGGAAGGTGTGCGCTGAAATGCCCGGCCTTTATCGATACAAAGAATTTGAGGACTGCCCTGAGGGGCTTTATGGTGGAAAAAGGAAGTTACCCTCAATCCATGGACCAGTTAGCAGAGACTTTAGGAAAGGTCCACAACATTATTGGTGAGCCGAGCGAGGATCGGGCGGCATGGGTGCAGGCTCTGGGCGACCCCCCCAAGGATATGTTTCAGAGGGAAAAGGCCAAGGTGATTTACTTCACCGGATGTGTGGCTTCCTATTTTCCGATGACCAAGAAAATCCCTCAATCCTTTGTCCAAATTCTGGATAAGGCCGGAGTGGATTTCACGCTTCTGGGGGGAGAGGAGTGGTGTTGTGGCTTCCCTCTCATTGCGGCAGGGATGAAAAAGAAAGCCGAAGTCTACATGGAACACAATTTGGAGAAGGTGAGAGAGAAAGGAGCAGAAAGCGTTGTTTTTGCTTGCCCCTCTTGCTACCATACGTGGATTGAGGCAGCGCACCGAGCGGCGAACGACCTCCAACTCTTTCACTCGACTCAGTTCCTTAAAAAGATAATCGAGGAAGGGAAGATCACTTTTAAGGAGAAGGCAACGAAGGTGACCTATCATGATCCCTGCGACCTTGGGAGAGCCAGCGGAGTTTATGAAGCCCCGCGGGAGATCTTACGGGCTATTCCGGGCGTAGAACTAGTGGAGATGGAGGGAAACAGAGATCAATGCAAGTGTTGTGGAGGAGGGGGTAATCTTGAAATGGTGCGTCCGGATCTCTCCGGGGCCATGGCCCAGGCAAAGATAGAGGAGATCAAAGCGACGGGGGCTGACATGGTGATCACTGCCTGCCAGCAGTGCATTCGCTCCATCCAGGGCAATGCCCGAAGGAGGAAGATCCCGATGGTTGTGATGGATATCACCGAGTTTGTCTTAAAAAATATGAATGGATAGAATGAAGATCGATCAGCCGCCGAGAAAATGGAAGGAGGAGCCATGAGGGAGACCACGGTTTGGTTTATGGATGCCCGATCCAGACGTTTCCTGGAATCACCGCCATCAAGGGTCGTCAGATCCTCGAGTACTCCGGATGGCTTGACCATCTCAAACCAGGCGATATTGTCGCTGTAAAGACCCACATGGGAGAATCCTACAATGTCGGTTACCTCAGACCGATCATTGTACGGACGTTTGTAGATGCGATTAAGGAAAGAGGCTGTCAACCCTTTGTCACAGACACCACGACCATGCCTTACCACCCCTGGATCAGCAGAACCCTGGCAATAGACCATTTGGAGACCGCCAACCGCAACGGGTTTAACCATGCTTCGATGGGTTGTCCCATCATCATCGCAGACGGCTGGTTGGGAACAGATGATGTGATCGTCGATCTCAAGGGTCGAGGAAATTATTTGAGCAAGCAGTTCGTCGCTCGATCCATTGCGGATGCAGATGCTTTATTGTCGGTCGCTCACTTTAAAGGGCATCCTGCCGGAGGTTATGGTGGAGCAATCAAGAATATTGGGGTTGGCTGTGCGAGCAAGCGGGGCAAGATGAACCTCCATGGTGCCCTGGCCGGCGATAAACCTGTCATTAAAGCCGAGCTCTGCCCTGGCCGGAAGTGCGAATGGTGGCAGACCTGTGAGGACTGTTGTCCGGAGGGCTCGATCAAGGTAACCGATCAGGGATTAGAGGTTGATTTGGATTCATGCGTCTATTGCTTTGCCTGTGCTAACCTGTGTGTGAATATGGCAGGTATCAGTGCGATTCAGCGTTTCGATTATCTGCCGGCCCTTGGAAGGCGCATCGCTGACTCAGCCTTAGCCACGATGATGACCAAAGAGCCGGGTAGGGTATTTTTCATCAACTATGCGACGGACATCACCCCTGCATGTGATTGTTATGGGTGGACCGATACACCCTTTGTGAATGGCCTCGGTGTTCTTGCGTCTCTGGATCCCGTGGCTGCGGATAAGGCCTGTATCGATCTGATGAATGAGGCTCCGGGACTGATCAACTCAGAGGCGGAAGAATTTAATGCTCTGGCCCCGGGTTCGAAAAAACTGAATCTCATCAAAGGAAAGGACATCGAACAGCAAGTTTACGGAGGGGTGGAAAATGGTTTAGGAGGTGTCCAATATTTCATTGAAGAAGTTCCTCTCGACCGGAGCCAGGAAGCCATTGCACGGTTCTATCCGGATGGGGTGAGGGCAAAGAGACTCAAACCGATGTACCAAAAAACTCATCCTCTATCCCGTCTGGATACGAGGTCCTTCGGAAAGCCAACCGAGGGGGTTACCCATCCAAGATATCCGAAGAAGTAAACTCCGTTAGAAATTCCAGTGGGGCATTCCCCCCTCGCCGGGATTATTATAAAATTCAGGCCCGCCGGAGAGAGAGACATCATTTCTAACTTGGTAAAGGAGAGAAAAATGGCCGCCAAACACTTTTGGACGATCATCGCTTTTCTAATCGTTTTTGCTCTAACAGGCTGTCTTCAAAATCTGGCGCTAAATACGAAGGTTCCAAGAATGACAAAAGAGGATCTAACGTCTCTTCTCGACAATCCAGAGGTCATCATTCTGGATGTCCGCATCGCCGATGAGTGGAAGAGAAGTGATTTGAAGATTAAAGGTGCCGTGCACGAAGACCCGGAAAAGGATTATAGAACCTGGGGGTCTAAGTATCCAAAAGAAAAAACACTGGTCTTCTACTGTAGCTGACCGAATGAAGAGACCAGTGCCTGGATGGCACGGCAATTCACCTCCCTGGGGTACTCCAAAGTTTTTGCTTTGAAAGGCGGCTGGGACGAATGGCATCATGCAAAATACCCCGTGGAACCGAAATGACCTCGTCAAAACACGACTGCCCATGAAATAGAAAGGATAGAAAAGATGAGGAAAAAGGACTCAGAACTTTTTAAGCCATTGGTGACGACAGCCGAGAGTTATCTCAGGGCTTATTGCGACGGAAAGCAGGCAGATGACGATAAGGCCAAGATTGCCTTGAGAGTGCTTTCCCTCTATCGCCAGATTTTAAGAGTAGAAAAGGAAAGAGAGCTGATCAAATCGGAATGGCAGAAAGTGATCGCGGGTGTGGCGGAATTGAAAAAGGTAACAGCACGCAAAAGGAAAAAGAAACCTGGTTCAAAAAACTCTAAGTAAGAGACGAACCCATCCAGTCTGGAGAAGTTCATAAAGGACCAAAGGAAACTGGGCACAGAAACCTTATTCGGAATCGCTGTCGGAATTGGCTTGAGCGCAGCCTGTGGCTTCAGGGTTTTCGTGCCATTGCTGGTGATGAATCTCGCGTCGCTCACGGGACATCTCCATCTCTCTCCAGGTTTCGAATGGATTGGAAATCATTATTGCAGCATTGCCTTTGGCACGGCGACACTCGTTGAGATTCTCGCTTACACGATCCCCTGGCTTGATCACATTTTGGACCTGATTGCATCCCCTGCTGCAATTGTTGCAGGCATCATTGCCACTGCCTCCATGGTGATGGACCTCTCTCCGTTTCTGAAGTGGACATTAGCGCTGATCGCGGGGGGTGGAGCGGCGGCCATCGTCCAAGGGATGACGGTCACCTTGCGGACGAAATCCTCTGGCCTAACGGCGGGAACGGGCAATGTGTTTGTCTCCTCTCTCGAATTGGTTGGAGCTATCATCACGGCCCTATTGGCCATCATCGTCCCGATTGTCTGTGTTGCTCTCATCGCATTTCTTTGCATTTTTGTGATTTGGAAAGCAGGCCGTCTCTTTATTGGAAGAATGAAGATAAAGTAGGAGGCTCACATGCCATACTTGATGAAAAAAGGGTTCCTCTATGACCTAGAGAATGTTTTCGACCTCCTCATGGACTATGGCATCATATTCATCGGGGAGGAACATGGGTCCCGAGTCTCCCACCATGCAGAGCTCGCCATTCTCAAAGGTCTCGCGGAGTACGATTCAAATCTCGTTCTCGCCCTCGAGATGTTCGAGCGGGATGTTCAAGATATCCTCGACGCTTACTTAAATGGGAAAATATCAGAAAGGAAATTTCTAAGACAATCCCGCCCGTGGCCGAACTACTCGACGGACTACCGGCCACTTATTGAGTTTGCAAAGAGAAAAGGAATGCCGGTGATCGCGGCGAATGTTCCGCGAAGGGCTGCGGCCGCCGTGGCGATGGCAAATAAGATTTCTCCTGATGTCATGGAAGAGGACAGGAGATATCTACCAAAAAAGTTGCATCTGAAATCAAAAGAATGCTACGAACGCTTCGTTTCCTCGATGGAAGAAATACCGCATTTCACTCCCATGAAAGGCATGAAGGTGGATGGGCTTTACAAAGCACAGGTCCTAAAGGATTCTGTGATGGCGGCCTCCGTCGAGCCCTTCCTGGGCCGTCGGACGCTCTTCTGCTGTGGGCACTTTCATTCCGATTACCACCTTGGCATTCCTTATCAACTTCAGAGGAATCACCCGAAACTCAAAATCGCAGTCATCGCCATGGCCTCATCGGTGGAAAAGCTTCCCATGAAAGACCGCTCAAGGATAGCCGATTTTATCTGGGTAGAGGAATAATGGATTGACTATTTCTTATCCAGACCAAGAACTTTTTCCCAGAGATCGACGGCAAACAATTGGACATTACCGCAATAATCACAAATCGACATTTTCAGTACACGTTTTCCAACCGGCTTCATAAAATAAGATCCGGCATCGGATTCATTATAATTTCCTCTTCCACAAACTTTGCATTGTAGTTTCAACCTTGGGTCAACGATATCCGCATGGCTATCGATCAAAGATAAGACTTCATCAACCTTTTCGAGAAGTGCCGTTGCATCCGGAAGGCAATCCTTTTCAGATTCGACGATACATTTACTGAAGAGGTAATTTGCCAGGCGGATAGAGTGCCTATTGGGAAATTTCATCTCCAGGTTGAATTCCGGTTGATCGTAATGCCAAAGAGGAAGGTTGGGTGATCCTGAAACCATTGACCACAACAGCTTGCCTAAGCAAAATACATCGAAGGAGGGATCAATCTCATCTATCCGGAGAGACAGAGCCCAGCTCGGCGTCCAGTCACCCCTTCCTACCGTCTCCCAGGTCTTAGAGATTTTCGTGTAATTATCGTCGGCGAAGAATACTAAACCGAAATCTCCGAGAACCAATTCACCATTACGACCCATGAATACGTTTTGTAGCTTGACGTCCCGATGGACGAAGCCTTTTTTATGTAATTCAGAAACCCCCTCGACGAGCGACCGGAACGCCTTAAGGGCTTTTGTCAAATCCCCAACATACGTATGGAGGTGCTTATCGAGGGACCCCTTCGGGTAAAATTTCGACACAAACCACCTTGAGTCTCGGTCCGTATCCAGAATCTCGAGAAGATTAGGGTGCGAGATGCTGGCCATTGCTTTGATCTCGCGTTTAATTCGGTCTTGCACCCGGTCTGCACCTTTTGCCTCTTTAGGCTTATGCAGGACTTTTAAGGCCCCCTGATTCTCAGGTTCCTCCATTTGAAAAAGATCAAGTATGGCCCATCTAAATAACTCGAAAAATTTTTTTCGAGTTTCAATTTTGTCGGATGAGACTAGGCCGTGAAGCGCATTTTCAATATCGGGACGAATTTGCCCGTCGATGTCGAATTCTTTCGTGTCGATCACACGGTAAACTCTACCCTGGTCTCCTTGCCCAAGGATGGCAACAATTTTCCATCGGTATTTATAATCCATGTTTTTCTCCTTCGGATAGAAGCCTGAGTTCTTGAGCGGGTTCTATTCATTGGCTGTATGAATTTCAAATAATTTACAAATTCTGGATGAAAAAGTCAAATCCCCTGAAGGAAGGGCTTCCAACGGCATGCACCAAGAGATCAAATCTTGGTTAGATAGTGATAGGGAGTTCTCTACGCTAAATCCATCTGGAAGGGGAGGGGATAATCTCCTGTAAAGCAGGCATAACAGAACTGCTCGGCATCTTCCCGCATGCACTTTTTCAAACCTTCTAAAGTTAAATAATGTAAGGAGTTTGCATTAATAAACTTCTGAATCTCCTTGATCTTGTGGGAGGAAGCGATCAACTCTGATTTCTTG
>Ga0102851_10001477_pt1 | contig 13457 bp, 10 predicted proteins | sample Mud3Dept3metaG_FD_79558 | JGI IMG/M metagenome (GOLD analysis project Ga0102851, IMG submission 79558) | Freshwater wetland microbial communities from Ohio, USA, analyzing the effect of biotic and abiotic controls - Mud 3 Core 4 Depth 3... | ecosystem: Environmental > Aquatic > Freshwater >... | reverse complement strand
GGCGCATTAAATTCCTTAAACTTTCACTCTGGGATCTTAAAAAAGGAAGGGAATCTGGACTGGAGAACAATTATTCAAGATGAAGCTTTGAAAATACATTCTACCAAGAATAGTGTTTTTGAACTTTCTAAATACACATTGGTTTTTTCAGGCTCAAATGTTTCATCTGATGAAATCACTGATTTCACCAAAGCATTTGGAATAAATGAAGGATGGAAATTTCTGAAAACTGTATCGGATAGAATTGGGGGTGGCTTACCAGATTTGGCACAAGCATATAAAAATGCGGCCACTCGTCGACATAACTCAGCGCATGCGGCAAATTTTCAATATAATTATGTTTGGCTGGCAAATTTAAAAAATGAAATAATTGCCATCGCGGCAACGCTTGATATTATAATTACCGCGAGATGTCGACAAGTATGCGCTAGTCCAGAAAAAAAGTTGGAGGATCACACCATTGCTGAAGCTTTAAATTTTAGATTTTTAGAGTATGATAATGGAAAATATAAAGAAACTAAGCAAATATCTGGTCGTTCAAGAAAAAATTGGATTGATTTGCCAAGTGCTATAAATTTTTTACAGCCATCGTTAACTACGAATAATGAATTTCTAATAATTTTAAATTCATCCAAGAGGATTGAAGATTGGTATGCATAAATTTATTTTCAAAATGAATTTATCTCTGAATCCAAAATAGTCAGACGAATCTAAATCCCACCCAAAATCCCAACCAATTCCTCAAACCTTCCTTCCTTCTCCTTCATAAAATTCTCAGCATCCTTTTTCAAACTGAAAATATTTTTCAGCGTCGTATTCTGCATATCATCCGCTGCTAAAACTAAATGTGGATTCATTCTGAAATAATGAAAACCTTTTTCTTTACTCAACAATTCTAAATCAAGGTGTGTTTGCCTTACTTGTTTTTCAATGTCATCAAATTGCTTTAAAATTCCTGTTCCGAGACTTAGTAATATTAAGTCGTCATTTAATAATTCGTTTTGAATTGCAATATGAGCAGGATTTTTTGCTGTTACAAATCCGTCGATGTATTTTTTATTTCCGATTTGTACTGCTTCAAAAATTCCCGGAACAGCACAGGAGGCTTTTACCGCATCCACCATCGGTACATTATTTTGAGAATTGAAAACGGTTGATTTTAAATCCGGTAGTTGGCAAGACACAATATTTAATTTTGGAAATTCCTTAAACTCGAAAGAAGAAAAATTCTCTTCGAGTAATATATTTAATGCCCTGGCCGGGTTTGTAGTTCCGAAAGGATTGATTGAAGATGCAGAACGGAATTCATAAATGTCTAAAATATTCTGGATAGCAACTGAAAAATCTTTTTCTTGTTGAGTGAGAAGTCCTGCAGCAATGATGGAACCGGTAGAGGTGCCGTACCAGGAAGTAGAAATTTCGTTCAGATTTTTTTTTAGGCGGTACTGTATTGATCTCAAAATAACAAGCGGAATAATTCCACGAATTCCTCCGCCATCAATTGATATGATTAATCTCTTCGCCAATTCTATTTTACTTTGAGAACCTGGCCGATTTTTATTATGTCGGTTGATTTAATGCCGTTGAGTGAACATAATTTTGAAACAGTTGTTCCGTATTGAATTGCAATTTTTCCAAGCGTATCTCCGCTCCTCACTTTATGAGTCTTGTTGGAACTGCTGCTGCTGTTACTACTTGAAGATGTTGTACTATGAACATCATCAACACGTGCAGTTGAAGAATATCCGCCGTTAACAAAAACGCCTTTGTGAACTAATAAATTATCATGAACAGATTTATATTTGAAATTGAAAATTAATTCCGGATCAATTGGAACATCATAAAATCTAACTTCAAAATGTAAATGCGCGCCGTATGAATGACCGGTATTTCCTCCAAGTGCTATCGGGTCTCCTGCTTTTACTTCTTGATTTGGCGCAACCAATAATTTAGAGGAATGTCCATAATAAGTTTCTAGTCCGTTATAATGACGAATGATTACCAAATTTCCAAATCCGTTATCGTGCCATTGTGAGTAACGAACTTTTCCATCAAAAGCTGCGCGAATTGTATCACCTTCTTCTAAATCAATATCAACGCCGTTGTGATTTCTTCCGCTCCTGTATCCGAATCCCGAAGTAATTCTGCCATCAAACGGAATGCAATAATCATTATGCGTTGAGTCAAGTACGCACATCCATATTGTGTCACGCATTGTACCAACATTATTTGAGTTGCATGTAATTGTCACATCATTTTTCCAGTAGGTTCTGTATTGATAACTTGTATCTGTCATTACATATTCATGCAACCACGGATTTAATATTCCGTCAAAAGTCTGATCTTCTAAATAAATCCATGTGCGATCGGCGAATAAAAGAATAGTTCCCTGCTCGGTGTAAAACGTATCAATCGGTGCAAATGAATATTGCGCGTCAACTTTAAAGCCCGATATCATTATGATTAGCAACAGGTAAATCTTTTTCATCGTAGGTTCATGGTTTTTTAAGACTGCCTAATTTAGACCTTTTCATCCTAACAATTCGCCAAATTGATTTTGTTTTAAGTGTTAAAAAATGTTATCTATCTAGGATTCAATATCTTTCATCTAATATTAAGCAGATAATTCGTAGAATGTAAAAAATAGTGTACCTTTGCACCGCGTTTCGCGTATATGTGCGGAACAACTTCGCTCTTGATAGTGATTCATGTCGTTTAAATTGGTAGAATTTAGTTAACGGATCGGTATCAGGGAGAGAACTAACTAAATAAAAATTTATGACATTTGAAGAACTAGGTCTTAAGAAAGAACTTCTTTCGGCCATTACAAAAATTGGATTTGTAAATCCAACTCCTATCCAGGAACAAGCAATCCCTTATCTTTTAGAAAAACAAGGCGACCTGATCGGACTTGCTTCTACAGGAACAGGAAAAACCGCCGCATTCGGTCTGCCAATGCTTAATCTTATCGACGTAGAGTCAAAAATTGTTCAGGGTCTTGTACTTTGTCCAACACGTGAGTTGTGTATCCAGATCACAAACGATCTTGAGAAATATTCAGAGAATTTAAGAGGCGCTAATATTGTTCCCGTTTATGGTGGAGCTGATATCGTTAAACAAATTAAACAAATTCAATACGGTGCACAAATTGTTGTAGCAACTCCGGGACGATTAATTGATCTGATCGAACGAAAAAAAGTGCGTTTGCAAGATGTAAAATATGTTGTTCTTGATGAAGCAGATGAAATGCTGAACATGGGCTTCAAAGAAGACATCGACCAGATTTTACAACAAACTCCGGATGAAAAAAGTGTATGGTTATTTTCTGCAACGATGCCTAAAGAGGTAGCGAACATTGCAAAAAATTACATGGAAAGTCCTTTCGAGGTAACTGTTGGTGGTAAAAATGAAAGCAACAAAAATATTGAGCACGATTATTATATTGTAAAAGAACGTGATCGTTATGCTGCTTTAAAAAGAATCATTGATTTTAACCCGGATATTTATGGTTTGATTTTCTGCCGTACACGTCGTGATACGGGTGCGGTTGCAGATAAATTAATGGCCGATGGTTACAATGCTGAACCGTTGCACGGAGATTTATCTCAAGCGCAGCGTGACAGGGTAATGGATAAATTCCGTCAAAAAACACTACAGATTTTAGTTGCGACAGATGTTGCTGCCAGAGGAATTGATGTTACAGATATTACGCATGTTATTCATTACAGTCTTCCTGAAGAAATTGAAAATTACACGCACAGAAGCGGAAGAACGGCTCGTGCAGGTAAAAAAGGAATTTCTATTTCTCTTATCAATACAAAAGAAGGACGAAAAATTCAGGCAATTGAACGTATCGCGAAAGCAACATTTAGTTTGAAATCAATTCCATCTGCAGATGATATTTGCGCTCTCCAGTTAATGCACCTTGTTACAAAGATGACAGAAGTTGAAGTAGATACAAAAGGCATCAACAAATACATGCCGGCTGTAATGGAACAATTAAATGCTTATTCAAAAGAAGAATTAATTCAACGATTTGTATCGACAGAATTTAATCGCTTTTTAAATTATTACGATAAGTCAAGAACTAATCTTAACGCTGAATCTGATAGCAGAGGTGGTAATGATAGAGATGACAGAGGCAGAAGAAGTGATCGTGACGAAAGACCATCAAGAGATTCCGGCGACAGAAAAAGAAGAGATAGCAGGGGAGATGATAGTAATTTCCAACGCTTTTTTGTTAACCTCGGACGCAAAGACGGATTTAATCATGGTGCCTTGTTGCGTTTAGTTTGCGACAATACAGGTATGGATAAAGGTGGTATCGGCAAAATAGATATCCTTAATAATTTCTCGTTTTTTGATGCTGAGAAATCCGAGACTCCGAACATTTTACAAAAACTTCAGGGATTAGATTTTGAAGGAAAGGCAATGACAATTGAAGAAACCAAAAAGGGTGATCATCCGGATGATAATGGATCTCAGCAAGAAGGTGGTTTCAGAAAAAGAGAAGGTGGCGGATTTAAAAAACGTGATGACGGATTTAAGAGAAAAGAAGAAGGCGGATTCAGAAAACGAACTTCAGGTTCATCAGGCTCTTATAAAGACAAAGCAGGTTCAAGAGACAGAGGCGGATACAAAGGCAAAACATCTTTCGGAGAAAAATCCGGGGAAAGAAGCAGCAGTTCAGCTCCAAGAAAAAGATCATACAAAAGTTAATTACAAATTCAGAATAGATAAGTACAATGGAAATTAGAAACATTGCGATTATTGCGCACGTCGATCATGGTAAAACCACATTGGTAGACAGAATTATTGAGGCAGGAAAAAATCCGATTAAAAGCTCCGGCGATCTGATCATGGACAGCAATGACCTTGAACGTGAAAGAGGAATTACGATCGTTGCCAAAAACGTGTCGGTTATTTACAAAGACACAAAAATTAATATCATCGATACTCCCGGTCACAGCGATTTTGGTGGTGAGGTTGAACGTGTTTTGAACATGGCCGATGGTGTTTGTCTTTTAGTTGATGCCTTCGAAGGGCCAATGCCACAAACGCGTTTTGTGTTGCAGAAAGCGCTTGAACTTGGTTTGAAACCGTTACTCGTAATTAATAAAGTTGACAAAGAAAATTGTTCTCCTGAAGAAGTTCACGAAAAAGTTTTTGATTTGATGTTTGAGTTAGATGCTAACGAACATCAGTTAGAATTTGATACTGTTTACGGTTCAGCTAAACAAGGTTGGATGAGTAAAGACTGGAGACAACCTACAACTACTATTCATACAATTTTAGATACAATCATTGAATATTTTCCGCCAAGAGTTTTTGCCCAGGGTAATACTCAAATGTTGATTACATCGCTTGATTATTCTTCATTCGTTGGTCGTATCGCAGTTGGTCGTTTAATGAGAGGTGAAATAAAACCGAATCAACCAATTATCCTTACTAAACGTGATGGTTCACAAGAAAAATCAAGAATAAAAGAAGTTTTTGTTTTTGAAGGAATCGAAAAGAAAAAAGTTGATTCTGTTCAGGTTGGTGATATTTGTGCCGTTACAGGAATTGAAGGATTTGAGATCGGAGATTGTATCTGTGATTTTGAAAATCCTGAACCGTTGGAGTCAATTACAATTGATGAACCAACAATGAGTATGTTGTTTACGATTAACGATTCTCCTTTTTATGGTAAAGAAGGAAAATTTGTAACGTCCCGACACATTCACGAAAGACTTTTGAAAGAGCTTGAAAAAAATCTTGCATTAAAAGTTGCAACAACAGGATCTGCTGACAGATGGAACGTATTTGGAAGAGGCGTAATGCACTTGTCTGTATTGCTTGAAACAATGCGAAGAGAAGGATACGAAGTTCAGGTTGGTCAGCCACAAGTTATCATCCGTGAAATTGATGGCGTAAAATGTGAACCTATCGAAGATCTTACAATCGATTTACCTGAAAATTATTCCGGTACTGCAATCGATGCTGTTACAAAACGCAGAGGTGAAATGTTAAGCATGGAACCAAAAGGAGAACGAATGATTTGTAAATTCAGAATTCCTTCCCGTGGTTTAATTGGTTTAAGAAGTTATTTATTGACGCAGACTGCCGGTGAAGCTGTAATGTCTCATCGTTTTATTGAATATCAACCTTACAAAGGTGATATTGCAGGACGTCAGAACGGATCTTTAATTTCAATGGAAATGGGAAAAAGTATCCCATTCTCATTACATAATTTGCAGGACAGAGGTAAGTTCTTCATTGACTCAAATGTTGAAATATACGAAGGCCAGGTGATTGGTGAAAATTCGAAATCGGGTGACATGATTGTGAATGTTACAAAGACTAAGAAACTTACGAACATGCGTGCCAGCGGAACAGATGAGAAAATGAAAATCGCTCCGCCTAAATCTTTCTCTCTGGAAGAAGCTTTGGAATATATTCAGGAAGATGAATATGTTGAATTAACTCCCGAAAGTATCCGGATCCGAAAAATTCTTTTGAAAGAACACGAAAGAAAAAGAGGAAGCAAATAACAAATTGTTCAAAATCGTGTTAATAAGATTAATGGTCGGATTTCAATTCGCCCGTTGTTAATTCTATTTTTGTTATTAGCAAAAGGAATATTCTATGTTTGACGACGAAGAAGATGACGAACTTTTTGATGATCAATTTAACGCTGAACTTGAACGGTTTGAAGCAATGATTGAAACCAAAGAATCGTATTATTTCGATTCTGAAGTGCTGGAGCAGATTATTGATCATTTTATCATCAAAAACCATGTTAAGCAAGCTTTGCTGGCGATTGATTTTGCTAAAGAACAACATCCTGCTTTAACGGTTTTTGATTTACGTAAAGCGCAGATTTATTCAACCACAGGTCAGCTGAAAGAGAGTTTGCTTATTCTGCAAATTCTTGAAAAAGCTGATCCGCTTAATCCTGAAATTTTTATTACAAAAGCATCTGTTTTTAGTCAGCTTCGCGATCACGAAAAGGCGATTAAATATTTCGAAAAAGCCATTGAAATTGCTGAACAGTTCGAAGATGGTGAAGAAATAGAAGATATTCGTTTTGATCTTGCCCTTGAATATGAAAATATGCAGGATTATCAGAGTGCTATTAAAGTGCTGACACAAATTCTTGAGACAACTCCCGAAAATGAAGCGGCAATTTATGAAGTCGCTTATTGTTATGAACGTATTGGAAATTTTGACATGTGCATTGAATTTTATAACAAGTACATCGATAACAATCCTTATTCTTTTACTGCCTGGTACAATCTTGGAAATATTTATTTTCTAAAAGATAATATAGAAAAGGCGCTCTGGGCTTATGATTATGCGATTGTAATTAATGAGGATTTTTCATCTGCCCATTTTAATATGGCAAACACTTATATGCAAACGGGTGAATATGAAAAAGCGCTCGACTCGTATAAAAAATGCATTGAAATTGATGGTGAAGAAGCATTGACATTGAGTTATCTTGCTGAGTCCTATGAAAGACTTGAGCGATATGATGAAGCTTTTCATTATTATCAGAAAAGTAAAGATCTGAATCCCGAATTAGCGGAACCCTGGTTAGGAATCGGAATTATTAAAGAAGTTCAGGGATTTACTAAAGAGGCGCTGGTTCATCTGCATCAGGCAATTCAACTTCAACCTGAAAATGCGAATTATCGCTTGGTTTATGCTGAATGTTTGTACAAAGATTTTCAAATCATTGAAGCTCAGCATGAATTAGAAATGGCAATTTCACTTGAAACTGATTACTCCGAAGCAATTATTTTACTTGCAACGATTAAAGAAGATGAGGACCCGGTAATTGCGTTGAAATTTTTAGAAGAATTACCTAATCTCAGTGCGCTCGATTCTAAAGTAAGACTTTATCTTTCTGCTCTTTACTACAAAGTCGGTCGTAAAACGGATGCATTGCTCATTTTTAAAAGTGAAATGGATAGTGACCTTAATTCAGCTAAATCTTTACTTTTGTACTTACCGGAGGCAGATCAGATTCCGGAGTTTATTCAAATAATAGAATCTTATAATGACTAGAAATTTCGACCTTCCATATATTCCTGAAAGAGTAAATAAACCTCGCAAATCAGGTATTACAATGATGATGGATAAGGGGATGAGTTTGAGAGAAACGGAGAATTTTATCGAGGCAAATGGCGAATATACAGATGTCGCAAAGTTTGGTTTCGGTACGTCAATGATCACTCCGGATCTCATGGAAAAAATTAAACTTTATAAAAGTGCCGGTATCAGACCTTATTTTGGCGGAACTTTATTTGAAGTTTTTATTGCGCGAAACAAATTCAAAGAATACCGAAAACTGCTTGATAAATTTGACCTTGACTTGTGTGAAGTTTCAGACGGGTCCATAATTCTGCAACACGATAAAAAACTTGAGTACATACAGACTTTAGGAAAAGACAGGACTGTAATGTCTGAAGTTGGCTCTAAAGATGCCGGTATTATTATCAGTCCTGCAAAATGGATTAAAATGATGAGTACCGAATTGCAAGCCGGTTCATGGAAAGTAATTGCCGAAGGACGAGAAAGTGGAAATGTAGGCGTGTTCAGACCAAATGGAACTGCGCATACGTACCTGATAAATAAAATAGTGGCTAAAATTGATCCTGCAGATATTTTGTGGGAAGCTCCTAAAAAAACACAACAGGTTTGGTTCATTCGCCTTTTTGGTGCAAATGTTAATCTTGGAAATATTGCTCCGAACGAAGTTATTTCGCTTGAAACATTGCGTCTTGGATTAAGAGGTGATACTTTCTTCGAATTTTTACCCGAAGAAATTGGCGCCGAGCTAAAACAAAGCCAGGAGGATGACGGAGAGTAATAAATTCTACTCTGTTCTTATCATCACTTTCAAATGTCAATCAAAATCAATTCAATTTTTCTTATTCAAATTAGTCTGTAAAGTTTTATGGTAGAGTTATTCACCCATATTATCCATCTCGATTTTGAATGGCTTTTTCAGAATTATAATGAAACGGTTTATGTCATTTTATTTCTTGTAATTTTTATTGAAACCGGTTTGGTCATTATGCCGTTCCTTCCCGGCGATTCTCTTTTATTTACGGCTGGTTTATTCGCAAGATTAGGATTTTTAAATATCGGATTTTTATTTTTTCTCTTATTTATTGCTGCTGTATTAGGCGACAATACTAATTACTGGATTGGCAGAAAAATTGGTCTGAGAGCAGTTCAGTTAAAATTCAGAAAAAAGAAAATAGTTAAGCAAGAATACCTTGATAAAACGCATTCTTTCTTTGAAAAATATGGAACAAAAACAATTATTATGGCACGTTTTGTTCCAATTGTCAGAACTTTTTCTCCGTTCGTAGCCGGAATAGCCGAAATGAATTATCGTAAGTTTTTCTTTTTTGATGTTTTGGGAGGATTAATCTGGATTGGTAGTTTAACTTTTGCCGGTTATTTTTTAGGTGAAATTCCCTGGATTAGAAAAAACATTGAGCTTGTTGCACTAGGAATTATTTTCATATCTGTTTTACCAATTCTCATTGAAATAGTAAAAGTCCGAAGGAATAAAAGTATAAAAACTAAAGTCTAATTGTACTTTATTCTTCTTTTTTTATAGTTCTGAGAATATATCTACAAACCAGCAAAATCAAGATTGAAATTTAACATAAGTGAATTAAAAATTTCTATTACAGCTTGAAAACAAGGTAATCTGTCATCATTGTTAAAAGATTTCGGAAATGATTTTGTTTAAACAACCAACCTCGCCCGAATTTTCACGTTATTATTAATAAATTTGCAAAGTATTATTGAAGTCTTGACCCGATTTTTATTTTTAGGATAATTTTTCAAGTATGAAATTGATGATTTGGAGATTTATTGTTTTGATAAGTTTTTTTTGGATCAATGGATCTTTTATCAATCAATCAAACCAGTTTTTTGTTCAGTTCAGAGTAATGACAATTGCCGATAGCGAGTCAGCCCTGCAAATGGATAATAAAATGAAATCAAAATCAGGGATAATTGAATCCAGGACCGATTATATTACAAGTACTTATTTCTGCATTCTTAATGCGGAAGCAGATTATACAAAAGAGGATTTTGTGAATTGGTTTGGCAAAATGGGTTATACAATTAGTTGTTATAGTCGGGGTTTGCAAAATGTTGATATGATGATTTCTCCGCATGTGCTTAAAAATTGCATAGATGAAGAAAAATGATGCCGGCATTAAACTGCTATATTGAATGAAAATGAAAAAAATTCAAGGTTTATTTATACCTTGTTGGTTATTACAAAATATTAACTTTTGATAACGGAAAATAAAATGAAAGTTGAATTTAAAAAGAGTCTGATTACAGGGTTGCTGTTAACCGCCGGTATTTGCTTTGGCCAGGGACAGAATTGTGTTTACCTGGCAAGTGATGTTTATCCGGGATCTTATGGTTCACTGCCATCAGCGCTTACGGAGTATAATGGTGCGCTGTATTTCTGTGCGACTGGTAACGCAATGGGTGTTGAACTTTGGAAATATGAGAATGGTGCCAGCTCAATGGTCGCTGATATTAATCCGGGTCTGGGAGGTTCTATGCCGAATGAATTTACGGTAATGGGCGGAAATCTTTATTTTTCAGCAAATAACGGTTCAACCGGGACCGAACTTTTTCGATATGATGGTGCGTCGGTATCGCTTGTCGCAGATATTAATCCCGGAATTACAGGTTCTTTCGTTTTTAATTTAAAAGCTATTGGAACAGAACTTTATTTTTGTGCAAATGATGGTACCAGTGGAGTGGAACCCTGGAAGTACGATGGTACCACTGTTTCTCTTGTGGCTGATATGAATCCGGGGAGTGCCAGTTCCGGTCCTTCTGAAATTGAAGGTGTTGGCGGAAATGTTTATTTCAGGGCCTCAAGTGATGCAACCGGTTTAGAACTTTGGAAATATAATGGAGTTACAGCAGTATGTTTCGACTTATATCCCGGTACAACCGGTTCAGATATTGGGGAATTAACGCCATGTGGAAGCAAATTGGTTTTCCGCGCTACAGATGGTGTTAATGGCTACGAATTATGGACTTACGATGGTACAACATTGGTAAATCTGAATGTGAATCCCACAAGTGATTTCACTCCATGGGAATTAACAACTGTTGGCACTGAAGTTCTTTTCAGAGGATTTATGGGTGGAACCGGTTATGAATTATGGAAATTTGATGGAACCTCCGCAAGCCTTGTAATGGATATCCGGCCGGGTGCACCAAATTCAAATCCTAATAATTTAATCGCAGTCGGTTCTGATCTCTATTTTGCCGCGAATAATGGTACAATTGGAAATGAACTGTGGAAGTATGATGGAACTTCCGCATTTCTTCTTGCAGATATTAAGACAGGTTCTACCGGTTCAATGCCCGCCCCTCCAATTGAAAAAATGGCATTTGCGGGAGCCAATGTTTTTATGATTGCGACCAATGCTACCTCTGGGAATGAAGTTTGGATGTGGGATGGAACAGCTGCCGTGCTTGGAAAAGATATATATCCCGGGCTAACTTCATCTAACCCCATGGGATTAAGAGGTGTTGGATCAACAATGTATTTCATGTCCGATAATGGTATTGTCGGCGGAGAATTATGGGCCTGGGATCCTAATGCTGATTTAACCGGCGCAGTTACTGTTTATACATGCGGAAACTATACCTCACCTGCCGGAGACCTTTACACGGCGGAAGGAGTTTATAATTTTGTGGATACAATTCCCAGCATTCACTGTCCGGGGTGCGATAGTCTTGTAACAGTAGATTTAACAATTACCTCAGCTCCTTCATCGTCAATTATTGTCGTGTCTTGCAATGATTATACATCACCTGGTGGTACCTATTATTCGACTACTGGTTCTTATATTTTTAGTGAGATTGTTCCAAGTATTTCCTGTCCGGGAATTGATAGCACAATAAACATTGATCTTACGATAATTGACAACCTGAGCACGGCGGTAGTTGTTTTTAGTGGTGTTATCCTTTCACAGCAATCAGGTGTATCATATCAATGGTTGAATTGCGATGCTGGTTATGCGCCGATCCCGGGTGCTGTTGATCAGGATTTTATTCCAACCGTTAGCGGCAATTACGCTTGTGAACTTACTGCCGGAGGTGGTTGCAGTGATACTACCGCTTGTAATTATGTGTTGTCAACATTTGGTGTCGGAGTCACAGAAAGTGAATTCGGCGAAACTATTTCTATTTTTCCTAATCCTGTTTCAGGCATTTTAAAAGTTTCCCGTAAAAATCAGGAATCTGCTCACATTCAAATTATAGATAATTCCGGAAAAATCGTCTTATCAATGAAGGATGACAGCCTGGTTACTGAAATTGACATGAGTGGTTTTTCAAAGGGTATCTATTTTATCCATTTAAGAACAGAAACTGGTCAGTTTGTTGAAAAGGTGATAAAATTGTAGTTTCAACGGTCACGGTTTTTCTTATCATACCCGGAATAAAGTAAAATCCGGGTTTAAATCATACCCAAAATAATCAAACTAACTTAAAGCAATTTTTTGATTATCTGATTAATTTTTGTTGTTATTACCTAAGATTGTCACTTGCCTATTTAAATAATTGTTTCTGACTTTGAATCGTTTAAAAAGAAATATAGAAAATAATACTAACCAAAGCAACCATTCATCCTCAAACGCGTTTTTTATTGAGTAAAACATATTTCAAATACATTTTTTAATTGAATTTTAAAAAAAAAGTATCACGTAATTTTAAATTTTATGAAAATAGTCTATATTTTATTTCTGACAGTATTGTTTGCCCAGTCATTTGAGTCAAAGGCTCAAGACAGAAATGAGCAAGAATTCAACTATATGATGTCGGAACTTGCGAGGGTTCATAAAGGGGTTTTTGCTCTGCCTTTTTCATATGAATATATTAAGACCACCTTTATGGTCGAAATTGAAGCGAAGAGATTAATTATTGCCCCACATTATCCAACGCGTCAAATAGTTGGTGATGATGAAGCTGTTGTTCATAACGCTTTTGTGGCATGGTATCAAAATTATCCTATGGAGTGCTCGGCATATATTAGTTATGTTGATCTCTTTATTACTGAACACCAATAATTGAAAATATTATTTAATTAGAAAATCATGAAAAGATTAATTTTAATATTACTGATCAGTTTTGCATCTTTTGCAAACCAAACTGCACAGGCCCAATGTTCCGGGTTTTGTGGTGGCTATTCTTGGGTTGGTGGTTGTTATTGTGACGACGCGTGTTGGCTTTTTGGTGACTGCTGCTTTGCCGATGTCTGTACGGCATGTACCAGTACCGGACCCAACTGGACAGCAAACTGCGGACCTCCTCCTCCTCCTCCTCCTCCTCCATGCGTTCCGGCTCCGGTACCTAACAATGGGTGTTATGGATTAATAATTTCAATGGATCCGACTTGCTGTACTGTG